>Ga0255751_10006161_pt1 | contig 10606 bp, 14 predicted proteins | sample 071ome_20_FD_179951 | JGI IMG/M metagenome (GOLD analysis project Ga0255751, IMG submission 179951) | Coastal salt marsh microbial communities from the Groves Creek Marsh, Skidaway Island, Georgia - 071412BT metaG (version 2) | ecosystem: Environmental > Aquatic > Marine > Intertidal zone >...
TACAAAATAGTTCAAACTCATCTAACTTATCTTTTACTTCAAATTCTTTATTACATTGTTTACAAATTTTCATCTAACGGGTCCTCCAAAAAATGCCATGAGGCATAATAAAATAATTAGTATTGCAGTAAATCTGTAATCCATCCTGGCAATCTCCATTAGAATAACCACCCCTTAATCTTTTGCCATAAAGTTTTTTTAGTTTTGGCACCTAATATTAAAGGTTGGCAGTCGCATCTTTCACAAATACATACATCACATTTGTCTACATTTACAAAGTAACCTTCGCCAACACAATGACATTTATGATTACATGCACTACAATATTTTTTATTTAAACTCATTCCTTATCCTCCTCAATATCATAAAACATTTTGTCAGAATCTTCTGTTACCCATTCACCTGCTTCGACGTCCCAGACTGTAGTTTGTACTTTATAATCCGGCCAATCGTTTTTAGTTGTGTAACTATTTATATGCCAAATGATTCTGTTATTTGGCTGTGCAGCATAGTTGCCGTTTTCAAGTGCAATAATATGAGCGCACTTATGTTCTTGCGGAATTTCTGAATGTTCCGTGTTTAATATATTAGACTCTGGATGTGCCCAGTCAACCGTAAATAAGTATTGACCTTTGTAGAATTTTTTATCTTTTCCTAAAAATTTTCCGTCTACTCGATCCAACCAACTAAAGCAATGCACGCTAGGATAATAGCTAAAACAATTCCACAATTGTAATTCGTCGACTGACATATCTGGCACTTCGGATCTAGAAAAACGTTCTTGGAAAAACGCGCTGATAGGCAATCTATAAAAGACCGCACCATTAGGTAGCATCGCATGAAATAAGAGCGCCTTCCCACTAATGCTTGCCAACCCGAAGACCACGCAGTCTTCGCTTTCTCCATGATGTCCGGTAAAGTCATAAAGATACTCCTTCCTTATCTTGCAATAGATTGGTGGTATATCTGCATTCAAATAAGCCATAGTTCCTCATATTATTTAATTTCGCCCCAGTTAGGACCAGATTCATAATCAACCTTATTAGGAACTTTTAGTTCTACTGCATGTTCCATTATTTGTTTTATTTTATCAGCTTGAGCATCTGATTCAATAGAAAAGTCAAGTTCATCATGTATTTGTATATGTGCTAATAAACCTTCTTTATATAGGTCTACCATAGCTTTCTTAGTCATATCTGCAGCTGATCCTTGAATAAGTTTATTTAAAGCTTTGTATGTAAAAGCTCTACGTGTTGGATTACCATGCCAGTAATTCTTTTTAGGATTACCTTTTTTATCTTTGACAATATTATCTTCAAAGTCTTTTATGTATGGACCCATTGCTCTTAGTTCTTCCATTCGTTCGTGATCTTCTGCTGGTACATAAGTACCCCAATCACTACCTCTTAATACTGGTTCGTATTTAGGAAACCTACAACGTCTGCCTAGTAATGTTTTTATTTGTCCTCTTGCTTGCGCTGCATTCATTACTCCATTCATTAATTGCTTAACAAAAGGAACCCTATTGTGATAAATATTAAAAAGTTCATCTGCTTTTTCTTTTGTAACATTTAATTCGTTTTGTAATTTTGCTTTACCCATACCATAAAATAAACCTAAGTTAATTGTTTTTGCTTCCTTACGATCTATCTCTGCCATGTCCGCTACAATTTGATGGAAGTCTGTTGAAGGATCATTCTCATATGAATCTGCTATGATCTGTGCTGTGTCATAATTAAATCTTAATGCATAGTGTGCAACTAATCTTGGTTCTTGTTGTGAGTAATCAAAAGTTCCCCACTTACAATTTTCTTCTGGTATGAATAAAGATCTAATCAAAGGACCTGTTTCCGGATCACGTGCTGGAATCTGTTGTAGGTTTGGATTCGCATAACTAAATCTTCCTGTAACTGTACCGCCATCATCTGAACGTATTTGATTAATATCTGCATGAATTCTACCATTATGTTCATGACTCAAAATAGTATCAATAAATGTTGTACTAACCTTGTTTATTTTTCTAGCTTCTGCTATCATACGAACTACAGGATGATCATGTTTAGAAATAAAATTTTTAGTAAATGAAGGGGAGTCGGTCTTATCAGTACGGGTATAAGGTAGCTTCAGTTTTTCAAAAACTTCTGCAATACTTCTTGCAGCCCATATCTGAGGTTCTACTCCTGTTTCTATTTTTATTTGTTGTAATAGGTTTTGTTCTTTTATTGCCAGTGCTGTTTTCAATTGATTGGCTTTGGACACGTCTACCCGGACGCCTAGGAAGCGCATATCAACTAAACAAGGAAACAGATCTGTCTCAAGATTAAATATATCTTGAAGATCATCTTCAATAATTATTTTTTTTAAATGTCCCCAAAGTTTTAAAGTTAGTTCTGCATCTTTTTCTGCGTATGCTCCAACTTCTATTGCCGGTAGCTTCCACATATCTGCTTTAGGATCTAATCCTCTTTCTTTAGCTGCTTGATTTAATAATGCTTCGTTCTTCCCTTGATTTAAATAAACCCATGACAATGCATTCAGTGTATAATTATATCTATTCTCATCAATAATAGATGCTGCGATCATGGTATCTATAATTAAACCGTTGATTTTTATACCTAAATTTCTAATCCAACATACGTCGTACATTGCGTTGTGAAAAATTTTAGTTGCTGGACACGCACAAATATCTCTAAACCACTCAATAACTTTTTTACGATCCATGTTTGGACCTTCTCCATGTGCTATTGGAAAATAACCTTTCCAACCATCTACAGCTACTGCAATGCCTACAACCTCACCTCGACCTACGATGGACCCTGAGCCCAGAGTCTTTAAATCTGGATCTCTTGTTTCTAAGTCGATTGCTATCTCATCTGCTTTTCTTAAATCAGGAAATTCTGTAGGTGCTACCCACTCTGTAGTTGGCATTAACATTATTTAAAAAATCCCCACCAGATTAACCAACCCGGTATGACAAAATGTTCAAATATTTCATATGCTGCTAAAAATAATAGTAAAGCAGTAAACCATAAACTTGTTTTTGATTTATTTGCAACATAAGTAAATATTTTAAAATGCCATGAAGTTATTTTATCAGTCACTTCTAATATTTTACTTCTTACTTTTTTTGCCATTTTTATCCTCCATATCTTTCATCTTTTTAATTTCTAATTCACAATAATGAATTACTTTTTCTAAATCTTGTATGCCATTTTTATTCATATAACGGCATACATATTTAATAACATTTCCTTGAAAGAAACTCAAGTCGTTCTTAGAAATAAATTCATAAGGTTGAATGTGAAAGTCTTTGTAGTGACTCCCGCCTATCTGCTTATCTTGTGGAAATACATCATCAAACATTTTTTTGTTCGTCATTTACATATCCTTTTTTTTCAAGTTCTTTATCTATTTCTTCTTTGGTTCCTGAATAAGTGAATACATCTTTATCCACATGATAGACTACGAAATAATTATCGCTGTTTTCTATTTTATCCATACTTGATATTTTTACTTTACTCATTGTTTGCTCCTATTTTATACTCGTTGCTTTTTGTTTTTGCCTTTAATTTATACAAGTTGTTTCTTGCCCTTGTAATTCCTACGTACCAGACTCTATGTTCTTCATCTGCTTTCTCTTCACTTTTTTTAATAGCTTTTTTAATTTTGTGTCCTAAATCTAAACACAAAATAACATTATCTTTTTCTCCACCTTTAATTGCATGAATAGTAGATACCCATATTCTTGCCGGTTGATCTAAATCTTCACCATTATCAATCATATTTTTTATGTATTCTCTTTCATCAAAGTTTGTTTCTTTAAATGCTTCGAACCAATCGATCTCTGGATTCCATTTATCTATTTCAACACCTGTGTATTCCGTAATATCTTTAATTTCTTTTTCATCTAAAATTTTACCTCTACACCATGAGTTGTAATTAACAGATGCATTATATAATCTGACTGCAAAACTCTTGCCTTTATTACTTTGATAATACAAATTACGCTCTCTTAATTCATCCTTTATAGTATTAAGTCTTGATATTGTTCTCGTTAATATATACCATTGTCCTTCCGATAAATCAACGTGATCTAAATTGTTTATCCGTTGCGTTATTCCTTCAAAGTCTCTAGGATAGTAGTCCTTTTCTTTTCTTAAACCTTTAATGTTTTCAATAGGTAGTTGTGATTGTTCCTGTACTGCTATAGATATTCTTTTAGAATACTTTAATACTTTTTCTTTTGCAGGCTCTGAAATAAATCGATCTACATCAGCACCGGCCCAGGCAAAGATAGCCTGATCATCATCACCAGCTAGATAAATATCATCTGCATGTTCTTTTAGTTTGTCATATAGTTTCCACTGCAGTGGAGATAGGTCCTGAGCTTCATCAATAAAGATAACTTTAAATTTTGGTAAGTCTGGTTTGTTAATTAGTCTAGTGATCATGTCATTAAAATCTAATTTACCTGTAACTTTCTTATATTCTTTTAAATTATCATCTATGGTTTTTAATAACTTCCATTTGATTTCTTTACGATTATGTTCGTTTCGATCGTATTCTTCTCTTATATTAACGTCTCTATTGATTGCTCTACCTACCATTTGAAAGTATGGACTATCACAATTTAGATAATGTATTTCTTCCTTATTGTATTTATCGTAGTATTTAACTTTAACATTTAAAGCTTTACCAATTCTTTCGTAGTCTTCTGCTTGTAAAATTTTATCTTCGGATAAACTTAATTGTTCAAACGCAAATGAATGTATCGTTCTAAAATAAAAAAGCTTACTATCTTCTACTGGCATTCTTTCTTTTGCTTCTTTAGCTGCTTTCTTTGTAAATGCAAAGTATGCAATCTTATCAATAGGAGTTCCGATTCGAAGGTAAGCTCTGGCTCTGGATATTAATCTATATGTTTTACCAGTACCTGGTGGTCCATAAAATTTATAGATCATTACACTATTTCCTCTTCCTTCTCAAAGTGTACAATTTCTTCTATCTCATCATCTTCTTTATCAAAGATATGTAAAGGTATTGCTGCACAACCATTGACACCTGGATTAGGTTTACCTGTCTTTTTATTCTTACCTGGAAATCTTTTCTTCTTTCCAAACTCTGGTTTTAATTTATCTTCATCATCAAATAGTTGTTCAATCATGTAAGATGTTCTCGATGCATCTTTCTTCCAACCATTGTCTTTTAAATCATTATAGTATTCATCATAAACAAAGTAAGCATAGTTATCATCTTTCAATACATTACCACTAGCAAATGAAGTATGCGTTGTTGCTTGTGGTCCATTGATGTATTCTCTTAAATGTTTCTTTAATATCTCTGAAGGCCTGGTCCCTGGAGCCGGTTGCACTGTATCAATAGTCGTAAGCAATGCATTAATAATTTCATAGAACTCCATACCCTTGACCGGTGGTGGTAAGATATTAGCTTGTGCCATAATCAAACCTCTAAGTTCTCTTTGATCTTTTATCTTGTTAACATCTTTCGCATGCACTGGAATCGTTTCACCATCACCTTTCTCCACTGTAAAATAGTATTCTGGATCTGGTTTAAAATCTATCTTCTGTAAGTTATTGAGTACAGGCCAACTTGCTTTTGATTCAGATGCAATACCAAATTTTCTTTTGACACATTCTGATTTCAAACATACTGTATTGATTGGATCTTGATGACAAGTATGTCCTTTAGTTTCTTTGTCCCAAGATTTTATTTTCTTTTTAACATGATCATCTGTCCAGTTTTGATCAAACTCAAAATAATTTCTAGCTGCTTCCAATACTTTATTCTTCCAATTGTCAGAATATTTTTTCTTAGCAAACACCATATAGTTATATAAGAATCGATCTCTACCATCTGTCATCTTTTCTTTAGTTAAGATTTCTAAACATGGTGGACCATCTTTAAATTCATCAGCACCACCTGTTAATTCATTAATTACAATTCTATCTTTTATTTCTTTTAACTTCTTAGAATTTACTTTGTTAAGTTCAATACATTGTAAAAATTTATCCAATGGCATTTCAGTTCCATCTGGATACAATGCAACTCTTTCAACTTTATTAAAGTAAGGTAGATTGATAAAGTTTCCATTCATCTTTTGACCATCTGTATTAGAACCTAACTTAGTTTGTTTAGGAAATATTTCTGTCTTGATGGTTAGTTTAAATAAAAATAATACTTGTTCTAAAAATTCTTTGATCTCCAAAGCTTTGATTGGTTCTTCTGTAAATACATATAAATGTAATCCATTACTTTTAGACTTAATTGGAATTAAAGGTAATTGTTTATCTTGAATAACATCTAAATAAAATTTGATATCAAAATTTTTATATATCTTTGGATCAATATCAATTGCACCAAACCTCGCTAAGTTATTATCATTGCAAGGTTGTATTCCTATAGATTTATTTCCATTTAAATGTTCTTGATAATCTTCATCTGTTATAGGTTTACCTGCCCAGCCATAATCACCTGAGTTAAATTTTATCTTGCCTGTTTCTAAATCCTTGTAGCCTTTGTCTATATTACAAAAACCATAATCACGTTTTAATCCTGTAAAATATTTTATAAAATCTGTCATAACTTTTATTTCTGTTTATGGAGAGGCGATCGCAGTCTCCCATGATCGCCTCCTCTCTAGAGTATTCACTTAGTGAATTATATAATGTCTTCAGTCTTTGGTTGATTACTCTTCTCATACTCCGGTTTCACAGAACCTTTAGACACAGTCTTTTGTAATTCCTGTGCCATTAAATATAAGTCAGCATCTTCCTTCTTAGCCACATCTAAAGCTCTAACCATAGATGGTTTATAGACATGCCAGCTTTTACTTCCTGCAATTTTACCTACAGTTTTTAAATTATAAACTGCTGCAAACGCTGCTGGATTGTAAACACCTTTGTCGTCTTTAAATCTAAGATTTTTAATCAACTGATTTAATTCTCTCGCTGGTGTTAAGTTAGATGATCTCATTGTAATCACTGCAGGTCTAGGTTCATCACCTAAAACAATCACATAAAAATATGCGGTCTTCTCAATGTAATTACCATTTGATAATCTATACTTACCATTTCTTTCTTCCTGTGCGTCTTCAGGTATTGAAAGATGGGTCATAACAGGTGGAGCCGCTGTGTCTCCCATTTCCTGCCATTCTGGATATCTTGTTTGCACATGTGCTACAATAATATCCACACCTTCATTTCCATCAACTAAAGTACCTAGACCTTTAGCATAGATCATACCTGGTTTAGCACCATCAACGTATTTAGCGTTGGTAGTATTACATTCAGGTGATAGTTGATGTAGGATTTTTAAAATCGGTGTTGACATATCATCCGATTTTATTTCTTCAGCACCTCTCCCAGAGTCACCTCTAAGATTGATAGTCGATAGTGCACCTGCACTATTCTTTTTTTCTATAGCTGTATTTGCCATATATTTCTCCTTATTAGTTATTATTTATTTTTTATTTTTTAATTGCGTTTGACTTCCATCAAACGTATTAAACAGTTCTTCCGGAACTTCTTGACCTTTGTCCTTCCATTCCTTCATAACTACTTTGAGTGTCGATGGGTGAACTTTCTCCTCTTGGATAGGTTCATACCCATTCGACCTCGCAAGGCTAGCATAATCGATAGCCTTGTTATCTTCGCCTTGACCAAAAGACACAGTAATATTATTTTTTACTATATCTCCTAAGCCATTTTCTCGAAGCCAGTGTATTGCCTCTGCTTTCTTATCAGCTTTAACTGAGGCACTATAAATTTTTTTAACTGTTAATTCAGAACCATCTCTAAGTTTTAAACTAGATAGGTTCATCTCTTCCATTAATTTTGGAATAACAATACAACTAAAATGTTTTTCGTCTTCTTTTTTATCTTTTAATCTATCTTCTAATTCTTGAATTTCTCTTTGGATTGTTTGTAACTTTTCTACTTCTGTAGAAAGTTTATCAGGATCAATAGTTTCCATTTGATCTGGTGCATCTTTTCTTAAATCTATTAACATATAATTTCCTTTCGTAAAAGGTATATAGGATAGTTATATGGTAATGTCAATACTAGTTTTGAAAAATATTTATCTCGATTGGATAATAAGTTTTTTCTTGTCGATCCCATTTAAGTAATTTAAATTTCCCGTTTGTTATATCAGAAGCGACAGAACATGTCACCCCAATAATTGCAGGATCGCCAGACAATAATAAATAATCTTCTGAAGTAAAATCTTTTAATTTATTTTTTATATTAATTATTAATGGACCAGGAGAAAAAATCATTTGAGCTTTAGCTGGAAACATTACCGTAATTTCGCCATACTTTTGTGCACCCATTACATTATATTTGAGTTGACCAGTTTCCCTGTCTATCGGAATGTCCTGTACTAAATAAACTTTACTCATTGACTTTTTTACTTTTATAACTTATATACACTTTTAGAAAGAAAAAGCAAACATATGAACTATAAATTTAAAACTAAGCCATACGCACATCAATTAGATGCATTAGAAGCATCTTGGGATAAAGAAAACTTTGCCTATTTTATGGAAATGGGTACCGGAAAATCTAAGGTTTTATTAGATAATGCAGCTATATTATATGATAAAGGTTTGATTAATGGACTATTATTAATTGCACCTAAAGGTGTTTATAAAAACTGGTATGACTCTGAAATACCAACTCACCTACCAGATCACATTGATAAAAAAATTGTGTTATGGAAAACATCTGACAAATCTAAAAAACAAAAACAAATTTTAAATACTTTGTTTGAAACAGGAACTGACTTTCATATTTTAATTATGAATGTAGAATCTTTTTCTGCCGGTGATGGTGCAGCTTTCGCATATAAATTTTTATCTTGTCATAAAGCGATGATTGCAATTGATGAATCAACTACAATTAAAACTCCAACATCAAATAGAACTAAAAACATTTTGTCTTTAAGTGATCATGCAAAGTATAGAAGAATACTTACAGGTTCTCCTGTAACTAAATCACCATTAGATTTATATTCTCAATGTCAATTTTTAGATCCTTGGTTATTGGGCCATCAATCTTATTATACATTTAAAGCAAGATATGCGATTACTAAAAAGATAGAGGTTCAAGGTAGACGTGTAGAAATTGTTGTAGGTTATACTAATCTTGGTGAACTATCTGAAAAGATAAAACCTTTTTCAAAAAGAATATTAAAAGAAGATTGTTTAGACCTACCAGAAAAAACTTATGTCAAGCATTATGTTGAGCTTACAAAAGAGCAAAAGAAAGTATATGAGCAAATGAAAAAAGAAGCAATAGCTTTTTTAGATGGTAAGATGCAATCTTCAGCTACTGTTATGACTCAATTAATGCGACTCCATCAAATTACTTGTGGACATTTTACTGCAGATGATGGTACCATAAAAGATTTACCTTGTAGTAGAATGACTGAACTAATGAATGTTTTAGAAAACATAGAAGGTAAAACTATTATATGGTCCCACTATACTCATGATGTTAAAAGAATTATTGCAGAGATTAAAAGAGTATATGGAGAAGATTCTGTTGTAGATTATTATGGTGCAACCGATACAGATTCACGATCAAAAAATATTAAAAAATTTCAAACTGATGACAACTGTAGATTTTTTGTGGGTACAACACACACTGGTGGTTATGGTATTACTTTAACTGCTGGTAGTAATATGGTTTATTTTTCTAATGGTTATGATTTAGAAAAACGTCAACAGTCTGAAGCAAGAATAGATCGTATTGGTCAAACTAAAAAGATGACTTATATTGATATCATGGCACAAGACACCATTGACGAAAGAATTGTTAAAGCCCTTCGTACCAAAGTCAACATTGCCAATAAAATTATGGATGAAGACTTTAGAGAATGGATTTAATTATTTTTGCAAATGACATGTATCATTTAGTTCCTGTAACTAAATCAATGTTAGTTAATTTAGAAATACCTAGAGACATAGATTGTTTTGATCTTTGTGATATTATAAGAAAAAATTTTATTTTTAAAGATAAATTTATGGGATGTATATGTGGGGCCGAAGCCCCACAATAATTATTTAACGTTTATTTTTGTACCTTCAACTTTTTCAGGTTCTTTAAAACCTAATTTAATTGTAAGTACGCCGTCTTTCATTTCAGCTTCATCAACAATTACATCATTTCTCAATGAAAATTGTTTAACAAACTTTCTGAAAGATAGTCCTTTAGCAATATATTCTTTTTCAGAATCATCAACTTGACCAGATACAGTTAATATTCCGTCATTAACTTCAACAGAAATATTTTTCTTGTTGTATCCTGCAAGTCCTAATTCCATACCATATTTACCTTTACCGTATTTTACGACATTGTAAAAAGGGAAAGAATGTATTTTGGACATACTGTTGAAGACGTTGTCAAAAGCGTCATCAAACCATTTATTGTATAAATCTAGTGCTGTCATAATAACCTCCTTGTTAAAAGCAAGATTTAGGACCACATTATTGTGCATCCACTATAAATATAATGTATTCTTTCTAGATTTCAAGTATTATAGTCCCCACTATAATAATCCCGGTAGCGAACTACCAACCGCCCAA
>Ga0255751_10006170_pt1 | contig 10594 bp, 19 predicted proteins | sample 071ome_20_FD_179951 | JGI IMG/M metagenome (GOLD analysis project Ga0255751, IMG submission 179951) | Coastal salt marsh microbial communities from the Groves Creek Marsh, Skidaway Island, Georgia - 071412BT metaG (version 2) | ecosystem: Environmental > Aquatic > Marine > Intertidal zone >...
GAAGATATCAGAAACTTTGATAGAGCAGTTGCTTTTTATATTGTCAACAAGTGTTCCTTCTCTGGTCTCACTGAGTCATCTTCTTTTTCTAAGATGGCATCAATGAACAACTTCACAATGAGAGGAATTGATAAGCTACCTGGATATTCAAAAATCATTGAACATTGGCGTATAACTAATTACTCCTATGATTACCTACTTGGTAGTGAAGGTAATGCTTTTGTATACCTTGATCCTCCTTATGATATTAAGGATAACCTCTATGGGCGTAAGGGATCAATGCACAAAGGATTTGATCACGATAAGTTTGCTGCTGATTGCTCTGCTTGTAGTCTTAATCAGTTAGTCAGTTACAACTCTGATCAACTGGTAAAGGATAGATTCAAGGATTGGAATGCAGCAGAGTTTGATCTTACTTATACTCTTAGGTCAGTGGGTGAGTATATGAGAGAGCAGAAGCAAAGGAAAGAATTGCTGTTGTTTAATTATGATTTTGGGGTTGATAGTGTACCTCTTTTAAGTGACCTTGATTGGGCAGAAAAGAAATGAAATGTCAAGTAACATTATATAAAGCAGGAACTGTCTTCAAGGAAGAAGTGATTGCTGTTGATTATCAGGATGCCAGGAAAGTTGCTCTAGCACGTAATCCTGGTGCACAAGTTATTAGTGTGACTGCTGTATTTTGATATGGAATTGAAGGACTGGTTGAATTCAATCAACTTTACAAAGAAGAATCTGATTCAAGAAGATCCTTCTGTGAAAAAAGAATACCCACCATTTATTATCAACAGGTGTTTGTCTGGTCATCTTGATTGTGTATTATTTGCTAATGAAATGAACAAGTATCATTTCTTAGATAAGGATATGCAATATGAATTTTATATAAATATCTTGAGAAAAAGGAAGAGATTCTCTCCCTGGATCAGAAAAGATAAAGTCTCAGATATTGAGTGTGTGAAGTCTTACTATGGTTATAGTAATGAAAAAGCATCCCAAGCACTGAAAATTTTATCACCTGAACAGATTAAATTTATTAAGGACAAACTTGACATTGGTGGGAAAAAATGACTCAAACTGTTGAACCTCAGGTTAATTGGTCGCAAGACCAAATGGTAGAGGTGAGATTACATGAACCTGATGACTTTCTCAAAGTTCGTGAGACCCTGACCCGTATTGGGGTTGCATCCAGGAAAGAGAAGAAACTCTATCAGTCTTGCCATATTCTGCACAAGCAAGGCAAGTACTATATTGTTCACTTCAAGGAACTGTTTGCCCTTGATGGCAAATATGCAAACCTGACTGTGAATGATGTTCAGAGACGCAACAGAATCACCAGACTGCTGGTTGACTGGGGTCTGATTGATGTGGTAAAGGAAGATAGTATCCAAGATATTGCTCCCCTGAATCAAATCAAAGTTCTTCCTTACAAGGATAAGAATGAGTGGACTCTGGAGCAGAAGTATAACATTGGTAAGAAGGGAAAAACTGAGGTTGCTGAATAAATAGTGTGTGCCATTCGTGCGGCACTCTACAAGTCGGAACACCCTAAAGGGAGTGTGGTTTTCTACACTCCTTTTTTTCATGCTTTCTTGTATTTTATAAATATCTAAAAAGTATTTGTAAAAATGGACTCACAAGAACTTCGCAATTTGCAAGAAGCATATATGGAAGTTGTTGAAAACCAGCAACTTGATGAAGCAAGAGAAGACGAAGGTCTAACACCTCTCCAAAAAATTAGAAAAAGAAATAAAAAATATGCTCTTCCTGGAGAACCAGCAGGACAACAAACTTCAAATCGTAGAGCAGAAAGAAGTTCTACAAGAGGAGTTAAAAAGGAAAAAGGTGCTAAAAGTGCTTTTGGAACTATGAGACATGTTGGAGGACCTTATAAAGGTGATAATTATTCTAGATATATGGGAAAAACTCAAAAAGAACAAGTGGATATTTACGACATCATCCTTTCACATTTACTTGATGAAGGATATGCTGAAACACCAGAAGCAGCAGAGGCTATTATGGTGAATATGAGTGAAGAGTGGAGAGATAGTATTATTGGTTGATAAACAATAGTTCTTATTTGTGGTTATTCGAGCAAAGAGATTTGGGGCAGAAATGCCCCTTTTCTTGTATTAAGAATAATGTAGTGGAAACCACACTTTAAAAATAATACAAACTATTATAAATTAATAATGATCGCCTTATTGGGATCACAAAAACAAATCTCGCTTTAACAAGGAGCTACCATAATGAACACCTTAGCAAGGTATACTGCGGCAGATCTCTCCAGCCTGATGGATAAGATTGCCAAGAACAGCATTGGACTGGATGATTATTTTGACAGAGTTCTCAATCATTCTGTAACAAATTACCCACCTTACAATTTGATTCAAGTAAATAATGTGGAATCTCTTTTAGAGATTGCATTGGCAGGTTTCAAAAAGGAGGAAGTCAATGTCTTCACGGAGTATGGAAAACTTTATGTCACCGGACAGAAATCCGAATCAGAGGACAAGACGTTTATCCACAAGGGATTGGCTCAAAGAAGTTTTCAAAGAGAGTGGACTTTATCCGACGACACCGAAGTCAGGGAAGTCACCTTTGAAGACGGACTCTTGGTTATCAGACTTGGAAAGGTAGTTCCAGAGCATCATGCTCGCAAAGATTATCTCTAAATATAATTGAATATCGTCGGCGCAGGGGGTCAACTGGCAAAATCCAGTTGCATCCCCCCTTTTTTTATGGTATGATAGTCAAAACTGGAGTTTTTATGGCAACTAAGCAGCATAAGAGAATTGACAGTAAAGGTCATGAAGAGATTTGGGAGTGGGAAGAAACTCCTGAACTTATTGCAGCACTCAAGAAACTGGAAGAATCAAAAGTAGAAGAATGAATGTAAAACTGATTGTACTGAAGTCTGGGGAAGACATCATTGCTGATGTCCAGGAGATGGTAGTCAAGGACATGGTAGTTGGTTACTACTTCAGGTTTCCTTGTAGAGTGAATCTGTATGGTTCTCAGTCAGAAAAAGAAGGAAACACACCCACTCCATTCAAGATGCAACTGACTCCGTGGATGCCTTTGAGCAAGGATGAAATCATTCCTGTGCCAACAGATTGGGTTGTCAGCATTGTTAACCCCCTAGATAAATTGAAAGATATGTACCTCAAAGGTGTAGAAAATTATGAAAACCGAAAACTTGAAGCTTCTGATTCTGACGAACAACATGAGTCTTCTGACTCAGATTGAAGAAGTTCCTACTGATCTTGGTGAACCTGATTGCAAGTTGACTGAACCATTTGTTCTCAATCAAGATGGGACATTGGTTCCTTGGCTAGTTGAGGTTACCAGACAGAATACATTTATGATTCACTCTGATAAAATTTTGACTATTGCTGAACCTAATAGTAAACTGGTTGAAAAGTACGAGGACCTTCTGAAGTAATGAAATTCTATACCAATGTTCAGATGGTTGGGGACAAGTTCCTCGTTCGTGGTTATGAAAATGGTAGGAGGGTTCAATACAAGGATGATTATCGTCCCACCCTCTTTGTAAAATCAAATAGTGAAACCCCATACAGAACACTGGAAGGAGAATATGTAGAGAAGATTCAACCTGGCACTGTTAGAGATTGTAGAGACTTCTACAAGAAATATGATGGTGTGGATGGATTCAAAATCTATGGCAATGAGAGGTACATCTATCAATACATCTCTGATACTTATCCTGAGGATGAGATTAAGTTTGATGTAAAGAAGATGAGACTTGTGACCATTGATATTGAGGTTGCATCAGAAGAGGGGTTCCCTGACCCAGACTCTTGCTCTGAAGAGATGTTGACTATCTCTATCCAGGATTATGCCACAAAGAAGATTACCACTTGGGGGAGGAAACCATATACTCCTACACAAGGGAATGTGACATATCATTATTACAAAGAAGAAGCAGATATGCTTCAGGCATTTGTAAACTATTGGATGGAAGATTGGCCAGATGTTATTACAGGTTGGAATGTTCGTCTGTATGACATCCCTTACATCTGTGGAAGGGTTGATAGGGTCTTAGGTGAAAGGCAGAAGAAGAATCTTTCGCCGTGGGGACTTGTCACTCAAAAGAATGTATTCATCACTGGCAGGGAGCACAAGATCTTTGATATTGGTGGCATCACCACTCTTGACTATCTTGAACTCTATAAGAAGTTTACCTATGTGAACCAAGAGTCATATCGACTGGATTACATTGCTCAGGTAGAACTTGGGCAGAAGAAACTGGACCACTCTGAGTTTGATACCTTCAAAGAGTTCTACAATGGCAACTGGAAGAAGTTTGTAGATTACAACATCATTGACGTGGAACTAGTTGATAGGTTGGAAGATAAACTTCGCCTGATTGAACTAGTTGTTACAATGGCATTTGATGCAAAGGTTAACTTTGTTGATCCAATGTTCCAGGTGAGACTGTGGGATACTATCATCTATAACTACCTCAAGAAGAGGAACATTGTCATTCCTCAAAAGGATGATAGTGATAAGAGTGATAAGTTTGCTGGTGCCTATGTGAAGGAACCCAAACCAGGTGTGTATGATTGGGTTGTGAGTTTTGACTTGAACTCTCTGTATCCACACTTGATTATGCAATACAATATCTCTCCAGAGACTCTGGTAGAGGAAAGGCATCCAAATGTCAGTGTGAAGAAGATTCTGGGTGAAGAGGTCACCTTTGAGATGTACAAAGACTATGCAGTTTGTGCCAATGGTGCAATGTTTAGGAAGGATGTCAAAGGGTTTATGCCAGAGTTGATGGAAAAGATGTATGCTGAGAGAAAGGCATTCAAGAAAGAGATGCTTAAGTCTAAGCAGAAATTAGTTGACATTGAAGCAGAGTTGAAAAAGAGGGGTCTGAAGTAGTGGGTTATTTGATTGGTGGTGCAGGAGAGGGTGCAGAGAAGGAGATCAATGTCTCTGATAATGACTACTCTAAATTGTCTGACGCTCAACTGCTCAAACTAAGGGATCAGACAGTTAAGGACATTGCTAAGTTCAACAACTTCCAGATGGTTCGTAAGATCTGTTTGAACAGTTGCTATGGTGCCATTGGTAACCAGTACTTCAGGTACTATAAACTTGCTAATGCAGAGGCAATCACTTTGTCTGGTCAGGTATCCATTCGTTGGATTGAAAATAGGATGAATGGGTATCTAAATAACCTGTTGAAAACTGAAGATGTAGACTATGTGATTGCATCAGATACTGATTCAATCTATTTGAACTTTGGTCCTATTGTTAGTAAGTTTCTTGGGAATAAGGTCACAGATAAGAACAAGATTGTTTCTATCATTGACCAAGTTTGTCAAGATAAGTTGGAACCCTTCATTGAAGAGAGTTACCAGAATCTTGCATCTTATGTCAATGCTTATGACCAAAAGATGCAGATGAAGAGGGAGAACATTGCTGATCGTGGCATCTGGACTGCAAAGAAAAGATACATCTTGAATGTGTGGAACAGTGAGGGTGTTGCCTACACTGAACCCAAACTCAAGATTATGGGAATTGAAGCTGTCAAATCATCTACTCCTGCTCCTTGTAGGACAATGATTAAGTCTGCCCTCAAACTGATGATGAGTGCCACTGAGGATGATGTGATTGATTACATTGACAGTTGCAGAACCAAGTTTAGGAATCTCCCACCTGAAGAGATTTCCTTCCCAAGAACTGTTTCTGATGTTGACAAGTATAGGTCTTATTCATCCATCTATCAGAAAGGAACACCTATTCATGCAAGAGGTGCTCTACTTTATAATCACTACATTAAAGAGAGGAAACTAACTAACAAATATTCTGCCATTAACAATGGTGAGAAAATCAAGTTCTGTTACCTCAAAAAACCAAATACCATCCATGAGAATGTGATTTCATTTATCTCTGACTTTCCCAAAGAATTGGGACTTGACCAATACATTGATTATGACCTACAATTTGAGAAAGCATTCCTAGAACCTCTCAAGGTTATTCTTGATGCCATTGGATGGAAGATGGAGAAATCTGTAAATCTAGAATCATTCTTTGGATAATGGAATTGCCTATTAATAAACAAGAGTTTGAAAGGATTCTCTCCTTATTAAAGCATAAGGATGATGCTCTCTTTGCCAAACTATGGTCTTACAAAATGAACTACATGAAGGAGAAAAATGGACTTTCTTAAGGATATTGTAAAAGAGATTGGTGATGACTACACAAAACTTGCCTCTGAAATCGACGAGACAGAAAATTACGTTGACACAGGTTCGTTCATTTTTAATGCACTGGTCTCAGGTAGTGTATTTGGCGGTGTATCTGGCAATAAGATTACTGCTATTGCTGGAGAGTCTAGTACTGGAAAGACTTTCTTTTCTCTCGCCGTTGTTAAGAATTTTCTTGATACCAATCCCGATGGGTATTGTCTCTATTTTGATACTGAGGCAGCTATCACCAAGTCCCTTCTTGAATCTAGGCACATTGATACCACTAGGTTAGTTGTTGTTAATGTAGTTACTGTTGAAGAGTTCCGTAGTAAGGCACTCAAAGCAGTGGACTTATACTTAAAAAAACCTGAAGATGAACGCAAACCTTGCATGTTTGTGCTAGACTCTCTGGGTATGCTTTCCACTGAGAAAGAAATCACTGATGCACTGAATGATAAACAAGTTAGGGACATGACCAAATCCCAACTTATCAAAGGTGCTTTTAGAATGCTCACTCTCAAGTTGGGTCAAGCAAATATCCCAATGATCGTTACAAATCACACCTACGATGTCATCGGAGCATATGTACCTACTAAAGAAATGGGCGGAGGCAGCGGCCTCAAGTATGCAGCAAGTACAATCATCCATCTCAGCAAAAAGAAGGAAAAGGATGGAACAGAAGTGGTCGGCAATCTTATCAAAGCTAAGACTGCTAAGTCGCGTTTGAGCAAGGAGAACAAAGATGTTACAGTACGTCTTTACTACGATGAGCGTGGTCTTGATCGTTATTATGGTCTTCTTGAACTCGGTGAAGTCGGTGGACTTTGGAAGAATGTCGCAGGAAGGTACGAAATTGATGGCAAAAAAATCTATGCCAAAGCCATCCTTAAAGAGCCAGAAGTTTACTTCACCCCAGAAGTAATGGAACAGTTAGACCAAATTGCAAGGAGTGAGTTCAGTTATGGAGAAGGTTGAGTTTCTTGTACTAAAGAACTTAATCAACAATGAAGAATACTTGAGGAAGGTTCTTCCCTTCCTCAAAGGTGAATACTTTGAAGAAACTCAATACAAGATTGTCTTTGAAGAGATTTCTTCTTTTGTTAATGAGTACAATGAATGTCCTACTAAGGAAGTTCTAAAGATTGAATCTGAAAAAAGAAAAGATATCAATCAAGAATCTTATAATCAAATCAGCAATCTGATTGACCACCTTGATGAGATTCCTGTTGAGTTTGAGTGGTTAGTTAATACCACAGAAAAGTGGTGCAGGGATAGAGCAATCTACCTTGCACTACTTGAGTCTATTTCTATTGCTGATGGTGGCAATGACAAGAAAACACCAGATGCCATTCCATCTATTCTTTCAGATGCACTGGCAGTAAGTTTTGATAATCATGTTGGTCATGATTATCTTGAGGACTATGAACTCAGATATGAGTCTTATCACAGAAAGGAGGATAAAATTGAATTTGACCTTGAGTACTTCAACAAAATCACGAAAGGTGGTTTACCTAACAAGACTCTTAATATCGCGCTTGCTGGTACAGGTGTCGGCAAGTCTCTATTCATGTGCCACCAGGCTAGCTCCGTGTTGTTGCAAGGGAGGAACGTTCTCTACATTACAATGGAGATGGCAGAAGAGAAAATTGCTGAGCGAATTGACGCAAACCTCTTGAATGTTAATATTCAGGACATCTGTGACTTGCCCAAGAATATGTTTGAGACTAAGGTAAATAATCTTGCCAAGAAAACTCAAGGCACTCTGATTATCAAAGAGTATCCTACTGCCTCTGCTCATGCTGGACACTTTAAGTCACTTCTTAATGAACTTGCACTTAAGAAGTCATTTAGACCTGATATTATTTTCATTGATTACCTTAATATTTGTGCTTCCAGCAGGTATAGGGGAAACAGCTCTGTCAATTCATATAGCTATATTAAAGCTATTGCAGAGGAGCTTAGAGGGTTGGCTGTTGAAGCAAACGTCCCTATCGTTTCTGCCACGCAGACCACTCGTTCTGGTTATGGTAGCTCTGATGTTGAGCTTACTGACACTTCTGAATCCTTTGGTCTCCCTGCTACTGCTGATCTTATGTTTGCCCTTATTTCTACAGATGAGCTTGAAGACTTGGGACAAATTATGGTGAAGCAGTTGAAGAATAGGTACAATGACCCCACCATTCATAAGAGGTTTATTGTTGGTATTGATCGTGCCAAGATGAGACTGTATGATTGTGAACAGTCTGCTCAGAGCGATCTTCTTGACAACAAGAAAGAGGAAGAGTATGATTATGAAGAAAGTCAAAAACCCAAAAAGTCATTTGATGGATTTAAATTCTGATGGGACTCACCACAAGAAAACTCCAAACTCAACTTGCTAAAAGCAGTCTACCTCACTACTATGAAGTGAGAACTGAAGATGGTGAGAGGTACTGTCATTGTGGAAGTATGACAGATGTCAATGCTTTATTGGCAGCAAACCCATTATTCACCTATGAGAAGTTTTATCTTCCAGAGACACCAAAGACTGTGGATGTTCCTCACGTTACTGTGGCACCTGACTTAAAACTTCCTGCTCAACAAATTTTACCTGAATCTGAACTACAACCTTTTAAACCATGACACAACATGTTGATTTTGAAAAGTACAAGGACTTCGTTAATGAAGTCACATCTAAACCTAGTAAAGGTTATGGGGATTTTACCGAACGCCTTTCTGTCCTTGCAGAACAAGGATTTCCTTCCGAGCGACTGCTTACTGCTGCTGTAGGAATGTCTGCTGAGGCAGGTGAGTTTACTGAAGTTGTGAAGAAGATTGTCTTTCAGGGAAAACCAGTAAACAATGATAACCTGTTCCACTTGAAGCGTGAACTGGGTGACATCATGTGGTATGTGATGCAAGCCTGTATTGGTCTTGATGTTTCTCTTGAAGAGATTGTTGAGATGAATGTTGAGAAACTGATGTCTCGCTATCCTGAGGGTGCCTTTGATGTTCACTTCTCTGAGAATCGTAAGGAGGGTGATGTGTGAGTAAGTTTATTATTTTCACAAAAGAATCCTGTGGTCCTTGTGGACTAGTCAAAAAGTATTTCAGGGCTCTCAAAGATGAGAGAATCAATGTCATTGAAGAAGTCTATCTTGAAGACTTTAGTGATGAACCAATCCCTGAAGAAAATCTTGCTCTTGCCAAGAAGTATGGAGTAACTGCTACTCCTGTTCTCATTATTATTGATGACAATGGTGAACTTCTAGAGACCTATACTGGTGGTATGGGAATCACTCAAAATATCAGAAAACTATTTGACAAGTACGAAGTATGAAAAATGTAACTATTGAAATGCCTCTCCGTTCTGCAGCAGCAGTTCGTCAAGTTCTTTATGAGGCACAGAAGGGATATGGTAGTGAGTATGTTCCTGAGCGTGTCTTTGAGATTCGTGAGGTGATTACTGACCTTGATGATTCAATTACACAGGTGCTAGAAAATGAAACTACTGACGCTTGAAGATTATATCAAAGCTGGTGAAACATTCTGGCCGAAGTATAACTACATTGCCACCACACTTGGACCTGATGCTAAACCAGAAGACATCCTGAAAGTGATGGAAGCAGTTGGTGGTGTTGCTTTGAAAATGAAACTAGAAGATAATTTGCCCTTTGGGTTCAATAAGAAGAAGGAAGAAGAATAATGGCAACCATCTGGAATTATACAGTAGTCTTTTTCCAGATGGTTCTAGTGCCTTGTATTACTGTGCCAGAGAATTGGAAATATTGTTCTAGAGTGGATGTCTGGTTAATTCCAGAGGTCCAAAGGGGGGTTGAGATTTATCTTGACCCCTCTTCAATCTATGCAGAAGAGAGGAAATATCTGCAGGATATAAATAAAGAAAGGAAATAATATGCATTAGAGACATGTCTGCAGAGATGCGTAGTTTTATGGAAGCATATGGTGCTGTCCATAACAAAGAAGTAAAAGAGAATCTGGATAATGGCAGAGACTCAATCAGTGAGATGAATCTTTCAAAACTCACAGATTCTGATCTGTGTGAAGCAGTTGAGGAAGTTCTTGAGGTATGGTTTGCTGAAGGTCATACAGTTCCTGAGTGTGAAGCAATTGCTGAGAGCATCCTTCCTTCAAGTGAAATGCCTGGCAGACAAGCAAAGATTGATAGACTGCAAGAAGCATTTGCATCTGTACTGGGAAGAGTAAAAGAGAAGTCAGCAAGAACTGCAGTTGAGTCATTTGCTCTCTATCGTAAGGGTAAGCAAGTTAAGGAGAGCTGGAGCAATAAGTTCAGCCATGAGAATGGTAATGAGAGACTTCATGAGAGACTGGTAGCAGCAGACTTTGCAAAGGTCAAGAATGGTCTGCTTGAACTT
>Ga0255751_10006177_pt1 | contig 10589 bp, 6 predicted proteins | sample 071ome_20_FD_179951 | JGI IMG/M metagenome (GOLD analysis project Ga0255751, IMG submission 179951) | Coastal salt marsh microbial communities from the Groves Creek Marsh, Skidaway Island, Georgia - 071412BT metaG (version 2) | ecosystem: Environmental > Aquatic > Marine > Intertidal zone > Salt...
ATGTCTTTGTTCTCATCGTCAGTGGTGGTCTTCTCCTTCTTCTTCTCGTTCGCTGGTGGTACCTTTTGCTGCTCTTCCTCCGCGACCGCTCGCGGTTTCCTCCTCCTCCTCCTCCCTCGCGAAGAGATGAGGTCGTTGGTTCTCGTCGGCGGCTTCCGTACCGGTTTTTTCCCCGCGCCGCTGCTCGTGTTCGTTGGGGTGTTGCGGGAACTTTGAGATGAAGACGAAGAAGAACACGACGCCGACGCGCGCATCCGCGCAAAGTGCTGCTGCGCGCAGCAGGACCCAGCGACGACGACGACCCGCGTCATCTTCTTTTAAAAATGCGTGTGTGTGCGCGAAGAAATGCGTTCAATATATATGTATTAAACGTGCGCGCCGCGCGGTGCGAATTTATCCGGAATTCACCAATTTTAACCTATCGAAAGCGTTTTTCAAACTGGCAAAAAACACGAAGAGGGTGCCTTTTTTAAACGAAGAGGAAAAACAAAATACACAAGCGCGATAAAAGATACTACAACTACTGCTCTTCGTTTACAACAAAAACGCGCGATTTTTGATGATTAAAACTTGAACTTTTTGGCGCTGCTCTTATTACCGTCGTCTTTTTTGCTGTCCGTTTTCCGTTTCTGCGCGCGCGCGTGGTCCTTGACCATGTCGGAAAAGTCTTCGCCGCGACGCGCGGAGGCGTCCTTCTCTTTTTGCTTCTCGAAGGCTTTGCGCAAACCTTCTTCGTCGAGGTTTTCGAGGTCTTCTGGGGCGATGGCGACGTCGACGCCGGAACCGATGGTTTTTTTTGAGGACGTTCCGGAGATGTCGTAGACGCGTTCGGAACCCATGAGCGCGGTGCCGATTTTGGCTCGCTTTTCGCCGATGACTTTGTAGAGTTCTTTTGGTTCGTCTTCTTCGCCCGCGGTGGTGGCGGTTTTGGACGAGCGCTTGCGCAAATCGATCGATTCTGGTTCACCCGCGTCTTCGTCTTCGTCTTCCTCTTCTTCTACTGCTACTTCTTCCTCCTCTTCTACTTCTTCTTCCTCCTCGACTCCCTCTTCTTCCTCTTCCTCGGAATCGTCCTCGGATTCGCTCTCCTCGTCGTCCGAACCAAGCTCGCCAAAAAAGTGATCACCTTTCATGATTGGTTCGTCGTACTTTGTCCTAGCCGTCTGCTTCGCCGCGTTTATGCCAAACACATCGCCGTACAAAGCTCTCCCGTATTCGTCCACGGGCGGTTTACCCCATCCGCCCGGGTGGTATCCGAACTGCGCGCCTTCCGGAATAGGCGCGGATAACCCGGGAATCGGTAATTTTGGGTACGCTGGTGGTGGCCCGTAACGCTGCATGTTAATCAACCACGGCGGAGGCCCGTTGTTCCCATCAATCCCTAACGCCGCTTTTAACTCATCCGATAAATTACCCGGTTTCCTATCTCCTAAGGAAATCTCGTACTCTTTGCCTTCGAAATACAAGTCTCCCATCCTCGTCATCTTCGGTTTCGTCTGAAACTTGAAAAATGCATCGTGCATGACTTGATAGTCGATGTCTATCCGACCTAACTTTGCGGTTTTCGTGTCTTTTACTTTCGATTTCAATGATTTCTGCTCCTCTCGCTCCGCGTACGAATCGCGTAACTTCGCAATTCCCGTCGCCTCGATAAACGCCGGCAACTTGAACGGCGGCTTCTCTATCCCTCTCTTCCCGGCTAAAAACGCTCTTTTTTGACTCCAATGTCTCGGCACTGGCACCGCGTTTCTACTCGCTTTAATGTACACTAAAAATTCCGGATCCCGCGCCGTCGTGTCCCATATTTCGACCACCTCCGGCTTCGCGCACACGCGCTTCAAGTCTGCAATTTGTAACTTTTTCATCTCTTTTCGTTGCTTTCGGGTTAACCCGTCGTTGCGGTTTTTCTCTTCTTCTTCTTCGTCGTCGTCGTCGTCGGAAGAAGAAAACTCCTCTCCGTCGTCCTCTCCGCCGTTCTTCTTCTTCTTCTCCTTTTTCCTCTTCTTCTTTTCTTCCTCTCTGGCGATTCGATCGTCCTCTTCCTCCTTGGTCAAAACCTTCTCCCCGTGATTCGCCGGCTTCTCCACGAACGCCTCGAACACTCGCCGCATCTCTTCCGGCATGTCCGCGTCCAACGTCTCCAGCGGCGCCGCGACGTACTCCACCTCCACCGTGCTCTTTTGCTCCCGCTTCTTTGCCGTTTCTTCGTTCTTTTTGTTCTTCTTTCCATCGATGATGGGAGTCGATGATGATTTCGCCGGCGCCGAGTTCTTCTTCTTCTCCTCCAGAAGTCTCGCTTTCGCGAGCTTCTTTTTTAACCGGCGCTTCTCCGCCACGCCCATGATTCTTTTTTTGTTGTTTCGCGCTGATTTCTCCTCTCTTTCTCTCGTTGGCGCTCGAAGGGGCGAATAAAGCGGGGTCGATCTCTCTCTCTCTCGCGCGCGCTCTTTTCTCTCTCGCTTTCGAGTCGAGAGCGCTTTGGAGTAAATTCAAGTACACATGTTTAGGGTTTCAACCGGAGAAAAAAACGCTCCAAAAATATTTTCGAGATCCGCATCTCCCATTTCGTCGTTCCCGAGAAAGAAGAAGAAGAACCCCGCGCGCGCGCACAGAAAAAAAGTAAATGACGAGACGAAGTCCCTCTCTCGCGCGCTGGAAGCACCGGGTGCTCTTCCGCGCGTTTGCTTTTTTTCTCGTCGCGGTTTTTGTACCGTTTCTTCTCGAGGGCGCGCGCGGACAAGAGCAAACGAACTACCCCGCTTTTTCTTCCTCCTCTTCTTCACCTTTGGCGTTTGATTTTTTACGAGAGGCGTTGCTGAGCGCGTTCGCCGAAGAGCAGACCGATCAGAGCGCGATTTGGAACGTCGTGAGAGCGTTCGGAGAGAGCAGAGGCGGAGACGGCGTGTCGTGGGCGGTTTTGAAAGAAGCCTACGAACGGTTGAGTGGTGGCAGCAGCGAAGATGATGGTAGATCGACGAGTTCAAGTACGAGCGCGACGAGCGCGACGACGAGTCGGGACGCGTTTCTGAGCCGGTTGATGCAAAGCGTCGCGGATGGAAGTTTTGGCGATGGGAGCTTAGTGGAATCCTTCGGAGGTGAGGATGATTTTTTTAGCGGAAGAGAGGCGTTCTTAACGAGGATGTTGCAAGATGTCATTCAGTCCGGCGAAGAAGGCGCCGTTCTCGGCGACGGGACCTTTGCAAATCGGGTGATTGAAAATCTAAACGCGGTTGAACCGAGAGATGCGTTGAGGTCCTTGATCGAGGCTATTCAGACGTCATCATCAGGAGATGATAACATCGTGCAATCACTCTCTGGAATCGGGACTTCGTCGTTGCCGCTGACGGATGAAATTCAGTCGGAGATTTCGAGGCGATTGCACCTCGCCGCATCAAGGCTAAATTTCACTGTGAGTGAGAGTGGCAACTTTACCAGCGAAGAGGTGCGCTTATTGGGCGAGAAAATAATAGAAGATGCCATTTTGTCATCCAAAAGCGACGGCGAAAGTACCTCGGTATCGTTCGAGTCCAACTTTGCGCCCCACTTGAGAGAAGTATTTTTGAGCTTTTTCTCGACTTCGCTACGGTCCGTGGTAAACACTACAACAACGAGTACTACGGAACAGGCAAACAACGCTGGCGAAGATGTCACGAATGCCTCCTCATCGGAACAAGCAAACATTGCTGGCGCATCAAACACCGATTTAAATGTGTTGGTGCACGACTCTATACAAGGCGCCATCGACTCTGCGGTGCGTTTTGCTTCGGATATTTTGTTCATGAACGCCGGACGAAACTCGTCATCTGCAAATACCGACGAAGTCATGGCGTTATACGACAGGGTCATCGGTATAATGTCTTCCTCTCGCAATATCTTCACGCAAGTCCTCGCTGATGCCGCCGAAACGAACACCTACGACGACGATGATCGCGAATCCGACACTCTGCGCCGAGCGCAACAACTTCTCGAGGCCTTTCGATCAGCCAACATCGCGAATACAAACACCGACGACGATCAAGTTCGAGAAATGGGTGGCGATGAGTTTTCAAACGCAGGACGACTCAAAGATAGAATCATATATCCTCCTTCAGCGGCGAAACAACAAAGCACCTCGAGACCTCCCGAAGGCTTCAACAATCGCGCGAAGAAACTCCTCATCGCTTTCTCCGTGCTTTTCGTCGCTTCATTCATCTCAATCGGCATTTTCAACCGATATTATTCTCCTTCCGCGAAAGCGCGTCGCATGAACATGATCGTCCCAGAAGTCACCGACCAGCACGTTAACGAGCAACCGTCGTCAATGACGCACCGTCACGCGAACACCAAAGAAAGCCGCGCCGAAGAGAGACGGGAAAGACCGCCGACGTCGCCGCCGGGCGAACGACAAAATAGCGAGGCCGCGGAAGAAACGACGGCGCACCCGATACCGCCCGCATCGGTAAACGGCAACCAATTCGTCGTCAGGAAATCGTCTCTCGTTCATCGGGCTCCGAGCTCGGGCTTTTGAACAACGAGAGATGCCTGTATTTTGAGCTTTTGTATGTGCGTGTAAAATTTTTCATCTCTCGTTAGTTAAACAAAAGTTAGTTACAAAAAACGACCCCTACAGCTGCCCTACGCTCGTAAATCTTTACAAAAACTGTCCCTTGAACTCGCGCAAAGATGCCTCGCAAACTTTTCGCCCGCATGGAATTGGAGGACCGCGACCCGGACGGCTTCAAGTTCCCTTCTAATAAAAACAACAATCGCTCGAATTCGAGCAAACCGAAACAAAAGAACCACGAACACAACAAGAATAAAATGCGAGGAGGGATTCAGTTTGTGCGGGGAAATGTGGCCGAAGAAGACGAAAAGAAACAAAAAGCGGAATTCAAAGAGTGGATGCGCTCGGCGTACGGGGAAGAGTCTGTGACGAGCGAAGGGCTCGGAGAAGCGATTCTGGAACACGTTTTTGGTTTGGACAAATGGAACAACTCCATGCTCGACGAGGAAGAAAAGTTCCGGTTGAAGAAGAAAGAATTTCAAAAGTTCGTCAAAGATATGGGCATCAAGAGCATCGAGGAAAAGGAGAGACTCGAGAAGAAAAATTGGAGGATATGCGAGAAACGGGACAATGAAGCGCGCTCAAAGGAGAGCGGCGATGTCGACGACGAACCGTCTTCTTCTTCTCCTCTGATTGTTATTCCGGCGCACGTGCGAGATCTCATCTTGAAAAAAGTAGGCGTGAGGACGGCGGCGGCCGTCGCGTGCACATGTAAGGAGCTGAGAGACGACGTGAAAGAACAAAGGAAGCGGGCGACTGGGAATTTTAAGTTACGATCCTCTGATGTGAGAGGAGAAGAAGATGTGAGGTACATTTTGCTGGCGTATCCAAACGTGACTGGCGTGACTGTCGATAAATTGAATCACCATCGACCACCGCTGGAACGCTTAGATTACACTGAACGTCTGTCTCCTAGAAAGCGCACGCTTAAAATGATGAAAGAAATTCTCGTCTTCACTCATTCACACAAGAATGTCAGTCGATTAGGATTTACGAATAGCGGATTGGACTTTAGCGACTTCTTGCGAATTTTGTGTGAAAGTGCACGGGAGTGTCATTCCTTTGATTTTTCCGGGAACAATACGGGCGAAGAAATCGGCGAAACGACGTCCGGTATCGGTTTTCGCCCCTCAGCCCTTTTGGATTACATGGTTCGTAAGGAAATCTTTCGCAGGGTCGAAGAATCGAGTTTGCAATGCGTACCCCCATCGTTCAATCCATTTGTACAGCTGTTGTGTCAAAAATTCGCTTATGGAAAGTCCATCAAGGATGAGATGAGAAAAATGTGTAAGGAATTCCTTGAAAGACGTGGTATACCGATGCCGATATGGGTACCCAAACCTGTTGTGGAGTTGAACGTTTCAAATTGCGGATTAAAACATTATTTCGATCTGTTCTTTTACATGGCAGCGTTTCGAAGGTTGAAGCGATTGGACGCATCGAGAAACAGCGAGTTAAATATCAATTATCCCGAATCATGGATGTTAGAAGATAACCCTTCTCATTATCACTCGTATGACGACGGAGACGAGTACGGTCATGTGGGTGAAGACTGTTCGGTTGAATATTTGAACTTGTCGGGCAGCGCAACGACGCGTATCCTTTTCTCCCCAAACATGCAGTTTAATCCCTGCGCGAGCTTCAAGAAGTTGAAAGAGTTGAACTTGAGTGCATCGAAGTCGTTGAAATTTGTTAATCTTACGTATTTGCCGAGTTTAGAGGTGCTAAATCTCGTGAATTGCAAAGAGTTACACACTCTCAAGTTATATTACTTGCCATCGTTGCACACGCTGTCTCTCGACATTTGCAAAAAACTGGAGAATATAGTTTATCAATCTTCAGAGATTCACAGCGATGATGTCATATTCGAAGCTTTGAGTTCTATCGAGAGTAAAATTGAAAGTTTACGAAAGCTTTCGATGAACCAATGCGACGCACTTAGTGAGAACGTGCATCGGCAGTTGTTACAATCGGCAGTAAATCTCGAGCACTACCGTTGCGAAGGATTACATAGTGAGAGTATGCGAGAAGTGCGCATACCGAGCACGTCTTTGGTTTCCGTTGAAATGAGCGGATGCAAACAGATCCAGTGCATACTCTTGAACTCGCCAAACTTGAAGTTGCTAAGAGCGAGAAATTGCCGGTATTTAAAAGATATTCGAGTGAATGCAAAGCGACAACACGCCGCTGGCGTGGGAACGATGGTGGAAATTGACGTAAGAAATAGCGCGAAATTGGTGAGCGTCACGGGATTACGCGTCGATCGATCTACGCGCATATTATCAGGCGGTGCGACATCGTTAGAACGCATACAGTCGGTAGATTAGGTTAGTTCAGATTTTTTTAGACTTGAAACTAATTATTCTTGTAGCAATACATTGCATATATCTAACTATAAGTTGTTGCCAACTTCGATGCCAATCATAATCATATTCGACAACGCGTATAACAAAATCAACGTCACGCCGAAAGGCTTCGTCACCCGAAACCGTTTTGCTGGAACATACGTCAAGCTTAAAAGCAAACTCGCGAACAAAAACATGAAGCTAATCGGAATGTTTGCGTGCGTCAGTAGCGTCAACGGCGCCGGTGATAGCTCCATAGCTTGCAACGCAAACGCTAAACCCAAACCGATGCACATGTTGAACATTGGACCTGAATAACACGCCGCAACCGCCATGGTTGGTTGGCCACTTTTTGCTATGACAACGTCGGCGACTAAATCGCCAACAGAGTTCCCCCACGCCAAGACAGTCACCCCTAAAACAGCCGGAGATATCCCGGAAATGTGTCCTAGAACTGTCAAACATTCGAGCAACTCCGTCGCCGCTAAAGAAATCCAAACTATAGACGTTCCAAACGCTAATGCGAGCGCTAACGGCCAATATTCCGGTTGGTACGAGTGATTCGACGCGACGAAAACCGCGCACCCGACCAATGTCGACGGTATCAAAACGCACATCCACAGCGGTAAAAAACCCACGAAATCGTTCCCGATTAACGCCTGCGCGTCCACGACGTCTTTGACCTGATGCAATAATAACAAAGGCCCAAGCGCGACGGAAGATAACGCGTAAAATCGATTCCATCGTTCTGGCTCCGCGGAAGGTATCGTCATTCGTCTGCACACGTCTAACGGCGCGTGCGCGAGCGCTTTAAAGAAACCGTACTTTGTATTTCCGCGCGCTTGACACCATCTGACGATGTTTTCCCCGAGAACTTCGTGCGCCGGCGGTTCGTCCATCCAATCGACGACACCCATCTCTCTGTCTACTGTACCTACTAGTTGTTGTTCCTTGACATCTGCGCCGCTATGATTACCCCCCACCACGTCGCTCATCGATTCTCCTCCTCCGTCCCGCATCAGCCTTTTCCTTCTCTCTCTCACGTCCGAAACAATCACCAAACACACAAACGCTAAATAATACATAATAAACCCAATCGCGTGTCTCGGATACACCTCCCCACTCGTTACCACGTAACATACTAAAACCGCGCCAAAGAAATAAAACCACGCGTCTCTCAAGAACGCGCCTCTCGGTACTTCAAACGGCGCGGCGACCACGGCCACGGCGCCAACCACCCCTCCGCTCACAAACATCCCCGCGCTGACGATAGCACCAATCATCCCAGCCCCAATCTCTCCGCTCCCACCATCTCCGCTAGAAAAAGCCGCTAAAGACGCAAACACATCCGGCGCTCCGTTTCCTAACGCCAACAAAGTCACCCCGGCGGTATTCGGCGACAGCTGCAACACCTTCGCCACTTTGCGAACCACCGGGCAGAAAAATTCCTCCGCCGTGTCCCCTAAAACGTAAAAAGAAAGGATCACGACGCCTATCAGCGTCACCACGGACAACGTCTGGTACTCTTGCATCGTGCAGTGGTGGAAATAGAGGTAATTCGTGATTGCCGATTCCGTGTCCGAGTTGCATTCGTATTTTTGCACGTGCAAGCACTTGTCCACGCTTTGGTTGATGGCATACGGAGTGCAGTAACTCGTCGTCGTCTTCGTTGTCGCGTCTTCTTCTTCGCCGAGCATCGAACGCCTCCAGCTCGCGCGATGCTCGAACGCAATACCATCGTCGTTGTCGCTCTCCGAACGAACGCTCCTATTATCTCTCACGTCGTCGCCGCGTGGAAACCAAAACGCCATCGACACTCCAATCGCCAACAGAAAGAATTTCACCGCGAACCGTTCGGTTCGATGCGCCTTCCGAAACCGTTTTCGATGGTCCCATCGACGCCACATCTCCGCTTCTTCTTCGGAGACGACGTTCGAGGAGGACGGCATCGTGTGCGAGAGAGAGAGATTGCTGTCTTCTCGACGGGCGTCTCTCTTTTCTCTCTGCGCTGCTGCAAGTGTGTCGCGGGGAAAAAGTTTGAAGAGTTGAAAGAGAGGAGAAACTTGCGCTTGTTTCGCCGCCGCGACGGGCACTCGGGATTAATCGAAACGAACGAAAAAAAGAGAAGAAGAACTGGAAGCGCGTGAAATGCGTGTGCGAGTGTATCTTTTGCTGCTAGTATGTTACTTGTATTAAAAACTCACGTGTGATTGATTGTAGGCGACGGACGCGCGAGCGCGTGTTCTCAGCCTCACAAACGTAGAAGAAGCCAAACATGGACATCGGTGGACCCAGAACATATTAATCCAAATCCGCGATGCCCAACACGTTCACCAAAAGCTTAATCTGGTCGATGAAATCAACGCCCGTCGCATATTCCGTCATCATGCCGACTAACAGGCCGAACATGGTCCATCTCCCGTTGTTGATTTCATTCTTCTTCGTAAACCCAAACACCGTCGAGTCTTCCACTAATTGCTGATACTGCTGCTCTTTGAAGTATTTCACCATCTCTTTCGCTTTCACGCGCTGGTATTCGATGGTGGTGTCTTTTTTACTACCGCCGGCGGAGGCGTCCGCGGAGACTCGCACCGTCGTCGTCGTCGGCGTCGTCGCGGCCGAAGCTCGGGAAAAACGCATCGACGAAGATCTCGACGTCGACGCTTTCATGGTCGAAGAGACGGAGTTTAACGGTCTGAACGAGAGCGAGGTTTGCTGTTGTTGCGCGATGGAAAACATGACGCTCGGGAGATTTTCGTTGTTCGTCGGTGCGTTTTTTTGCGCGAGGGCGTGTTTGTCTCTCGCTCGGACGGACGTGCGAGCTTTTAATGCGTGTGGATTAGTGGTGACGTTGGCCTATCCTTTTTGCCACGCTGGAGGTTTAGGGTTTCATTTTTTGAATCAAAACCCTAAATGACAAAGTTCTAAAAATTCAACGCGTTACGGAGAGTGAGAGCTGTTCGTTTTTTCCCCACTACATCGCGCTTTCGTGGGACGCCGCGAGTGCGTGCGTGTGCGTGCACGAGAGAGATTGGAAGAAAGAGAGAAAAAAGCAGAGGGTGGTGATGTCTGTTCCTTTATCTTCTTCTTCTTCTTCTTCTTCTTCTTCGCCGAGAGGTTTCCAAGCCGCTCGCGAGCGGGAACGAGAAGAACAACAACAACAATTTGAGTTTCTGAAACGCAGCACCGACGCCGGTCGGTATTTGTCCTCCTCGCTCACGAGCGCGTGGACGGACGAGAAATGGATGGAGATTTTGAGCGTTATTCTGAGATGTTTGTTCGCGCTGTTCGCGGTGGTCGTCGCGCTGTTCGCTCTGGCCGCGTTCGACCGGATGAAACGAGAAGGAGAAGAAGCAGAGGAGGAGGAGAAGAGGACGGCGTTGGCAGTTAACGAAGAAGAAGAAGAAAGAGAAGAAGAACAGAAAGTGATGACGACGACTCAGACGACGGAGACCACGACTTTAGAAAACATACAGAATATGTCCGAAGAAGAGCTGCGAGTGCTCGAGCTTTCGGTGAAAATGCGAGACGTTTTGAGCAAAGAGAAGAGCAACGCGTTGAGCGAGGCGCGGCTCTCGGTGGAGCGAAAACAGTTGGAAGCGAAATTAGCCGGTTTGGATTTGAAGAAAGAATCGAACGAGACGATGAAAACTTCGAACGATATGAAGAGGGAGAGTTTAGAGTTTAAGATGAAACTGAGC
>Ga0255751_10006180_pt1 | contig 10586 bp, 25 predicted proteins | sample 071ome_20_FD_179951 | JGI IMG/M metagenome (GOLD analysis project Ga0255751, IMG submission 179951) | Coastal salt marsh microbial communities from the Groves Creek Marsh, Skidaway Island, Georgia - 071412BT metaG (version 2) | ecosystem: Environmental > Aquatic > Marine > Intertidal zone >...
CGGTATCTCCTTCTTAAAAGGTAGACCAGTCATCCGTGACTATGCCCACCAGATTCAACACGCCAAAGGAACTAACTACAATAAGAATTCTGCAGGCGAAGAGATGGCAGGACTTTGGAATAGTCTTCAAGATGATCTGAAAGAATGTATCTCTTATATCAAAGGAGATAGAGAAAAACTGACCAAGTATTTTTGATAATGGATAAAAACAAATCTGCTTTCAAGCTACAAGGCATTCCACACATCTACTGGTTAAACCTTGATGCCGATGAGAGTCGTCGTCAATATATGGAACAACAGTTTGATTATTGGAAAATCACTAATCATACTCGCATTTCTGGTTTTGATGGCCGCGATGATGATGTTGCATATCACCTGAAGGGTAGAGTTCCTGATAATGTTACTCCTGGAGAACTTGGTTGTTGCCTGAGTCATCTTAAAGCAATCAAGCATTTCTATGAAGAGACCGATGATGATTATTGTATGATTGTTGAGGATGATGTTAATTTTGATATTGCCCGATACTGGAACTTTACCTGGAAAGAATTCTTTGGCCTTGTCCCATATGATTGGGACTGTCTTCAGTTGACCACGATTTGTACTGGAGATATTCACGTTAAACTGCACCTTAAGTTCATTAATGACTTCTCTGCAGCGGTCTACTTGATTTCTAGGCACCATGCTGCTAAGATTATCAAGAACCACATTCGTGGTAATAAGTTTAAATTAGACAACGGAGTTAAACCCAGAGCCGTATCTGAAGATGTTATTCTTGAGACGGGTAAAACTTATACGATTCCTTTGTTTCTTTATAACTTAAACTTTGGATCTACGATTCACCAGGAACACGTCTCCGTATTCCATAAAGGACCACATGATGCTCTTCTTAACTGGTGGCAACAAAGTGGTGCTAGTATTGACATTAGGGACCATATGAACTATGATCCTTATCTTGGTCGGATTACTGAAAACTCTGCCGCTAAAGCAGCACAAAATTCGGGAAACCCACCAACTTGACAGACATCTAAAAATCTGTTAAGATAAATAACAATTGGCACATGTGCCAATTCACTGACCAATGCCTCAACTACTCGCAACGGTTCTGTGTTATAATGTTCAAGCGGGGAAAGTCGAACTCCCCCTTCATCTGCGGGTAATCATTCCGCAAGTAAATTTAAGAGGTATCTAAAATGATCAAATCTGTATTCGCAGCGACTGCTGCTCTGTCCATGTCTGCCGGCGCTGCTTTTGCAGGTCCTTATGTCAATGTGGAAGCTAACTCTGGTTGGACCGGTAGCGACTACAACGGCACTGCTACCGACCTCCATGTTGGTTACGAAGGTGCTCTTGGCGAGAAGACTTCTTACTATGTCCAAGGTGGCGCTACAATCGTCTCCCCTGATGGTGGCGAAAGCGATACCGTTCCTTCTGGTAAGGCAGGTCTTGGCGTTGCTGTAACTGATGCACTGGGTGCTTACGGCGAAGTTTCGTTCGTTGGTTCTGGTGACAAGGACATCGACCGTGGTTACGGTGCTAAGCTGGGTCTGAAGTACTCCTTCTGATAAACCATGCTAAAATTGAGGGGTCTTCAAGGCCCCTCTTTTTTTATGAAAAGATTTCTTTTTTCCCCAGTAACTCACCTTAATCTTTTGATTGTGGGTTTTTTGATTTTAGTTCAGGGACTTCACACTCATGCCCATTACACAATGGAATTTGACACTGATAGTTATGTCAGGGCATTCTGTAAAAAGAACATGAAAACTTGTAAAAATATCGTAAATGGTTATAATTGACACAAAGAGCCTCTTGACAGAGGTTCTTTTTTAATATATAATATGTAAAGATTTATAACAGGATGTAACATGACTGTAACAACTAACGATCAAGGACAGATGAACATGTGGGCAAAAGAGCCCGAAATGGTAATCGAGTCCTATCATTCCAAAGGTCTGGATACTCCTTATGAATATATCGAGCGTTACAATGGTCGCTGGGCGATGATGGGTATCATCTCTGGTTTCCTTTCATACGCTATCACTGGCAAGTTTTTCTTTGGCATCTTCTGATGACAGCAACACTTTTTACTGCAACTTCAGTTGCATTTTTTGTCCTTTTAGGTTATTCAGTACAACAACTTTGTGAGACTTATTGATGGAAACTTCTTTGATTGAACTTCTGACTTATTATGTTATTGGTGGAGCACTTTTAGTTGGTGCTCCTGCAGTATTTTTTATTATCGCATTTATGCCAGCCCTTCAAAATACAAAGGGTCGTATGGTAGGATACAAAGATCATAAAATCTATGGTGACAGTTCTCTCTATGAAAATACCCGTGGTGATAACACTAAATTTTTTCTTGAACTCCCATGAATAAATTTTATCTTTTTTCAAAAGAATCTTGTGGACCTTGTAAGTTGGTGGATAAATACATGTCCTCCATCAAAGATGAACGCACTTCTCTTTTAGAGAAAGTAGACCTTGAAGATTTTAGTGATACCCCAATCCCTCAAGAGAATCTTGACCTTGCATCTAAGTACGGTGTTACGGCTACACCAGTATTAATTATTGCATCGCCCTCTGGATTGAAACTTGAAGAAAAAATTGGAGGTATGCAAATCACCCAAAACATCAGAAAATTATTTGATCAGTATGCCTAATCCAAACGCACTTTATCAGGACATGCAGAAACTCGATGATATGTATGAAGAGTTGATGTGGCATCCTGATGATAAACTGCAATTCACTCATGATGGTAATAAAATCATCATTACAAACAAAACACTAGAGGAAAAAAACAATGTTTAACGACAAAGCAGAAAAATTGAATGGTCGTGCAGCAATGATTGGATTTGTTGCAGCAGTAGCATCTTACTTCAGCACTGGCCAGGTCATTCCAGGAGTATGGTGATGTTGTTATTAGCGACTTGTATGTTAGGTGCATTTATAATTCATTCTGCATTTAGCGATACTGACGTTGATGATGACGACGACATGAGTGGTGGGATGATGATTCCTGCCACTGTCCCCACTCCTTGACAACCACAACCAAATAAACTATAATTCCTTGGAGGTTAGTCGCCTCCTTTTTTACTAAATATCCCCGTGCCGTGAGGAACTTAGATCCTATAGCGGATGTCGAATTCTATTATTTTTAATGCTTAAAAAATTCTTGCCACTCGCAATGGTATTTCCTATCTCTGCTGCTTGTGCTTATCCCACTATCAGTGAGATTAAAAACCCTCCTATAGTTGATGTGAGTGTCAATGAAGAGAAGGCAATGCCCATTGAAGTGGTATCAAAAGAGTGGAAGTGTCCTACCTGCTCACCCAATGAACAGTATGTCCTCAACCAACTCCAAAAGAAAACCCGAATCTCAGATCGCAATGCCCTTGCAACGATCATGGGAAACATTAAATCAGAAAGCAACTTCCATCCCAACATTTGCGAGGGAGGGGCTAGAGTTCCTTACAACGCTTGCCATCGGGGTGGGTATGGTCTTATTCAGTGGACCTCAGTAGGACGCTATCGTAACCTTGGTAAGTTTGCCGCTAAATATGGTTATGATCCTTCTAGTCTTGAAGGACAAACAGCATACATGATTAATGAATCTGTCTTCCAACGTTACCTTCCAGAGTTTGAAGGAACTGGACGCACAGTTTCTCAATATATGGTTCCTGCCTATTATTGGTTAGGATGGGGAATCAAAGGTCATCGTGAGCTATATGCATATGAGTATACTAAAAAAATGGTATTTACATGATTAACACCGTTACAAATTTCCTTAAATCATTTCTAATTCCTAAAGATAAACTGGAATGTGTAATTGATGAAGAAAAAGTTGACTGCGATCAACTAAATGACCCAGAACCTCCTTATCTGGGAGTTCCTGCTCCAGTGATTATGCCTATCGATGAATGGTTTGTTGACTCTAGTATTGAACCTGTAAAAACTGAAAAGCAAATTACTCATGAAGAAATGCTTGAGGAAGCAGCACGTCGTGAGGAAGAAAATAATCAAAGCAATGAGCCAGAAAACATTCATCAAGTGATGTATGAAATGGCAACTTCTTCCTGGACTACTGTGGGAGAAACTCAAGGCGGTTCTGAAAATGTTTGGCAATCTGGCAATGGACTGGGACAATTTCGATGAGTCTTGATGATTGGCGTTATAGTGATGACAGAATGAAAGTGAGAGAACAATCACTTAAAGTTTTGTTAGCAAAGTTTGGACACCAAATGGAAGGAGTAACACCTAAATATTCAAACCAATCTATCTACGAGTGTGCCCATGACTGGGTTTCTCAAGGTAATATGCACACTGCGGGGATTGTAAAATACTACGAGGCATATTATGCAAAAAGTAATTAATGTTATTGCTCTGCTATCAGGACTGACTTCATTGGCAGTCATTGGTGGTGGAGTTTTTATCTATAGTAATATTGATAAATGGAAAGAAGAGGCAAGGGAAAATCTTGCTAATGCTGCAGTTGAAGCAATTGCAGAAGAACTTCCTGGATTAATTGATTCTTCTATGCCAAGTATTCCAGAAGTTACAGGACCAGCTCTTCCATCTACAACAGGACCTAATATTAATCTACCATGAAAAAAATTATCATGAGTTTGTTGGCAGCAGCATCATTAACTGCTCCAGCATTGGCTGATAACTCTAAAATCACCAAGGGTTATAACACTATGGATTCTATGGGGTGTATGATTCTACGAGAATGCACCGATGGAGTCGAAGAAGTCTTTAGTCTTTTGGATATTTCTAGTCAGTATCCCAATACTGAGTCTTTTACATATGTTTCTGTTGAGTTCAACAACATGCTTGTTTCCCTTAATCAAGTCGGAGTTAAGGTGTTTCTAGCAGATCAAAAGTATTTCCCAGCAGGACATCGTGGTGTCTATCACACCGTAAGTAATAACTTTTTCTTGAACAAAGCATATATGGGTCGCCCATCTACACTTATGACTGTGATGCGTCATGAGGGTTGGCACGCTGCACAAGATTGTATGGCAGGTAGTATTAAGAATAGTATGATTGCTATCATTAAACCAGAAGAGGATGTTCCTAAAGTTTGGAGAGAGATGGTTGAAAAAACTTATCCATCATCTGCTGTGCCTTGGGAAGCAGAGGCAAAATGGGCTGGACTTACTGAAGGTATGACAATGAAAGCACTTCAGGCATGTGCTTTGGGTGAGATGTGGAAAGTTTATCCACCAACACCATTGACTCGTGAATGGTTGGTTGAGAACGGACATCTTCCTAAATAGAGATGCCTTGTCTTCTACTCAATGCTAGGAAATAAATCTAAAGCAAAGGAAGTAGAAGAGCATAAGGACCATGATGAAGATAAGAGTGAAGTTCTTGGTAATCTGGTGAAAGTTGTCGTACTTATTTGGTCTGCATCTCTTCTCACATTCAGTTACGTTCGTTTACCAAACGGTCAGAAGATTCTTGACTTCGACCCTACATTTATCGCTTCGGTCTTCTCTGGTTCATTAGCCGCATTTGGATTGTCTCCCGCTAAAGCAGGTGGTGCTACCGCTAAAGCAGCACCAGCGATCAAAAAGGAAGAACCATCTGTAGTATCTGCAGTTGAACCTAAGAAACCATGAATAGAGTATTAAAACAATCTACAGAATCTGTAGGTGAAACCCCATCAACACCAAAACAAATCTCTCCATTTAAGTGGTTTGTCATTGGTGTTGGTGGGGTTATTGCTGTAGCACACATTGGTGTTCTTGGTCATTTGATAAAGAAAGAACCTGCTACTCAACAACCACCTACATTTAATCTTCCTCGCGGCCCATATTCATCTTATCGAATTAAGGCGGGTAAGGATGGATATGAAATTGAATATCGTGCAAATGATCCCAAAGTTTTGGAATCTGAAAGATCGATGAATCTTAATAGAACTAGACAGGGATGGTTTGGTGGTGGTACAGAAAAACGTGATGAATATCGTCGTGATCAATATACTATGGAAGGTGTGAGGAATATGGGAGGTGCAACAGGTGAAGAGGGAAAGTCTGCAAAAGACATAGAGTGCATAGTGGCGGACGCTGGAGCACGGTCACAAGGTGCGATGGCAGGTAGTGCTATTTCTGCTGGAGTTATTGTTCCTGCTGTAATTAATATTCCCTACATTGGATGGTTAGCTGCAGGATGGGCAACTCTTCTAGGACAAAATGTTGGTTCTGAACTTGGATCTGAAGTTGGTTCTGCGTTTAATGATTGCTAATGAAATTTGATTTAGATATGGAGGATTTTACAATCCTCCAAAATGCATTGCATTATTATAAACATGTTGAGAAACGCGGACATTTCTCAAAATTTGATGAAGAACGTGTAAATAGGTTGAGAGATAAACTCTCCTATCAAATGATACCTAGTAAAAATAGTAAAGATGGAACTGTTCCTTCGCCCCCTCGCGGATATAAATGACCCAACGTGGAGTGTAATTGTTTCCCTTGCCATTCTTTTGGCAGGGGTTTTATATTATGTTGCATATATACTTCGTATGGCAAATACTGAAATAAACGATGAGCGACCTGACGAATAAAGATTCAGAACAAGACGCTAAACTTGCTGTATTAGAAAGTAAGATTGAAAGTTTCCGTGAAAGAATTCATGCACTTGAAGCAGAAACCTCAGGTGTTTCTGTTATTGATAGCACTTTAGAGAATGCTATCCGCCGTATTGAGATGGTTCACAGTCGTATAGATAAGACTGAGGAAAAACTCAAAGAACTTGATAATGAATTACGTGGAAGAATCCGTAAAAATGAAATATGGATTGCTGGTGCTGCTGCAGTCATATCTGCGGTAGTTACTATCATCGGAATTGCCGTATCAGTAGAATCAAAGGAGATCAATTATGGGAGCTATGGTTCCGCCCAGCAGGAAGTCTTGTTACAACTTCCGCGTAGTTGAAATCAATAGGGTTGTTGATGGGGATACCATTGATGTAACTATTGATTTGGGATTTGATTTATTTAAAAAAGAACGTGTTCGTGTTGCTGGTGTTGATACTCCAGAGAAGAGAACAAGAGATGATGAAGAGAAAGCATTGGGATATGATGCAACAAATTGGTTAAAAGAAAAATTAGAAGGAGCAATTAGTGGTGATGATGACCTTATTATTCGTACTGAGCTTGTCGGCGGCATGGGCAAGTATGGTCGTTTACTTGGGTGGTTGTACATTGGTGACGCAGAACTCTCCCTCAACGAACAAATGATTACCGAAGGATATGCCTGGGCATACGATGGTGGTACTAAGCAGAAGAATTTTGAAGAACTTCGTGAGATTCGTCGTGCTCATGGGACACTAGTATGATTTCTGGTATTTTTATTTTTGGATTTATATTTCTATTGTCATTTACTCTAGACAGAACTTGGCCAGTAAGATATCGAAGTGGTGACATAAATTAGTTAAAATTTGCTGAGAATTGTTAAATAATTAAAGTTATTGTAACACTATGGCACAATCAACATACAAGAAAAATCAAAAGAAAGAAGCAACAGAAACTTTCTTTCTTTATGTCTTTTTTCATTCTATCTGGACTAGTATTTTTAAATTCTTTGAGGACTAATGGAGATACCCAATATTACTTCTCCCAATATCAATATCAGGGAGATTGATATTCCACAAGTAGTCACTGCTAACGAATATTACACATCAACACCATTATCACCACCTGTTGTGGTAAATATTGGTGTTCCTGTTGTTGATATTCCTGGGTGTATTGAAGCTCATGAAAGCAACAACAAATCCAAAACTGTAGGTCAAGATGACGAAGCGGGACTGGTTACGTATTGTGATTCTGGTATTCCCAGTTTTAATCCTATTAATTTTGAACCTGAACAGATGACGATTACTCGTCCTGCTCCTGTTCCAAAAACTGATACACCAGATAAACCATTACCACCAGAGTTACCTAAAGCACCAGAAGTAACCCCTCCAGTCAATACAGTAAAGGTAGATTGTCCTACACCAGCACAGGAAGCAAAGGAACCTGTTGGCACATATGTAGAAGGTTTCCGAAAGAAGGTTGTTGAATACAAACTGATGGGCAACGAGTGTGTCCAGATAACAGAAAAAGTCCCACTACCTCAACAGATAGTAGCAGGACTTCCTAGTGGTGGTCAGGTTGTGCAAGTGGGTGGCATTGCTGTCATTGCAACCTCATCGGCACTGTTAGCAAAACCGTTGGCAGACTTACTTTTGAAAGTAGTCAAACCAACGGTTAAGAAAGTTATGAAGAAGATTGCTAAGATTAGAGGTAAGACACCTAAGGTACTGTCCACTGCCGAGAGAATAAATGAGCAGCGAGACCGAAACCGTGCTATAATGTCATTGAGACAAACGCTCAAACCCAAATGACCTACGACGCCACTGTTGAATTCAAGTTTGATGCTACCTATACTCATGATTATAGTCGTGGGTTTGGTTCTACCATTGGTGATGATGACTTTCTCCCTGAAGAGCATTACCTGATTACTGCTCCCGCTGCTGACCTTAACGCCAAACAGTATTTCAAACTTTTTGAAAAGTTTCTCCTCTGTGTAGGTATGAACCCTGCATCTATTCGTTCTGGTGCTATGTCATTGGTATTCAATGATTACACTAATGAAGAAGACCAACGTAAGGTCTGTAATGAGTATGAGTTGACTATGGAGGAAGACCTGGAGAAGAAATACCAGGAGTTTATGAAGCGTGATGCAGAATGGGCAAAGATGAATGCCCATTATAAAAACAACTTTGAAGATAGTGTAAACGGAGTAGCATAATGAGCATTCCTAATTTTAAATCTAACCACGACTGGGAAGCATTTACCCAAATCTTTGATAGTCAATGGCATTGTAAAAGAGCACTGCTGAATCGTGTCAAGAATGATTTGTTTCCTGAATATAAATCATGGGAACAGCTTACGGCACAACATATGGAAGTGATCAATGACATTGTATCCAATCTTGTGTATGAGTGTGAGCGTCAGTTCAAAGAGAATCACCAGGACTATAATACTGAAGATGATGAACTCTTCATTCCCCGCCATTCATTCAAAGAGAATGTAACAGAAGCACTCAAAGAAGCACTTATTCCTTACCAGTTGTTAGAGCGGGACCAAGATCCTCAGCATTCCGAGACACAGGACTAGTAATCTTATGAACGTGTGGATGTTGATGTCCTGGAGGATTATTTACTACCACATCTGCACACACTTTATAATAAGGAGACTTGGGGTGAAATTGTATTCCTTTGAGTTTTAATTCTCCACAATTTTTTAGTCTGGCAATTTCAAAATCTAATCTTTTATTTGCAGTAATCTGCTGTTGTAGTGCAATTTGAGTTGCTGCTGCTTGTTTACATTGGTCTTGTAGTTTTTCATCCAATGGTCTACTCCAAGTGGCAGAGAAACCAACACTCAAATTATAGTTATCTTTTTGTCCAGTCCTGGTTCTTTTATAGAAGATAACATCACCAGGATTGTCTAAAACACCATCACCAATTGGCCTTCCATCATCATCAAAAGCACCAAAGTTATCTGTCACATCATAAACTGGATCGTTATAATAACCCTCATATGGTTTGGCAGCAGATACTGCACCTGTTACATATGGTGTGAAATTTAGCGTAGGACCCTGACACTGGATCCCGCCGCCGTATGTATTCGTAATATACGGGCCCTGCAACACCTGTATCGCCTGGTTAGTAACACTCCCTGAAGAGTTAGCAACAGGACTAGCAGTGGCACTAACACCACCGACAGTTTCAGCCAATGCATTAGTCGGGGATAGAAGTCCAAGAAGAAGTGATCCTATTATTGGCTGAAAATGGAGGTTGTGTCTGTTACGCTTTCTATTATTGTCTCTCTTTGAATGATTGTTTGATTGCTTAAACCAGGACCCATGTACGTTTCTGTGAACTGAAACGCTGCTCCTGGTGCTGTCTGTGTAAAGTTTGGTCTGCTGTTGAGTCCAACCCATTTTGATGTCACTCCTTCAATGTTTGATGAAGATTCGGATGTTTCAGGAGATAAGTTACCTGATGCTGAAATTCCACTACCTGTTACAGAATATTGATACCCTGTGTTATAGTCCATCGAGTTGATGGTCTCTGTAATTTTTTGTGTCGTCTCTGTATGACTGGTCATGGAGCCTTGTGTGAAATTTGGTACAACCGGAACTGAATATGCTGGTTGTACCAAACCGTGTATTGCACCAAGAACCAATCCGAGACCGATTGCTTCTGATAATCTAGTCATATTTATTATCAGTCAATAACGGTGATTTCTGTAACGAACTGTCCTGTAGCAGATGAACCTGCTCCACCAGCAGTCAGACCGATAGTATGACTTCTGTCAATCGTGCCAGCTAAAGTGCCAGCAGAACCAGCAGCATAAGAAGTGAGGTTGCCGAAGTTAGGAACATCACCTGTGCTTACAGCAGATGCAGGGACACTATCTGCTGCGTTGTATGTTTCAGTCAACGACCAATCTTGTCCAGATGTATTGACAGTGTATGTGCCAGCACCAGAAGTAGCACCACCCATTGTGGTGACCGAGATGTTGGAACCAGCAGCAG
>Ga0255751_10006191_pt1 | contig 10573 bp, 12 predicted proteins | sample 071ome_20_FD_179951 | JGI IMG/M metagenome (GOLD analysis project Ga0255751, IMG submission 179951) | Coastal salt marsh microbial communities from the Groves Creek Marsh, Skidaway Island, Georgia - 071412BT metaG (version 2) | ecosystem: Environmental > Aquatic > Marine > Intertidal zone >...
AACTCCATCATTGATTAATAGGTAGATAAACCCGAAATATGGTTCCCTCGTTTTCAACACTGTCCACTTCCAACCGCCCCTTATGCTCTTGAACTATCCTATAAGAAACAGATAATCCGAGGCCGGTTCCTTTGCCTACGGGCTTGGTTGTGAAAAATGGATCAAAGATTCGCTTTAGCTTTTCTTTTGGAATGCCTTCGCCATTATCCTGAAAGGAAATCACAACGAACTCATCTTCCTGATAAGTTTTGATAACAAGCTCACCCTCTTTATTGCAGGCATCACGAGCATTCAAAATTAAATTCATAAAAACTTGACCTAGTTTGCCTATAGAGCACACCACCTGTGGAATATCACCATAATCTCTTACTACATTGATGGAATATTTAAGCTCATTCCACGTGACCTTGAGGGTTGTATCCAAGCACTCATTAACATCGAACACATCAAAGCCCTCCCCTCCTGAATGGGCAAAGCGTTTAAGGTTTGTGACAATGTCTTTTACTCTGAGCAGACCAATACTGGATTCCTCGAGCATGGCAGGGATATCAGAAAAGAGAAATGAAAGATTTTTTTCCTGCTCTATATTCTTTATATCTTTTATTTGCTTAACAAAGTCAGTCAATAACAAGGCTGGATCAACCCCATTTGCACAGGTACCATCACATGAATCCAACACGCGCTCATTGGTTAACTGATACTTTTCAATAATAGAGACAATGACTTCAAAGTAGTCCCCTAGAATTTGAATATTACTTAATACAAATGCTAAAGGATTATTAATTTCATGGGCAACTCCAGCAGCAATTTGCCCTAGAGAAGCCATCTTTTCAGACTGAACTAACTGTTGATGAGTCTTTTGAATATCCTCATGAGCTTCTTTAAGCTGCTGATACGAGCACTCCAACTCATTTGTTTTTATTTCGAGCTGCTTATTTTGCGTCTTAATCTGCTGGAGATTGTCATACACTTCACGAGACTTAGCATTTAGTAATCGCTCTGCCAGTTTCCTTGCTTCTCGCTCACGCTCGTAGGCCTTTTGGTATTCCTCAACGGACAGCATGAAGAACTCCCGTCACTTGATCTTGATTAAAATCTCACAATGATCATCACCCTTATGCATGCAAACAGAGTGTTCTAATTCAACATCAACCTTAAAATATTTCGCGGCTCCAATGGTAAGCCCTTCAGCCAGTAGGCATAACTGGCGTTTAGAACGGTAGATCATCGTAATGTCCTTGCCATGCTCAATAAACTCTATAGAAGGCAAATAAGCATCTGGATAAATTCTCTCCACTTCTTTATGAATTACGCGATCAACACTCAACATAAAATCAGTAAATGACATGCCACTTTGATGAGCTTCAGGCATTTGATCAATCAAATGAGGAAAAAGGTATTCACCATAGATTCGGACAAGGTCATCCACTGAAAGACAAACCTTCTTGGATAAGTTAACTACAAGCTCGAACAACTCCTCATCGGAATAACTTTGGTTGGAGGTATATATACCCCCTGAAACAAGCTCGCTCTCGTCAATCAATTGATTCCATACATCCAAGCCAAAATTGTCTACAACACAATCGTTTAATAACGTAAAAATTACACCCTGCAAGTCCATTCCCCTTTATAGAAAGACTTCTCTAAAGAGCCGAGTAAAGTGCTTCTTCGTAAGACTCAACTGTAGCCATACACACCTTATTCCGACCAGTACGTTTAGCTTCATTTAATGCAGTTTCAGCCATATTCAACAACTCTTCTACGGTGGTAATCATGCCACTTTCAAACAAAGCACAACCAAAACTCACCGTATAGTAAACCGACTCTCCGTTATATTCGGCGGCTTTCACGGCGATTTTTTTCCTTAGACGATCGATAATTTCATAGACTTTGGCTGGATCCATTTCTGGCATTAACAAGCAAAATTCTTCCGCACTAAAGCGCGCTACAAAATCACTCTGACGAAGCATATCCTGCATGGAATCCACTAAATGCTTCAACACCGCATCACCAGCTAAATGACCATACTCATCATTAATTTGCTTAAAGTGATCAATGTCCAAGAGCACCAAAGCAAAAGAGCCGGACTTACGTGTTGCTCGAGACAGCTCAGCTACGGCCAACTCCTGAAGCGTTTTACGATTATAGGCTCCGGTAAGTGTATCTCTGGATATGTGCTCTTTATATTGCAACTGATGATCTTCCATCGATCGTTTAGTATGACTGTGCTGCTCACGTTCATAGATCAGGCTTAACTGAAATTCAGTTAATTGATGCAGCTGTTCGAAAATAGCCATCAATTCTGGTTCAAACTTTCGAACTCGGGTGTCCAACAAACTCAAGGTGCCGTAAACGCTACCATTAGGCCAACGCAAAGGGGTTCCCAAATAGCATTTCATATCATGAAATTGAGTTTGATCGTCCAAATCTTCAAAAAATAAAGTCTCATTTTGATCCACTACCTGACGACACAGATCATCTTTCTTGAAAGGCAGACGCTCTTTTAACAGAAATGGATTTTCTTTCGATTGACTCACCACCTGAACAGTACAACTGCTTTTGGTAACTGATGTAATCAGGCAGGTAGATACCTGCATTAACTGAGCCATCAAATTAAGCGTTCCTTGCCAGGATTCCTGTATGTCTTTAGATATATGTAGTGAATTCAAAACCCAGCCCCTATCGTATTCCCTGTGATCAATCTTTCTTATTTATTAAATCTAGTATGAACATTCAACTTACAGTGTATAAATTGAAGAAAACACACTGCCGTATCAAGCAACAATCGCTGCAAGCCAGTTTCTCTGTTCATTCGTTCGTTTGCAGATACTTTTAAAGATAGCACTAAAGTTTGATCACAAGGCATTTACTGATACCTCCGAGAGGCCAATCATGACTGGACGCATACACCACCTTAATTGCGGTACCCTGAATCCTTTTAGCTCCAGATTACTTTTTCCATCCGAAGGCGTTAAAGACACTCGTTTTCTAGTCACTCACTGTTTGCTGGTTGAAACAGGCAAAGGGCTGGTATTAATTGACACTGGTATTGGTCGTAAAGACATTGAACGAACAGACATTACGCTGGGAAAAATCCGCCCCCTAGTCACTCAGCCCGCATTACTTAGCATTGAATGTGCAATATCTCAGGTTGAACGTTTAGGGTATTCAAGAGACGACGTACGTCATATTGTTCTGACTCATATGGACTTCCTGCAAACAGGCGGTCTTTCAGATTTTCCAAATGCGACCATCCACATCATGCGACGGGAATTTGAAGCAGCCAACGCACCGCAAACCGCTCTAGAGCGCTGGCGTTATACACAAAGCCATTGGCAACATAACCCCAAATGGGCATTACATTCATTCACCGGTGGTATTTGGAATGATTTCGAATTCTCTCCACTGTTCCCTGAATCTGATGAAATTCTATTATTGCAGTTGGCAGGGCATACCCGAGGCCATTGTGGCGTAGCAGTCAAAAAGGCCAATGGTTGGTTAATTCATTGCGGTGACGCTGTACTTGATGCTCGACAAATCAAAGCACCAAGTGACTATTCATTTAATGCTTTATTGAGTGCATCCATTGACTGCTGTCGAGCCGACCGACTGCATAGCTTGAAAAAACTGCAAGCGCTTGCCAGCAACAAAGAAGAGCAAGTTGAATTTGTCTGCAGTCTGGACCCTGATGCGTTCTATCAGGCACGATTCAACAATCCACCTGAAACGCCTGAAGTGCCTGAATCACAGATGTCATTTCCTTTGCAGGCGGCACCTCAAACAGAAGCAACTGTTTAGTTACCGGATGCATCATTTCCAGACGAGTAGCCGCCAATAACAGGCGGTTACTGTCCAATTTCTCTCTGAACATCCTGTTATGGCTTCCCTGTCCATAGCGAGTATCACCAATAATAGGATGAGCAATATGATCCATGTGTTTTCTGATCTGATGGCGACGTCCTGTCTTGGGGTACACCTCAACCAGTGAATATCGCGTCGTTGCAAACTTGCCTGACGGCCAAGGCATTTCATAATGCGCAAGCGTCTTATACTCACTCACAGCGTCTTTCGCTTCATGGGTAATGCCCTTTTTCAGCAACCTTCGATCATCCACAGGATCTTTTAATGGATGATCAATCAACCCTTCCCCAGTAAAGCCTCGCACAACACACTGATAACTTTTGTGGACTTCACAGTTCTCAAATTGACGAGCAATTTCAGCTAAAACCTGTTCGCTCAAAGCAAACACCAAAATGCCTGAAGTTGGTCGATCTAGACGATGAACAGGATAGACTCGCTGGCCAATCTGATCCCTGAGCATTTGCAAAGCAAACTCCTTAACCCCATGAGCCATCTTGGATCTATGGACTAAGAGGCCTGAGGGTTTATCTATCACAACAATGTCATCATCCTGATAGATAATTCGTAACTGACTCATATAACTGTAAAAAACCTCTATATTCGACTTACACAAATAAACTGAAATTGAAATTAACTCAGAAAAAAAACGTACAATATGGTATAAATACCGAAAAACTACAGCCTGACTTTGGAGAAAATTTTAATGTGGGAACAAATCTGGCAGCAAGGCCTGCTTGGAAGTAGCTTCTGGCACTTCTTAATTGCCATGTTAATCATGACACATATTACCATTTTAAGTGTCACCATTTATCTACACCGCTATTCAGCACACAGATCTTTAGAACTGCACCCGGCTGTACAGCACTTTTTCCGTTTCTGGGTTTGGTTAACCACAGCACAAAGCACAAAAGAATGGACCGCCATCCACCGTAAGCACCATGCAAAGTGTGAAACCGAGGAAGATCCTCATAGCCCGGTAGTGAAAGGCCTAAGTACTGTTCTTCTTCGTGGCGCAGAACTTTATCGCGAAGCTGCAACTGCAGAAACACTTAAGAAGTATGGTAACGGCACACCGAATGACTGGTTGGAAAACCACGTTTACACACCGCACAAAATGAAAGGAATTTTCCTGCTACTTGCTTTAGATATTCTTGCCTTTGGCCCAATTGGTATTACTTTATGGGCCATTCAAATGCTTTGGATGCCAGTGTTTGCAGCCGGTGTTGTTAATGGTCTAGGCCATTACTGGGGTTACAGAAACTTTGAATGTTCAGATGCTGCCACCAACATTTCTCCTTGGGGAATTATTATTGGCGGTGAAGAACTTCATAATAACCACCACACCTACCCTAACTCTGCAAAGCTATCAGTTAAGCCATGGGAATTCGATATTGGCTGGATGTGGATCAAAATCCTTACGTTCCTGAAGCTGGCTAAAGTAAGAAAAGTTGCACCCGTGCCTGTTCAAGATAAATCAAAGCAAACACTTGATCTTGATGCCGCTAAAGCCGCTGTACACAATCGCTTCCAGATCATGTCTACCTACACAAAAACCGTGATCAAGCCAGCTATTCGTGAAGAACGAGCCAACACCAGCGCAGAATTTAAACGTCTCTTCGCTCGTGCTAAAAAGGTTATGTGCCGCGATGAAAGTCTGTTAAGTGAAAGAGCATTAAAACAAAGAGACCAACTACTAAACTCTAATGACATGCTCAATGAAATCTACAAGAAGAAACAAGAGCTGATGGAAGTATGGGCTCGACGTTCAGCCAGCGGTGATGAGCTACTAAAAGCTCTAAAAGCTTGGTGTCATGAAGCAGAACAGTCAGGCATCGACCGTCTGAAAGAGTTCTCTCAGCAATTACGTCTGTATACCCTTCAAACAGCTTAACTCTAAGCATACTGGTTATGAGTCCTGCACTCATAACCAGTCAAACAATTAATCTACTGCCTCAGCTCTGATAGAATAGCGACCAACGCACACATTTTCAGAGCAATATACATGACAACATCTCTAGAGCCTTCTGCAATCAAGACCCTCCATCAAAGACTCACTCGAGGCTTTAAAATTTATGGAGGCTTACTTTGGGCAGCTTTTCTGATTTTCGCAATCCTTGTTCCCTCCATGAACGGTGCCGGCGAAAAAGAACTTAAACAATTAGCCTCACGCGCCTTCGTCATTCTCTTAATTGCTTACTACCTGCCTTACTTTATCTCGTGGAAAGTGTTTGAAAAAAAGTATGGAAAATTTGAAGACGAAGACAAAACTTCAGAAAAATAAATACACCGACTCAATACATATAACAGTACAAAAAACACTCAAATAAATGCTACTATGACCCACATAAGTGCATTTATTTTTAGCCATTGATGAGCAACAGATTGCTAGGCAATACATTGCCAAATTACAGGATGTACGCAATGGATACCAATGAGTCGATTCAAGAGTCGTCACCAGAATATAAGCGAATAACCCTTCTCTACACCAATTCGCAAAAATCCGTCCCTGCCACCATTTTAAACAGTAGCCTTCTGTTGGTGATGCTTTGGACCAAAGTCCCTTCATTAACGATTGCGCTCTGGTTCAGCTTGATGCTTACAGTATCACTCTATCGATTAAGACAAGTTAAACGGACACTCGACAATAAAACCTATCTAAAGAAAGACCCCGACAAAGCCCTTTCTGAATTCATCATAGGCTCTTCAATAACGGGTGGAATCTGGGGTGCAAGTTTTCTTCTATTCACCTACTACACCGATGAAGCCTATAGCTTGCTAATGATCTGGATTGCATCAGCTACCGCTATGGGTGGCAGCATGAGTTTATCGCCGTCTCGAAAAGCCCAAAACATATTCGCTTGCTTAATCTTTACCCCAGCAATCATCATGAATGTCTTATCAGGCAATGAATTCAATATCACTTTGGGTGTGCTCTGCATCCTATTCCTACTTGTTTTGATCCTTTTAGGCAATACCTTCTCATCCTGGGTCAACGAATCCTTGAACTTGCAGTATCGAAATCAGGAACTTCTGACGTCTCTTCAGCAAAAAAATGATCACTTGGAAGCCACCAACACAGAACTAATCAAGACAAAAGAGTTTCTAACAGAACAAACCATGAGCGATCCATTAACCGGCATCGCCAACCGTAGAAGCTTTGACCACACCCTAATTAAGGAATGGAATCGCTGCTTGCGCCGTCATTACCCTCTCTCCTGCATCCTTATTGATGTGGATTACTTCAAGCGCTACAACGACCACTATGGCCATCAGAAAGGCGATGTACTGCTTAGAGAAATATCGAACATCATTTCCAGTCAAGCAACCCGGGCAGACGATCTGGTTGCCCGTTATGGTGGGGAAGAATTTGTGGTCATTCTTAGCAACGCATCTCACGACGATGCAGTCATGCTAGCTGAACGTACACGAAAAGCCATTGAAGATGCAAAAATGGAACATGTGGATAGCGAAGTCGCAGACCACATTACCATCAGTGCAGGCGTAGCTACGATCACCCCAAGCAATCTACAGGATTGCTATGAGATCGTTCATAAGGCCGATGAAAAGTTATATGAGGCTAAGAATGGTGGACGCAACCAAGTTTGCTAAAAACGTGTATATTTTTATCAATATCGCCCAATCTAACGGCAACAAAAAAGGGGAATCAATTGATTCCCCTTTTTCATGATTAACGATTTGACTTATTTCACCAGACCGTCCACTTGTTCAATTTTCTGGTTCAGCTGAGCATAGTCGTCTGCAAGAACATTCACATGACCCACCTTACGCTTTGGTTTAATGTCTTTACCATACCAATGCACATGAACGTCAGGTATAGACATAGCCTTGCGATCCACGTCATGACCAACCAGATTATACATCGCACTTACTGAGCGATTTGTCGTATCGCCCAAAGGTAAACCAGCAATCGCACGAATGTGATTCTCAAACTGACCGGTAATGCTGCCTTCCATAGACCAGTGACCTGAGTTATGAACACGAGGCGCAAACTCATTAACAACCAATCCATCGTCCGTTTCAAAGAACTCAATGGACAGCACACCAACATACCCTAACTTATCCAACAACTTCTTAGCATAAGCTTGTAGAGCCGATAACTTCTCATCAGTCAGGTTAGGTGCCGGAGCAACACTTAGATGAAGAATGCCATCTCTGTGTTCATTCTCGGCCGGAGAATAAAACACACAATCGCCGTTGGTATCACGAACACTGATAATCGATAGCTCACGGGTGAAATTAACAAATGCCTCTGCAATGTACTCATTCACACCAGCGTAATTGGTATCCTGACATGCCTCGCCCTCTTCAGGAAAAAGCTTATCTGCCAACTCAACCAACTCCTGCTGCGAAGTAACTCGATACTGCCCTTTACCGTCGTAGCCCAACGTAGTGGTTTTCAGGATGAAAGGGATACCAACCTCTTGCTCAGCAGACAATAAAGACGCGCGGTCATCTACTTTACTGAATTTGGTGACAGGTATATCAAGATCCAAAAACAACTGCTTTTCACGTAAACGATGCTGACTGTAGTAAAGTGCATCTTTACCCGGATACAGAGGTTTGTGTTGAGCAATGTATTCCGCCAGTTCCAGCGGTACATTTTCAAATTCATAGGTAAACACATCGTGCTCATCTACAAATTTTCTCAGCTCATCTGTTACCTCAAAAGATGCATTATAGAGTCGAGCAACCTGACCACCACATGCATCTTTAGTAGGGTCATAAAGACCAAACTCAATGCCCAAAGGATAACCCGCAATCGCCATCATACGACCCAGCTGACCACCACCTAGAACACCAATCTTCATTTCTTTATACCCTCAACACAACTATCTACATGCTTTAACCATCGATCTCATTCGATCGAAAATCAACAAACAGTTATTACTGATTTCTTGGATCTGGATCTGCAAGAATCGTCTCTGTTTGTTCTTTACGGAATTTTGCCACCGCTTGCTGAATTTCTTCATTTTCGAATTGCAGCATCTGTGCCGATAGGATTGCAGCATTGACTGCACCCGCTCGACCGATTGCCAAGGTTCCAACAGGAACACCAGCTGGCATCTGTACAATTGACAGTAATGAGTCTTGACCACTCAGTGCTTTTGACTGAACAGGCACGCCCAATACAGGCAGATTGGTTTTAGACGCTGCCATGCCTGGTAGATGGGCTGCACCACCAGCACCAGCGATAATGACGCGCAGACCACGCTCCTCTGCTGTTTCAGCATATGACATCAGCTTATCTGGTGTTCTATGAGCTGAAACGACTTCAACTTCGTAAGGCACCTTTAATTGCTCAAGCATTGAAACTGCATGCTCCATGGTGCTCCAATCTGATTTCGAGCCCATAATCACACCAACAAGAGGTTTCATAGTCTATCCCTCATTACCTTTAATACGGTTTCGGTTCATCACCGAAGACTTTAATAACATCTCAGACACTCAGTCTGATCGCCGAAAAAACACCTTTCCTTCCGGCATCCTAAAAGAAGGCGGGCATTATAGAGAACCAAGACCGTCATGTCGCCCATTTCACCTAAAAAAGGGCAACTTTTGATCAATCATTAAATAAAAACAGATTAACTGCTAAATCTCGGCTAATTACCTGACCAGCAAGTCAATTTATACTGAGAAATAATTGCTCTAGCTCAAAAAAATGTCACAAAGAGTGGTTACAATTCAATCAGAAAGTGAGAGAAAGCCTGTTCATAAAAAGCCTGAATACATTCTTACGAGATTCATAAAAAGAGAATCCAACTATGTACAAGACCTCGAAACTTATTGCTGAAAAAGGACTGCCTGAATTCTTTTGTGACGGTAGCCAAACCTACTCATTTAATGCAGAAAAGATCTTTCAAGATCTGTATATGCTGGGCAAATCAACCAAAGAGTTTAATGGAAAGACAGCATCCGAGCTGACCAATAAAACATTAGCGGTGATCGCCAATCACAAGCAAGCAAAAACTATTCATCGAAACGATGTGCATCAGGTTATCTCAGATGTGTTGAACATGAGTGGCTTCGGCAGTGCAGCTCAGTTCGTAGCGCAACGACAGATACTGCAAGCCTGAAGCCTTAATCTCAATGCTTAGTTCTGAAGACCATGTTGCAGCACCTTAGCCCAGGCTCTTGTTAATTCAATCTTGGCGGATGGGTGATTTAGCGTGTTGCAACTAACCACCTGACTGGCCCCTGCCTCTTTTAACAGAGAAACACATTCATCAGAAAATAAAGGATGAACGCCAATGCAAGTCGGTGCGTTCATTCCTGAAGCAACCAGGTTACTCACAGCCGCAGCCATAGTTCGGCCAGTAGAAATAATGTCATCCACCAAAACAGGCGTGCAATCCATAATATCCTTACGGTTTGGTAAGCTGACCTTCACATCTCTATCACCCGAACGCTCTTTCAGAAGTACTTCAAATTCACACCCTACCATCGAGGCTACTTCTGCCACCCATTGCTGGCTTTCAATGTCTGGCCCAACAATGACCGGAGACGCCACATTGGCTTTGATCCATTCCGCAATCGCAGGCGCTGCTGGAACAATCTGGGTAGGAATTGAGTAAATCTCAGATAAAGCATCATATCGATGAAGATGAGGATCGGTTGTCACCAACCAATCAAAGTTTTGACTGATCATCTTGGCAAAATGACGGGAAGTAACACATTCGCCGGGCTTGAATCT
>Ga0255751_10006197_pt1 | contig 10570 bp, 13 predicted proteins | sample 071ome_20_FD_179951 | JGI IMG/M metagenome (GOLD analysis project Ga0255751, IMG submission 179951) | Coastal salt marsh microbial communities from the Groves Creek Marsh, Skidaway Island, Georgia - 071412BT metaG (version 2) | ecosystem: Environmental > Aquatic > Marine > Intertidal zone >...
TCTACATCAGGCATTAGTGCATACTCCCTTTGCCTTTTTCAGCGTGTTGTATCATCTTGTCACGTGATCCCGGCTGTAAAACTTCCAACACATCTAACAGTTTCCTGTATCCCTCTGAATCAAGAACATTTCTATTGATATCTGGCATAATTACTCTTCCTATTGATCCATCCTCTTTTATTACCACTGCACAGTCCCCATCTTCAAAATCCAAATTATCCGCTATCTCTAGATCAATCTTAGACAATCTTCGCCTCCTTGGCTGTTTCTTTTACCAGCATGAGGTCGGCTGGATAGCTCTTCAACTTGCTGGGCCAGAAACTTGGGTTCATGAATCTCTCTATCATCTGCAGTTGTTCGTCGTTGAATGATTTTAACATTTTCTTTCCTGCTTCGCAACCTAGCAACAGCCATGGACTGATTGCGCCCTGCTGTATGTGTTGAACGGCACGATTGGTGTTGACCAATCTGAAGTAGTCCGACCATTGTGCGTGTTGTTCCGTGGCCCAGTCCATCATGGTGGCTATGCTACGCTGTAGCGCGGCCTCCACGGGTTCCGTCTTCAGTGTCTCGATCAGATACTCCTCGTACAGGTCATCCCTTGCCCAATGATCTAGTTTGATCTTTGATTTCAAAACGAAGTCTATGTACTTGTCTGGATACAAAGGGTTGATGTGCATGATGTATCTGCCAAACTTCACGAAAGCGTTGTAGTAGGGACTCTTGACGAAGTCATCATAGGTCCTGTCCTTGGCGTTGTGTTGGTGTATCTTGTAGAACCTCTGGAACACCATGAACGCATTGACTACCCACTTCTCATCTCTCTGTAGATACCTACGTTTTGGTTCACAAAGGTGCACCTGTAGAGTTCTCTCTTTGGCGAACTCCTTGCCACAGTAGGTGCATTTATTTGTCGATGCCATGTGCCTCTATCAGTTCCTCTAGTTCTCTGTCTGTGATTACCTTGTCCAGTGTCTCGAGATCGGTTTCCTTCCAATTGGGATAGATCTCCTGTAGTTTCTTTAAACTCTTGTTTGGCACACGCTTCATGGGTTTGATCCATGGATGGAACTGTTGTTGTAATGCGCCACACATGGCAGTCAGTATCCATAACAGTTTCTTGTGTTTGCCCAACGTGAAGCAGTGCTTGTTCACACATTCATTCACCATCTCGACATAATGTTCCACGTAGAATTGATCTTTTGAAGAACAGCTGGACACATATCTCATCAGCATGTAAGGTGAATACAGGGATTTCTCTTTGTCGTCTATCCTGTCATAGTAGTCCTTGTTCCTGAAGTCCACGGCTTTCAACCCGTTCCTGAGATCAAAAAACTTTTTTGTGTTACTTTTTTTTGCCGGCATATTTTAATCCAAACATAGTGCATTCTTTGGCATCTACGAAAGTTAATTTTATTTTCTTTTGCTGGTGATTCATAGCCGAAATCTTGAATTTATTTTTCCTTAACCAGTCAAAGAAATCCCTCATCCAATCCTCGTCCATCCATACCGCTATCTTGTTACTGGTGATCAACACAGGAGCGTCTATGGTTATTGATCGTCTACCAGACTGAGCCATAGTCAACCTGTTCACACTGTCTTGATATGTCCTTTACGAAATAGGCACACATGGGCCTACGTCCGTTGGTTAATGGCACTGCCAACATCTGTCCTGATTTTATTTTTGGAAAGTACCACTTGACTTCTGTGTAGATGTCAACCACATCTATGGGCATGAATTCGGGTTTAGTACTTGATAAAGGGTTGAACGTGAATGCGTCAAATCCCCTATCGTTGAGACTGGTTATGGGTAGCACATGCATCTCTGACTGACCTGCCTCACCTATCAGCATCTTCCAGTCCAGTGGCATCTTGATCTTGTGATCACCTATCTCCAATACCGCCGCGGGTGCGTTGAAACTTTCTAGGAATATCAATGGTATGTAGAAGAAGTCTGGATTGTTGGGATCAGAATTGTCCAATACGGCGAATCTCAATTTCTCATCAACCCATTCCGGGATCTTCTCTAATTTGTATGTCCTGTCATCAAGTGTAAGGATTTTCATAATCTATCTTCTCTATATTATACGGGTAATTGGCCTCTTTGTAAAACTTTTTCCTTGCCCCCAGGTGTCTTTTCGCGAACTTGCAACTGCTGGTAATGTCCCAGATCTGCACACTGTCCTTGTCTTCCGCTTTCCTGATCCCACGTCCTATGCTCTGTATCACCCTCACGAACGACTTGCCCGGCTCTATGAGAACAAGATTAAAAATCCTAGGAATGTTAATGCCAACAGCGGCAACTCCATATGTGGCAATGATAACTTTATTTGTCGCAGTAGATATTTCATCATATTGCTCCTTCCTGTCTGTGTTCTTGGTTGCTCCAGACACGAACACCGCGTCTTTGATTTTCTTCTCAAGTATCTCTCCAGCGGATATCCTGTCCACCAGTATCAGTGTGTTGCCTGATGTGGCTATGCTTTGGATAGTCTGCGCCACCCACGTCATCCGTGTTTGATCTGTCGTGAGCCATTTGAGTTCCTCTCCGTAGGTCTTGAATTGCGGGTGGTCCTGTGTCTGTAACACGTTGACGTGGCAGTTGGCCAATACTCCCTTATCTTGTAGTTCACTGGCCTGTATCCTGTTGGCCACTTCGCCTATGCTACATTTCAATCCCATGAATTCGTAGTCCGCCTTTGGTACGGTGCCCGTCAGTCCCCAGCGTATGCCACAGTGTGCGAAAGGACCTGTGAGCAATCTCTTCAACACGTCGGCCTTAGCCATGTGTACCTCATCTATGATGATGGTGTTGATGCCCTGTATGGCCTCAAGGAATTCGGTCGTGTGCTCGTCTTTGCTTTTCTTCTCTAACACGTTCAACGATTGCCACGTGGCTATGGTGTTGAACCTGCCCAGTTCTTTCCTGTCACCGTAATACACACCAACATCGAGATTACAGGCCAGGAAGTCTTCTTCGGTCTGTGTGACCAAACTCTTGTTTGGAACGATGGTCAGTGTCCTGCCATAAGGTTCCACCAGTTGGCAAAGTGCCGCGGTTATTATTGTCTTACCTGCTCCAGTGGCTATCTCCTGTATGCACTGTGGATTCTCGATGAACTTGTTTATGGTCTCCACTTGGTAGTCTCTCAACTGTATGGGTTGTCCCGCACAAGGATGTTTATCGGGCCATGTAATGTGTGATAAGAAATCTTTGTCCACTGCTTTGAATTCATAGTTGTGTTGTTCTCTGTGGTCTTCGAAGTCCACGTACACTCCACCGTCTTCCAGTATCGGCAGTATCTGGTCTACCAAGTTCAAGTATGTTGTTCCTCCCAGTCCGAAGAAACTGACCTTGCCATCCCACCTACCTAGTTTAACTGCGGGCAAGTGTCTTGCGTATGGTATCTCGTATTTGAACTTGTTGGACAATCTCTTCCTCCACTCGAGGCTGAGGTTCTCGAACTTCACATTAACTTCGTCCTTGATTACTAGTTTACAACTGCTCATTCTATACTTGTTCTATCACGTGATCATGCCAATCCCAACTACTCGGTTGGTGATCACTATAATACAACTTTTTTGGAAGATTTTCAAGCAGTCTTTTTAGATTGTCAGTGCCGGTGGCGTAGTATCCACCTCCCAGTGCTATCAACGAAGCCCGTGGTTTTACCTTGCTCTTGATCAAGGCACGTGGTATCCTATTCCTAACGAAAATTATCTTCGTGGTGTCGTCTATGAACTTGAACTGTTTGCTCATCTGGTGTAGTTCATATAGATTCTCAAAGAACTCTCTGGGCTTCTTGTCATCTATAATGGTTGTCCTTGCACTGTAACCTCTGTCTTCTTTCCTGTATACAGGTTCCTTGAGATCAAACCCCCAAGCACACTGTTTCATCATGTCAATGCCGTGCGATTCGAAAATCTTCAACCAATCCCAGAATTCCCTGATCTCCTGTTCTTCATGCACGTCACTGTGGCATGGCATCAGCAAAGGGAAAGCATCCAGTTCCATCAATGCTTGTACCACTTCGTTTTTAGTACAGGCCACGGAGTTGATCCACAGTTTATGATAGTAATGGTGTGCTATGCGGCCAGCCAAATTAGATTTAGATGGAACAGATATGCCCTTGGGTGAAATAGCAAAATTCTTCAGGCTGTCCACTTGCTGTAACAAGGGCAGTTTTGAAATGTGTTCTGCCCAGTGCTCTGCAAGTGAGTCTGGGGCATTGTCTAATATAATACTCTCTTCGTTTTGTCTAGCGGTGGGCTGTCGGTGTCCAACGATCTGTTTCCTTACGGCATCGAAGTCGTCCAACAGTTCGGGCGTGACGAATTTGAAATCATAACGCACCGCTATCAGCGTGAGGTAGTATGCGGTCACATCTGTGTGGATGAACGTCCATTTCTTGTCCTCTCCGGCGTAAAGGGCATACATGCCTGGCAGGTCACGTTTGTCCTTGAGGCAACGTATCAGTTGTATTATCTTCTTGTCGTATGGGAATCTCAGTTCGATCTTGTCCACGCCATCCTCGTCTGTGTATTTCTCTATGCTCTTGTCAAAACTTATCACCCTGAAGTCATCCTCATAGACTGGATTGTCCAGCAAAGACTTGATATCCATATGGTGTGCCTGGAACTTGGAAAGGTAACGCTTAAGGATGACCACTGCCAAGCGTGCCTGTTTCTCCGTCCAAGCATACTGTGACTCCGCCAACGATCTCACTGTTTCCCTGTCCTTGGGGTGGGGGTTTATATGGGTCGCACGGTGATCTGGCCAGAAATAATCGTTATATGCTAGTATTTTAAGTGCTTCGTTTATGGTTTTTGGCAAATCTGACTGCATTTTGATACCTGGTAATTTAGATAATTATTAGTATATTATAGCACAATTGGTAATACTGTCAACCATGAAAAAAACGAAAAACAAAACCGTGAATGTGAGAAAACAACTAAAAATCAAGTTGGAAAACACAATTACCAGATACAAGAACACCAAGGGGTTTAAGCCCACACAAGAGCAGTTGTATCATTGGTTCAGGACTTTGAATCGAGGGTTGTTCAACGGTAGATTACCATCCGTGCCGTTGCGTGTTCGCAAACTGCACAAGGATTGGGGCAGATGCGTGGCCAATTGGGACAACAGGAAAACACCAAAAGGCAAGTTCGATCAGAGGGTCATACCCTATCACATTGATGTTGAATTCTACATAGAACTACACTGTAAATTTCCCACCTGGAAAGATTTCGTTGAAACACTGGCACACGAGATGGTGCATTTATATCAGATGACTTGGTTGAAGGATCCCTACAGCAATCACAACAAGAATTTCTTTGCTTGGAAGAATAAATTCAAAATGGCCGGACTGGGGCTATCAAGGTGTTAAAACCTTTTCAAACTCTTTGTAACTGATAACTCTACTGTTGCCTAGGTCGGTGCCTGTTTGTAGATGTTGCAGGAAATCGGGCGGGTTGTCATGCACCACTGTGTAATTTACATAAGGTCTCATTTTAAGCATTTTCCGGAATGATGCTAACCATCCTTCAAATATTGTGTCATTGATTCTTTCTCCATAGCAGTCGGTGTCTTGATAGATGTTATTCAATTTCCCTTTACCATATTCTCGAAAGTCATACCCTAACAAGTAAATATTTTTATGACCATGCACTCCTGCTGTCCAAAAAGCCGCGTTGCCCGATATCCAATGTGGATTGTGTGGTATGAGATGTAGCATTCCTTTGTTTTGTTTTCTATGGACTTCTAGAGACGGTGCGTAGTGTATGGTTTTGAGTCCAACTTGGTCCTCGCACATTTGCACAGTCATTTTGGTATCAACTGAGAATATGAAATCCGGCAAGAAATCTCGATACAAAGCGTTGCATCCATAGGTTTGTCCTGTAGCCTTTAATTTCTGCAAATCAAAACCCTTACGAGAAGGACCGTTTCCGATACAATATGCATTGCCTCGCGGAACTGCCTTGACTTTGTCCTCAACAAAGGCTGTCTCCTTGATACGCTGACCTTTTCTGATAATAGTGTTGAGTGTAATGGTCTCACCTGTGTAAGGTTTCCATTCTATAGGTTCGATCTCATTCCTGCGTCCTATTTTGACTTCCATCATTTAAGATATTTCTCCTCTAATCTCTTTTTTATTCTTCGCCATGGTAATCCATTTTGTATTTCATCTTCGAACCACTCTGTGTAGGACAGCCGGTGAGCCCATTTCAACCTTCCAGGCATTGCTGGTGTGTTGATGTCTGTCAGGCTGGAATTCCCTACCTCATAACACAGGCTCGATTCAGAAACAAAAACAGGTATACCCCTTATCACGGCCTCCATGGCGGGGTTGGAACTGTGATTAATCACAGCCCAAGTTCTTTCTAGTGTGGCCTTGAAATCGGTATCGTCGTAAGTCCTGAAATCTTTTTTTGGAAGCCGTACCTTAACATTTGTAAAATCGTTTTCGTTGAAACTAATTTGATTCCTAGGATGTGGCCTTACCAGAATTGGCCTACTGGTGTATTTCCTAATTTCGTTTATTTGATTTTTTATCCAAGTCGACATCCGAGGTAATCCTCTCCATTGTTCAGAGGTATCGTGTTGTCCACATAAAACTATGAGTTCTCCAGTGGGGTTCCACGGCCTGAGTTCATGTCCAAATAATGGCCATCGTTTATCGTCAAACTCTTGGTTGGCAAAATCAGCATCACGATTAATTCCATTGATGCCTATCTTGAAACTTTTATTTCTGCGTAGCCCACCCACTTCTAACACTACAACCGGTTTACCCTGTGACCTATATCGATCCCAGATCCTTTTGTATTCGGCCATCCTGCCCCGCCATAACACACTCCATATCACTGCCACGTCGGCGTTGTCCGCACTCTTGTTAATGTACAACTGTTCTCCCGCATCCTGTAGGCTTTTTATGAAAGCATCAAAGATGTTTCTGCTGTTGAGAGGTCCGTGCATAGGCCAGATTTCTATCTTCATACAGTCGGTGGCACTTTCTTCCAGTAATCTACACCCATTATGTCCGCGGGTGCGTTTGGATTGGCACGCAGATCATTCCTTCCACTTGAACCTATTTTCTTGCGTTTGCCTTTCATGTGGTCCATGTATAACCCCAGTTCACTATTGACGAATACATGGTGTCCTTTAACTCCTTTCCAATATCCGATATCATTCACTGTGACGTTCCGTTCTCTTCTATATAATTTTGATAGATGCCAGAACACATAACTGTCGTGCCATTCTAACAGTTTGAAAACTTCGTCGGTCACGTAAAGTTTTTCCCAGTCGTTAACAAAATTCTGTATCTCTGGGTGACGCATGTTGTATCCCACGAACCCGCACTCGGGATACTTGCCTCCGTCGTTTAGTTTGGGATTTTCCCTGCCGAGGTATGTGACCATTGTGTCCGCTGGTAGAAGTTTCTCAAAGAAATCAATCGGAACTGGTCTGAATGTGTAAGTATCGGCGTCGATCCAAACCACATAATCGTAGTCCTTGCTGTTTCGCACACCGTTCACCACGCAGAACACTTTGTTAGCGAATCTCACAGCGGCCCATAGGTATGAACCTTTGCTTTTGTCCAATCCACCTTTGACTTTGAGTTCGGCGGGTCTTCTCACACCTCCCGGGATTTCTTCGAGTTCACCATTTGCCACAGGATCGTCTTTGTGTTTGTTTTTGAATTTGAAAAGTTCTGGTTCTGCTGTATTGAGGTCAACCCATTGTATTCTGTCATAGGCACATTCAGGTTTTGGTTCTTCAGCATACACAACAATGTCAATTTCTTTGGGGAAGTTTTCTGCCATGGACTCCACGCCTTTTCTTGAGTATGCCTCCCAGGTTCCTGGCTTGTAGGAAGTGATAACTTTTATCTTCATAAGTATCTGTAATTATCTTATGGACATCATCGCTTTAGATTTATCATACATGCCTCAAGGACACACAGGGCATTTAGTGGGATCCAAACCCATTGTAAACCTGATCAAACAAATTGACTCTAAATATAAAGTGAAGAATATCCTGCAGTTTGGTTTTAACACGGGATGGAGCACGGCTCTATTCCTAAGTTTGACTAAGGCTAACCTAACAAGTTTGGAAATTCTAAGAGATGCAAGAGTCGAAAAGGCTGTTGAAATTATTGACGAAAAGTTCCCCAACAGGCATAAGATTTTTTGGGGAGATTCCACAGTTACCGCAGATTTGGTATATGCTGATAAATTATCAATCGGAACATTTGATTTTGCCTTCATCGATGGAGGACATTATCCTGATATTGTAGAAAGTGATATACGTCTCAGCCGTCACCTAGGTGTGAAGCACATGATATTTGATGATGCATACCATGAAAACATCAAACCCGCAATAGATAAATTTGATTTTGAACTGATCTGCGAAACTAAGTATCCACCAATGAAATTCAAAAATCAGACTTACAGGGCACGTAAGCCAAGAGACATTTGGTTGAGCATGTATACGCTCAAAGATTAAAAATTCATTTTAAAGGTGTGCGCCCATTCACGCATGATCCAAGCAGGTATGGCCGCCTTTGTGGTTTCATTGGATCGCACCACAATATCTTTCAAACAATCATTTTGTATAATTCTATTTTGGTAATATTCTTTGGTGACTGCTTGATTCTGTATCCAGCCCTTCACAGGTGCCGTCCAGCCCGTCTTGTGTTTTTTTACGATTTCTGTGGGGAAAATATCTGCGTAGGCTTTTTTACTCATCAGTTTCGTGTCTGATTTGTCTCGTCCTATTTTTTCACCACTGGGTATGCTCAAAGCATATTTCATAAATTTTTTTGTAGCAAGGGGGAAACGTCCTTCCATGCTGAATGCCATACCGTAGGTATCATTCCTTATAAAGAATTCCTCGGGTACCTGTGTGACGCAATCCAACGCCATGTAACTGTTCACAGGATCTCGTGGGTTGTATAGTTCTTGCGGTAAATTTTTAATCAAGTACTCGGCAAGTTCTGATCTGTTGAGAGGATTTTTTGTGACGGTGATCGGTCTTTTTATCCTGTTCATCCACTCTTCAACAAGTCCTTGCCAGGTGGTGACATTCTTTTGTCTCAGTTTCCAGTATTTGGGATATCCACCCAACACCTCGTCGCCCATATCACCTGCCAGCGTGACCACAATGCCGTCGTCTGACAACACCTTATTGGTGTAGTAATACATGACCATTGACGGATTGTACACAGGCTGTTCCATGTAATAAATGCTGTCCTCCCAGAACTGTTTCAGCAGTTCAGGGGTCATTGTGACAACCTTGTGATTGAATTTGAATTTCGTCGCCAGTTGTAATGCCTTGTTGTGATCGTCGTTGTGATCATCCTCCCGCCATATCACGTTGGGTTCCATCTTGTTGGTGTAGGTGTTTGTGACATCGTGCAGTTGACTGTGTTCGTAGGCAACCATGCCGCTGTCAAGCCCGCCACTTAGGAATATTCCTATTTTCCTACGCCCTATGCTACACATCTTAACACTTTCTCTTGTGATGTGTCTGAATTCTTGTGCGTCAAAATGATGATTGTTTGTGGGCACAATGAGATTACGTTTCTTGTTTTTGATCTTTTTGTTGTGTAGGTCATATACTATTGTCTCACCACTCAATAATTTTTTGATGTTTGTGTAGAATGTGTTGGCTGTCACATTCACACCCACGTGTGCCATGCAACCGAATGCCAGTGGGTCGATCACTCTGGACTGCGGAACATGATCCAACATTCCTTTTATCTCACTGCCAAAAATCAAACCCTCTTTGATTTCAGCATAGTACAGAGGTTTTATACCAGCATGATCCCTACTGATCCACAGTTCGTTGGCGTTCACTTTGTAGTAGGCAAAGGCGTGCATGGAATCGATCTCGTTTAAGAAATCCAAACCGTACGTGTCCAGCCCCCAGGCCAACAATTCTGTGTCACAACCTGTGATGCCAGCGAAGTCTTGATGTTTTTCTTTGAGTTCGTAGTAGTTGAATATTTCGCCGTTGTATATCAACCAATTGCCCGCGGGCGTCTTCCAGGGTTGCACTGACAGTTTTGGATCACTCATTATACTCAGTAGGTTGTGTCCCAGCGTGAGTTTGTGATCTGGATCCCACCATACCTTCTCGCCATCGGGTCCTCGGTGACTGCAAATGCGGATGTAATTTTGTATCAGTGTGGGATTGTGATCAGTGATACCGTATATGCCACACATTATAAACCCAACTTCTGTTTGAAACGTTTGAACACCGTGCCGTCCCTGATTTCTTGTTCTGTCCATTGTTTGTATCCGAGATCATGCAACCACTGGGTACGGTCAGGGTATTCGGGTGTCTCGATGTTGTTGAGATCCTTGTTGGCCACGTCCCAACATATGGCAAGGTCACTGGTCACAAATGTTGGAATACCTCTCACGCAACTGTCAATACTGGCAGTGCTGTTGTGTGTGACCACCGCATGGCAATTCGCTATCGCATCTTGGAAATTGAATCTATAATATTTCTTTTCATCACCACTGAAAAATTTCTGTCCTATGATCACTTTACAGTCTTCTGGGAATT
>Ga0255751_10006205_pt1 | contig 10564 bp, 7 predicted proteins | sample 071ome_20_FD_179951 | JGI IMG/M metagenome (GOLD analysis project Ga0255751, IMG submission 179951) | Coastal salt marsh microbial communities from the Groves Creek Marsh, Skidaway Island, Georgia - 071412BT metaG (version 2) | ecosystem: Environmental > Aquatic > Marine > Intertidal zone > Salt...
CGGATACACCTACCTCAACGTTCGTGGATCTAACAGCGAACGTATCAATGTTACGATTAATGGCATTCCTTATAACGACGCAGAAAGCCATGGTACTTTCTGGGTAAACTTGGGAGATTTCGCCTCTTCTACAGAAAATCTACAGCTACAACGAGGCGTAGGAACCTCAACCAATGGATCTGGAGCTTTCGGTGCAAGCCTAAATATTTTGACCGACGCAATGGCCGATGAAGCCGGAGGTGAAACCTCGAATTCTTTTGGGTCATTTAATACCCGTAAACACACAGTGAAATTCACTACTGGCAGAATTAATGAAAACTTCGAATTATCAGGAAGGCTATCAAATATTTCGTCAGAGGGGTATGTAGACAGAGCCTTTGCAGATCTCAAATCGTATTTTCTACAAGCAGCATATAGCGACTCCAATCGACTAATCAAAGCCATCACTTTTGGCGGCAACGAACGCACCTATCAATCATGGTATGGTCTTGATCCTCAGCAACTCGCTGAAAACCGTAGACAAAATCCATACACCTATGAAAATGAAGTAGATGATTATGGGCAAAATCACTACCAACTACATTGGAACGAGATAATAGACCATCACTGGTCAACCAATCTAAGTCTAAACTATACCAAAGGTTCAGGGTTTTTTGAGCAATACAAAACTGAGGAGAATGCTTCTGACTTTAATAACCTAATTATTGACGGCAGCGATCTTATTGTAAGAAGATGGCTCGACAATGATTTCTATGTTGCTAATTTCAATGCCAATTACTCTAAAGAAGATTTAAACATCATCAGTGGTGTTTCGTACAGCAATTACAAAGGAAATCATTTTGGGGAAGTGATTTGGGGAAGTCATCTAGCAACTAACACTTCAATCAGAGATCGCTACTACTTCAGCGATGCCTTAAAAAAAGACCTCAGTTTCTTCTCTAAAACAACTTTTACAATTAGTAATAAACTGTCTGGTTATTTAGACCTTCAAGGACGTTTTGTCTCCTATCAGACATCAGGCCTAACCTCTGATCGAGCTCCAATCGATGTTGACTCTAATTTCAATTTTTTCAACCCAAAGGCCGGTTTTATTTATCGCATAACTGAAAATAGTGACCTCTATTTTTCATTTGCACGAGCTCACAGAGAACCTAATAGGAACGATTTCGAAAACGGCGTGAGTACTGCTGAGAGACTTGACGACTTCGAGCTAGGATGGCGTTACAGGAGTGAGCAATTCAAATTAAACGCCAACGGTTACTACATGAACTATACTGATCAACTTGTACTTACTGGAGCTATTGACGACGTCGGTGCGCCAATAAGAGCAACTAGCGGAAAAAGCTACCGATTAGGATTCGAGTTAGATGCTGATTATAAGATATCTAATAGCTTTAGTCTCCAACCTAATGCAGCATTCAGTGCCAATCGCAACCAAGACTTCAAAGCATTTGTATTCGGAGAATTGAAGAACCTTGGAGACACTCCATTATCATTCTCTCCAGGAATAATTGTAGGTAACCGATTCACCTATACTCCTGACGAACATTTTCAATTAGCCTTGTTGTCTAAGTACGTCGGTGAACAATACATGAGTAATCTAGGGAGTGAAGTTTCAAGTCTAGATGTACTCGATGGGTATTTTACCAGTGATCTAAATTTGGTTTACCAAATTGAACCAAATTCGATCTTCAAATCAATCATTTTTACCGTTCTTTTTAATAATATCTTCAATGCAGAATATGTAGATCGAGGCTATTACTATACCTATGATTATTCGGGGGGTAATGGTAAAACAGTCACAGCTGATGGGGCAGGGTATTATCCTCAAGCCACAGCAAACTTCTTAGCAGGGGTGACCTTTAAATTTTAATCATCGTACTACAATCGAATTCGATTTGGCCGGTGTGTTTGCCTTCTAAAATTCCATACATTGGTAATAGAATTTTCAAACACATTGGCCTTTTATGGCAAAAAGAGATCCTTACGCCGCGCTTAGAATAAAAGAGTTCAACATCTTTTTAGCGCTTCGATTTGTGTTAGTTTTTGCTTGGTCGATGCAATTTATTGTGGTTGAATGGCAAGTGTATTCACTCACTAAAGATCCGCTTTCTTTAGGACTTATTGGACTCATGGAGATTATACCTGCATTAGGTATGGCCCTTTTTGCAGGCCACATAGTCGATCAAAAAGAAAAGCGAAATCTATTTCTATGTATCATCGCTTTATTCTCTCTAATTAGCCTAGGGTTATTTCTTATCTCTAGTGATTCAATTTCTTGGGACAAGAAAACAATACTTTACTCCATCTACGCCTTTGTGTTTTTTGGAGGGTTATTGCGCTCTTTCTTTGGGCCAACCATCTTCTCTTTAATAGCACTGATTGTTCCTAAAAAAGTATATCCGAATGCTGCGACGTGGAGTAGTTCAACTTGGCAAATGGCCTCGATTCTAGGACCTGCGATTGGAGGATTCACGATTAATTGGATCGGAGTTCACTGGTCACTCTGCATCATATTTATTCTTGTGATGATTGCCTTATTTCTAGGGTCTCTAATCGGCAAAAAACCAGTTATGAATCCTAAAATTGGAGAGCCTGTTTTACAAAGTTTAAAAGAAGGTGTGCGCTTTGTCTTTAACACCAAGGCCATCTTAGGAGCCCTTACTCTAGATATGGTTGCTGTGCTTTTTGGTGGTGCAGTAGCACTACTCCCCATCTTTGCTCAAGATATTTTAAAGGTCGGATCTGAAGGTTTTGGAATATTAAGAGCGGCCCCTGCAGTCGGTGCCTTTTTAACAATGCTTATTACCGCCTATATTCCTATTAGTAAAAATGCAGGCCTCAAGCTACTGATTGCCATTTTTGGGTTTGGACTATCCATTATCGCCTTCGGCCTATCAACGATTTTCTGGGTTTCAGTGGTAGCGCTCTTCTTTAGTGGAGTAACTGATGGAGTCTCAATGGTGATTCGTCAAACCATCTTACAACTCAAAACTCCAGATCACATGAGAGGAAGAGTGGCCTCAGTAAACACTATGTTTGTGGGTTCTTCGAATGAACTCGGAGCCTTTGAAAGTGGAGTGACTGCAAAATTAATGGGCACCGTAACAGCTGTTGTCTTTGGAGGCAGTATGACCATTCTAACCGTACTTACCACAGGAATTATCTCTCCTAGTTTTAGAAAATTAGATCTTGAGAGTGATCTTGATGCTCACGAGAAAAGCGAATAATTAAGCGAGATCTTTAATTAGTTCAAGGGCATTTTCAGCCTCTGATTCTAACACATAAAGTTCTACTTCATCGGGCAAAGTTCCGAAACCAGCTAAACGTCCAGACTCATTGATGTTTTTGATAAGGGAGACAATTCCTTGCTCCTTTAAAGATTGTGCAGCTCCTTGAACGATAATGGCACTACTAGTCAAAATTCTTACATGTTTGTTCATGACTAAAAGATAACCACTAATTTACAATAGACTATCATCTAAAAACTTTCAGCTTTTTAGTAATGAACAAGTAAAGTAATAACCATAGGGTACCCAGAGGTAAAAGCCATAATACTAATAGGAAAAGACTATTTGTTTGTCTCGCAGAAGACAAAATTGTCTTAACTAGTGCCAAAGTAGATTGATTAAATCTCATTTTAAAGTACTGAAATAAAGTTATTTATATTAATCACACTTTAGGTTATGGCTGTTTTAAGGCAATATCAATAAATCGAGTATGGAAATGCTGAGTGGGATATCGTACTTTGGGATTGGAAAACAGAATAATGATGGAAAACAACCTCAAGGACCACTGGGAACATATTTACACCAATAAACAACCTCACGAGGTAAGTTGGACCCAAGAAATTCCTACTACTTCTCTAAAACTGATCGAAGAACTCAACCTTTCGAAGAATGCTAACATCATTGATGTAGGTGGAGGCGACAGCCACTTAGTTGATCACCTACTTAAAATGGGATTCACCAACTTAACGGTTCTAGATATCTCAGCTGCTGCTATTGAAAGAGCCAAAGAACGATTACAGTCTGATGCAAATAAGGTGAAATGGATTGTTTCAGACATCTTAGACTTTCAACCTAATACCGCTTATTCGCTTTGGCATGATCGGGCCTCGTTCCATTTTCAAATCACAGAGCAAGCGATCAGTAAATACCTCAGCATTCTCAATAAGGGTACAAAAGATTATGCCATCATTGGAGGATTCTCTACAGAGGGTCCAAAAAAATGTAGCGCACTTGAAATCAAGCAATACAACGAGGAGGCTTTACAAGAATGTATGGCAATCGCTGATCTTAAAACCTTGAAAACGTTGAGAGCAGATCACATCACTCCTATGGGAGGCTCTCAAAACTTCTTGTTCGGCGTATTTCAAAAACATGCCTAATTCAAATAGTATTACATTAGTATCTCACACTGGCCTCAATGCTTAACCGTCCCGCTTTTTATCTGAAGATACTTCTACTACTATCCTCCATTTCACTAGCTCAGGCCCAGTACGAATTCGAAAAGATAATCGATTTATCATGGGCAGATGATTTAAATGCGGCGATTTATGCAGCTCCCTTTCAAGGAAAACGTTACATCAATCCTCATCGTATACTAAACGATAAACACAAGTTCTTTGGAACCTTCGAACTTCAAGAAGGAGAGTTGATTTTTGATCACGATCGATATAGCGGCTTACAATTAAAGTTTGACTTATTTGAACAACAGTTGGTTCTTCTTCATCCCAATTCAGATGGAGTTACACAGGTAGCTGTAGACATGAACCGAGTACAAGCTTTTAAAATCAATCATCGCGTTTTCGTTAAAAAAACCGTTGATGAATCAGACTACTTTTTAGAATATATTGATAAACTAGACGAGAAAGAGATCTGGGTATACCACAGAAAATTACTAAGCTTTAAGCTAGATAACCGTGTCGGATATTACGAGTTCAATCCCAAAGATCGACTATACATTCTAAGCAATGAGGGTTGGGATAAAAGCGATGCAATTAGTCTTGAGAGCTTCTTCCCAAATCGGTCAAGGGAGATCAAAGCTTGGTCAAAATCCTGGCAAGACAATAAAAAGAAGGATGCCTCAGGATATCTCAGGGCACTCTTAAAAGAATTGAATCAAAATTGAAAAAGTATCTCTTTACAATAGTTCTGCTCTTATCCTTACCTCTTACGGCACAGGATAAGACCTTTTCCTTCAGCTTTGAAAAAGTGAATCTTCTCGAGATAGTACGCTCAATTGATAAGCAAACGCCTTACGACTTTAAATATGCTGTCTCTTGGTTTGATGAGAAAACTTACTCTTTCGAAGCAACGAATAATTCAATTGATGAAATACTTGATCAGCTGTTTAAAGACACTGTTTTCAATTATTATCGATTAGGAGATCAGATCATAATAACTCGCTACAGAAAGATATACGATGAGTTACCCGAAGGATTTTTCAAGACAGAAGCTGCAGACTCTACCGAAAATACTTCAATCATAACACCCAGCTTTCAAGAAAAGTTTGAACCTACCAAAAACGAGGTGATTAAAAACTTAGTAATCGGAAAACAAGGCGGCTCTTCTCAGAAATACTGGATATCTCTTACTGGATCAATCTTAAATGGAGAGAATAAATCGGGAATTGAAGGAGCTGTTGTTGCCACTATAGGTGAAAACGCCACTTATGCTATTACAGACCAAAATGGGTTCTTTGAGCTAAAGGTTCCTAGGGGTAAGTATCTACTCGACATCACAGCGGCGGGATTTCAATCACTTGAACAACCTGTTACCGTTTTCAGCGATGGTAGTTTCAGTCTTCAACTATTTGAGGCCTTTCAAAATCTTGAAGGAGTAGTACTCTTAGGTAATCGCATCAATCCTGTTAATTCTAGTGAAACGGGAGTAGAAAATATTGATGTTGAAGAATCGAAAACAATTCCTCTAGTACTTGGGGAGAGAGACGTTCTCAAGGTTGCAGCCACTCTGCCGGGAATCAGTTCTGCAGGTGAAGGCGCGACAGGCTTAAATGTTCGAGGAGGAAAACCCGATCAAAATCTCAACCTTTTAGATGGTGGGGTGATTTATAATCCGACTCACTTTTTCGGAATTTTTCAGGCGCTGAATCCCGTAGCCATTGGTCAGGTGAATATCTATAAAGGGAGTGTTCCGGCTCCTTATGGAGGTCGATTGTCTTCTGTATTTGATCTTCGCACCAAAGATGCGGATTTAGAAGAAACCTCAGGAGAAGTATCACTGGGACCCGTTACCTTCAATGGAGTAATAAAAACTCCTTTACCTAAAGGAAAATCATCAATAATAACAGGAGTTCGTGGTGCTTATTCAGATTGGCTTCTTAAAAGATTGAAAGACGAGAACTTACAAAACACAAAAGCAAACTTCTACGATATAATTAACAAGGTTCATGTCGAAAACGATAAGGGATCAAAATTAGATTTCACCGGATATTACTCCAAAGACCAATTCAACGCTACCAGAGATTCTCTATTTTCTTATTCAAATCTTATGTTAAGCATGAATTACAGAAAGAACTTAGGAAACAAAGTATTTAAGGCTACTGCTTCGGTTTCAGACTATCGCCATCAAATCGATTATTCAGGAAACGCTCAGAATGGATTTATTCAGAATTACAGCATCAACCATATCAATCTTCTTGCCTCATTATCAAAAATTAATGAAGAACACCAAATAGAGTATGGCAATACCACAAGTCTTTATACCATTGAGCCCGGCAGTCTTGACCCTAGAACTGTTGAGGACCAGATTCAACCCCTTCGAATAGAAAACGAACAAGCGATTGAAGGAGCTCTTTTCGTTTCAGATATATGGAAGGTTAATGATCAATTAGAAGTTAATGGGTCAGTTCGATTACCTTATTACCTATCGCTTGGCCCAAAAGAGGTAAATACCTATGAAACGGGGCTTCCACTTTTAGGTTCTAGTGTCACTGGAAGCGAGCGTATTGAAAGCGGTCAAGTGGAATCAAGCTTTCTCGGGGCAGAACTACGGTTAAGCGCAAGGTATCTAGTAAGTGATTATTCCTCAATTAAACTGGGGGTAAATAATGCCTATCAATACCTACATACGTTAAGTAATAATACGGCAGCATCCCCTTTTGACTCATGGAGATTGTCTAATCGCTATGTGCGTCCTCAGGAGGCACAGCAAGTTAGTTTTGGATATGCTTATCGAGAAGAAAATGACAACTACGATTTGACCTTCGATTTGTACTACAAAAGGTATGAGAATTTGACCGATTTGAAGACTGGAGCAAACACACAGCTTGTCCCTAATATTGAAACCCAACTGATTCAAGGGGATGGTAAGGCCTATGGAGCTGAATTCATGATACGAAAAAACAGAGGGGATCTTAACGGATGGATCTCTTACACCTACTCCAGGTCTCTGATCAGGCTGAATAGTGATTATCCGTCAGAGAGAGTAAATCAAGGTGCCTTCTTTGCCTCAAACTTTGATAAGCCTCACGATTTGAACTTAGTTGCAAATTATAAACTAACTCGAAGATTTAGCCTTTCAGGAAACTTTACCTACCAAACAGGTAGACCTATAACCATACCAACCGGCAAATACGACTTAGACGGAGTTACCTATGTAACCTATAGTCGTAGGAACGAATTTAGAATCCCCGATTACATGCGGTTTGATGTCGGATTCAACGTAGAGGGCAATCACAAACTAAACAAACTCGCTCATAGTTTCTGGAGCATCTCAGTATATAATATTCTCGGACGAAATAATCCTTACTCAATGTTCTTTGTCAACGAAGACAATCGAATCAAGGCCTACCAAGTGTCTATTTTTGCGAGAGCTATCCCATCTATTTCTTATAACTTAAAGTTCTGAAAATGAAGAACTACTTAAAATTAGTGTTCGTTAGCTTCCTCGCTGCAGTAAACTCGGCCTGTGTTGAAGAGGTTACTATCGATTTTGGAGATGATCAGAGTAATCTTGTGGTTCATGCAATTATCACAGATGAGTTGAAGCATCAAGAAATTACACTAAGTAGAACCTATCCATTTGATATTAAGGAGGCTCCAGCAGAAAAAGGAGCTCTAATTACACTTAACACCAACGGTCAAAGTTTCCCTTTCGAAGAGGTTGAAGAAGGGCGTTACAGATCAGTTGACCTATTTAAGGCAGAAGCAGGAACTGCTTACCAGCTATCGATAACTACCTCGAATGGTCGTAATTATACTTCTGAGTCTAAATCGTTGGTAGGTAGTGTTTCAATTAACGATTTTTCAATCAAACCAGGATTCAATGAAGATAATGAAGAAGGGCTTTCTTTTGAGTTAAGCTCGAGTAAATCAAACTCTGAGGGGAATTACTATCGAATTGACTACGAAGAGACTTATAAAATTATAGCCCCTTATTGGAGTGCTTATGATGCTGTTATTTTCGCCGAAGGATTTCATACCGTAGATGTTAGAGCCATACTACGAGAAACTGAAGAAAAGGAGTGTTACGGCAATTTCAAGTCTACTCGAATTAATTTAGTGAATACGTATAACTTTCAGGCGGATGAAATCAATGATCTACCTGTAAGATTCTTGAAGAAATATGATCCGAAAGGAATGTATCGATACAGTATCGAAGTCAGGCAGTATGCGGTAGATGCTCAGACCTACTCTTATTATCAGTCTTTAAAAGAGATTTCAGATGCCTCCACTACCGTATTCACACAATCTCAACCTGGACAAATAAATAGTAACATCTATTCTGAATCTAACCGTGAAGAAGTAGTTCTAGGATACTTTGAAGTGTCAGGGGTAGACTCTCGAAGGGTCTTTGTTGATTATAGAGACTATTACCCTGAAGGGAATCGACCGAATTATTTCTACGCTTGTCAGACCAGTGTTCCATCGATAAGTGGAACTATGGGGAATCGTCCATTACTTGAGGCCATCAAATCAGACGAACTCGTGTATTTTGCATCTACAGAACCAGGACACCCAGACGGACCATTTGTTATGGTACTCCCCTTTTGTGGAGATTGTACAAGAATAGGATCAAATATTAAACCTGAATTCTGGATCGATGAAGACTAGACTATTCACACTAGTTGTATTAATACTCTTCGCAAACCTGCTTAGAGGCCAACAGGTTCAAGTCAATTCAGATCAGTTAGAAAAAGCAAGAAAAACCCCAAAAGAATTGGTTTGGTTAACCCTAAATAAAACCACTTTTTTTCCGTCTGAATACCTTTACTTCAACGGGTATCTCTTAAACGCTGAAAACCTTGAAACCTCAAAGGTGAGTCAGAGTATTTACATCCGATTAGTATCAGCAGATCAGAAATACTCAGAAATCAAGCGGGTATCTATCAGTGACGGGTTCGGCAGTGGCGACTGGTTTATTTCTTCTGAGCTAGCCACAGGAAGTTACACACTACAGGCCTACTCGCAATGGATGCTTAATTGGCCGGAGAGTATTTTCGAGCAAGAAATTCATGTGATAAATCCTTATACCAACGCCAAGGTTTCGGTAGAAGAACCGAACATTTTAAAAACCTCAGCGACAGGCTCCTCGAATCGTCTATTCGAAATAGATTTCAAAGCATCTTATTCGGCCAAAGATTCTGTAGCATTAAGTATTCGTCCGACAGCAGAAGGAAGCTTAATCAATCTCCCTATTAGCGTTTCTGTTCGTAAGGTCGGTGAACTAAACGAACCTCCTGTAAATCTTCAAATTGCCAAAATCGATAATTCAAGACTTGGGGATAATATTTACAAACCTGAACATCGGGGTAGTTCTCTACGACTTGAATTAAATCAGGATTATATCAATCCTGAAACAGCTATAATCACGCAACAGGGTACCAATCAATTATTCACCAAAATGGTAAAAGAGGGGTCAACATATTCTGCCACTATTGAAAACCTGTCAACAGACTATCCAGTTGTTTTACAAGAAGCTTCAAAGGTATCTCTCGCTGATTTAGTAACCTTCGAACCACTACCAAATGCCAATAAAAAGCCTCTTAACTCGACCTATAAGAAATTGAGTGAAAATCAAAAATCAATACTATTACAGCGCAGTATCTACAACCAAATCGAAAATAACTATTTCGAATTCAGGCCTGATTCGATCATCGTAAAACCGGCTAAAGACTTCTTGAGCAATCTGCCTTTTAAAGAATATGATTTGAATGAGTACAATCGATTTAGAAGTCTGAAAGAAACGATACGAGAAATTATTCCAGAGGTTAGCGTAAACACTTATAAAGGAACAGAGACCGTTGCCGTTAAGCAAATTCAAGTTTTACCGGGCTATTTACCCGCATTATTAATGATCGATGGAATTCAATTTACGACCTCAGAAGATTTGTTTAAAGTAGATGCTACCCTTGTGGATTATATTCGTATTTATACCGATCCTATAGTTTATGGAGGTAAAACCTATGCCGGTGCTCTGCTGATGGATGGCAATTCTTCGCAAGCAGACTTTTTCAAAACAGGAACACTCATTCCCAAATCATTACTAAGCGAATCCCCCAAGAAGTACTATAATCAAAATCATCTTACAGACCCAAA
>Ga0255751_10006206_pt1 | contig 10563 bp, 9 predicted proteins | sample 071ome_20_FD_179951 | JGI IMG/M metagenome (GOLD analysis project Ga0255751, IMG submission 179951) | Coastal salt marsh microbial communities from the Groves Creek Marsh, Skidaway Island, Georgia - 071412BT metaG (version 2) | ecosystem: Environmental > Aquatic > Marine > Intertidal zone > Salt...
ATGATGGTTGGTTTGAATTTCGACTTTGGATTATCGCTTCAGTGCGCGTCGCGCTATGCCGTCGAACGTCCTCTTGGAGTGGCTCTCGCGGCTCTCTGGAATCTCCGTCGACGACGAGACGTCGCCGGCGTTTTATGATGGACGCGCCATGTGTCTGTGCGCGCGCGTCGCGCTCACCGGGGATGCGTCGCGCGGCGATGGCGGCGGCGACGACGATGATGATGTTGATTGGATTTTAAATCTGCAAACCGAGCTGTCGAATGAAGGTCTCGAGTCCGCGGCGTCGCTCGCGACGCGGTGTTTGCGCGAACGCGACGCGCGCGGGGCGATGCGGGTGTTGAGGGAGATTTACGCGGAACACTTGTGTCGAAGGGTGCAGGCGTTTTCACTGGAGAGGACAGAGGATGGGGAACCGACGAGGAGATTTTCAGACGCGACGCCGAAGTCGTCGGCGTCGAGGAGGAGTTTGAGCGAGAAATCGACGCCGGTTCGGAGTGAGAGCGGTGAGGAAGAGGATCGGGGATGTGCGTCCGCGCCGAGGGATCTCATGGGGGCGTTCGAGGCGTCTGGTTGGATGGATGAAAACTGTGACGAGACGGACGAGGACGCGCTCGGGGAGTTGGATTTAACGTCAGACTGGACGGCGCTGGAAAAATCGCCCGTTCCAAAAGTACAGTCTCCAAGCGGTGTGGGTTTCGTGCGGGCGTCGGACATGCTCAGGGAGCTGGATGTGAACGACCTCGCGGCGGTCCCGGCGTCGCCGTCGCCGAGATCGGAGAGGATGAAAAAGACGCTGACCCGAACGCCGGATGCCGTGCCGAAAAAGTTGTCGCTGGTCAAAGAGCGCTCTTCACCCAGGGCGCCGGCGCGGTGGGACATCGTTTTCGATGAACCCAAGGCGACGCAATCGATGCCAAAGTGGTATCCTGGATCGAGGGAGGCGTCGAGCCCTCGTCCGCGATCGGAAAATCGACGAAACGACGAACAAGTCCAAGACGTCGTCTCGTGGTTGGGAGAGCGCGACGAAAGGCACAATCTTCAACGCGCCGCCGAACGGCGCGGTCGATTGACGTCATCCCTCTCGCCGGGCTCTCGAAACCTTTCTCCGGAACGTCGGAAGAGTTTCGGGGGCACGGCGGCGTGCTACGTACCGGCGCGAACGCCCTCGAACAAGCGCATCATCCGAAACGCGCTTCGTCTCCTCGTCGGCCCGACGGACAGCGAAGCGTACTGCGACGTCGTCGCAGCCGTGAACGCGTGTTCCGAATCGTCTGTCGTCATCCTCTTCAAGGGATTCGCCGACGTCGGTCCGAGGAAGATGCGAGGCATGTACGCCGTCGAAGACGGGTCTGCAAATCTCAAACGTATTTATGGAAACGGACCAGACGTCATCGGCCCAGATCTCATCGCCGGGCAGTTCAAGTACGACACCGTGTCGATGAATTTCGTACCGCTGTCGCTGGACGTCAATAGAAAATCAACGAACGCGACGCTAGCGCCCACAGTCGCCGCGATTAGTCTCGCGAGAGGTTTGGCGTAGACGCGGACGATTTTGTCTTTTTATTTGTAACAACCTAAGAATTCTAGAACATCCAGAGCGGAAACGTCCCGAGCACGCACCCGAGCGTCACTCCGCCCGTGGCCCCGGCGACTTTGGCCCATCTCGTCGCCGACGACATCCTCTGCGCCTTGGTTAGCGCCGGGGCGTGGAAACCCAACCGCTCAGCAAACGACTCAATTTTACTACTCAAACCAATACCGACGACGTCGCTCACAGTGTTCCCGAACGCCGCCGAAGCCATGGTGCTCAACCCGAGACCGACACCCAGTGCCGTCTCGATGCTTTCCCCGGCGAGAATCATCACCGCGTTGTCGCAAAACCCAAATCCGATGAACGGTACGGCTTGACTCAACATTAACGCTCGCGCTTGCGCGGACGTTATGGTCGCGTCTCCGCCGCTGTCCGCCGTCGTCTTCCCACCGACGCTCGGCGCCGATTCGTCCACGCTCAGCGCGAGCATAAACTCCCTCTTATCCAAAACCCCGTCATTGTTCGTATCCGCGGCGTCGAAATCGCGCTGGACGACGCCGCTTTGCGCGAGCGCCGTCAACACGCGTCTTCGAAGTGTCTCATCCGCCTCCAACGCCGCCGCCATCTCCCTCGCTCTCGTCTCTTCCGAACCCGACGGCGCGGACGACGACGACGAAAAACACGCCGTGGATGACGACGACGCTCTCCTCGCGAAATCCATCGTCGCCGTCTGCGTCATCGGGACGAAATCGACGAAACCGCCTCGGCGGTATTCTCTCTGCATCGTCCAAACGCACCGCGCACACGCCCAAGCCGAAGCCTCTCGCGCGTTCTCCACGGGTAAACCCCCGAGCGACGCATCGCGCGCGCGAACGCGCGATGCGAACACCGCCCGCGTCCACGCCCGTCGCATCGCGCCGTCGTCGAATAGTGTGGTCACTGATAAAGTGAACGCCTTCACGGTGAAGGATTTGATTAATCCACTCTGTTTCGTCACAACGCGACGCGCGATCGTCACCCCCCGCGCTCGCCGCGCTCGTCGCGCGACGTAAAACACACCCGAACGAAACCACCCCCGACCCGAGATGGCGCGCGGACTCTCCCGCGAGCTCTCCAAGGAGAAGAACGCCAAAAAGAGCGCCAAGAATGCCTCCAAAGGCAACACTGAAAACTTAACCCCGGCGCAACGCGCCGAACGCGACGCCAAGATTCTCCAAGAGAAAAAAGCGCGCAAAGACGCTGAACGCGCCGCGCTCGCCGCGTCTGGCGCCGACGGTGCCGCCGCCGTAGCCGCGGAAGAGGCAAAAAAGGCGGCGATGCGCGCCAAGCAAAAGGAAGCCAAGCTCGTCGCCGCCAATCCGTTATTGGCCAAGCAAAAGGCGGGCGGGAAAAAGTAGGACGCCGGCAGCACCGTCGGCTGGGTTTGCAATGTTTCACATCGATCCACTAGGTAGCAGTCAAACCACCCCGTTCGTCGTCGCTGTCGCCGCGATGAGTGAAACCAAATCTAAAACTCATTTCGCCAGAAGATCCACGCAGCGCGCGTGTAAGATAATCCTCATAGTTTGCCGCGCCGTCGCCGTCATGTCGTCGACGGATTGGTGGACGAGCCTGTCGGAAACCGTCTCGCAGTACGTCCCGTCGTACGCGACGACGAGCGGGACGACGAACGGGACGACGAACGGGACGACGATGAGCGAGGAAGAATTCCGCAAGAGAGCAATCACGCGCATGGATTCGGAATTCGCGAAAAAGTATGGAAACGGGGCGACGTACAACTTTAAACTCGTCGTGCGCGGGGACACGTCGACGGGGAAATCGACGCTTTTGCGGCGGTTGCGAGGGGGGACGTTCGTGGCGGAGTATACGCCGACGAAGGAGATCAAGACGGCGCACGTGGCGTGGAGAGCAAAGTCGTGTCCAGAGGATAACGTGGCTTTGGAAGTGTGGGACGTCGTGGATAAAGCGCCGAAACGAACGGTGAGCGAGAGTTTGACGCTGGCGAAAAAGGTGGATACGGCGGAGAGCGGGCGGCACACGTTTCCGTTGGATGCGACGGTGGTGGATGTGTATCAAGGGGCGCACGCGTGTTGCGTCATGGTGGACCCGTCCAAGCGGTGGACGTTTGATTACGCGATGCGGGAGTTGGAGAAGCTGCCAAAGCACATACCGTCGGCGATGGTTTTAAATTTTAGGGATTATCCCGATGATAAGCGGGGCGTGAGCTTGGAGGAGGCGGAGGCGTGCGTAGAGGATGCCTTCGGCGAGAGGCCGTTCAAACCGGTGGTTATCGAAATTTCCTTGCTCAACTGCTTTGGTTTGAGCTCGGTTTCGACGTTTTTACACGTTCCATTCTTGTGCTTGAAGCGCGCGTCTCTCGAGCAGGCCCTGACGCTGAACACGACGGCGATCGTGCAAGCGCAGGAGGCGTTGGAGGCGTGCAAACACGCGTCGTACGAGTCGTACACGACAAAGCTCGGCGTCAACCAACCCACGCCCGAGGAGCTCGCGGCAGAGTCAAAGGCCAAGGAGGAGGCTGATAAAAAGGCCAAGGCGGACGCCGAAGAGAGCTCGCTCAGCTGGAGCAAGCTTAGCAATATGACTGTCGGACAGATTCCGCTCGCCGTCGCCGGCGCGGCGCTCACTTCAACCGCGTCAGCCGTTTCAAACATCGCGAGCAAGACTCCCGCGCAACTCTCTGAAGAAATGGCCAACAACCTCAAGACATTCGCGACGCTCGGCGGTTCGACCTCGAAGGTCGGCGCGGGTAATTCAGCTAGCACCGCCGCGGACGCATCGCCGTTGCCGCCGCAGTTTAGTCACCTCGGTCCGGGTGGGGTTGAGAGTGCCGCGTTCGGTGGACGCGACATTGCCGACGACGACAAAGTCGCCATTGAAGCCATGGTGAAGAATAAAGGCGGTGATGGACACTGGCTGAGTGACGATGAAGGTGGGGACGAATCCACCGCGGACTCCGAAGAGGAAGAAGACGAAGAACGCAACGTCGCAGTGAAGATGGACGGTTGGGACGACGAAGACGACGAGGATAACGTGCCAGAGATTGATCCCGACTCGCCGGCGCACTTCATCCGACAGATTAGTAAAGACGATCCTTTTTTCGGCAAGTCTGACGAAAAGCCAAAGAAGGATGGCGCTGGCAAGAATGGCGCAGAGGAGCCGAAATCGCCAAACATGGATTTGGATCCGGAGAGATTGGCAGCCGCGTTCGACGCGACGCCAGCGAGCCCAAACGATTACGAAACGTTGGAGGATCCACTCGGCCTCGCGCTCGCGAAGACGGCGGCGAGCTCGAGCGAGATGCTCTCGGGAAGCGAAAAGAAGGATAAGAAGAAGAAGAGTAAGAAGAAGGATAAGAAGGATAAGAGTGGGAGCAGCGCGAGTAAGTCAAAGAAGAAGAGCGCCGGGCGGGATTGGGATGAGAGTGATTGATGGAGTTACCATGATAGCACCTATAAGAGATTTTTAAGTCTAAAACTAGTAGAACCTACTGCACGACGCAACACGACGTTTGTTTCCCTCGCCCGCCGTCGACCGACGAGCTCTGGTCGGTAAATGACAAATCAACGTCGAACGTTTGCTCAGTCGCGTTGCTGTCGCGATTGACAAACCAGACGACCGAATACCTATCGCCACCTCCGTAGCCTCGAACCCAATGAACGCTTCTACCGTCGAATTTAGCCATCTTCTCGCGCGTGTCAATCATCCATCTCGAGCTGCCATCTCGAGCCTCCACGCATAATTCGCCGCCGCCGGAGAATTCACCAAAAGACATTGAGAATTGGTACGAGACGTCATCCTTGTCAATGTGCGGCGACGAGATGAAATTTTTCGTCACTGCGAGCGTGTCGTAAGGAAAGTTTGCGTCGACAGAAACCATGAGTGCCTCGCACGCGAGCTTGAGCGTCTCGTAAGGATCTCTCTCAGAAATCTGTCTCTTGAGGATGAGATAACTGTCACTCTTCACGCTTCGTCTCTGCGGGTGTAGCAACCACTTTGTACGAATCAACTCGTCTCGAAGAGCGCGAGTGAGCCGTTTATTGACTGTCTTACCGCTCAGCGTGACGTAAGGGATTTCGTCGCGTACCGCCGCGGCGACCAACTCGTCCACGGATACGTCTCTTGCCGCGGCTCTGTGTTCCAAGTGCGCGTTCGTCCACGCCATGAAAATGTCCCTCGAGCTCGGATGTTCGCCCGGTCCTAAAACGCGCGGTTTAGACGTTTCCGCCGCATTCGTTTCCGGCTCTTCCCGCGCCGGGGCCGCGCGTTTGTACGTCGCCGGCGACACTTTGAGCGTGCACGTCAAACTGTCGGAGAGCGTCACCGTCGTTCCGTCCATATGTTCGCAAAGCTCTTTCGCCTCCTCCGCGTCGCGACAGACGACGAAGCCGTATCCGACCCACTCACCTTTCACCTTGTATCCTCTCCTCTTGACGTGTTTCACCTGCGGTATCGGGATACGCGTCCCGCGCGGCATCGCCTTGTACAGCAACTCTTTGAACCCGCGCAAAGAAGCCGCGCGATCGACGAGTCCTCCGATCCACAGTTCAGCCTCGACGTTGTTGGACATGTTCGCGAGCGGCGCCGACGCTTTCCGTCGCTCCGCGCGCGCTCTTCGACGCTCGTTGAGCGCCCGAATTTCTTCCTTTGTCATGTCCGCCTCTCGCTTGTGGCGACGGCTAGGCTGAGATGCACTCACCCTTGCGCCCACGTCCACCGCGCCCAAGGGCGACGGACCGCGCGCGAGCTCATCGAACGCGCGCGCGATGTTCGTCTTGCGCACTTTGGGCGCCGAGGACGAGCTCGCGTCGTCGTCCACACCGACGCCCGCGGTTTCGGGGTGCTCCGCCCTCAGGTGCCTGAACAACGCGTTGCGCGAACCAAACGTCGCCTCGCAGCGATCGCACGCGTGCGCAGCCTCTGTCGACGCGTCCGCGACATTGCCCGCGTTCATGTCGCCGCGCTCGATCGCCGCGCTCGATCGCCCGAAGAGCGCCCACGCGCCGGCGACTGAGGCTTCCCACCACGGGGAGCGCTCACGCAGCCAACGCGGCGGCGTAAGACATCTTTTTCTCGTTCTTTTCCATATCCGCCGATTTCGGCGGTACGCTCTTCGCATCCAGTCGCTCGATATTTTCATCATTCTCTAACGCCGCCAAAGCGGCTTCCATCTCCATCCTCCGTCCCGAATCGAATCGATCCAAATCCACCTTTTCGATGCCTTTCGGACGCTTATCGCCGCCTCGCGGAGTCACCGACATCGTCCTTCGCCTCTTGCCCCCACACGTCGCCGTCGGCGTCGTCATCTTACTTGTCTTCTTCTTCTCACTTGCGTCTTCACCGCTCCATCTCGACGCCACGGCGGCTTTTCGTCGCTCAAACCCGGCGTTTACTGTTTCGTGTGCCTTTGCATCCGCGACGCGTCCTTCGCGTTCCGTCGCCGTCACCCACGTCGGCGACACCACGACCACCTCCCGCGCCCTCTTTCCCGAAATCTCCATCACCCGCCTCCACATCTCGCTCGTCGCGCCCTGCGATGATCCGTCGCGAACCGACGGCGCGCGCCAAATCACGTGGGTGACGTCCTTTGTCAACTGTTTTTGAACTTTTCCACCACCGGCGAGAATCTTCGCGACGAACGGCGCCGAGGCGTCGACACCAGCGTCGAGGGCGACGCGGACGTGGGCGATGACACCGGTGAACGGACCGGACGGACGTTTGGGTGGTAACCGGGGCATCGGGAGCGGCGTCGGTGTGTGACGGTTCGGTTGCAATCAAAATAATCTTGTTCGCGTTGCTTCCCCTCTGTTCCTCTGTTCTGCGTTTGGATTATTGATTAACACTACAGTGCGCGCGGTTTTCACGTGGGAACGACGAATAAATACTCGTACGCTAAGAGATGGAGCAACGCGAGGTAGGACCCGATGAGGAACCGACGATGTCGAAGGATGGTCTCCAACCGACGGTTGAGCGGACGCTTGAGCGGCGCGAGCGTCTCCGCGCCGGAAACCGCAGATGCCACGGCGTGCTTCGACGAGGAACCAGATTGGCCATTACCGACGAAGGCGGCGTTTTTGTCGTTGAGGGAAGAACGCCAGGCGAGGTCGGTGAATCGACGGGTGAGGGAGTCGATTTCGGCGTTCTTTTTGAGCACCGTCGCTTCGGCCTCGGCCAACCGGCGACTGAGCGCGGACAACGAAGCGTCACTGGAGGGTTGGATTCCTGGACCTCCGGACGTCGAAGACGCGTGCGCGCGCTCGACGAACTCCGCAAGTTCGCGGCGGGCGTCAGCGAGGGATGATTCCGCGTCTTCAGCGCGACGCCTGGCGGCGGTTAACTCGCTCGCCGAAACGGATGGCGTCTCACCGTTGGCAGCACGCGCATTCATCTCCGTCTCGTACGCCTCTTTTGCTGCCGCCGCAGCCGCCATGGCGGCTTGCGCGCGCTCTTTCCACACGCTCTCGGATGCTCGCGCCGCAAAGGCGTTCTCCGTGGCGTCACTCGATTTCAATCGCTCCACTTCTCTCTTTGCGTCTTGCAGCGCGGCGCGTGTCTCTCTGAGCTCCTCCTTTGCTCGATCGAACTCGCTCCGGTCCACCGTCGCCATGGACGCAACCTGTTGAGCGTCGATGTGCGCCATTTTCGCCTCGTATTCGCTCTGCTTGGCGTGGAAAGACTCGGTAAGATGGGCCAATCGTCGCTCGGCGAGCGTCTTTTCCTGCGAAACGCGCTCGAGCTCTTGTTCCAAATCACCAACTCGCGCCTCGGATTTAGCCATCGCGTGCGCGCTCTCCATCGACGACTGCTCCGCGTTCGCTCTCGCCGTTGCCGCTGCCTCGCGCTCCTCATCCGCAGCCCTGCGGGCGGTTTCCGCAGCGATGCGTTCCGCGTTCGCCGCCTCTGTCGTCGCCGCCGCGCGCGCCTCGGCGTCTCTCGCTGTCTTCTCCAGACGCGCCATCTCCTCGTCCCGCTTCGCCAAACGAATCTTCGCCCGAGCCAATCGCTTACGAATCGTCGATTTACGACCGTTAAACTCTGACGCGTCTTCCTCCTCGTCCCCATCATCGACGAATCCATACTCCTCTTCCTCCTCCTCGTCGAATTCCTCATCCGAAGACGCCTCCGCCGCCTCCAATCTCTCGCGCAAATTCCCATTCTCCGCCCGGTACGCCTCTAACTCAGCCTGCAAAACCGCCAACTTCGTCTCCACTCTCTTCAGATGCATCGCTCGCGTCTCCACCGGTCCTCCGTCTGCATCCTCTTCAAACGCCTCTGCCGCGTCCTCCGTTCGCAGTCGCGCCTCTGTCAACGCTTCGGTTTCCATCGCTTCCAACTTTTTCCCCAACTCTGCTCGTTCCCGCTCGATCGTTTTCCCTTTCGTCACCGCCGCTTTAAGCTTTGCCTTTAACTCTGTCGTTCGTTGTTTTTCCGCCGCCAGTTGGTCGCGCAACGTCGTCGCGTCAGCCGCATCAACGTCATCATCATCCAATCGATTCAACCTTGATTCCACAGTGTCAGACGCGACTGACATGACGCTCGTCGACGATGTACTCACGCGCGCGCGCACACACGAACGCGATGGACCTCTTTGCGTTCCTTTTCTTCCTCGCGCGGTTTGACTCTCTCGCGAACGCGAACGCGACGCACACTGACGATGGTGTAACTAGATTTCACACTGTTCACTCGCGGAGCGTCGGTTGGATGGATGGATGATGGATGGATGGTTGGATGATGCCGATGATGTGGGGATGTCCACGACGATGACGAAGACGTGGGAATTGGATGCATATGTGCGTGTTCGTCCGGTGCAACCGCGAGAACGCGGTGGTGTTGCGAGCGTGATGACTTTGATTCGAGAGTCGACGCCGAAGCGACGCTTGGAAACCATGTGAATCGTGAACGCCAAACAATTCGACGCGACGACGACTTCAGGGTAGACACAGAGGCGCGTGATGCGTGGGACGTTATTATTGTTCAGCGTCGGTGTTTTGACGCTGGTAAACAGTGGGCCAGCGGCGGCGAACGGGTCTGTCGTCGCTGCGTCGGATGCGGAAATCGTATGGCGAGACGGGACGCCGAGGGAAATTTTTGGGAAATACACGATTCGGAACGATGGGGCGACGGACATCGATCTCGAGGGTCAGGCGTTATCGCTTCGGTTTCCGGGGTATGTGAAAATCAACGGAGACGATGCGGTGGAGTCTGTGACGAGGGCACGAGCGAGCGACTGGACCATCGGATGTCTTTGGTCCTACGTCGAGGGAAGATACAACGGCACCAACGTGTGCCCCTCGATCGAGTTTGTCGTCAACCCGGCTGGAGTTTTGGAGGTGAGGTTTATTCACAGCGTCAAGCTTTGTCCCGGGTGCGTCTTACGCGGGGACTCGAGTTATCGAAATTTTCAAATCAAGCATAAAAGGTATCTGCAAATTGCGGTGGACAACGAGTTCCAAATGCTCGAAACGATCGGCGTCGGGCCGTATTTCGATCTCCCCGAACCCGAGCCGACGCACAAGACGGTGTGCTTCCCCCGCGAGCTCGACTTTTCCTTCTCCATCGCGCCGTTTCCATCGAGATTCGAGGATGACGAGCCGCACGCAGAAATCGCTCCGCATCCGCTCGGCACTCCCGGGTACGATTCGTTTCTTCGATTGAAAATCGACATGCGCAATCGACAATCCATCGATTACGACCTGAGTGACGTCGTCATCAAAATTCCGTTCGATTGGACCATCGTTCCGTCTCCGGAGGTTCGCATGCGACAGACGCCCGACTCGTTCGTCACCAAATGTCACGGCGGCGATACGTCGCTCTGCGTCCTCTCGCGCATCGATTCCACATCTGAAGGCTACGAAATCCGATTCTTACCCGGATCATCCCTCTGCCCCGGGTGCTCTCTCGCTGGTCGCGGTCCAGAAGACACCGCGTACGAGATTTACAACGTATTTCTCTTCCCATTGGACGTAGACTCAACGGGTGGCGCGTCCGCGTATTGCGAAGCCGTAGACGCGTTG
>Ga0255751_10006207_pt1 | contig 10563 bp, 10 predicted proteins | sample 071ome_20_FD_179951 | JGI IMG/M metagenome (GOLD analysis project Ga0255751, IMG submission 179951) | Coastal salt marsh microbial communities from the Groves Creek Marsh, Skidaway Island, Georgia - 071412BT metaG (version 2) | ecosystem: Environmental > Aquatic > Marine > Intertidal zone >...
GCTAAACGGTGAGCTTGTGAGCTTCTCAACTTTTACCTGATGATCTGGCGTGAGCCTCCATTTAGCAACGCCGCCGCTATAACCTGAAGCGCTCGATGGGCCATCACTCTCTAAGGTGTCATTGATGACCGCTGGCCATTCTTTAACCTCACCCACTCCAAGCGAGTGTTGTTTGAGCTCAGCCTTACCAAGATTGAGCCTGAGTGAATCAGTCGCTGAGATCTGGCCGGCGGAGAGTGCGTTGTTGGGCGTTGAGTCTGCGTTGACCACATAGCCGGGAATCGCCGCGCTATAGCTCAGCGCTGTGGTGAACACTCCCTCATCTGAGTTTTGGAAATCCTCTTGCCTCCTGAATTTGGGAAATCGTGGGTGCTCCTCTATGAAGTCGTCAGCGTCTGGGCCAGCGGCTAAGCTGGGGTCAAAGTCATCGAGGAGATTTGCGCCGCCGCTCTGATTATTAACGATGAGCTGAAACGTTGACGCGGTAATTGATGAGGCTGTGTCAGGAGCTAACTCGATGAACTCATTAGAGCTCTGAGGAGCTGCCCCAATTCTCAGGATGTACTCTAAGCCAGAGCCGTTGAACCCGTCATAATAATGATAGCCTTGGAGGAGTCGAGTCTGACCAATCCCCTTGTCGGCCAATGAGGTATCAATGAGAGCGGTGAGAGGGAGCATTGAGATTGAGACCGTGTCACCCTCTTCAATATAAGGCGACTCACTGATGAATCCATTGCATACCTCAACGTAATCTGACGTGGAGCCTGATGGATAACGGTGAGCCATGAACAGCTTAGCCAATCGCCCTCTGAATGTGGTGATGGTGTCGCTGAGCTCTGGTGTTGATGAGCCCTCCAAGCCTACAGCGTGAGCTTGTCGCGGTGTTCCTCCAACGCTTCGCGCCACATTAAGGGTTGTGGCTGTCGCTGATGCCGCTCTCACAGTCTCAGCGCCTATATGCATGAGGCGAGGGAAGCTCAATGATGATAGATCAGAGCTTGTGCTGAAGACAACAGCATCCCGAGAAGCTGAAGCTGAAAGCTGGGACCTCACCACACTAGAGCGAGCTCCACACCTGCCAAAGATAATGCCAGCGTCACCAACGCCGCCGCGCCTTTTATCAATCGCCAGTGTGAGAGTGATCGCGTCATACTCAGCAACGCCGCCACTGGGGTCCACTGAGGCGCTGAAGTCGCTCACACTCACCAAGCCTTCTAAATCAATGTAATTGATTCCTGTGGTGATCGTTGAATCCAGATTGCTCGATGTTGGTGGAGTGTTGCTGTGATAGCGATATTCAAGGCCAGCGACCTGAAGCGCGAAGACGCGCCGCCCATGTTGAGAATCAATCATGGTGTCACCTCAGCTAAGAAGAGGTCATAGATGTGAACTGAGAGCGGTATCACTTGGGTGGCCTCCATCGAGATGTTGAGCAGCTCGCCGCGATTCGCCACAGGGACAAAGAGCGGCCTTGGCGCTTCTGGACTAGTGTTGGTTGGAGCTGCTATGAGCTCAGCACCGGTTGAACTCACCACAGGATTTCTGGGTGATGATTCAAGCTCAGTCTCTCCAAACCTCACGCCATAATCCAAGATATTCCCTGTGTAAGAGTTAGCCGCTGTGTCTCTCAGCTCGATGTCTACTCTTACCGCTGTGTTGCGATGGTTAGCGCTGATGTACTGAAATATCACCGCGATGTGAGAGGCCGCTGGATTGGATTGATGGAGGAAATTGTAAGTGCTCGCGCCCTTCAAGCCAAAGCCAATATAAGAGCGACCACCGGCCACAGTGAGCACGCCGCGCCCAACATAATAATGAGCTTCACTGAGCGCTTTGGCTCTGGTGAGCTGAGCGAGCGCTGAGGCCATCTGACTCACAGCACCTCCAAACAGCAAGCGGCCATTGTGACAACCCTGAACTCTCGGAAGTCTTTGGTAGGCTGAAGGCACTAACATTTCAAACTCCTAAAATACAAAGGCCGGTGACGTGTGGCGCTGTGGCGATCCTGTTGGAATCACTCAGCAGTATATCAGCATTGTGTTGAGTTGGCTCCAATCCTACTCGATACATGGGGAGCCTAAACTCAACACCTCTCTCAATCTCAGGTAATCTCAGGTCAAGCCCAAAGGAGCTCCACCCGTTTCCAGTGATGGAGAGGCGATAGCCAAACACCTCGATGATAAGCGGCGAGCCACCCACATTGGCGGCCTTGATGTATACGTCAACATCCAGATCATTCTCAGACATCCCAGCGAAGAGCGCCGCCTCAGAGTAGAGGAGTTGAGGGTCAAATGATCCTAGCCCTTCAGCCGCGTTATGGAGAGCGCCTTGAAGAGTGTAGGTGTCGCTCTCACTGACACCAGACCAGCTCAGCAGCGTCCTCATCCTCTTCCTCATCTGGGTGATATTGTTGACCTGATCAACACCAAAACGAGAGGTCAGAGGAAGGTCAGCGGCGAGGCGAGAAGCCCCAAAGGGGATGACCTCAGCACCGTATTGGTCAAGCGCTCGAGCTGCCAGAGGTGAGCTCAATGGGCTCCAGCTCGCTTGCACTCCAGCGACATCAATCACCGCGCCGCTGGCCGCTTGAAGTGAGAGGCGAGCGTAAGCGATGGTTTCATCTTCAACTGCGCTTATCGCTACAGTGACCACGTTAAAGCTTGAACCAAATCGAGCACTGTCTGTGATGGTGGCTGTCGAAAAGTAAGAGTTACCGCTGAGTGGAAATTGAACAGTCACCTTAGCGGTTGAGCCTGCCGCTGTGGTGTGAGCCATGATGACAAACTTAAGCTCAACGTGCTCTTCACTGGGATGAGGGATAATCCACTCACAAACGTCTGTCATGGTGGTGAGTGAGAAAGGCCAGACATCATCATCCCAAGCTTGGGTTAAGACGTTGCCACAGCCAAGATGAGCGAACGCGTAATTGCTCATATCTCCCAGCCTGCTCGCCTCCTCTGATCGAATCGTCAAGCCTGCCGTTGTCCTCGCTGGATCCACTAAGACCGGTGGTGAGGTGAATGAGTTGCTCATAAATGCTCGATCTCCATTTGTACAGGAACGCGCCGCTTGAGCCTCCCGGGATAAACCAAGCCAAACTCAGAGGTCAGGAGTGACCCTCTGATTCTCCCATACTCACCATCATCCTCTGATGAGTATAGAGTGTCATAAGCTGGCTGTGAGGCTGTGACCTGTGCTGACCTCAGCGAGCGCCGCGAATCGCCCCAACCTTGATAAAAGTTCACCCGCTCACCTGAAGAGCAGAGAGGGAGCCAACGGTTTGAGAAGTGCCGGTAGTCACTGACCTGATCAAGGAGCGCGTCAAGGTCAAAGAGGAGCGAGCTCACCACATAAGAGCCAATGTGATTGGACACATAGCCACCGCCAATGAGCCGGCGTGATTGGCTCATATTTTCGACGTTGAGATGATGGCCTTGATATGGCCTCGATGGGATGAGGACACCAGCAATCTTGTGAGTTGAGGTCAGGGTTGAATAGCCGCCAGATGTCGCTGGCGTCTCGTCACCCTCAAAGCCTAGCGTATCTCTGAAGGTGTCGCTGTTCCAAGTGATGTCACCCAGTGAGCTCAGGTAGTAGCAGCGGCAATAGCCATCATCAGTCACTGACCAAGTCACGCCCACATTACTCACCGCTGTCTGATCGAGCTCTTCAATAGTGGATAGGCTGAAGGCGTCAGCATCGCTTACCGCTGAGCGATCTCTAAGGAAGACGGTGACATCTTGAACTTGGACCTTTGAGAACTTTGGCCACTCAAATTGAGAAGCGCCGCCGGCGCTGGTGATTCGATAAGTGACGTTGGTGAGGTCAAGTAATCCTCTGGTCCAGTCATGTGGAGCTGTGACCACATAGTCAGACCCCACCAAGGTGGCAGAGATGGAGGCTGAGCCAAAGCCTAGCGCGTCATTTGACCCGGTGAGCACAAGCGAAAAGTCAACATCTGATTGGACCCTAACCTTGTCATCTTCAGTCAAGCTCACGCTCCAAACTGACCCAAAGGTTGCTGAGAGATAGGCTTGTGATGTTGCTGTGTTGTTGGTTGCGCTGGCTCGCCCATTAAGAAGGAAGACCGCGTCTTCATACACGCCCTCACCCGCTGAGAAGGTGGGGAGGGTGATGGGGCTCGACCCTCGCGTGAAGAGCTTGACTCCACTGAGGTCTCTCAGGTCGTACTCAGTGAGCAACCCAAACTGAGGCGCCGGATTATTTAAAGGCATTGGTCATACTCCTATGAAGCGAGGCGAGCCCCGCCGCTGCCGGTTCATCGTTCTCATGATCTCGCTGGCCATAGCATCCTGAGCCGCTCTCTTGGTGTCGTAGATCGTTGAGTTGCCAAAGTTGATATTGAAGACCATCGAGGTTGACTCAGCCCTCTCCCTCTCTGGCGCTGGCGCTGTCTGTGGAGCTCCAGAAGGCGAAGCGCCTCGAGCAGCTGCTGACGCTCCACCACCACCGCCGCCGCCCATCGCCTTACCCGCTGAGCCTGCTATAGCCGCCGCTGAACCAAAGATTGCAGACGCCACAAAGTGATTAGAGGCGAGCGCTGGATTTAGGAAGAGCGCGGCTGTTCCCTTTGCGAGCTCCATGAGCGATTCAACTCCAGCTTGGCGGCCCAGTGATACAAGGATATCACCAATGCTTTCAGTGAAGGACTCACCAAACAGAGCCGCGTTGTAGGTGCTCTCCGCTAAGCCCTCGCTCAGCGCTGTGGTGTATTTGATTAAGCGCTCAGGCTGATTCAAGATTTCAATCTGGGCCTTGGTCGCTCTCTCAGTGATCGCGAGGCGCTCAGCCTCATGTCTCCTCTGAAGCTCTGTGAGCTCTTCCTGAGTGTGCTCTGCAAGCTCAACCTCACGCCGATATTTAAGGTTAAGCAGCTGAAGCTCTTTATCAAGCCCATCCTCCATCATTCGAGCGTCGAACTCCAAACTACTTAGGATAAACGCTTGACGCTGTTGAGCTTTTCGCTGTTCCTCTTCAGCGGCCACCCTCGCCGCCTCTTGTCTCTTGCGCTCTTCCTCCTGCACAATCACAGTGCGCCTATTTTCAAACTCAAGTTCAAGCGCTGTGAGCTTGCGCTGATTGTCACCGGCGAGCGTGACCTGAACTTCATACTGAAGCTGCAACACTTCAAGAGCACTAGCCCCGTTGAGCCTGATGGCCTCAATCTCTGCCATCCTGATCCTTGCAAGCTCTGCCTGCTTAATGCGCTCAAGCGCCAGCTCCTTGGCGGCATTAGCGCGGCGAGCAGCGAGCCGCCGCGCTCGCTCTGCTTTTCTCCTCGCTTCTGCCCTTTCATTGATCTGATCAATCTCAGCCTCAAGCCTCACACGCTCAGCCGCGATAGCTTCATTTTTAACTCGCTCAGCCACGTCTTCAACCTTGGCCACCTCTCTCACTTTGCGCCCTGATGCTGTGACCGCTGTGACAATCTCAGCCTCAGCACTCCCCTTGAGTTTGGCCAAGCGGTCGAGAGCCGCTTGCTCCAAAAGAAGCGTTTCTTTCTCTTGGACCTGCTGCCTAAACTCAGCGGTCTTCTTGAACTCCTCGCGCTTCGCCTCCTCAAGCTGAACAGCGGCCTTCGCTCCCTCAATCGCCAGTTGTGCCGCCTCATGATCTCTTTGAGCTGCCTCACGAGAAAGCTGGGCCGCTTCAGTCCTAAGCTTGCTTTGATCACGAGTCAATGACACTAACGTTGCATAACTTGCTTGAGTCCCTGACAGCTGATTTATCAGCTCATCTTGCGCTCGCATCTCTTCATTGAGTAACTCAATCCTAGCTCTTCGCTCAGCGCTCTCCTCTCTCAGGCTTTTGGCTTCGTCAGATTGAGCCTGAGAAAGCCTAGAGATTTGCTCAAGCTCTCGAACCCTCTCCACTGAGAGGGTGTGGCCAGCCATAGCCAGCTCACTCATAAAGTCAGTAAGGTCAGCCGCCGCGCCTTTGTAAGATTCAGCCAACGCTTCAGCATGTGCAGCCGCTTCTTCACTGGCCCCAAAGAGCTCTTGAAATGCTTCATAAGCACCCACGGCAGCAATCGCAACCGCTCCAATGGGACCAAGCAACGCGGAGAATGAGCCACCGGCAACAGCAGCCGCTGCGGTCACATCTTTCATTGATGTAACGACTCCACCAATGCTTTCACCCAGCCCCATGAGCGCCTCACCTGACACACCGCCCACCTCTTCCACCGACTCACCCAGAGCGCTGAACCCTTCGCCCACTGCCTCAGCGCCCTTCTGTAGTTTTGCAAGTCCAGCTAATGCGCTCTTAGAGTCAAGGGTGACCTCAATCTGAACCTCGCTATTTGCCATCGCTCTGCCTCATCGCTCTTTCTTGAGCCCTGATCTGGGCTGACTCTGAGTTTATGTGTAGGGTCTCAAACGCCTCGATGATAGCACAAGTTGGTTTAGGATATGCTTGCTCAATAGAGAGAAGGCCAGACTGGTGGCGACGGTACGAAACGATAATGCTGGCCATCCTGTTGGCTCCAGCCACTGGGCAAGACCTTATCTTTAAATCGCTGAAGTCCTCGCCGCTGTCAGGGCAGACCCTGAAGCCCTCAATAAAGCGGCCTTCTTCATCCTCTTGAACAAGTGGCAATCCCTGTTTAAAGGGTCCACCACATGAGCCGCGCTGAGCTCTCAGCTTTGGGTTAGCTCTGCATTGGTCGCAACTCCAAGCGCGGCCTCGAGAGTGACCAAGCCACACCGAAGCCGCCAGAGCTATTTTCCCTCAATGCCTAGCAGACTGATTCTCTGAATGTGGCGGACCAACTCTGAGATGACTTGAATCCTGTGGCTCTCTGGCCTAATCATGTCGAGCTGCTCAACGCTCGCCGCCTCGCCATCAATGTGAACGAGAGCGCCTCGAATCATTTCAAGATAGACCCTTGATAAGTAAGCTTGATAGCCAGCCATAGCTTCACGCTCATCATCAGAGAGCTCATGATGCCATCGCGCTCGCTCAGCTGAATCACTTGGAGCTTCAGACCAGAGGAGACGCCCTAGCTCAGAACGCTGAAAAGCTCCAGCCCTGACTTCAGCCTGTTCCCTCTCACTTGGTGAGAGCGCCTTGAGCGTGAAGCAGGTTGCATCCTCACCGACTGACTCAAGCGTCTCGATGTCACCCGAGTCAAGATAGAGTTGCCTCGATGTCTCATCACATAACACCTCTGGGTCACAGGTCGCCACGACTTCAATGGTCTGAGATGAATCAGTGAGAAAGCGCAACATCAGACACCAAGCCCTAATCTAAACGGTGAGTTTCCAGCGTTGCTCTCATAGGCAGCTGTTGTGAAGTCTCCAGCATAGCGGCTCTGTTGATAGGTGAGCTGTTGCCTGACGATATCGTTACCGCTCACGTCATAAACGCTTGGGTCATTGGTGAGCTGAGCCGCCGGGATCATGAGCGCACAACCCTTGCCATCAGCAATTGGGCCAGTACCAACGATGACTTGGCGAACGGTGCGGTTAAAATAATCGTTAGCGATTGTCGTATTCACCGTTGAGAGAGTGAGACTCAGCTCAACCGATACGTCACTAATATCCATACCGCTCATTGCTAGGATGCTGTTTGAGTGTCCCAGTGGTGTGAGAGTGTTGGTGAGCGTCAACGTGAAGTCTTCACAGTCCAGCGCGATTCGCCCTTGAGTCTCTCCGACTGTGCCATTTGAAAGGCTTGCCGGTGAGCCATCAGAGATCACGACATATGAGCCCCTGAAGAATGGAGGGGAACCCGCGTTATAGACGGGCTCGATTGGTCCAACTGCGCTGGCGTGGTCGTCTTGGATGAGCGCCGCCTGATAAGTGAACTCTCCCATAAGCCGGCCATTGTCGAGCGAGATCGAAAGACTCTCGAGCACACAGCCATAAGCGTAAGAGCGATAATTGACGCCATCAACTCTGAAGCTCAGTGAGTGGTCTTTGGTCCCTGTGTCGTTCCTTGATGGAACGTACCAAGTCGCCAATGAATAGAGCGTGGGCGTTCCAGTGAAGCCAGCGCTGAAGGCCGGTGAAACCGTAACATCACCACCAACATCATTATCAGTGATCGCTGAATATTCAGCGCGCCCATTGAGCTCAGCGCCAATCAAGCAGCCAGTGTCAGCGACTGCATAAGGCGTGGTTGGGGTGAACTGGTTAACGCTAGTGATAGCGCTCGCCGCGTCACCGTCAACAATAGAGGGAAGCTGATTCTTAAGGCCAGCGCCTAAGAGATGTCCCAGATAGTTGGAAGCGTAAGTGTCAGTACTGGTGCCAATTGTGGTGAGGTCGACCCTGACCACTACTTGACCAGTGCGCCTTCTCACGCGACTGCCGCCGCTCCACACTGTGTCCGGCTCTGGTGGCACAAAGTAAGAACCGTCTCGAGCGTCATTCCGCTCTGAGGCGACCACCTCACCAGGGATAATGATAGGGTCACGCTCACACGGGATTGATGTATAGGTGAGCCCTGAATTATCAGGAAGACCGGTGGAGCTGCTGAGTGACCCAAAGCTGTTCTCTTTAGCCACGCTTATTGATCGATGAGTTACTGTCATTATTAGGCCTCCAAATATAACAGGACAAAAGGAAGGGTCAGGATAAAGGCGCCGGTATCATTGACCGCGTCAACCGGCGTTAAGATTGGCGCTGCTGGAATCACTGAGACAATACCAGTATTAACCAGGTCATACTCTGGGCCCTTGAGCTTCACGAGTAAACTCTCAGCGTCCTCTGAAATCATACGCTGTAAATACAGCGCGTCTCTTGGGATGTCATAGCGCACATTGAGATTAATGGTTGAGCGTCTGCGGCCTGAGAGGCCGGCCGCGCCATCGTCCTCAACAAAGCCAGAGATATCCAGAGTAAAGAAGCGTGTTGAGTTCGACCGCTGAGTTAATGGTGGTGTGCTGCCATCTCCTCGAGCCAGAGCAACAAACCCATGATGCACGTCTCGCTTTGGGGTCACGTCCATGATCATGCTCTCCAAGTGAGTGAGAGCTGCCGCGATTCCTTGGCTCATAGCTTGCGCCTCAACTCGGCCTCAACAGCCTCAACCAAAACTTCAACGTCATCAGGGCTTAGCCCGATAAACTCACGAGTCTCATTGACCGCGAATCCATATTGAGCATGCTTGGTGAGGCCAATTGTAAAGCCTGTGTTGGTGACTCTCTTGACCACCAAGTTATTCATCATGTTGCCGCTCAAAACCAAGTCAACCTCTGCGCTCTCTGCGCTTTTATCTCGCCGCCGGCTCTGGTGCTTGTACTGTTTATAGCCGCCCTCATAATAAATGCTTTTGCCTGTTCGACTGGGCCGGCCCCCCTTTGGCTTGAGCCTCGCTCCTCGCTTCGCTACATAAATCGGAGTGGTGCTGTAAGGCTTGAAAGGCTTGCCGCTTGCATCCAGCCCTTTGCTTGTCCTGAGCTTAATTGATGCCAAAGTATTCAGCGCCAACTTCAGAGAGTCTTGAGCGGTCCACAGTGAGCGCGGCAAGTTTAGTTTAATCTTCGCCGCCATCAGTGCCTCATCCCTCGCGTGGGTGTGAACCGCGAATCATTGGCGCTCTTGACGTAGCCGCGCCAGCTCGCTCTGAAGTCGGTTGAGCTGCCGCCGGTGCGTCTAAGGTCAATCTCTCCCTCATCAATAACCCCATCACCATCAAGGTCAAGAGTCACTGACCTGAGAGCGACCTCAAGCAGCTCCTGACACCTCGCCCTCATCTGCTCAGCGACATCAAGCTGAAGAGCTGACTCATACACGAGCGCCGCCGTGCAATAGGCGTGAGCGCTCATGAATGAGCCTTGGTTGAAGACCTCATCCTCAGTCACGCCATCAGCAACGACATGATCACGAATCGCTAAGATCATCTCATCAAGCGCCGCGCTGATTTGTGGTAAGAGATCGCTTTGACGCCTTGGGACCATGTCAGCTAACTGGGGGAAACGATCAACGAGCTGATCATGATTCAGCCCTGTGTCAAATGGGCGCGGCGTTACCTTCAGAATTCCACACTCAACGACGTTTGAGCCGGCATCTGACTCATAGGCGATCTTGTAAGGATAGAGCCCGGTGACCGCGTTGACCGCTGGAATATCAACAGCCGCTGAAGCAAAGTTAAGCGTAGCGGCTGAAGTGAGATCGAGCTCTCTTGGTAGCGGCTCAGCAAGAACAGCGGTTGAACCTCCCAACCTGCTGACCTTGACTGAGTACCAAGTATCTCTGGTGGTAGTCAGGAACGCTCTGACCTCATCACGCTCGAGCGCAACAGCGACGGGAGCAGAGAGCGTCAGCGTTCTCCTGTCTGTGGCGATTGAGGTCACGCTCACATCTGATCTCTGTTGAGTCAGCACACTTGAGAAGGGGGTGCTGAAGTCAACGGTGAGTGTAGCGTTGCCTGTGTAGGGTGACCGTGGATTCCAAATAAAATGAATCACTTGACCGGTGGGTGTCTTCCTCATCGCTTGCCTCCTTGGTTGGCCTTCCTGATATCTGCCGACTTCGCGACATCGAGCCCAGCGGAGTCAATGAATGAAGCGGTCACTGGGCTCCAGCTGTGCCGGCA
>Ga0255751_10006209_pt1 | contig 10562 bp, 4 predicted proteins | sample 071ome_20_FD_179951 | JGI IMG/M metagenome (GOLD analysis project Ga0255751, IMG submission 179951) | Coastal salt marsh microbial communities from the Groves Creek Marsh, Skidaway Island, Georgia - 071412BT metaG (version 2) | ecosystem: Environmental > Aquatic > Marine > Intertidal zone > Salt...
CTTTAATAAGATTATATTTGATATGCAGATGAATGAGAGAAAATTTTATTAAGTTTAAAATGAAAGAGTGATATTCCTAATTGATGGCCACAGTATTGCATTTAGAGCCTTTTATGCATTACCTGAAACGTTAGAGACAAAAGATGGATTTCCTACAAATGTAATTCATGGATTTCTTATGATGCTATCTAAGCTTGTTAATAATTATGATGTAGAAAAAATTATTATTACATGGGATGTTTCTAAAAAAACCTTTAGAAATGAAATATATGAAGATTATAAGGCTAATAGAAGTTCATCACCTGACAACTTTAAAATTCAAATTAATAAGCTTCAAAGTCTGCTTACTAAATTTAACTTACCTCAAGTTTCGCTTGAAGGGTTTGAGGCTGATGATGTTTTAGGTAGTTTGTCAAAACTTTTTAATAAAAAGAATAAGAAAGTAACAATAGTTACAGGAGATCGAGATTCATTCCAATTAATTAATTCAAAAACACATGTTATGTATACAAAGCGTGGAATATCTGATGTTGAAATATATGATAACAAAGTTTTTACTGAAAAGTATCAAATCAACACTAATCAATATATTGAATACTTAGCCTTAAAAGGTGACAAATCAGATAATATTCCTGGCTTACCGGGTGTTGGTGAAAAAACAGCTATATCGTTGTTACTAAAGTATAAAAAAATATCAAATATTTATAAAAATTTGAATGAATTAACACCAAAATTAAAGTCAAATTTTGAAGAATATAAAGATTTATTAAATATGAGCAAAGACTTGGCAACAATAAAGACAGACTTAGATCTTGAAATACCAACAACAAATCTAAGTGAAACTATATTTCTTGACAACAAAGTTTTGGAAGATTCTGGGGATGAAATTTCTAAATACGAACTTAATAGATTTCTTGGTGAAAGAACTAACTTAAATAAAAATGAGATTGAAAAAGATAAATTAGACATAAAATTAATGGATAAAAATATTGATTTACTCAGTATTGTATTTAATTTTGCAAACAAAAACTATTTTGTAAACAATGATGAGTTTGGTGAATTTGAGTCTTTACTAAATTTCAAAAGTATAATATCTCTTTCATCGCAAAAATTATTTAATGAGTTTCAAATTGTAAAGTATGATAAATTTATTGCATACGACTGCATGCTTTTTTTATTAGATCCAAGTATTAGACCAGATAATCTTTTAAATATTGTTAAACACTTAGACCCACAGAGTGAATTAAACAAAAAGGCTACTGTTGATGAGTATATAAAATTTTTTCAATCCAATTTTAATTCAATTAATAAATCGAATAAAGAATTCGAACTTGAAGCTACACTTCATCAACTTTATAAAGATGTAGATTTTCCAATGCTGAAGATTTTATCTGAAATGGAAAATGAAGGAATTACAGTATCAAAAGAAAAAATGAAAAAACTTTCAAAAAGCCTATCTACTAAATTAACTAACCTTCAAAATAAGTGTTACAACATTACTAAAAAAGAGTTCAATTTAAATTCACCAAAACAACTTTCTGATATATTTTTTAACGAACTGAAATACCCAGTTTTGAAAAAAACACCAAAAGGAGCTCCTTCTACTGATGCAAGCGTTTTGGAGGAATTATCAAAGAATTACGAATTACCTAAACATATATTAAAATATAGAGAACTTGAAAAAATAAGATCTACTTATGTAGATGGCTTATTGCCAGAGGTAAGTAATGATTCAAAAATACATACTCATTACAACTTATTCGGTACGACAACAGGCAGATTGTCATCAGAAAAACCAAATTTACAAAACATACCAAACAAGACAGAGTTAGGACAACAAATTAGAGATTTCTTTATTTCTAAACCCTCTATGAACTTCATCCTTTCAGATTATTCTCAAATTGAGTTACGGGTTCTTGCGCACCTAAGTCAAGACTCAGAAATGATAAAAATATTAAATGAAAAAAATTCAGATATACACTCTGAAACTGCTGCAAGAATATTTAATCAACCACTTAATGAAGTTAACTCTGAAATGAGAAGAAAAGCTAAAGAGGTTAATTTTGGATTAATTTACGGGATGGAATCATTTGGTCTTTCCAAAAGTTTAGATATATCTCAAAAAGAAGCTAAGAAATTAATAGATGCATATTTTGATCAATTTCCTAAAGTAAAAAGATTCCTAGAAGAAGTAGTTTCTAATGCTGAAAAAAATACATACACAAAAACTTTGTTCGGAAGGACAAGATATATCAGAGAACTGGCTTCTTCAAATTTTCAAATGAAAGCAATGGGTAAGCGAATCGCTATGAATGCACCAATTCAAGGTACAGCATCAGATATTATGAAAATTGCCATGATAAAAGTTCGTGCTGCACTTAATAGTTTTGATAATGCCAATTTATTACTCCAAATACATGATGAAATAGTGATAGAAACTAAGAAAAAAGATGTTGATAATGTTTTATCAGTTGTTTCTAAAAATATGCAAAATGCAGTTAGACTTGATGTACCTTTGTATGTAAATACAAAAATAAATACATCTCTTGCAAATTTTAATAAATAGTTTGTAAATATCACAGATATGTTATTCTTATTGACGCAACACTATGATTGGAATAAATAATACATATGACAAGTAATAATGAAGAGAACTCATCTCCTTCAAATGTCGTCGAACTACCTGAAGATATAAAACCAGAAGATTTTCCAGAACTTCTTGAACAAACTCTAGTTACTTTTAATAATGGAGATGTTATTGAAGGAACTATTGTTAGAGTAGACCGCAATGAAGTAATGGTTGATGTTGGATATAAATCAGAAGGCGTTATCCCTTCAAGAGAGCTTTCAGTAAGAAAAGGTGTAAACCCCAAAGAAATTGTTAATGAGGGTGAAAAAATCAAAGCTTTGGTCTTAGATAAAGAAGATGATGAAGGAAGATTAATTTTATCTGTTAAAAGAGCTGTATATGAGAAAGCATGGGGAGATATTCAAGAAATCTCTGATAGCAATAAGTCTATAAAAGGAACTGTTATTGAATCAGTAAAAGGTGGACTAATTGTTGATATTGGAGTTAGAGGGTTCTTGCCAGCGTCACTTATTGATGTAAGAAGAGTTAAAGAATTGACATCTTATATAGGTGAAGAAATAGAAGCAAAAATTCTTGAACTTGATAGACAAAAGAACAATATTGTTCTTTCAAGAAAGGCTCATTTGGAAGAGGAAATGTCAGAAGAGAGACAAGGTTTTCTCGATGATTTACAAGTTGGAGATGTTAAAGAGGGTAAAATTTCATCTATTGTCAGTTTTGGAGCTTTTGTTGATATTGGCGGAATGGATGGATTAGTCCATGTGTCAGAACTTTCATGGAGACATGTTGAAAATCCAAATGAAATTGTAAAAGTAGGAGATTCAGTCACAGTTAAGGTTTTAGAAATAGATAATGATAAAGAAAGAATTTCTCTATCTATTAAACAGGTTAATGAAGATCCTTGGCTAGATTTTGAGCTCCACTATAAAGAAGAAGATGTTGTAGATGGAGAAGTTACAAAAGTTGTTCCTTTTGGTGCATTTGTTACTATTGGCAAAGGTGTTGAGGGATTAGTACATGTTTCTGAAATATCATCACATAAAGTTGATTCACCAGAGTTAGCTCTTGCTTTAGGTCAAAAAGTCAAAATTAAAATTACAGAACTAGACATTGAGAAAAGAAGAGTAAATTTATCAATTAAAAAAGCTGATCCCAATTGGAAAGAAGTAGAAGAAAATAAAGACAAGCCAAAAACTCATTCATCATCATCCAATGAGGAGACTCCAAAACGTCAAACAGTCGAAGGCGTTGATGAGTCTTTAGAGAATATCCTTCAAGAATTAAAAGAAAGAGGAATAGGTAACTCGTAATATATTCTTTTTATGCTTAATCTTTAATAATGGCAAAAAAAGTTTATATAATCACTGGCCCAATAGGCAGTGGTAAATCAACTGCAATTAAGTATTTAAAAGATAAAGGTCTTAATACAGTTGATCTTGACAAAGTTTCTAACGATATATTAAATTCTAATCAATCTATTGCTTTTTTAAAAAAAGAATTTCCCCAAGCACTTGTTCAAAATGGTGTAAACAGAGCAATTTTGGCAGATATTGTTTTTAAAAATAAAGACAAATTAACAATTCTTGAAAATTATTTACATCCAAAAGTACTAATTGCCTTACAAGAGATAATACATAATACCGAAGACGAATTATTTGTAGAAGTTTCAGCACCTAAAAATATATATAAAGATTTTGATTGTATAGTAATTTATTCACAAGTTGATACCAGAATAAAAAGACTTCAGGAAAGAGGAATGAATTATGAAGATATTCAAAATAGAATAGCAAATCAAAAAGATGATGATTGGTGGAAGAATTTAGGCATTGTTATAGAAAATGACAATTTGAATGACTTACATCTCAATTTAGATAAAATAATAAATCAAAATTCGTAGCCTTAGTAATTTTATTGACACTTTATAAAAGAGTTATAATTTGTTATGAATAAGTTTGAAGTAGTTTCTGAATTTCAACCAAAAGGTGACCAGCCAAATGCTATAAAAGAATTAAAAAAAGGTTTAGAACAAAATATTTCCCACCAGACCTTAAAAGGAATTACTGGCTCAGGTAAATCTGCAACAATTGCATGGTTGATAGAGGAGTGTCAACTTCCTTCCTTAGTATTAGCCCCAAATAAAGCTTTAGCAGCACAACTAGCAAATGAATTTAGACAGTTTTTTCCAAAAAATAGGGTTGAGTATTTTGTTTCTTATTATGATTATTACCAACCTGAAGCATACGTTCCTCGTACAGATACATTTATTGAAAAAGATGCAAATATCAATGAGGAAATAGATAGATTAAGACATTCTGCAACAAGCGCATTATTACTGAGAGAAGATGTAATTGTTGTGGCTTCTGTTTCGTGTATTTACGGGCTAGGTTCTCCTATAGAGTATAGAAATAAATTAATTCCAATTATTAAAGGTGAGGAGTTTGAAGTTGATAATCTTCTTTTGCAATTAGTAAAACAACAATATGTAAGAAATGATCTAGTAGTTCAAAGAGGATCTTTTAGATTGAAAGGAGATACATTAGATATATTTCCTGTCTATGAAGAAACTATTTTTAGAATAGAATTTTTTGGTGACGAGATAGAGAACATCTCAAGAATTGACCCAATTACTGGTGAGATTTTAGAAAAGCTGACTGAACTAGCAATTCTTCCTGCATCACATTATGTTATATCAGACGAATCAAGAAAAAGCGCTTTAAATCAAATTGAGAAAGATATGTTATTACAAGTTGAAAAATTTAAATCAGAAAACAAGCTCTTGGAAGCCCAAAGGATTGAACAAAGAACCAAATATGATTTAGAGATGCTTTCTGAGTTAGGTGTTTGCTCGGGAATAGAAAATTATTCAAGATATTTCGATGGGAGAAAGCCTGGTCAAGCTCCATATACTCTCTTAGATTTTTTCCCAAGTGATTTTCTGATGGTTGTAGATGAAAGCCATATAGCTATACCACAAATTAGAGGACAATACGAGGGAGATAAATCAAGAAAAACAACACTTGTTGATTACGGTTTTAGACTACCTTCCGCATTAGACAATAGACCTCTTAAGTTTGAAGAATGGGAAGATAAAGTAGATAAAACAATATTAGTTTCTGCTACACCCGGTAAATGGGAGAAAGAAAACTCAGAAAAATTCGTTGAACAGGTCATCAGACCAACAGGACTATTAGACCCAAAAATAGTAGTAAAACCTACTGAAAACCAAATACAGGATTTACTTGTAGAGATAGAGTCAGTTGTCAATAATGGAAATCGTGTTTTAGTTACTACATTAACTAAAAAAATGAGTGAGGCTTTAAGTGATTATTTACTAAAGGCTGGTATAAAAACTAGATATCTTCATTCAGACATAGACACTCTTGAGAGAATAGAAATACTTAGAGATTTGAGAAAAGGTGAATTCGACGTATTAGTAGGTATAAATCTTTTGAGAGAGGGGCTCGATTTACCTGAAGTTCAACTAGTAGCTATTTTAGATGCTGACAAAGAGGGTTTTTTAAGATCTGAAACTAGTTTAATTCAAACTGTAGGTCGAGCTGCTAGAAATCAAGAAGGATATGTAATAATGTATGCTGATAAAATAACTGATTCAATGACGTTTGCTATAAATGAAACTGAAAGAAGACGAGGCATCCAACAGGAACACAATCGAGTTAATAATATAACACCTAAAACAATTCAAAAAGAAATAACTGATATTTTAGAGTTAGTTGAAAAAACAAGAGGAAGTAGCAATATAAGTATTAGTAAATCAAAACTTAATTTAAATGAAGCTTCAAAGACTGATTTAATTAAATTATCCAAAAATATTGAAAAAGAAATGAATTTAGCTGCCGATTTATTAGAGTTTGAGCTTGCTGCTAGATTAAGAGACGAGCTTAAAGAACTTAAAAAAGAAATTAATAATTATTCAGAATGAAAGAAGAAATACTTAAAGTAAGAGGAGCAAAGGAACATAACCTAAAAGATGTTTCAGTTGATATTCCAAAAAATAAACTAGTTGTTATTACTGGATTATCTGGCTCAGGAAAATCTTCTCTTGCTTTTGATACAATCTATGCAGAGGGTCAAAGAAGATATGTAGAAAGTCTTTCTGCCTATGCTAGGCAATTTTTAGGCCAAATGGAAAAACCAGATGTCGAAAGCATTGATGGTTTGTCTCCTGCAATCGCAATAGATCAAAAAACTTCATCTCGCAGTCCTAGATCTACAGTTGGCACTGTGACAGAAATTCATGATTATTTGAGGCTTTTATGGGCTCGAGTCGGAATCAGTTACTGTCCGAGTTGCAACAATAAAATAGAGAAACAATCTGTAAGTTTCATAGTAAAACAAATTATGAATTTAAAAGAAGGAACAAGTATAGATATATTAGCGCCAGTAGTTCGTTCCCGTAAAGGAGAATTCGAAACATTATTTAAAGATTTGCAAGCACAAGGTTTTTCTAGGGTTCTTGTTGATGGTGAAATAATTCGATTAGATGAAGCAAAAAGATTGGATAGATATTTTAACCATGATATCTCAGTTGTAATTGATAGAATAAAAATTAAAAAAACTCCAGGAAGAAGGCTTCCACAATCGGTTGAAACAGCACTGGAATTAACATCTGGATTAGTTGATATAAGTGTTGATAGCAAAATTACTACTTACAGTCAAAACTTAGGTTGTTTGAAATGCGGTACTTCATTTGACAAGCTTGAACCAAGAGATTTTTCTTTCAATTCTCCATTTGGAGCATGTGGGTCATGTAACGGCTTGGGAGTAAGTTACGAAATAGATGAAACTTTGTTGATTAAAAATTTTGATCTATCTATTAATGAAAATGTATTTCCCGATATGTCAACTCGAAAATATTTTAGAGCTCAAATTCATGGTGTTTGTGAGCATTTTGATATTCCTGTTAACGAGCCATACAAAAATTTAACTAGAAAACAAAAAGATATTTTATTATATGGTTCAAAAGGTGAAAAAACTGTAATTAGATATGTCAACAGATTTGGAAATTCAAGAATTTGGAACAAACCTTATCGCGGTATAGTTCCAACATTTAAAAAAAATTATGAAGAAACTTCCTCCGATGCTGCAAGAGAGTATTACAAGCAGTTCATGCGAGAACTACCATGTGGTGATTGCGATGGTGAAAGATTAAACATTAGATCAAGATTGGTTCAAGTTGAAAATATAACTTTAGGTAAATTTAACAACCTTTCAATTAAAGAAGCTTCTAATAAAGTAGAAAGTTTTAAACTCACAGGAAGTGATTATGAAATCGCAATTCCAATTATTAGAGAGATTAAGGAAAGATTAAAGTTTCTAAATGAAGTTGGATTAAGCTACCTTCAATTAAGCAGGGGCGCAGCAACACTTTCTGGTGGAGAGGCTCAGCGTATAAGGCTTGCAACTCAAATAGGTTCAGGACTCACTGGGGTACTTTATGTATTAGATGAACCATCAATCGGTTTGCACCAAGCAGATAATATAAAACTTATAGATACACTGTTGCGCTTGAGAGATTTAGGAAATACTGTTTTAGTAGTTGAACATGATGAGGAGACGATGAAAAGCTCTGATCATGTTATTGATATTGGCTGGGGAGCGGGTGAACAAGGTGGTGAGATTGTTGCTGAGGGATCATGGGAAGAAATTTCTTCAAATATTAAATCCGTTACTGGTCAGTATTTATCAGGTAAGCAAGTCGTGCCTTACCCTTCAGTTCGCAGAAATGGAAAAAATGAAAATATTGTCATTAGAGGTGCGAAAGAAAATAATTTAAAAAATTTAACTGTAAATTTTCCTTTAGGGAAATTTATATCAGTTACAGGAGTATCAGGTTCAGGAAAGTCTACATTGATTACAGATATTTTATCAAAGTCTATTCAAAATGAATTTTCAAAGAATTTTATAATGCCAGGACTCCACAAGAGTGTTTCTGGTTTAGAAAATATTGATAAGCTCATTGAAATTGACCAATCACCAATTGGACGTACACCAAGATCAAACCCTGCCACGTATTCTGGAGTATTTGACCAGATAAGAAATTTATTTTCCTTAACTGAAGAATCCAAAATAAGAGGTTATAAACCTGGTAGGTTTTCATTCAATGTCCCTGGTGGTAGGTGTGAATTTTGCAAAGGAGATGGAAATATCAAAGTAGAAATGTATTTTCTTCCTGATATTTATGTTGTATGTGATGAGTGCAACGGTACCCGATATAATTCTGAAACTTTATCTATTAGGTGGAAAGGCTACAACATAGCTGAGATTTTAAATTCAACAGTTGAAAATGCTTTAAACATATTTGAAAATCAGCCATCAATTTACAGAATTATTAAAACTTTAGATGATGTCGGACTATCTTATATTAAGCTAGGCCAGGCTGCTACAACATTATCAGGTGGTGAAGCACAAAGAGTTAAGTTAGCAAAAGAACTGAGTAAAAGATCTACAGGTAAGACAGTCTATATATTAGATGAGCCTACAACAGGTCTTCATTTTGCTGATGTCCAAAAATTACTTGAAGTCTTGCACATGTTGGTTGATAAAGGTAACACCGTTATAGTCATTGAACATAATTTAGATGTAATAAAAAATTCTGATTGGATTATTGACCTTGGACCTGAAGGTGGTGACAATGGTGGCACTATAATTGGTGAAGGTACTCCAGAAAGTATTTCTAAAAATAAATTTTCTCTTACAGGTAAGCATTTGAAAGAAGTTTTGAATGGAAAAAATTAATTTATATGAAATTCCAAATAAACCAGGTATATATATTTTCAAAGATGATTATGACGAACCCATTTATGTAGGAAAGGCAAAAAATTTAAGGAAAAGAGTACCCTCATATTTTAATAAAAATACTTCTTGGAAAACCAAACGACTTACATCAGAAGCGAAATCAATTTCATTTGTTGTTTCCCAAAACGAAGCGAATGCATTATTAGCGGAATATTCATTTATTCAGGAATTTAAACCCAAATACAATATTCAATTTAAAGATGATAAATCTTACCCATATGTAACAATTACAAATGAAGAATGGCCAAGGGCATTTGTTTCAAGAAATATAAATCATCAAAATGTTAATTTTGGCCCTTTTCCGTTTATAGGAGCTGCAAAAAGGTCCTTAGATCATTTAATAAATATTTTTCCAGTTAGAACATGTACACAAAATACATTTGAGAGACACCAAAAATTAAATAAACCATGCTTGCTCTATGAAATTGATAAATGCTCAGGGCCTTGTGTAGATTTAGTTAGCAAAGATGAGTATCAAAATCTATTGAGTAATTTAAGTGAGTTTTATAAAGGAAATTCAGATAATTACATAAATGAAAAAATTAAAGAGATGAAAACACTATCAAAAAATCAAGAATATGAAGAAGCAAACAAAGTAAAAATTACTCTATCGCATTTGGAAAATGCAAGAGTTAGTCAAACCCTTATGACTTCAAATGATAAAAATGTTGACGTGATTGGTATTGATATTGGAAGGTTTGATGTTGTTTTATCATGTTTACTAATTAGAAATGGAAGAATTGTAGGTGAAGTAAAAAATAATTTTGAACCAATGGATGTTCAGGAATATGAAAACTATCTTCCAAAAATTATTATAAATTTATTTGAAAAGAATATGCCATCAAACGAAATACTAGTAAGCCATGAATTTCCTTTATCTGAAATTATTCAAAAAGAACTAGAAAAAAAATGGGATAAAAAAATAACTCTCACTAATCCAAAGAGAGGTTGGAAAAAAGATTTATTAAATACTGCAATTGATGATGCAAAAGAATTAAGAAGGGTAGCAGACCTCAAACGAAGATCTGATCTTGAATTTAGATCACTTTCACTAGAACAACTGCAGCATAAACTTAATCTAAAGAAAATACCTTACAGAATAGAAGCATATGACATTTCAAACCTTGGAGATAAGTTTAGAGTTGGCTCTATGGTG
>Ga0255751_10006210_pt1:5000-10562 | contig 10562 bp, 7 predicted proteins | sample 071ome_20_FD_179951 | JGI IMG/M metagenome (GOLD analysis project Ga0255751, IMG submission 179951) | Coastal salt marsh microbial communities from the Groves Creek Marsh, Skidaway Island, Georgia - 071412BT metaG (version 2) | ecosystem: Environmental > Aquatic > Marine > Intertidal...
TGTCGTAGTTTATAGATAAAGTTATTGGAGTTTGTTGAGGACGACAAACAAACACAAAAAGATGAAGAAGAAGCCTTCTGGTGGTGGTGGTGGTGATGATGTCGACGGCGTCGTCTCTGCTGTCGCTGTTTAATTTGTTGCGTGGGGAGATGCACACCACCGCGCAACAGCAACCGCATATAGTTATCGAGGACTTTTTTGTTGTGAAGATGACCAAAACCAAAAACCAAAATCAAAAACTCATTCCATAAATCCACACATGTAGCAATACAAATGATCTTTAAGCTTTACGAACAAGCATCTTTACATCAAACTAAGCGCTATCACTCGCCATCGATATTCTCTTTTCGTATAACCTGTACGTTTTCTGGAGCGCCCTTTTCACGGCGAGCCTATATTCTATGGCTAGTTTCCTTCTTCGCCTTCTTCTCGAAGAAGTGCTGTCTGCGCTCGTGGCCTGTTCTTCCTCTGTATTTGTCAAGAGAAGTTCTTCGAGTAAATCGCAATCTTGTTTTGCCGTCGTCGCGAAAGAAAGCAAGGCTCGACCAGCGGCATCGCGTACGGCAGTGCAAAAGTTGCGTTCGGACTCGTTGTTTAATTTTTCGCCTCGAGAAGCGAACGCAGAAAAGGAGTGGCGTTGTGACGCCATGTGTGTGCGTTGCGCACGTTTATCAGTGCCTCTCGTATACGAGGCGATAACGGCGTATTCTAATCGTAAATCTCTCTCACTTTCAAATGTGAGTGCTCCGGACGTCGAAATAACTTTTGCGCGGTACTCTTTAGTATTTTTTTTCTTAATCTCTGGAACATTGAGCACAACCACATCGTTTGGATTGTTCTGTCCGCAATGAAAACCATACAAAGACAACAACTCTAAATTCGTGTACGCGCCGTAATTCATGAATAACTCGAACGAGCGTGATGCAGAAAGCTCTATTTTAGGAAGGGCACCCCGAAACTCGAATGCATTCTTTTTCTCATTCCACACTCCCGTTCCAACCGGTAGACTTCCATCCTTTTTATCACCATCATCATCGTCATTGAGAAATCCTCCAACCGGCGCATAATTAAACATATCCCCTACTGGAGCCAACGCTCCTGCAGACGACCACGGCACAGAAACAGTCCTCGATCTCACCGTTGCTTTTGCGAACGACCACTCTCCCCACGAATAGGATTTTTTTTTCTCCGTCTTACACTGTCTTTCGTAGGACGAGTGCAATTTACAACGCAACTCCCGAGCCACAACTTTCGAGCTTTCTACTTGTAGCTCTTCAATCTCCTCATCCGTCCACAGTTCTAGTAAATCGTAATCGTTTGGCAAAGTTGATATGTACGCACTCCAAAAGCTTGTGCTGTCTTTCTTAATCTCGGTCAGAAGTAGTTGGCAGAGCGCGTCGTCCTCCTCCTCCTCTTCCTCTCGTTCTCGTGTTATTTTTACTCCGGTTGTTATTGGTCTCGGAACACACAACAACGCCTTCTCCGGGATAGAAACGAGCGGAACGACTTCTTTTTCATCCGCGTTGTTGTCTTCGTCGTCGTTCTTTTTATCGTTCTGATCATTCTGCTCGTGATGGACGTAAAATACCCCTCTCTCTTCATCTTCTCTCGCAGAAGAAGTAACGACCTGAACTCTGGGATGAATCTGAATTCCGTTCTCTTCACCCCACCGGAGTAAAGCTTCTATGGTCGTCTTCTCCTTATCATCCTTATCATTATCCTTCTCCAACGCCGCCATGACGATGGGCTTTTTTAAAGCGACTTATGATAATACAACATTCTTCTCTCAAACAGAATAGTAGTGTGTATTTAAAGTGAGGCAGGCGAAAGAGAGTCTCGTTACTCGTTTGGCAGGAGTGCGTGAGTCTCTGTCTCTCGCCAGAAAAAAAAGAGAGAGAATATAAGAGAGCATATAAAACGCGCGCGCGCAGTTTAAAAAGAGGAAGAAAGAAGAAGAGAGATGTCTTTCACGGATCGCAACCCTCTCTCTTTATCGATGCCGCAAAACAAACTGAAAGCCTTGGCGACGGAGTTGGAGCGAGAAGAGAGAAGGATGAGAGAATCAGAAGATTCGATGAAGAGGACGACGACGACGATGACGACGAGCGGGGAGAGAAACAACAGAAATAGCAACGGCATTCGCGGCATCAGAGGTAGAGGAGGAGGAGGAGGAGCTTTTAGAATAGACAACGTTACCATCGATCGAAATCAACCGGCGAAGTTGGCGTTCTTAACCATCGAAGACTTGAAAAAGAAAGCGAGACCGTGGAGAGAGTTTTTCAGCACGGACCATTTGAGAAAGTCATACAGGGTACCGAGAACGAGAGAGGAGGTGTACGTTCGATTCGATCGAAACGTGTACGAGTATTTAGGGAATTATCGTAGGTGTTCGTGGATCATAGCTTTGGCTTTGTTGTATAAAAAGCCGAAGGCAATCGCGGGCGGCGTCATAATCTTGAAACTGTACGACGTGTTACAAGTGCTCGGTCAAACCGTGGCAATACAGGACTCACACAAGACGGTGATTCAGTTTTTCGTGCAAGTTTTGATTTGGGTGGTGTCGATAGTGACGAGAGTATTTGCGAGTCTCTCTATGGCGGTAGCAGTGGTGTTTACGATGCTGGGATTGCACGCGATATTGTTACGGCTAGACGCGCCAAAGCCGACCAAAAGTGGGAAACGAATTTCTGGTGTCGTATGGGAAACTAAGTCGCCACGAGAAATGAATAACGCAAATAATAGAGGTGGGATAGGAGGGATCATAGGTAGTTTGATAAATAGAAACAAGACGCAACAGAGGACGTAAGAAGACGTGAGAGAGAGAAACAATTGTGGAATAAATGCAAGCTTTAAAAAATTTTACAACACATTTTGCACCAGAGAACGAAATCTTATTTTTTCCGCAAGACTCCACCATCCGCAGCAAACTTGGTAATAGTTTCTCTGACTGGCGCAATCGCGTTCACGGCGCGCATGCCGATGCTCCGCAATTGTGTGAAAGGTTCGATGGAACTCAGAGTTGATCCAAAAATCTTCTGGAGTGCATCCAATCCTATGACCATCGCCGACATTTCTAAGAAACGCGCATTTTTGTAGTTTCGGAGCGTGTTTTCGCTTCCTATGTCATCACCAACAGCTACCGCATTTTCAACCGCATCAATCGCCGCTGCGACGTCTTTAAACCCAAGATTGACGCCTTGACCACCTAATGGGTGCACCACGTGCGCAGCGTCGCCAATCAAGAGCATTCTACGATGCGTCCTCGTACCCGCAATTTTCAATTTGAGAGGGAATGCGCCGCGTTCAGACCCTTTCACTGTTGCTATGATGTTAGGTGGCGATTCAAACTCATTCTCGTTCAGCGTTGATTCTAAAATTTCTCTCACTTTACTTTCCATCATTTTGTTCTTTCTCAAAGTATCGATCGCAAACGAAAAGACATCCCTGGCGAAACTTTCCGCGACGAACATCGAGAAACTCTTTGCGAACCCTCCGTTGATTATTTTCGAGTCACGAATTTGTTGCTTGCGAAGCTGATAATTATATTCCCTACCTCCGTGAATGGCATCGTTGACTTCGCTGGCGAAATCATCGTCACTCAGCGCGGTTATGCGTTCGGCTTCTTTCGGCGTGGTTGTCCACACGATGTTTGCGTAAATTGGAAACTGAGAAGCATCCTTGCCAACCGACTTTGTTTTCCCGTTGCCAATGGGAAGAAGAGCAATCGGTCCGTTTTTCAAAAAGCGCTGAAAAGCCGTTTTGGTTGGCCCGTCTAGCTCGACCGTGCCACACACCGCTTTCTGGTTGTAATCGTACCCAAACGATCGCACGCCAGCGAATCGTTTCATGGCGCCATTCGGACCATCTGCACCTACAACCAATCGTGCGCTGATTGTCTTGACTTCTTCAGTTTCATTGTCCCCGCTGGTGTGGTTACTCGAAGAACTCCTATACTTGATCACTCGAAAAGGCGACGATTCCGTCGTCTCTGTTCCAACCACGCTTGTCCCGGGCATTAAAAACAAATTTCTTCTTCTTCTTTTCTCCGCGCTCTCTTCTTGTTCTTCTTTTTCCTCTCCTTCTTTTTCGAGCTCTTCAATGAGTCCGTCACACAATGCCTCCCGTGTCGCATCATTTTCAACCACCACCCCTAGCCTATCTCTATTCGCCTCTTTTGCTTCGAATCGCACGTATCCTTCGCCAATTGCGTCCCAAGCTTGCACGGCTTCAAACTCGTTCCCCAAGTTGGTCTTCTCAATCTGCGTCCACACGCCTCCGCATTCGTGTTCCAAAAAATCAATCGATTCCGGAGTCAACGCGGAGACTCTAGCTTTCGGTTTGTACGGATTTTCTTCTCGTTCTTCTTCTTTTCTCTCGCGCTTCTTATCGAACGCTCGCGGGTTCCCGTCTAAAACAGCCACGGATAAGTGTTTCGTTTTCTCGCTCGTTCTCAAGGCGCGCGCGAAAGCGACGCCAACGAGACCCCCACCGACGATGGCGACGTCGACTTTCGACGGCGAAATAATCTCTCTCCTTGCCTTTTCAACGTATGTTGAAGAAGACGCATCATCGTTCCTCTTCTTTTCGCTCGTTCTCGACGAGGAATGATAACGAGCCGCCACCGGTGATGGAGCTGGTTCCGCGTCGTTGCCGTCGTCTCTTCTTCTTCTTCTTCTTTTACTCGACGACGTCGACGAAGACGACGACGACGACGACTTTTGCGCGGAAGAAGAAAAACAAGAAAAAGAGGAAGAAGCGGCCGCTCTTCCGCCAACGAGCAGAGCGTTGCCGCTGCTCGCCGAAGCGCTCCGTCCTTTTAGCAGAGCAAACATATTTTTTTTGTTCTCTGCTTAGTAATAGTATTAGTCAATGAATCTGCGGTGCGCGTGCGCGTGAGCGGGATAGCGGGGAGGTGCGCCCCGTGTTTTGGAGAACGGAAGAGAGATTTATTTTATTTTTCGCAAACCAGGCGCGTATACGCGTATATAAAAGAAGAAAAAAAGAGTCTACTCTCTCCGTCTTCACAACTCGTCATGATCGAGGTCGTCTTAAACGACCGGCTCGGGAAGAAAATACGCGTGAAGTGCAACGAGGACGATACCATCGGGGATTTGAAAAAATTAGTCGCGGCGCAAACCGGAACGAGACCGGAGAAAATACGGTGCGCAAATTCGTGTCCAAATTCGTCGTCGTCGTCGTCTTCTCGTCTTCCCGCTCCTCTCTAAAAAGCGTTCAGTCAATAACGAGTATATTTTTATACGCGCGTACTTACACATCTGATGCGTAAATGTGTTTGGTTTGCGCGCATTCTCTCGCTCGCGCGCTTTTCGTCGTCGTCGTCTTTACGTGTTCCTTCCGAGACGGCGGTGGTTTCTCGCGAGAAGCAAAAGAAGAAGAAACTAAAATTTTCTCTCGTCTCTCTCTCACTCCTCCTAAACAAACAAACAAACAAACGCAGGATTCAAAAGTGGTACACGATATATAAAGACCACATCACGTTAGACGATTACGAGGTTAAAGATGGGAGCAATTTAGAGCTTTATTATAACTAGAAACGATGGG
>Ga0255751_10006222_pt1 | contig 10549 bp, 8 predicted proteins | sample 071ome_20_FD_179951 | JGI IMG/M metagenome (GOLD analysis project Ga0255751, IMG submission 179951) | Coastal salt marsh microbial communities from the Groves Creek Marsh, Skidaway Island, Georgia - 071412BT metaG (version 2) | ecosystem: Environmental > Aquatic > Marine > Intertidal zone > Salt...
TGTCGGAGATGAGTCCGTGGGCGGCTACCGGGAGCTGACCCTCATGCTGTCAAACCGTCGCTTTGCGCAGATGCTCGAAAGGGACTAGCTCTCTTCAGGGGGACAAAGACATCAGATGATGCGCCACCATCAGATCAAGGTGAGCGCCCCCGCCATTTTTGAAGACCGTGATTTGCTGCGGATCCCTGCTCCGCCCACCGTCTCCGGAACTTTGCGCGATCAGGTCATACAGGTCACCCAGAACACAGTCAGGATGAATCGCTCCGCTGGCGAGGGGTATCACCAGCTCACCAATATGCTCGACAGTGGTGTCGCGACAATCGACATGAAGGGCCCCTTGCTGCAGCGTGTGGTCGTCAGCTTCCCGCATGTCAACCGTGTAGGCTCCGACCAGATCCACATGAGCGCCAGCCGTGAGCCAGTCACCCTGCAGCACAGGTGCTTCTGACGTAGTGGCCGTAGCCACAATATCGGCAAGCGGAACCACAGCAGCAGGCTCCGTGGAGAGCCTGAGGGCAAAAGGAAGACGATTCTCGTCAGCGGCTAATTTTTGCCTCAGCCAGTCCGCCGACTGCAGACGACGGACGCAAAGGGTCACGGTCGCAATCGAGGGGAAGATTGTGGTGTAGGCATCGATCAATGAAAGGGCCACCTGGCCTGCCCCGAAGATGAGCAGGTGTTCAGGTTCGGCCGGGCCCAGCAGCCTGGCTCCAAGCACGCTGTCGGCGGCGGTTTTCCAGTAGGTCAGTAGCTCGCTGTCAATCAGAGCACGAGCCTGCCCTGTGCATTCGTCGAACACGGTGCAAATGCCCTGCACGCTGGGCAAAAATGGCTCTCGGGCAGGGTTGTCCGGAAAAACCGTCACACTTTTTACGGCGTAACCAAGGCCCTCTATTCGAGCCGAACGATTGAGCAGGCGATTGGTGCCGTGCGCCAGAACCGTGTCAGTGATCGCCGCTCGCGGCAATTTATGGCCGGCAATAAGGGCATCGATCACCCCCTGCCAACTCAGTCGATCGGGTTGAGAACAACGGTCGATGTATTGCGGTTGCAGCATCAGCCTACCAGGTGCAGTCGAGTCCCCATGATCCCAGAAAAGCCCGGTAAAGTAATGAATTGAGGCCGACTGCTGAGCGATGTTTCCTGCTGTCGCCGTGTCGGCTGCAGCACCGCTGTAGGCAAGTCAGAAGACGCTCAGGCAGTTGTGGCCAGCGTGGCTTCGTCAATGCTGCGGTCAAGCGCCCGCAGAGTTTTACTGAGCAGAAAAAAGATGATCGTGATTGCGATCAGTAGCGCTGAGGCACCCAGAATCGCGCTGACTGCACCAAATCGGTCTGCCACGATCGCCATGGGAAACACACCTATCGGAGTCAGCCCGAATGAGAGCATCATGAAACTGCTCATCCTGCCTCGCATCTTGTCATCAACCAGCAGCTGAATTGCCGCATTGTTCACCGTCTGGCTGGCATTGGCAAAAACATTGGCTGCCAATAGAGGCAACAGGGCCAGCATAAAAACAGGCGTCAGCACGAATATTGCCAGACAAATGCCAAACCCAATCGTGCTGCCCAGCATCATTTTCATTCGTCCTGCATCATCACCGCGTTTCACCACCCACAGAGCGCCGACAACACCACCCGCGCCACCGGTAGCCATCAGCGTCCCCACGCCGCTTTCGCCGACGTTCCAGGCCTGTTCCGCCAGCATGACCAGAATATTCTGAAACGGCATGGCCAGAAACATCGGCAGCAGGCCGAACAGCAGACAGATCAACACCGGCCGGTTTGCACGGATATAGCTGAATCCCAGCGCAATGTCTGCAAGCAGGGGCTTTTTCTCGGCACCCGACTCATCAGACCGGCTGCGGTCTACCCCGAACATACAAGCTATCGCCAGACTGTAGAGCGCGATAGACAGATAGTAGGCCGCTTCATAAGACAATTGGGCAACGATCAGTCCCATGACGGCAGGACCGAGAATACGGTTCAGGTTCATGGCCCCGCTCTGGAACCCCATGGCGCTCTGCAGCCGCTGTGGCCCGACAACCTTCATGGTAATCGCCATACGCGCCGGCATGATGAACGGAAAGGCACAGCCGGCGACAAAAGCGGTGCACAGCATGTGCCAGAACTCCAGCTTGCCCAGCAGCAGCAGAGTCAGGATGAAAATTTCGTTTGCGGTAATCAGGGTCTGTCCGACAATAACCAACTGGCGACGCTCAACCCGGTCGGTAATCGCACCGCCTAATACGGACGCAAAGATCAGCGGAACCGCCACCACCAGATTAATGTAAGCCAGCGAGGTGGCCTCACCGGTCAGCTCCCAGGCCAGCAGGGTTCGCGTCAGCATCTGGCCCTGCATGGCAAAAAAGAACGCAACATTGCCAAAGAACAGCCAGCGAAACTGGGAAACAGCAAAGACGTCCAGGGCAGCCGGTTTTTTGGGCTCCGGCACTGTATCTGAGGTGGTGATGGCTGACACTCCTTATCGTAAGCGCGGAGTATAGCCTAGTTTCTTAGCGAAGGATTCGATAACTTCAGGATGAAGGCGACAGCAGCGCCAGCGGCGCTGCTAACCCGTGGCGACCTTCCTCTACGGCACAAAAACATGAACAAGACCGCTGGGGTTTGTCAGGGCGATTCAGCAGAGTTTCAATCCGCATCGCTTGCGTACATAAAGGTGTAACCGTACTCCTGAGCCCTGGTGGCGCCGAGCACGCCGGCGGCGACAAAATGGCTGTTGGGAACCGCGTTCGCCACCAACTCCTGGTAGACCTCATCCGACTGGCGCCCCGCAGCCCGGGCAATCATACCCGCCATACCGAGCGTCGACAGATTGCAAATGGCGAAATGGATGCCACGGTTGGCAAGATTGGTGAGGGTATTGTCGCGATTGCCGTAAGTGCGCTCCACGCTCAGCGGGTTGTGGGTCACCGGGTCTCCATTGCTGTCATGGATTTGGGTGCGGCCGACAAACACCTCGCTGTATTTCTCCCACATCGCGTCATTGAAACCGAACGGCGCAGACGCGTGGCGAAAGCACACAATCATGCCGTAGTCGTCGTCGCTTCCCCCGTACCCCATCGCATGGGCACGCAGGATATTGGAAGCAAAGTTAACCGCAGCAATGCCACCCTGACCGGTGGAGGAGTCGACAAACGCGCGGTGGCTGATTCCAAGCTCATCCATCCAGCTGTCTTCAGCATGTCGCTGTGGGGTAAAGCTGGAGCCGTTGCCGGTTTCGGCCTGCGCCGTGGCGACCACCGTGGCCCCCGCAGCCGCCAGCCCTGCTCCGGCAAGAAACCTTCGTCGTTTCATTGGATCATTTTTTTTCATTTTTCTCGTTCCTGATGTGCTCTTTCCTGCTGTTCTACTGCACTGTTCTTCTACTGCACTGCTGCCCGATGCATTCCGACTCCGGCATCAGGCGAGCGCCCTGTTGAGGCACAGGCCCACTGTGGCCCCTGACAGGATGTGATGCCCGGGTCCGGCCCCGCCGGCTAACCCTGATCCCGGAGCATACGGCGCAGGATTTTTCCTGATGCCGATTTCGGAATCTCGTCGACAAATTCGAGAATACGAATCTGTTTGTAGGTTGCGACCTGGTCGGCCACAAACTGCCGAATGTCTTCCGCACTCACCTCCGCTCCGGCTTTCAGAGCCACAAAGGCTTTTGGCAGCTCACCGGCCTCATCGTCCGGAATGCCAATGACTGCTGCATCAGCAACAGACGGATGAGTCACCAGCAGCGCCTCAAGTTCGGCCGGAGGTACCTGAAACCCCTTGTATTTAATCAGCTCTTTCAAACGATCAACAATAGTGAAATGACCGTCTTCATCAACATGGCCAATGTCTCCGGTGTGTAACCAGCCTTCTTCATCAATGGTGTCCCGGGTCGCCTGTTCATTGTTCAGGTAACCCGCCATGACCTGCGGACCCCGCACCCAGATCTCGCCATCTTCATCCAGGCCAAGATCCTTGCCGGTCTCAGGGTCCACCACCCGACTTTCGGTCGAGGGAATCAGGATGCCAATCGTGCCCGGTTTGTACATGCCCTTGGGCGTTGAATGACTCACCGGCGACAGCTCCGTCATCCCGTAGCCCTGGACCACTTCGCAACCCAGCCGCGCAGCCGCTTCCTCAGCCAGCTCGGCGCCTAGTGGCGCAGCACCGCTGAACACAGATTCCAGGGATGTGAGATTGTACTGCTCGACAATCGGGTGCTTTGCCATCGCCAGCACGATCGGTGGCGCCACAAAGGCCCGTCTGACCTGATGATCCTGAGTAAGCTGCAGGAACTGCTCGAGATCGAATCTGGGCATGGTGACTACCTTGCCGCCCTGCGCCAGAGCGTTGTTCATCAGGACCTGCATGCCGTAAATATGAAAAAATGGCAGAAACGACAGCATTGCCTCTCCCTGGTCAACAGCGAGGACCGCTGTCGTCTGAACCAGATTGGCAACACAGTTGCGATGGGTCAGCATCACGCCTTTCGAGAGTCCGGTGGTCCCGGACGAGTAAGGCAAAACCACCACATCATCCGGGGAGACCTCGACCTGCTCCGCCAGCGGCTCGCCCATCAGTCCAGTCAGCGGGGAAGCCTCACTCGGATCGATGGTAAAGATCTCCTCAACGCCTGTTCCCTCGGCCGCCTGCCTTGCGATTTCGAGGAACATGGAAATCGTTACCAGCAGTTTCGCCCCTGAATCTTTGAGTTGGTGCTGAACTTCGTGGGCTGTGTAGGTGGGATTGATCGTGGTTACCGTCCCTCCGGCCCAGGCAGTGCCGTGAAAAGCCACCGCATACTCAGGCAGATTGGGTGCCATAATCGCCAGCACATCGCCCTTGCCGAAGCCTCTTGCCTTGAGGCCGCCGGCGAGTGCCTTCACTGCACCGGAAAATTCTCCGTAGGTCAGAGTGCGGCCGGAAGCGCCCTCCACCAGAGCGGGGGTGTCAGCCAGATGATCAGCACGCTGCAGGACATAGGGCGTCAGCAGCGTGTCAGGAACAGTGATTTCCGGAAGTGGGCTGGTATGGATCATGCGATACCTCGTGAATTCATGCGTTTCAGTACGTTTTTATAACGATTTCATTGGGGTATAAGAGTGCCAGAAACTGACCAATCAGTCACGCTGTGCACTGCACAATTGACACGCCGGGAGGTCGCAGCGTGCTCGGCAAAAGGCCGCAGGCTGTCCGCTTGATGCATCTGGGTGAGAAGCGCGCGGATAAAAAACGGCCAATCGGATAAATTCAAAGCATGCTAAGTGGCATCAGGAATCCGCAGGTAACACAGCCGGCTCAGCCCTGCGGGTTAAAAGCATAGAGCCTGAAGCCCGGAAAGTGGAAATTCGGAACTTCGTTGAATGAGCCGCCCAGAACAGAGGAGCTTTGCTCCAGGACTGATTCAAACTGCCAGACAGGGTCATGGACCATCATAAAGTCGGGTGGATAGAGCAGCAGCCAGCTGACAAAATCCCCCTCGGCGACATAATCAGCGACTTCATCCGTCACCAGGCCGAGTATGTCAATTATTCGTCGCTGTGAGTACCAGCCAATCGTGCCTATCTCAACCACTGCAATTGAAGCGTCCTGCTCCGTATTTTCAGCCAGCCAGAGTCCGATTTCCTTATAGTCCTCCCGCGCCGGTTTTCCCAACTCAGCGAGAAGTCTTGGCTCCTGCAGCGACAATCCCGAAATCACAAAAACTGTGAGAGCGATCCGCTTGATTCGGTTTCGCCCGGTTAAATATCTGTCGGCCAGCCAGTACAGTCCGAGGGCAACGTAGGTCCAGAAAATCGAATAGTAAATCGCGTAGTACCAGGCCTGAGCCGGCAAATTCAGCAGCGCAAAAAACGCGGAGTACATCACCAAGAACAGAAAAGAAACTCTCAAATACGAGTGCGCAGACGTTACCTTCAGGGAAAACAGTGAGACGACAATCAGAACTGCCATGACCGACCAGCTCCCGGCATGAGTTATACCGAATCTGAACAGCCCCACCAGAGTCAGTAAAAAGTTATTATCACCCCAGAAACCCGATTCTCCCTGTGAGAGTTTAGCCAAGCCGGAGGAAGGCAGCAGCGCATCATAGTAAAAAACATTGAACAGGGATTGAGCAATGATCAGACCACCCGGCAACCAGTAACACGACATCGGGGGCCAGCGCCGCTGACTGATCAGCGTATCAATGGCCATGGCCGGAACGAGAAAGACCCCTTCAGGGCGGGACAGAATTGAGAAAGCAATCGCGAACCCGAGTAGATGAGGCTTGTCCCTCAAGTAGCAGTAGAAACTGACCGCAACCCAGGTAGTGAATAAACTCGCTTCCATACCAAGATTCAGATAGGTAATACTCGCCATGGCTGACAGCACTGCAGAAAATGCCGCGAGTGAAATACTCGGGATTAACAACCGAAGCACCGCATAAAAGGCAATCAAGCTTGTTAGGGTCGCCAGCACCGAGACCAGCATAACTCCATCTCTGGCATCTCCGAGCATCCAGCTTGGAAGGATAGACAGATATCCGAAAAGCGGAGAAGTCAGACCGTTTACATACTCTCCTGGATTGTAGACATAGCCCTTCCCCTCTAGGAGATTTTGTAAGAAGCGCGCATAGATCAGTGCATCATCCAGCTCATGGCCCCACAGATAAAACGCATTAACAACAACGATGAGCCCGGCGAACAGAAGTATCGGGGGAAATCGCACTAGATGCAGAATGCGATGGTTTAGCATGAGAGCCTCGCTCGATAGAAACTGGCAATTTCAGTCTGAAAAAACATGTTGCCCAGAGTCTGCTGTCGCGGCTTCACAGGAACACGGCTCACCTGAATCTTACGCCCGATCATTCAGATAGCGACCGCGCAGAGACAAAAACGGTTGTTCAATAAATCGAAAACTTAACCAGGCAAACACAACAGTCGGCGGCAGCACCAGGATCACAGTATTAATCAGCGCCCGATCAACTGGACCACCAACAACAATGGTGCCATCGAGGTTGTTCGTCATCAGATAAAACAGCACCACGTAATGGATGAAATAAATTGAATAGCTGATTTTCCCCAAGCTGGCCAGCCTGAAGTCAAGCCACTGATTCAAATGACGTGCCAATGAGAGATATCCAATCAGAAATACCGACCAGGAAATGCCTTCGACGGTCGGCCATAACACCCAGACCGGGCCAGCAGCGCTGCCGCCTCCCATTCTGTTAAAAATAAACAGACTGGTGAGAACCAATCCGGCGCCGATTACGCCCAGCACATCCATGGACCGACCCTGCCTGAAATGGCGGATATAGAAATAACCGGCCAGCATGCCTGCAAGAAACTGATCGATTCTTCCAAGTAAGGACCAGTAGGAGTACCAGCGCATGTCTGCGCCTTCACTATAAACAGACCAGCGAAGCACAATGGCGACCAGCAACAGCAGCAGCAAAACTGCAGGCCCAAATCGCCTGATCAAAGCCAGAAGCAGAGGAAATATCAGGTAGAACTGCCATTCAATCGCCACAGACCAGGCAACAAAGGTGAACGGCCCGCCATTGAATGCGGAGGGCAGATTGGCCATGAAAAAAAGCGACTTAAAAAGAGCAGGCCAGCTGAGGTTCTGCGGATAGAACCAAACGCCAAGCAGCAGGAAAACAAGAAAGAGAGGATAAGTCCTGAGGAACCGGTTCTTGAGAAATTGAGAATAACGGAGCTCCCGGTCCAATAGCCCTGAGGCAAAAATAAAGCCACTCAATACAAAGAACAGGGCAACCGCGGTGTGCCCCTCTATGATCACGGCAGAAATCGGATCCGGAGCCACCAGCCAGTTGGTATCATCAAATTCCCGCCCGTAGAGCAGTCTGTGGTGGACATAAAGCACTCCGTGAAAGAGCGCGACCAGCACTGCCGCGAACCCACGCAAATGGTCCAGGGCAGGGATATATCCAAAATTTTGACTTTTCATTTTGAGCCAGAAAGGCGGCCTTTGCCTGATTTTAGTTGTTAGTCAAACGAACCCGCCGGGCCGGGGAAAACCACCGGGCTCTGACTGCCATCTTCGGCAACGCTGGACACCCCGAAAAAATAGTTGTCAATTACGACATTTTCCAGGGTAAAGGTGTCCACGTCTCCCACGCTCCGGCTGTAATCCCAGGTCGGTGAGGTGGTCAGGCGCCAGTGAACCCGGTAGGACGCCGCGCCCGGCACTTTGTTCCAACTCAGAGTTGTGCTGGGGCGCACTGCGCCGCGGATCTCCACGCTGGCCGGTGGCGCTGGTGCTTTCGCCATACCGGCCAGAACCACTGCGTTGAGCGCAGTAAGCTTTGCCGCGTAGGCGAAGTTCACATGTTCAATGGTGTCGCCGTAGGCGATTCCGTCTTCAATGCGGATGTCCTGATGCTGCTGGGTGTAGTTCTCGTTGGTCTCCATGATCCGGACAGCCGGAAAGCCGGCCTCATTAAAGGGCCGATGGTGTCCACCACGTCCGAAACGGTCCAGCCGGTAAATCATCATGATGTCGAGGTTCGGAATGTATCGGTCCGCCATTTCGTCGACATATCTGGCGATATTCCTCGACGCCGAGTCGACTTCACCACCCTGAAATCGTCTTTGCCGGGCTTCCGACTCTGTTTCGACGTACCGTGTACCCTCTGAAAACACCCGGGCGGTGGTGTTGTTGGTGACACCATTGACCCCCGTGATATTACCAATCATGTCGTTATTGACGACTGCATCGATATTCCAACCGGCGTCGATGGCATGCTGCGCCAGTATGGCACCGCCATTGAGCCCCTGCTCTTCGCCTGAGAGCCCTACAAAAGCAATGGAGCCCGGAAAACGGTACTGACTGAGCACTCTGGCAGCTTCAATCACGCCGGCCATACCGGAGCCATTGTCATTGGCGCCGGGGGAATCCGATTCCGCATTCATCGGATCGCTCACCCGGGTATCAATATCACCGCTCATAATGGCAAAACGATTGCCATCTTCGGTGCCTCTGAGAATCGCAACCACGTTCACGATTTCAACAGGATCAGGAATTCTGTCCGTACCAGACACTACTCCCGAGACCGTGAATACTTCAAGACAACCACCACAACCATCAGAAATCCGGTTGAACTCCGCTTCAATCCAGCGACGGGCAGCCCCGATGCCACGCACCTCCGACTGCGTTTCGGACAGCGTATGGCGCGTGCCAAAACCAACCAGGGTTTCAATACTGGCCTGAATGCGGTCAGCAGAAACAGCTGCCACAATCTCGTGCATTTGCGCCTCGCTGGCCCGGACATTCAGACCGAATACCGTCTGGACGGCCATTGCCAGAGCGAAACAACTGGTGAGGGTTTGTGTGTGCATCGGAGGCGGCTCCATCAAGTGTCAGATGGTCAAATGAAAGCAAATGCCGCCTGATTTGGAAAGAGTCACCGGGGTGAAAGCAAAGTCCGCGGCCAGCCAGTTTGTGCTAGAGGGGCCCCAGCGAAAAGCGCTCGCGCAGGAAGCGGGCAACGCCATCATCATCATGATGGCCAATAATTTCAGTGGCTTTTGATTTGACCGCAGCCTGTGCATTCGCCGGCGCATAGGACTCATCGGCCACCTCGAACATGCTCAGATCATTTTCTCCGTCCCCGAAGACCATGACCTTGTCAAAGCCGAGTTCCTGGCGCAAAGTCGTCACGCCATCACCCTTGCTGCCATTACTGTGGTGAATATCCATCCAGCGGAGCTGCTGATTTTGTATGGCTGTACCGGTGTAAGACACCAGCCCCGGTTCGCTTGTGACGCCGTCAATCACAGCCTGCACCGACTCGTCAGGCCCCATGGCACTCAAGCAGATTACGCTTGAAGAATCAGGCATGGCGGAAAGAGGCTCCAGCGGCAGTTTCCTCTCGTCCTCGAACAACTGTGCCATCTTGCCTTCCATCTCGTTCTTCAGGGTTCCGTGATACACCGCATGGCGGCCATCTGACTCCAGCGTAAATACGAAGGGCGTAATTTCCTGATCCGTCATGGCTGTCAGCACATGAGAGACTTCCTGCCGGGTCAACAAATGACTGTGGCTGTAAGCTTCCTGATCAGGACACCAGATAATGACGCCGTTTTTAAGTATGTGCGGCAGCGCAAAGCGATGACCCTCAAGCGGGCCCAGCGCTGCCTGCAGCGTTCGCCCGGTGGCGATGGTGTAGGCAATCCCCGCAGACTGCATTCGATTCAGGGTTTCGGCAGTGTACTGGCTAAGCCGAGACTCACCGTTCAGCAAAGTGCCATCCATATCGAAAACAACTAAAGTCATGTTGTTGTCCAGTTACGTTCGCTAGTCATCATAGAAGTACGAACCCGCAGAGCTCATGGTTTGACCCGGCCGGTCAGCTACTGTTGCTTACCGGAGCATGGCATCAACCGCATCGTAGAAAGCATTACGATGGGCGTTGTAAGTCGTGCCGCCCGCTGCCGCAACTGGCCATGCGCTGAGTACCACAATGACCAGACTACTCTGCGGTTTAATATAGATGCCTTGCCCAAAAAGGCCCTGGGCCCGGTAAGTGTCGTCATTATTCAGCC
>Ga0255751_10006225_pt1 | contig 10547 bp, 6 predicted proteins | sample 071ome_20_FD_179951 | JGI IMG/M metagenome (GOLD analysis project Ga0255751, IMG submission 179951) | Coastal salt marsh microbial communities from the Groves Creek Marsh, Skidaway Island, Georgia - 071412BT metaG (version 2) | ecosystem: Environmental > Aquatic > Marine > Intertidal zone > Salt...
CCATCGCCCATGTAGGTCAAGGTGACGTTCTTATCGCCCTTGTACTTGTCGGCAAAGGCCAAACCAGCGCCCAAGGGAATCTGACCGCCTACGATACCGTGGCCGCCGTAGAAGTGGTGTTCCTTCGAGAACATGTGCATCGAGCCGCCCTTACCGCGAGAGGTACCCGTGACTTTGCCCATGAGTTCCGCCATGATTTTGCGAGGATCTACGCCCAAGCCAATAGGCTGCACGTGGTTGCGGTAGGCGGTAATCATTTTATCGCCTGGCTCCATGGCCAACAAGGCACCGGCCAACACCGCTTCTTGTCCGTTGTAGAGGTGCAAAAAGCCTCGGATTTTCTGTTGGATGTACAGGGCCGCAGCCATGTCCTCAAACTTGCGCCAGAAGAGCATGTCTTCGTACCACTTGAGGTAAACTTCTTTGGTGAGTTTTTTCTTAGCCATTTCTCGCAATTGATGGAAACGCCGTAAGGCGGCCTCAAAAATAGTGCGTAGCGCCGGAATACCGGCCCTAGGGTAAAAAGTACACTAAGGTTCTCAGTCGAGGAGCTGATTCAGATCCACGAGGGCGCTGAATCGAATGGTGTTTTCCAGGGGGGAACGCACCGTCTGGTCTGCGGGAAACAGGTAAGCAAAGTCCAGGCCCAGCAAGGAATAGCGCAAGCCAAAGCCCATGGTAAAGAAGCGGCGATTGCCCTTCAGCTGGTCTTCGTGCTGGTAGCCACCGCGCACCGCAAACTTGTCGTCGTACCAGTATTCCACACCGGCATTGTACATGAATTCGCGCATCAATTCTTTGGTGCCATCGGGCTTGGCTGAGGGATCCCAGCTCTGGAAGATGCCTTGCATGACTGAAACATTGTCGTCTTTGCCCGCAATGATTTCGTAGCGGTCGCCGTCGCCGTCCACGTCCAAGAGGTCGCGAACAGGCTGCGTGGGCACGAGCAATTTGTTGACATCCAACAGCACCACTACGCGGTTGTAGCGGTCCAAAATCCAGTTGTAGCCCACCCCGAGCTTCATGTTGGTCGGAATGAAGTCCGCATCGCCCGATTCGGTGTACTTCACCTTGGCGCCAATGTTTGAAATGTTCAAACCGCCCAGCCATTGGCCTTTTTGACCGTCGGGCAGATTGAGCTCTTCACCTTGGTAGTAGAAGCTAACGTCGGTGGCCACGGTTTGGCCGGGTTTGGTTTGGAGGTTGCCCACCACTTGGCCCTGCGTCAAATCGGAAAGCGCATAGCGCAAACCCACACCGGCAGACCAATTTTCCGAAAGCTTCAACGCATACGCCATATCCAAGGCCATCTCGTAGGGGCGGTAGGTGCCCTGTTCGTCGCCTTGTTCATTTCGGAACGTAATGTCGCCCAAAGAGAAGTAGCGCAAACTCGCGCCAAATCCCGAACGCTCGCCCAAGCCCATGGCCACATTGGCAAACATGAGCTCCACATCGGGCACCAAACGACGCAACCAAGGCGTGTAGGACAAGCCTCCTTGCATGTTGCCAGCGCCCATAAACGCCAACTTGGCGGGATTCCAGAACAGCGCGTTGGCATCGGGAGAGGCCGCGACCCCCGCGTTTGCCAGACCGCCCATTCGAGCGTCTGGGCCAATATTTAGCATCGGCATGGCAGAGGTTACAACGTTCAAATTGTCACCAAAAGCGGTGGTCTGCGCCAAAAGGGCCGAACTGCTCAACAAGGCAGACGTCAAAAGAATAGGTCGAATGAAGCGAATCATGGGGAGCAAATATAGGCTTAGTGAAGGAGGATTACGCGCTCAGCAGCTTGAACGATTTGGCCATCTGTCTTTCGGCGAACCTGAACTCGGGCCATATACCATCCGGAAGGCAGAAGGTGCCCGCGGCCGTCTGTTCCGTCCCAATCCACGGATTGCAGCACGGCGGAAGTCGCATTTCCTTCCCAAACATGGTGGTACACGACTTGGCCTTCCGGCGTGACAACGGTCCAAACGGCTTCCAAACTATCGCCCTGGGCATTGTGCTCCACGTCCAAGTGGAAGGGACCCATTCCCGGATTGGGATAGATGCGCAGGGCGCCAAGTTTCAATTGATCGCGAAGGAACACGGTAAAGTCAACGCTTCCTTCCGCCACATTATTGTAGCTGTCCCACGCTCGGACCGAAAAAGTATGGGCCCCTTCTGCCAAATTCTCAAAAGGCCAAGTTGCCTCGCCGCGCTGGAACGTCCCCGCCAGCGACGAATACCGGCTATTCAGCGAAAACGCCTCGTTCCAATTTCCATCCAAGGCCCCCATCAGGTCGTGCCCAATGCCATTGCCCACGGCATTGATGCCATTTTCATCAAAGAGGCGCACCAGCCCCAGCGGGCTCGGCCCCGTGATGCCGCCGGACACAAAATTGGTATCCCCCATGAAGACCTCCACCGTGGGACCCGTCACGTCCACCGGCGCATGGGGATCAATGCCGCCAATCCACACACGGAAATCGCTGCCGGAGGCATCCGTCGAATCCGTCTGCGCGTAGAAGGAGAATTTGCCTTGCCCCACTTGGAGTGCAATATCAAGCGGCATGACCCACTCTGCTTGGAATCGGCCCTGCTGGGCAAGGACCTTTCCGCGGTAGGCCGCGTTGGCCCATTCGTCAAAGAAGATGAAGGGGCCTTCATTGTCGTTTTTAAGCGTGCTTCGCTGCACCTTTTTGTCGTAGAGGATGACCTCCATAGGTCCGTTAAAATCGCTGCGAAGCGCGTTGTTAAACCCATCCTCCACATGGCCATGGATGCGGACGCGAGACAGCGCTTGGAGCGTGTCGCTTTGAGCGGCAAGGGTGGCGGGAAGGAGCTCGAGGGCATTGAGGCTGTCCAGGACGACCCGATGCTCGGGGATATTCAGGCGGAGTGCGGGATCGCCTAGCAGCGAGAAGCGCAATTTATCCGACGAGGTCGTACCGTTTTTGGCACTGCGCAGGATCTGTCCAAAGGTTCTGTACTGCCCTCCCTCCTTCTCAAATATCACGCGGAAAATAGAATCGTTCAGGGTGGCTGCACCATCCACGTAGACCACGCGCGTGGTGCTGAGCAAGGCAATCGCCCCGCCCTGTGGATTTAAGAGCAAAAATTCACCAGCGGACGTACGCAAGGGGTCGTCCAATCGGCTGAACTCGCAGGTGACGGTGACAAAGAGGGGAAGTTTGGCCCCGTTCGAAAACGTCTTGGTGTCATTGAGCTGTAGGATGTTCTCGCTGGCCCAGCCCACTTCGCCGCCGTGGCCCACGTAGGCCGTTACTAGATTGCCGTCGTTGATGGACTGCACGAGCTCCGTGCGCAACCGAGGGTAGCTCTGACTGGCGCTGCTCGACTGCTGTTCGTAGCTATCCGCGTACATTTTATCAATGTCCAGGAAGGGATAGACGGTATCCAATCGGTCCGCAATAATGTCGGGAATACTGGTTAGCACCGCCTCCCAGCCTTTGTCCACATCGTCGGATACAAAAAGCACTTTTTTCCGCCAAGGACCGATGGAGGTGCTGGGGTCCGAATAGGCCAAAATTTTATCGACCACCCCTTTGGCTTCTTCTACCGTGTTGACGGGGATACGGCCAATGCCTAAATCCAAGCCCTTGGCGCGCAAATTGTTGCCCTCATCCTCGTCCATAAAGCCGTAGAAATCGTCGGTGCTAAACGAGGAATACAGGGAGAAACTGCTGTAGCTCTGGTAGATAGGCACTTGGTTGGTGTTGGGTTCCACAACCCCTCTGTAGTCGTAGGACGCGTCGCCAAAAAGGAGCAAATACTTGGGTCTGTCCGTAACGGTGTCGGCCGAATTCCAGAGGTGCCGCAAGTAGTCTTTGATGGCCGTAATGTCTTGGACGCCCGACGAGAATTCGTTGTAAATCTCTTGCACCTCCACCGCTTTGACGCGCAGGCCTTTTTCCGTGTGAAAATCCGCCAATCGCTGGGCCTGTGGAAGCAAGAAGTCAGGCGCGACAATTACATAGTCCAGGGGACCGGATTGCTGTAAATTTTGGTTGCTCACTTTTCCCAACAAGGCAGGGATGAGGGTCGAGGTTTCGAATACCGCGATGGTCTGAGGCACGGTGCCGTCAACCCGCAAGCCCCAGTGGGCGGTGCCATTGGCGGTGAAGCCGACGGGCGCCAGGCGTTGCGGTTGCAGCGGGTTGGTCACGTTCCATGCTTGCCCATTCGCCGTCAAGCCGCCCGTCACCTGCGATAGATTGGCCTGGAGCACCGCGGTATCCGCAGGCAAGAAATGCCAAACCTGTGGGCGCTGACGCCATGCGAAGGGGGCGTCGGCATTCACGTTTACGTAGTCCAGCCAGGCGGCTGCGCTAGGATTGACGTCGCGCTTGAAGGTCAAGGTGAGTTCGCCCCAAGTGCCGGAGACGGCGCTTTGAGTTTGGGTCATCGCCGCTTCATCGACATAGTCCGCGCCGGAGGAGGCGGCGATGGAGCCGAAGTAGAGCTCGCCAATGGGGCCTTGGGCGCTGCTGAGTTCCAGCGTGGTGCCGGAAATCGTGGAGCGGCCGACGCCGCGCGCTCGGAACAAGGCCGTACTTTGCGCATCGAGGGCATCCAAGCCCAAGTCCACCTGACGGGTCAAGGTGTAGTCAAAATGCTCCCCAAACCACTGACGGCCACTGCCCACCAAATTTTGGAGTTCTTGCTCATGGTGGGCCACATGGGTGAAGCGGAATGCCTCGGCCGCGGGGCCCGTCAAACTAGGCGCCTGCGAAATGCGCGCGCCTCCTTCCGTAGTCGTTACAAAGTAGACCTGCTGATCGCTGTAGGGATGGTGCCAATGGTCGTACCGGTTGGTCACGTCATTGTAGACCCAGGTATGGGGACTTTGCCCATAGAAGTAGATGCGGTCAGCGCCGGAAAACGCGCCGTCGCCGCCATCGTCCACGAGGATGTGCACAGGCTGGACGTCCACTTCCCGCGGACTGCTATTGCGTTCGGGCAGGGCCCCTGCCGTTCTGCCATAAAGGCCCAACTGGGCCGAAACAAAAGGCGCTGTGCCCAATCCTAGGCTCTCCAAATCCGCCGCCGTCAAACTGTAGATGCCGTCTTCCGAAACCGCCACCTTAGCCCACTCACCTTGTGCTAAAACCGAAGCAACAGGTTGTGCAACTGCCTGATTTGCAGTCAATAATATGACTGAAATACCTAGAAATTGTGCAGTTCGAAGCTTCATTTAGACCCCTGTAGGCGATTTTTTTGCGTCTGTTACATACTCAAACGGCCAAAAGGCCCGTTTGTTGTTTGGGCAAATTTGCACGCTTTTTCACGAATGACCGCGGAAAATCGTATACTTGTGGCTCTTTAAATAGTACTCCAACATGGCAGTGAAACGCCTATTGACTATAGCATTCGTTGTTTTAGGGCTCTCGTCCGTGTACGGGCAGGATCCCCATTTCACGCAATTCTATGCCAACCCACTGTACTTGAACCCCGCATTTGCTGGTGTCAAGCAGTGCCCCAAAGTCAACGTCAACTACCGCAACCAATACCCCTCTTTGGGCGTCTATCAAACGTATTCTGCGTCCTACGACCAGTACGTAGACAAGCTCAACGGCGGTGTGGGTGTGCTCATCATGCAGGACGAAGCCGCCAATGGCGCCCTCGCGCTGACCGAAGCTTCTTTGGTGTATTCCTACCACTTGACGGTAACACGGGATTTCTCTGTGCTCTTTGGTGCGCAAGGAACCTTCCGTCAGCGTGCGTTGGATTGGAATAGCTTGACCTTCCCGGATCAAATCGATCCCTTCTACGGTTTCGTGAAGCCGACCAATGAGATTGCGCCGGATAACACCACCAACAGCCACTTGGATCTCACATTTGGCATGTTGGGCTTTACCGAGCACTTCTACATGGGAGTCACGGCGAGTCACGTGACGGAGCCCAACGAAGCGTTCTTGTCAAACAACAAGTTACCCATGAAGCTTTCGGCCCAAATGGGTGCTACCATCCCCATCGGTCGCAAGCGCTTGTACAACTCGTTGGACAACCTCTTGATTCCTCACGTGGTATTCCAGAGCCAAGGAGGTGCCAACCAGTTGACGGGAGGCGTTTCTTTTAACCGCGGTCCTTTGACCGGTGGCATGGCCTACCGCCAAGCCTTGGGAGCGATCAGCTCCAACCCCGATGCCTTGGTCTTCATTTTGGGAGTTGCTCCCAACGATGTGCCTTGGACCTTCGGCTACTCGTATGATTACACGATTTCTCCTTTGAAGAACACCCTGGGTGGCGCACATGAAATCTCCATGTCCTACCAGTTCCCTTGCCGCACGCGTGCTACGCGCTACAGCGAGATCAAGTGTCCAAAATTTTAATTGAATCCGTATGAAGCTTCAATCTCTTCTCCGTACATCACTGGGGGCCTTAGCCGCCACGATGTTGCTTGCTAGCTGTAGCAAGACTGCGTCGAATACGACAGGCATGTCCTACAACGACAAGAAAAACGGTGGTTTCCAAATCAACCTCAACTACAAGGGCCAAGAAACAGGTCCTGGTTTGGTCTTCATTGAAGGCGGCACCTTTATCATGGGCCGTTCTGAAGAAGATTTCATGCGCGATTGGAACAACACGCCCGCACGGGTGACCGTCGCGTCCTTCTACATGGACGAGAACGAAGTGACCAACGCCGATTACCGCGAATACCTGTATTGGTTGCGCCGTGTATACGACTACGGCTACTATCCCCAGATCTACCAATCTGCGTTGCCCGACACCTTGGTATGGCGCGACAAGTTGGGCTACAATGAGACCTACGTGGAGAACTACCTCCGTCACCCCGCCTACAACTTCTATCCTGTCGTGGGTGTGTCTTGGGAGCAAGCTATGCGTTACTGTTCATGGAGAACGGACCGCGTCAACGAACAAATCCTGATCGACAAGGGCATCTTGAACGTAATGGCTACCCAAATGGATGACCAAAACTTCAACACCGAAGTCTACCTCTATAAGCAGGGCGAATACACCCAGCAAAACAAAAAAGGCTTGAAGGACATCTCTCCTCAGCAGGTCTATGGCAAAGAAGGTCGCCCCGCTCGTATCGAGGACGGCATCTTGCTTCCCAAGTACCGCCTCCCAACAGAAGCGGAGTGGGAATACGCCGCCTATGCTGAAGTGGGCAACCGCGTCTACAACCGCACCATCGACCGCAACAAATACACCTGGAACGGCTCTAGCGTGCGCAACGCCGATAAGCAAAACCGCGGTGATATGTTGGCGAACTACCGCCGTGGATCGGGTGACAATATGGGTATCGGAGGCTACTTGAACGATCAAGCCAACATCACCATGCAAGTGCGCTTCTACCCCCCGAACGATTTTGGTTTGTACGATATGGCCGGCAACGTGGCCGAATGGGTATTGGACGTCTACCGCCCCTTGTCAGGAACGGATATGAGCGACCACCGTCCCTTCCGTGGTAACCAATTCACTGCATTTGACAACAACTACGACGGCATTGGTGAACTCGCAGTTTTGACGGAACCCCAGTACGATACCGACAGCAGCTTGGTGCGTTTGCCCGGTCAATTGCCTGTACGCAACGTAACGGAAGAGGAAAACCTCGGTCGTCGCAACTACCAGTACTCGGATTACCGCGATTTCCAAGACGGTGACGTTGAATCGTCTATCCTCTACGACAAAGGCGGTATTGCTGAAGGAGATGCACCGATGTACGAATACGGCGAGTCTACCCTGATCGGCAACAATGCCCGTGTGTACAAGGGCGGTTCATGGAAGGACATGGCCTACTGGTTGTCTCCTGGCACGCGCCGTTACTTGGAGCAGGACTTGTCTACCGACTTCATTGGTTTCCGTTGCGCCATGGACCGCGTAGGATTCCAAAACGAAGACAGCAAGCGCCGTAAGAGCACCGCTGCTCCTAAACAAGAAAAGTTCCGCCGCTACCAGCCCTAATGGAAGCGCTCTACGCACGCTTTGACGAGCGTGTAGGAATCTGCTCAGATAGCCGTTCTCTGGCGTCTGGGCAGATTTTTTTTGCGCTCAAAGGGGAGCGCTTCGACGGACACAGCTTCGCCCTTCAAGCTTTGCAGCAAGGTGCGTCTGCCGTCGTCGTTGAGGACCTCCCAGAGGACTTGGACCCTACAGATGCTCGCGTCTTTCACGTGCCCAGCGTCTTGCAAACGCTACAAGAGCTTGCGCGTCACCATAGACGCCACTGGGGGAAGCGCATTATCGGTTTGACGGGAAGCAACGGAAAGACCACAGTGAAAGAACTCTTTGCCGCTGTACTCAGCCAAAAATTCAACCTTCACGCCACAAAGGGCAACTTCAATAACCATTTGGGCGTTCCTTTTACGCTCTTGCAGCTGCAATCGGCCCATGAACTGGCCGTCGTTGAAATGGGCGCCAACCACCAAGGCGAAATTGACGCCTTGAGCCACATGGCCGAACCCAACCTGGGCTACATCACCAATTTTGGCCGAGCGCATTTGGAAGGCTTCGGAGGTATAGAAGGCGTCATCAAAGGCAAAACGGAACTTTATCGTTACCTGCAGGGCACGGGTGGCGAAATCCTGATCAATCCGGACGACCCCCTCCAAGTAGCGCACGCGGGCTCAACCGCATGGACCTTCCGAGCCGAGCTTCATACGTGGATGGAGGACGACGGCTTCGTACACATCCGTAACGGCGCCCATTCGGTCAAAAGTCATTTGAGTGGAAGTTATCAAGGCACCAACCTGAAAGCTGCCTGGACCCTCGGGGAACACTTTGGACTAGCGCCAGAAGCTATTTGCGCCGGAATCGCCTCGTATGTGCCTACCAACAACCGCGGAGAGCTCCGCAGCACGGAACGCAACTTGGTCTTCTTAGATGCCTACAATGCCAATCCAAGCAGCATGGAGGCCTCGTTTCGGTATGCCACGACCAGCCACATGGATCGACCGCACCACTACATCGCGGGGGACTTGTTTGAACTTGGAGCCTATTCCGAGGAGGAACACCAGCGCATGGTGGATCTCTTTGTGGCGGAAGGTGCGGAAAACGTTTGGCTCATTGGCGAAGCCTTTGAGAAAACAAAGCACCCGAGCACGTTTAGGTCGTTCCAAACGACGGACGAAGCCCTTGCCGCCCTTCATGAAGCCCGCCTTACGAATTGCTACGTTTGGGTAAAAGGGTCCCGAGGAATGGCCTTAGAGCGCTTGCTCCCCGCCTTGTAAGCGAACGGAATTACAGGGAAACCCGCAAACCGGCCCGAACGCCCAAAAACAACGGCAATTCCGTGTAGCTGCGCCAGGTTGCACCGGCCTCTAGGTCGCCAAAGCCATAGTCCATGACGCCCATAAGCAGGAAGCTGACGTATTCATTGATGGCTACCGTGGATCCCACTTGCAAGCCTGCTGTCCAAAACTGATCCACATAGACGGGATTGGCCAGGGTGCTGTGTTCAAAGGAAATGGCCTTTCGGTACGTGACGGTCGGCCAGGCTTCCAGGGTCACCTCGTCGCTCAAGTGGGTTACCAAGCCTGCACGCAAGGGAATCGCCCAATAGCGCGCCTTTACCTCCTGCACATCACCGTTTTCCAGGCGATGCCCGTAGTTGACCCAGGTTTGGCCCACGCCCACGCCCAAATACAGCGGACGGAGGTTGAAATCTGCGGAAAAACCCGTCTCCCCCATCAAACGAGGCAAAAATTTATCGGTCACCTCGGGCTGGACCCCGTTGAGATCTGCTCCAATGCGGCGGAAAACCGTACCCGGTTGGCCGTAGACATTGAAGTTGACGACGCGCTGGCGCACATCGCTGTCGGTGTAGTAGCGAGGCTGTGACTGAGCTTGTGCGCCCAAGGCCAACGCCATCCATGCAGTGAGAATTAAGCTACGCATGCGGCAATTTTTTCATGAAAAGCCTTCAAAAGGTCGGGAATTCCTGCTGGATTCTTACCTCCCGCAGACGCATAGAAGGCCTGGCCGCCTCCACCGCCTTGGATGTAGCTGCCCAGTTCACGGACCCATTGGCCCGCGTTCACGTGTGCGAGGGCCTCTTGTCCAACCCCGAGGTGGAGCTGCGCCTTGCCGTCCGCTTCCATGGCCAAAGCAATGACAGATGCGGGATTCGCATCTTTCAATTGGAAGACCACATCTTTTGCCGAGGCCGCATCGAGGGCCACTTTCGCTGCGATTACGGTGTAGGGTCCAACCTGCACCGCAGATTCCAGCAGTTCGCCTTTGAGGTTGCCCGCTTGGGCACGGTTTAATTCGTCTACTTTCTTCTGGAGCTCGCTCAATTCCGAACGCAAGTCGCGAATCACGGCCGCTGCGTCGGGATTTTTAGCTTCCGCGAGAACCTCGGCATAGGCTTGACGCTGTTCGAGCAGGTAGGTCATGGCCGCTTCACCGGCCAAGGCCTCCACGCGGCGCACACCGGCAGCCACCGAAGACTCGTTCAACAGAATAAAGGTGCCCAGCTGCTGCGTATTCTCGACGTGAGTTCCGCCACAGAGTTCGATGCTGGGCCCAAATTGAATCACTCGGACCGAATCGCCGTACTTCTCGCCAAACAGCGCCAT
>Ga0255751_10006231_pt1 | contig 10543 bp, 6 predicted proteins | sample 071ome_20_FD_179951 | JGI IMG/M metagenome (GOLD analysis project Ga0255751, IMG submission 179951) | Coastal salt marsh microbial communities from the Groves Creek Marsh, Skidaway Island, Georgia - 071412BT metaG (version 2) | ecosystem: Environmental > Aquatic > Marine > Intertidal zone > Salt...
ATTTCCTCAGCATTATTCAAATACGTGTTGGTATTCGCACGTCCGTCGAAGTCGTTCTGGTAGTCCGTATTCTCGTAGACCTTCAAACCTAATCTGTTAAAGATGACTACGTGCGAACCAGGGAATTGGTGAATGCCAGGAATGGTCCAGTAGTCGTTATTACCATCATTGTCGGGAGTTAATACAGTGGCTGCCTCTAGGTCACAAACGTCAGCGTCTAGGAAGTTAGGAACTCCATCGCCATCACAATCGTCAAAGCCTATACCATCGCCATCCGAATCAAACTCTACGGCATCAGGAATGCCGTCATTATCACTGTCGGTATCCTGCTGGTTCGGTATGCCGTCGCCATCTGCATCGGCCATACCGCCACCGGCGCCCGCAACGCCACCTTCATCATCGTTTGGAATACCATCACAATCCTCGTCGAGGGCGAGGATGAGCACGCTATCCGTGGCTAAGGCGCCATTAGTATCGATTGCGGTGATGGTGTACCATCCAGAGGTCAATGCGGTGATGGTATCTGTACCCTGTCCTGAACTCCAGAAGAGGCTGATCGGAGCGACACCGCCTGTAGTTGTGGCGTACGCCGCACCGTCGAGGTCGGTAGGACAGATGTTGTGGCTCAAGACGGTTGCGGAGATCGAGAAATAATTGGGTTCTGTTAAAATCACCGTATCCATCGTGCTACAACCGTTGCTATCTAGTACGGTCACGATGAACATGCCTTCCGGTAGACCGCTGAGGTCTTCAGTGCTGGCACCGTTGTTCCAAGAGTAGGTGTACGGTGCTGTACCGCCGCTTACGGTGAGGTCGGCAGAACCATCATTAGCACCCTCGGAACTAACCCCGTATCCATTGTAGTTGGATGGCGTGATACTAGTGATCAACGGTATGGGCTCATTAATGGTAATACTGCCCATGGCTGTACAACCGTTCGTGTCGCTCACCTCCCAAAAGTAGGTGCCGGCTGCGAGGTTGGCTGCCGTGGCTGTGCTGCCTAGGTTAATCCAAGTGTAGGAGTACGCTCCACTACCGCCGGTCGCATTGATGGAAGCGGTGCCGTTTGCTTCGCCATAACAGAGGGCATCTGTCGAGGTGATGGTCGCTTGAACCACACCGCCGGTGGGTTGGCTTACAGTAATTGGAACCTGAACAGAATCCACATTACCCAAACTATCTAGTCCGTAGAACCAAACTATTGGCGAACCTACATCCGCACAAGTAAAGAGTGTTTGTGAGAGCCATAAAGAATCCACTCCGCTACAATCGCTCGAGGCGCTATCTACCATGGGCAGGGTTAACGTATCAAAGCCCGCTGCGTCCAAGGTCAGGGCTACGCTGTACGGATACAATGCGGGACCGTTGGCATCGATAACCGTGATGGTAAATCCGACACTGTCCTTGTTGCCTGAGGCATCGCGAACCACGTAAGCAACGACATGCTGGCCTATACCAAAGTTGCCCGAAGGGGTATTGCTGTTGTAGTAGGTTGTGCTGTAGTTAGAACTATTCTCAGTGACCGTTGGCGAAGCCCAAGCAAAGGCTGCAAAACAACTATCCGGGTCCGCATTCAAGGTCGTATCGCCTTGGCTCAAGTTGATCACAGGTGCTACGGTGTCCTCCACGGTGATGAAGAAGCTACACGTATCGCCGTTGCCTTGCAGGTCGTAGGCGAAGTAGTCTATTTTAAACAGACCGATCTGCAAATAGCCGCCCTTGGCCAAGCTGAAGTAGGCACTGTCCATCCCACAGTTGTCGTAGACACTATCTCCGGTCCACGTTACTTGAGTCCAGCTGCTGTCCGCATCCGCGTAGATGGTAAGAGAGTCCGGGCAGTAAATCTCCGGCTTGATATTTTCCGTTACGATGAGTTTTTGAAGAATAGAATCTGTATTGCCATAAACATCGGTCACGTACCAATAGATATCATAATCTCCAAGCGCATAGTACGCGTTGGCATCATGGAACAAGGTGTCTATTCCACAAGCCTCCACAATAGGCGGAGGTGTCAAGCTTAAGCTATCCGTGAAGACGCCACAAGTATCAATACCTGCATAAATGGTGAGCGTATCTAAGGTGCCGGTCCAGGACGGTGCGATCGTATCAAGTACCGTTACTACGAAGAAACATGTATCGCTATTACCACTTGGATCCTCTGCATAGTGGAAAACGGTATCGACACCTACCGTGAAGAAGGTGCCGCTGGTGTCGCTATGCGTATAAATGATGCTGTCGCTATTGTCTGTCGCTAATGGCGTGGTCCAAACTAAGTTTGCGCCACAGTTCAGGGCATCTGCATACAAGGTGGTATCCATCAAACAGCTGGTGAAGCTCGGTGCGAAAGTATCTTGAACAGCTACCGTGAAGCTGCACGAATCTGTATTGCCGTTCACATCAGTGGCAACAGTCCATATCGTGTGCGTTCCTATACCGAACCAAGTGCCGCTCGTATCGCTCACGTAAGAAGTGTCTACGCCACAAGCATCGTACAGGTTAGCCGCCGCCCAGCTATAATTCACACCAGAGGTGTCGGCGCCCACATAAAGGGTAGTGTCGCTACCACATAAAATTTCTGGTGCCAGGGTATCTACAATAGTCACCGTAGCATAAGCAGTGTCGCTTTGGTTGCCGTCGGTCCCCACCAACATAACCGTATGGGCACCTAGGTCGGCGCAGGTCCAAGCCGCCGTATCTATGTTTAAAGTGAGGTTACAATTATCCGAGCTACCGCCGTCTACATCCGCTGCAGTAATGGCGACATTGCCTAGACTATCCACTTGAATGGTCAGGTCTTGTGCGATGACTACCGGAGCCACACCGTCGCTATCGCTCACGGCGATGCTCGCAGTGCCCTGACAGCCTAATGGATCGATGATGGTCACGGTATAGGTGCCGCTGGTCACGGCGCTGAGGTCTTCAGTCGTTTCGCCGTTGCTCCACACAAAGGAGATCGGTGTAACGGTGGTGATCATTGTTAGATCAACAGAACCGTCTGCAGTACCCGGACAGCTTGCCGGTGAAGCCACGAGTGAGGCTTGTGGGGTAGGATTGACATTCGCCGAAACAGGGTAGGAAGTCCATTGACAATCGCTTTGAGAGACGGCAACGACTTGGTAACGGTTAGTATCGGTTAATGCTGGTGTGGTGTACGTATTGCTGGTGGCACCGGGAATGGCAGTCCAAACATTACCCACTAAGGAATACCATTGATAAACCGTGGTTCCAGTCGTGCTGACCCCAAAAGTGGCAGTCGCGCCGGCACAGATGTCTTGTGATACGGGGCTGTAAGTAACGGTAAAATCGATAGGATCATTGAGACTCAAGGTATTACCGGCAGCAGTTTGACAGCCGTTGGCATCCGTCAAGATGAGGTCAATGTAGTGGCCTTGTGTAAGACCGGTAATCGTAGCGACGCCGCTAAGGACATTGGCGGTTGCTGAGCCTCCTTCGTAGGTTACGGTATAGGCGCCATCAGGCACATTAGTCACATCAAAGGTGATGGTACCGTCGTTAGCGCTACACACTGTAGGGTCAGTTTTGGCAAAGTTCGTGGCGGTAAGCGAACCTCCTTTAGTTCCTGTAACGCTCACTGTTGCGTTGTTCGCGCCCGTTGAGCTCAAGGTGATGCTCGCGGGATTTGGCGCAGGCGTTGTTCCGTCCATAGCAATGTAGATGGCGGTATCCAACGTTCCTGTGCTATCGGTCCCCAAAGTGAGGGTTGCGCTGTAGGTTCCGTTTAATGCCGTGCTGAGCTGGTATCCTGCAGGGGCGTTGATGATCAAGCTATCGCTGAGTTTATCCGCTTCAACCAAAACCGATTGTCCGGTACTTTGGAACCCGTCACAAGTAAAGAATGGAGTAGTCGTTCCGAAGGTGTTGATGGTCGGAACGGTAGTTTCATTTGCGGTAGTCGGGAACCATGACGCAGGGTTGTCGCCTGAGATGAGGTAGGTCACTGGACCCGTACCAGAAGCTCCGATGGTCAAGCTAATGCTGCTGGTGCTAGCATATTCAAGGGTTACGCGTGAGCGTCCGTCGGTTCCAGGTGTGTTTGAGCCTGGCGAGGTGTTTGCGAATGACCCACTGCCTGTACCGGTGGCCGAGTAGCTCAAGAAAGTGGATGAACCTAGCGTGTATCCCGAGAAACTTCCTGATTCAACGTAGCGGCCTGAAGGTCCCACAGCATCGAGGTCCCAAGCGGTTAGATAGAAATCTCCGAGGGTCGCAGGAATGGGGGAGCCAGCCGTGCCGTCCTCGATGAACTGAATGGTGTAGCGAACCAATCCATTGGGCCCTGTCCAAAGCACGGAAGGGCTAAAGTGCGCTGAAGAGTTGCCGTTGCTCGTGTTGTCGAGGTCGAAATCCGAGATTAAGGCATTCGTCATCCCGTCAATGGAGATGATGGCATCATAGGAGGTAGTGCCGACGGTAACCACATCATTATAAACACAAAATCCACCCACAGCTGTGGACGGATTCGAGGTGATGGGATCGTCGAACGATAAGGAACTGCCTGCCACAGAAATGCTCTGGGCATTAAGGGAATTGGTCCATCCAAAAAAGGCCAAACCAAGGCAGAATAGGAACCGTTTTTTCATAAAACGAGTATTGTGGGTCGTATAAAAACTAAAAGTAGGTACTTGGGTAAAGCACTGATTAAAAATAAGATGAACGCGGGGGCCAATTGAGTGAGCGCACAAGAACTTTTCAACCATAAGTGTCTCATTTGATTTGTCCAATTTCCAAAAAGCGTGATTTTTGTCACGTTTTAAAAATACCCCCAAAAGAAAACCCGGCCATTGAGGGACCGGGTTTCGCATTCTAAAATGACTAGTTGTTCGTTAACACAATTTAATCGCACACTATCCAGCGGAAGTACTGTAACGTACTGTCGTTCTGAACATCGATCTGACCTTCGAGTCCAGGAACGTTCTTAATAGTCAAAGGGAAAATCATCTCCCCACACCACGGATCATTGTCGCGGGGACAATCGCCGTACCCGTCGTTAGTTGAGGCGCTATGGCCTTTTCCTGTGGGTACCCGATTATTACTATCACGGCCTTTAGGGTCCGTTCCCGGAGTAAAGTCAGTGAAAATATCTGCACAACGTACGTGCAAGTCTTTGTACTGTTCAAACGTGCTTACCTCAAGGGTATCGCCGTCAAAAACAACTTGGATGGGGTAGATGTAGTCAAAACACTCACGAGGTTCCGTACTGCCCGCAACTACGGGTTCTTCCGCAGGAATGTTAGGCTCGCAACGCACGAAAAAGAACAGTCCGGCTAGGGGTAGGAGCCAAAAGAAAAATTTGTTCGTCTTCATTTTTGAGGTGTCTTAGTACCCTTATAACGAAGCCTTTGAAAAATTGTTCTAGCGGCGTTGGTTGAAAATGAGGGCTGAGGTAATGAGGAGAATTGGACCCAAAAGGACACTAGTGTAGAGGTACCAAAACAAGGGGATACAGCACATGCAGGCCAGGGCCACTTGTATAGGAAAAAGCCCCATGGTCAAGGTCATCTTAGAGGCAAGGACAGAGGTAGATATGGAAAGCACCGCGCAGGGCCCGATGTACATCCAAAATAACGCCGACCCAACATATCACGGAAGGTTCACAAGCCAAAGTTCCACCGTCCATAAAACGATGGAGATTGCAACAGCGGCATTAGGATATTTTGGCAATTTTTAGGAGCATAATGCTCAAGGTAACAAAAAACCCCACCTTCTCAGGCGGGGTTTCACAAACAAAACTTCTGTGATATTAGATGTTTGAATAGAATACTTTGGTGTTCTCATCTGCAGGTGCACATCCATCATAGCGCGTAGGTACTGGATTGTAGTTCACCACACCGTCTGCAGCCGCTTCCTCCGATGTGAAGTAGCACAACAAGGTTAAATCCTTGATAGTACGGAAGAAGTGTGCGCCATCTTCGTGTGCCGCCTCGTCGTAATCACGAAGGAAATCCTCGCGCTCCGTCTGAGTGGCTTCTTCAAAAGGACGGCCGATGGCTTTCTTGCCTTCTACCGCGATCTCCTGAATACCGGCATTCAACTTCTCTTGCATATCTGGGTAGTAACAATCGCGAATCATCACATCGATGAAGGCACCAGTGCGTGCATCACGTGCCCCAGCTGTAGCGGTGCGCGGGATGATGGTTTCAGCGATGGCATCCAATAAGGCCAATCGCGCAGGTCCTGCCGTGGTGGTGTCTGGATCAAAGGAGCAGCTCTCCAATAAAACTGTTGGGGCTACCAGCGTTCCTCCGATGGCAAGCGCCATGCGTTGTACCATTTGTCTGCGGGTCAAATCTTTATTTTCCATGGTCAATGCTTTAGAGGTTTCCTTTTTTCAATTCGCTCACGGCGTAGTCTGCAGCACGTGCAGTCATGGCCATGTAAGTCAACGATGGGTTCACACAAGAAGCCGAAGTCATTGCGGCACCGTCCGTCACGAAGACGTTCGGAGCATCCCAAACTTGGTTCCACTTGTTCAACACAGAGTTTGTTGGTGCCGTTCCCATTCGCGCCGTTCCCATCTCATGGATTCCCATTCCGAGGGCGTAGTCGCTCTCGTACGCGTAGACGCCTTTGAAGCCAGCTGCCTCCAACATATCCACAGCATCCTGCTTCATGTCTTCGCGCATCTTCATTTCATTTTCTTTGAGTTCAGCGTCGATGGCCAGTACCGGCAATCCCCATTTATCTGTTCGGGTCTTGTCGAGGCTGATCATGTTATCATGGTAAGGTAGGACTTCCCCGAAAGCGGTCATCCCCATACTCCAAGAACCTGGTTTGCTGATGCTGTCTTTAAAATCTGCACCGATACCCATTTCACGAACGCCGCGCCGCCAGTCGCTACGTGAAGCCGCACCCTGGTAACCAAAGCCACGCAGGTAGTCGCGTTTATCATCGCCCCAGTTACGGAAACGCGGGATGTAGAACCCGGTAGGACGTCCTCCGAAGTAGTATTTATCTTCATCGCCTTCCCAGTTTCCATAAGCTCCCACTCGAAAGTGGTGGTCCATCAAGTTGTGGCCCAGCTCGCCCGAGCTCGATCCCAAACCGCCTTCCCAAACGTCGGTGGCGCTATTCATCAAGATCCAAGTCGAGTTCAACGCCGAAGCATTCAAGAACACGATAGGTGCTGTGTATTCGTAGGTCATGTTCGTCTCGGCATCCAAAACAATCACCCCTTTGGCCTTCTTACCGTCCTTATCGTAGATCAATTCCTTCACGATACTGTGCGGGCGTAAGGTCAAATTCCCGGTGTCCAGAGCTGCTGGAAGAGTAGAGGATTGCGTGCTGAAGTAGCCGCCGTAAGGACAGCCCAGCCAACATTTGTTGCGGTACTGACAACCCGTACGGCCATTGTGCGGCACGGCGATGTTTGAGGTGCGACCAATGATCAATCGGCGCTTTTCATCAAAAGATTTTCGGATGCGCTCCGCAGCAGTTTTCTCCACACAGTTTAGGTCCATTGCATGCAAGTACACGCTGTCCGGCAACACATCCATGTCCTCATGAGACCCGCTCAAACCGGCATGGCGTTCCACGTGCTCGTACCAAGGGGCCATATCGTCGTAACCAATGGGCCACGGCGTGGCAATTCCCTCTTTCTCATTGGCCAAGAAATCCTCACGATTCCAGCGATAACTCTGGCGACCCCACATAAGTGAACGTCCGCCGACGTGGTAGCCTCGGTACCAATCAAAGCGCTTCTTCTCCGTGTACGGACAATCTTGGTCGTCTACCCAGAAGTGCGGGTTGAGTTCGTTCAATGGATAATCACGCTTCAACACCGGGTTGCGGTCTTTCTGCGCGGTGGTGGGCTTACCGCGGTGCGGGAATTCCCATGGATCCATGTTTGTGGTGGTGTAATCCTTGATGTGCTCGACGTTGCGTCCGCGCTCCAACATCAAGACCTTGAGGCCTTTTTCAGTGAGCTCTTTGGCTGCCCAGCCTCCGGAAATACCTGAGCCTACTACGATGGCATCGTAGTGCATTTGATTTTCTGCCATGAGTGAGTTGAGTTAACGATTGTCTAAGTTAGGTGTTTCTGTTGGTATATTCTTCTTTTCTAAAGCCACCATCCTACCGAATAAATTCATCGTAGCTGCGGCGCATACTCTCCTTTAGCGGCTCCTTGAATACGTACTCCAATGCAACATATCCTTCAAAACCGGTGGCGTCAATAGCCTGCATGACCGCCGGGTAGTTGATCTCTTGATCGTTCCACGGTTCATTGCGGCCAGGCACCCCCGCCACGTGGTAGTGCCCGTAATGTTGGTGGTTTTCCTTGATGTTCGCCACCAAGTTTCCCTCCATGATTTGCATGTGGTAGATGTCGTAAAGCAGTTTAAAGGAAGGACTGTCCAATTGCTTGGCGAGCTCCACACCCCATCGGCTGCTGTCGGCCATATAGTCCGGGTGATCGACGATGCTGTTGAACAGCTCCATCTGCAAGACCACCCCCTGCTCCTCGGCCAGCTTGACCATCGGAGTGAGCGACTTCACAGCCTGCTCCATTCCCGCTTCCTCACTTAAGCCTCTGCGGTTTCCACTAAAGCAAATAAGGTTGGTATAGCCGGCTTTCGCCACGCGCGGGATCATTTCACGGTAGCGCTCGTGCAGCACCCCTTCGAATTCGGCATGAATGAACCCATCGACAAGGTTGAGTTCAGCACCGTTGCACATGCTGCTATCCAGTCCGTGCTTTTTTAGATGGTGCCAATTCTCTGGGCCCACCAAATCCACCGCCTCAATACCTTCAGCAGCCAACCAGCCGCACAGTTCCTCCCAATCCAGGTCGGTCACTGTCCAGTGGCTCACACTTCTTTTATAGCCGAAAGCGCGCTCGCTCTTCACGACCGCTCCTTCCGCCTGGGCCGTTCCGGCCCAGAGCGCTCCGGGCGCGGCGGCTGCCGCGCCCAAAGTCATAAGTTTCTTTATGTGATTGCGTCTATTCATTTTTGAGTTTACTACCAACAGTAGTAGAAATGAATAGCGGATAGAAAACAAAAATTAATGCTATCGGTATGTATAAGGTGGTCATAATTATTTCTCGTCCCGCTTCTACATCAGATAATCCCATTTTCAATTCGTCATAGAAGCCACCCATAAACTGCATATAGATACTAACCGCAAACATACCAGCGCCTCCTACAACAGCAAGTCCTACTGCTCCTGTTTTCGGTAAATAGGTGGCGACAAACCCAATCATTGTGGGCCAGAAATAGGTTACCCCAATGCCAAAAATAAAGGCGCTGACAAACAACATACTGCCTTCACTAGTACCCATTAAGTATAGGCCTATGGTTGTAATTAGCGCGCTGAAAAACAATACTCCCGTAGTAGAAAAATGGGCAACAACTGGAGCGGCCATCGCTCGCCCAAAAGTCATAACACCAGCTGTAATAAGAAGGATGAGAATGGCGTTGTCATTGACACTTTTCAGCAATACGTCTACATATTGATTGATGAACAATTCCGAAATAGCCGTTCCAAACATGGCTAGGGTGATGATAATGAAGAGTGGATTTAGCAATTCTTTATACATCGCACCATAACTCACCTGATTAGCCACACGCTCTGTAACAGGAAAGGTAAGGCGTTCCATTTTATACGCATACCAGATGGTCGGAATGAGCATAAAAGCCATCATAAATTGCCATGTGAGTCCAATTTTTCCAAAGCCGAAGGCCACCAACGATCCTATAACGATACCTCCAGGAAACCATAAATGAAAATGATTGAGTTTCGTTGTTTTTTGCTCTGGATAAATCGAGGCTACCAATGGATTACATACTGCTTCCACCATACCATTGGCCAGGCCAATAGACAAGGTACTGATCCACAAGGACCAATAACCACCTGCAAAAATGGTGAGTAGAATTCCAACGAAGTGACCAATGTACGCTAGGCGCATCAAGTTTTTCATGCCAACAGCGTCTACCAACAGGCCACCTACGATCATACTAATGGGAAAGCCCCAGAAAGCCGTGGCTGCGATACTACTAAGTTCAGAACCGGAGAGTTTGAATTCCGCGCCTAGGTCATTTAAAATCCCCGCGCGAATGCCAAAACTCAAACTGGTTACCAATAAACTTGCACAACTAGCAATAAAGAGAGAACGACGGTTGCTTGTAGTTGCAGTCATAGTGTTTCGAATGTTTTGTGTTTAGGAAGTGTCTAAAATACACTTTATCCGCAAACATTGACGAAAATTGAGATGAAGTGGCCAATCATTTCATAAAATCTCACCCCTGGAACAAAGGTCAATTGGACATTTTCCACTACTTTGGGGCTTCAACAAAATCGCTTTTCCATGAGTCAAAAGTTACGTGCTGCCATGATCGGTGGCGGACCAGGTAGTTTTATCGGCGGCGTGCACCGCATCGCGGCGCGTATTGATGGCGACTATGAATTGGTCGCTGGCGCCTTTTCCTCCAAACCCGAAAAATGTTTGGAAACGGCACGCGAACTAGGCATCTCCGAAGACCGCGCCTACGGCAGTTGGCAGGAGTTGCTCTCATCGGAGCTCGAG
>Ga0255751_10006241_pt1 | contig 10537 bp, 12 predicted proteins | sample 071ome_20_FD_179951 | JGI IMG/M metagenome (GOLD analysis project Ga0255751, IMG submission 179951) | Coastal salt marsh microbial communities from the Groves Creek Marsh, Skidaway Island, Georgia - 071412BT metaG (version 2) | ecosystem: Environmental > Aquatic > Marine > Intertidal zone >...
ATCCGAACCCCTGCGCAAACATTCGGTTTCGCAAGCAACAGAAAAAACCGATCGAGCGTTATCGACCGGCAGAACTGGAGGCCGTCATGAAATTTCTTGATGGCGAGTCGCTGGTGTATTTCTCGCTGCTCAGAGCAACCGGGCTCCGGCCAGGAGAGGCGCTCGCGCTTGAATGGTCAGACTATGACGGCGAACGACTCGATATCTCGAAACAAATCGTCAGGCGCCGCATTCAATCGGACACAAAGACATCGGTTCGGCGCCGTGTCTATGTGCCAGGCTGGGTTCGGCCGATGATCGATAATCACTCAACCCGGTTTAAGCAGAGCTTCATCTTCTTAAACTCGATCGGCACGTTTCACTGCGACACTGACGTTTTCAATAAGGCTTGGCGCAAGGCGCATAACCGAGCGCGCGTGCCGTACAGAATTCCCTACTGCCTACGCCACACCAGGGCCGCTGAATTGCTCAGCCAGAATGCCTCTCCCGCCCTGGCGGCGAGAGAGCTGGGTCATTCTGTGCAGATGTTTTTGAATGTTTATTCCGAGTTTATCGAAGAGTATTCGACCGAGGATTTAGGCGTCCTCGAGGGCGTTGGACCGGGTGCCAAAAGCGAGCGCGTGGGGTAGGTTTTGGGGTAGCTTACAAAACCACACAAACGCATATTCAATAAAATCAATCACTTAACTAGCACAAAAACACACATATACCCATTAAATCGGGTTCGAGTCCCGTCCGGTCCGCCATCTTATCCCTTATAAATCAACCACTTAGTTTTTCGTGGGGTAGATTTGGGGTAATTATTGTATTAATGCTTGCTGCTGCGGCGATAGTTGAGCCCCGATCCTGCCCATTTCTGACCCAAGCGTTTGTGGGTTCGTGAACATACTGCTTACGAACGGTAAAGCATCCGCAAGCAGCTCGGGCGCGTGGCGACGCAGAACTGTCATCAGGTCATTAGACTCTAAGTCTTTAGCAAGGCGCTTGAGCGTAGCTGGGTCTCTCTCTACCAGCATGTCGGCAAGCCGAGACGCCATACTTTGCAGGAATTGATCTTCTGCGACTGAGCCACTATCCCTTGCGTTCTTAACAAGCAAATCGGTCAGGCTGCTAGGAATCTCTAAGCTAGTCGATGCTCGGTTTCGCATTTGCTTGAGCAGCTCTGATCTTTGCGCAGTCATGCTATTGGCTGCAGCTCGTTCTGTGACCGCCATTGTCGATTCTCTAGATAGGTTGTCCATAAAGATATCGAAGTCAGCTTGCCCTTTGTCACCATCAGGGAATGCCATCCTTAACAAATCCATTCGACGCTTAGACTTCATAATGTTTCGAGCCATGTTTGCAGACTCAACGCTTATATCGAATTGATCCTGCAGGTTTTGTAAGGCTCCAAGCCTAAACGCCTCTTTCTCTGAAGCGTTCATTCTCGTTAGCGCATCTGCCAGCTCGTCAGGGTCTTCTTTTAACAAACCCCTGCCGCGCTCCATCGCGTTCATCACTGCAGAGTCGCCTGCATAAAGAGCGCGAGCACGCGCGTAGGTTGGATTCACTTTATCGACATAGTCAAGAAAATCCGTGCGCAGATCCCTAATGGCCATCACCGTTTCTGTACCTAACCCTGGTTGCACCTGTCTTGGGAAGGCCACGTCATCAATACCCTTCTTCATGATGTCCAAGAACCTAGTCTGAATCGCGCTAACCGGATTCCCTTGTCTATCAAGTAATCGGCCGTCTGGCATAAGCCGCAAGCTCAGCGCTGTACCGTCACCTCTGTTTGCTGCGATTTGCGCAGCCCTTGCATAAGCCTCTTGCATTGCAGGCGTTCGCATTAAATCCCTAAGCTCGGAGGAGTACGGGATTTCTATCTTGTTCGCTGAGCCATACAGACGATCGGCCGATTTTCCTCTGGCCGACTTCAGCGCCTGAAAGTCGTTGTAATAATTTGCGCGCTGGCCAAAGGCTTCTTGAAGGATTGTGCCAAGCCGTCCGTTTCTACCCTGCTGGCGCGCCTCTAAATACCGCGTGGCAGTGGCTTTCCCAGGCCCAGGCATGACCGCAATGGCGTCCATTAGGCTCTGAGTGTTAGGACCAAGATCGGCAATCGTAAAGTCTTTGCCCGCAAGCTGGGCGACCTTTGATATTGCTTCTTCAACCGAAAGGCCATCTGCCTTAATTTGATCGACAAGCATTCGCTCAGCTTCACGCCTTCCGCGAGATGCTGATTGAGCCTCTGAGGTTTTAAAAATAGCGTCGTATGCATTGCCTAAAGGACGGCGCAATCCAGACATTACGAGGTCGCCACCAACCCCTAAGCCTGCGCCTAAAGCGCTGCTTGTTATCCTGTCCGAGGAAAGTCCTGAACCCTCGCCAGCCATGTAACCAGAAAGAGCGCCAGACGCACCAGCTCTTGCAGCGTTCGCCGCTAAAGTCTTGCCCGCGCCCAGAAAACCAAAAGGAGTTGCGCCCGCCATCTCATAGCCAAAAGCTGCGACCGGGTTCTCCTCACGGTACTGATCTATTGGCGCGCGCTCCATCGCACGCGCAACGTCACCCGCACTCACATTTTGACCAGAGCCTAGAGAGAGCTGCTCTGCAATTAATTGCATGTTTGGATCGAGAGCGCCTCTAAGAGATCCTATGATCTCATCTGAAGAGCTAAAAGACGCTCCTTGCAGAATTAGCCCTAACTGAGCCGGCGCAACGCTACCCGACCTTAAAGCTGAAAGCACTCTCTTGCCTTCTGGGTTCAAGCGGTTCTGCCTATCCCTTTCTTCTAGCTTTTGAGTTAGCTCTGTTATCTGATCGTTCAGTGCCATAGTGCTGTTACCTATTTGTGCTCAGGGCGTCTACCACATCATCGATGCCGCTACCTCTGTTCAAGATGCTGGCTGCGTTCGCTTTAATCTGGAGGATGTCTTTGCCAATGTACTCAGGGCTGGCTCGAAGCTTATCCATCGCATCTCGAAGCCTTATTTCAAACAACTTTGGTTTCGTTGAGTACAGATCGTAATTTTCATCCATAAACTTGTTGATAAGCTGGCTCATCATCTGCGCTCTTTTCGCTGCTACTATCTGTACTTGCAAAAGAACCATGTTGCCTTCTTTTGAGTTTTCAAGCTGAGGCAAGGACTTTTGAATAGTTCGCAAATCGTTGTCCGTTGGATTCACACCAAGTTGTTTCACGAGAGGAATCGTTATTTGGTTCGCGAACGCTCTGAACACTTCTGCGTCGCCAGGATTTGCAACATCTAAATTCAATGAGATGCCGGCATTTCTGAGATCAGTAAGAAAGCCTTGTCCGAATCCGGTCTGCAAACCGTTTTGCAACATCGCCTGCATACTCTGCAGCATGGGTAACGTTCTTGCAGCATCAGACGCAGACTCATGAAAAGGTTTGCTTAAGTTATCGATTGCAGTAAGTGCTCGTTCATCTAGCTTGTTCTGTCTGGCCGTTGTCCTATCTATATCGGCTTGGCTTTGAGCTTTTGTTTTTTCATTTTTTAATTGATAGCTGCTGAACGACGGGGTTGGTGTCTCACTGATCACCCTCTGCTCGGCAGTCAGGCCCGGCCTAGCGTTTGGGTTATCGATAAAATACTGCTGCATGTCAGCGCTTGGCTCAGTGATTGGCCTTACTTCGCCAGTGAGCGCGTTGACCGTGTATCGCTCGCCATAGGGTCCAGTTATTGGCGTGCTCTGCAGGTTTGTGTAGACGTTTTGAAGACCCTCGTAGTCGAGACCTTTCAGCATTTCTGTTTTGACGCCAGCCCGACTCAACGTATCAATAAGCTGCTGCCTATTAAGCTCTTCAATTACGCGCTGGTTCTGATCTGCCTTGTATCCTTCTATTTGGTATTTCTTCACAACGCTGCTGAGAGGCTCTCGATAGCCAAGAATCTCTTGAACAGGATTAAGAACCTGATTCTTGAACATATTGCCCATCGCCTGGCCAAAGTTGTCAGGCTTCTTGAACTCATAGTTGTCCATGTTTGGGCTGTACGTTTGCAGCAAATTGCCTTGCGCCTGATTGAGCATCAGCTCTCTCAACAAGCGCTGCTTTTCCTCTGGAGAGAGGCTATTGAAATCTAACTCAGCCATACGGACCTCTGATATTTTGTTGGGCAAAATTTAGATAGTTGGGCGTTTGTCCAACGAACCCGCCTGTTGGGGCGTAAGGAGCGTTTTGATAAGGCAGCGTTGGCGCGCTCACAGGCGCTCCTCCAAGACCGCCGGAACCAGGGTTCTCTGCCAAATACTTGGCGTATTCATCTGGCGGTAAAGAGAGCGCCATGATGTCGTTGATTCCCGTTTGATCTTTTAAGAATTTCATCGGATCGTTTTTAATCTCACTACCGACATCTTTTAACTCGTTCATGACGCCTTGCGGCATGCCTAGCAGGTCGCCGCCTATGTTCGCCAGTAAATTACCTAATGAACCAAACATTGAATTCTCCTTACCCGGTCCTTAGACCAAAGTTGAACCCGCTCCCGTCAGAGCTGGTCAGCGTCGGGTTAGGCAGCATGCCTGCGCCACTTCTCAACACATCGAACATTCTGAACGGATAGTTTTGTGCCTCTTGATATCGACGGTATTGATCGTCGAGCATCTGCTGCGCGAATGCTCGCTGCGTGTCGCCCACTCCTTGCAGAGCTGCCGCGTCTGCAAACGTCATGCCTCGCAAGTCCTGGCCAAACTGGCCAAGCTGCTGCGCACCAGCGAGCCGCTGCGCGGCTCCTTGAAGCCCAAGATTTTGCTGAGCGAGCTGACGCTGGAAACTTGCTTGCTGGTTTTGAATCCTGCGAGCTTGATCAAGCTCGGCTTGCGAGAGCCCTGACTGCTGGTTCGCAAGCGAGGCTTGCAGAGCGGCGCTTTGATTCGCTCGAGCCTGCTGCGCGGCCAAAGCCTGCGCTTGCAGGTTCGCGTCTTGGTTCGCAAGGCTCGCCTGGGCGCCGAGTTGCTGAGTCTGCAGCAATCCCTGATTCCTGGCCTGGCCTTCTGCAAGTGCAGTCTGCTGATTGGCGAGCTGAGCCCTGAGCGCCGCATCTTGGTTGGACATTAGCGCGCCTTGTCGAAGTTGCTGACCTTGCATTTCGGCCGACAAGTTCGCCTGGTTCATTTGGTTGGCTTGCGCTGCATTGCTCAACCTTCTCTGCAGCTCTTGATCTCGAAGTTGCATTTGGTTGGCGGCGTTGATCTGACCTGACTGCATAGCTCTCTCAGCATCGCCTACGCTTACCTGCTGATTGGCAAGCTGCCTTCGCAGATCGGCTTCCTGCGCCGCCAGCGCGCCCTGCATGCCGAGCTGGGCTTGCGCGGTTTGAGCCTGAAGTCCGAGCTGACCGCCAGTTTTGCTGGCATCGAGTCCGGTCGCCTGGTTAGCGAGATCAGCTTGTAGAGCTGCTTGCTGGTTAGCGCGAGCGGCGTCTGTTTGTCTTGCAAGGTCTGCCTCTGCAAGCCGTGCCGCAGACTCGAAGCCTGACTGCCTGAGCTGCGCTGCCGTGCGCGCTGATTGCTCGAGCGCAGCCCGATTGGTTTCGCCCTCGAGAATCGCTTGTCGATCGCCGCCAAAAGCGCCCCCGGCAACAGCCGCTGCTTTGTTCTGGTTTTGCTGAATCTTTCTCTGTCGCTCAATGTCGCCAAGCGCTGCATCGATCACGCCAGTTTGAAACTTGGACATATACGGGTCCATGCTCGTCTCGGCAAAACTGGCAGCCTTTAGCCTCTCCTCGCCAACGCCAGTTCCAGCGTTAATTTGTGGAGCGGTAATTGTTCCTGCCGTCTGGGCTTTGATTGGACCTGTAATTCGGTCGCCCACGCCGCCCGTGACATTGCTGCTGAACTTGCCAAGCGCTTGCGCTTGATTGGTCCCGGCAAACGTTGGGCTGTAATCGGCGCTGATGCCTTTTGAGCTTACATCTCCAGCATTAATTCCCGTGTTGATCGATCCCACAGTTGCTCTGCCGCCAGGGTTGAAGCTTTCGCTGACGCTTCGGGCTCTAATGTTTGCGACCGCCCCCTGCTGATCGACCGGCATCGAGCGGAGCAACCCCGGCTGATAATTAGCAACGCCCTGCGCGGCTTCAATGGCCTGACGCATTTGGTCTTGGCCTACGCCAGAGTTCGCGGCATCAACAGTCGCCTGCATCCCTGCCTGCTGGAACGGCGACATTGGAGCCACCGTTGCATACTGGTACGGGTTATAGGGTGTGTAGCTGAGCTGTTGACCTCTGTTGAATACATTAAGCAGCGACTGCTTGATCTGAGGGTCCATCTCCTGAGAAGAAGACTGTGATGATTTTCCAAAACTCATTAGAAAATACCTCCGATGTTAAAACCGCCCATGAACGGCAACCCGGCTAGGCGAACGTTGTTGGTGTAGCCTCCAAAATCTGGCAAAGGCGCTGGTGTTGGCGCGGGCGTTGAAGGTTGCTGAAGTTGCTCCTTTGTCACCGGCCTGAACCCGTCGAGAATCGGCATAGGCGTGTTTCTCGCAGGCAATTGCATCGGTGTAGTGCTCGTGCCAACCGTGCCCGCTAAATCAGACTGCGGCCTCGCATTACTTACTCCAGACGCGGAGGTGTTTGCAGGTACTCCTAAGCTTCCGGCCGTGATAGGCGCGACATTGCCAAACATACTGCTGATTTCTGCGGCAGGATCTGCTTGCTGCGTAAACAAGCCGCCGCGACTGCCAAACAGGTTGTCTATTTGCGCGTCAGTTATTTGCGTTCTATCTGAATCGTCATAAGTCGCTGGTGTGTACATGCCGCCTGGGTTTATGCCTCCGTAATAGTTTGGCGGGGGCGGCGGCGTAGTTGGCACAGGTATGTACTGCAATGTGTCCGGCGGCGGTCCTGAGTTCGTCATTTCGTCAGTCACTGGTTGCCCGTTATAGCCGCCAAAATTAAAGCTGAAGTCGAACGGGATTCCGGCGAATGGGTTGCCGAAATTAGGATAGTTCTGGTTGAACCCGCCACCTGGCAACGTTGGCTGCGGTTGCGGTTGCGGTTGCGGTTGCGGTTGCGGCTGCATAACGGGCGGCGGCTGATAGGGTCTGCTGTTATAGCCACCTGGCACCGGGAACTGCTGATAATAGTTAGGCATCGGCTGCATGACCTGGGTCATGCTTCCGTACATATCCATCATCGGGTTGTAGCTTCTGCTCATGCTTGGCGGTTGCCAAGGCTGATACGGCTGATATGACGGCTGCGGGTTGTACGCGGGCATGTTTAGCCCGCCGCCTCCCGGCCCTTTACCCATCGACATTTTGAACCTCCTTGTACATGGTGACGTGGCTCGTTTGGTAGCCGATGTCCTTTAATGTTTTTTGCCAACCCTTTCGGCCGCTCAGCGTGATGAAGTCGGCGTCAAGTTGGCGAGCAAAGTCATCGAGTGATTCATCGAAATCTTTGATCTGTTCTAAGTTGCCCGCCGCTAAAAAAATATGCACTGCCCGGACCTGCGGATAGACGACAAGCTGAGTGACAAGGCAGCTCTCGCTAGCCGGCCAGAACTGCATCAGCCCTCCATCGACCGCCTCGACCACGTCCTCAAACGTGTGCGTGCCGCCAGACAAATCAAGCGCCGATTGCAACAAAAGACGATAAGGCATCATTGCCTCAAGACTTGTTTTCGCGCTCATCGCGTCTTTCACATTCATAAGCTCGTCGCTCCTAACGTGCCTGAGTTGTCTACCGTGATCGACCAGCGCGTGCCGTCTGGTGATTTCAAAATCAATCGCGCAGCGCCAACCTCAACGTCTTCATTCTTCTTGTGATTCAGTTGGTCGGCTTGCTCGATCAACAAGTTCATCTCGTTAATCGTTCGCGCTTCGTACTTTTCTGTTGCGTTTGGCAGAATCATCGAGCGCTCCCCGGCACAACATCGAGCTTCATCGTGCCGACCCGCCAATCAGTAGCGACATTGCCAACGATTCGCATGCTTACTTCGCGACCTTGGAATCTAACGCTTGTCGGGTTGGCCATTGAATAAGGGCCGAAACTTGACTCGCTTGCGTTGGGGTAGTTGCGCGTTTTGAACGTCGCAGTCACGTCTCCCTGAGTCTGCTCGTCAGGAATTAGAGACCGAGCAACCATCAATCGATCGCCCTGTCCGAGCTGAACTGGTCCGCTTTCAACAAAGACCGTTGCGTCGTCGTAAGAGAAACCGACTTCATGCTCGTAAAGATATCCATCTGAGCCAACGTAGTTCGGATAAACGAACTCGCCGACATCAGCACCGGCTGTTCTGTCAACCGATCCAATCGTCCAGTAGTTTTCGCGATAGTTCCAAGCTACATATCGATCGCATTCGGTCGATTCGCTGGAAGGATAGAACCACCATATCTCGCTGAACTTGCTGTTCAACACGCCATACACTTTCGAGCGTTGCGAGTCGTTTATGTCGTTAAAGACAAAGTCGCCGACCGCGCTAGGCAAAGCCCTGACGCCGCCGTCGTAAATATGAAATGAATTAGTGCCCATCCAGGCGGCAAACGTGTCAGCTCGAACGACTGCGTTCGCTGAGGCAACGCCGCAGCCCGTACCGACGCGCTGAAAAGAGTAAACGAACGGAGGCCCGGTGTAGCGAGCAACGTGCGCATCGACGTTCGTGAGAATGAGCGTCTGTCCCCTCATCGATTTAGCCGTGATGATGTTGCCGCCAGTCGCTAACGTGAAGCCGCCCGCTTGGTTTGTTGAGGTTGCTGTCCAGGTCGTGTTGTCTTCCTGGTCGCACCACTCAACCCGGTTACCTTCGCCGCCCGCGCCGAGCGCAAAGACAAAACGTTCGTCTGTTGTGATGATCGAGTTGCAGCTTGTCGGCGCGTTAGTAATAACCGCCGCAGCCGTTGCCGTGTTGTTTTGCCACTCGTAAATCTTGCCGTCTGACGTTGAGCAGCCGAGAAGATACTGACCCCAAGTGTCGAGCGACCAGGTGGTGGCCGGAGTGTATGGGCCAGTGTCTGGGCGTGGAGTGCCCCATTCGTTAGCGCTCCAAGTAAGCGAGCCCCAACCGAGGTTCTGCACGGCGTCGGCGGCGCCGGCAGTAAAACCTGTCGGCGTGATGTCATGAATGGTATTGCTCTCGTCGATCACATAAAGTTTGCTGTGCGTTCCTGCGGCCGTGCGCCGGTTTCCCGCGTTGTCCCGATAAGTGATCAACGCGCGGCAAAGCCCGGTCATCGTGCTGCTTGTTCGCTTACGCCAGCCCCCAACAGGCTGCATGCTGCCTTCGTACCAGCGCACCAGGTTGGCATCGTTCCACTTATTTGCCTGTTGCAGGTTGGTGCCGTTTTTAACGACGCCTGGCGGGATATCGAGCGCAATCAAAGCCATAATCTAGTAGCTCCAAATCGCTGGAGACGGCAAGTCTGGCGCCGTATCCAAATGAATGAATCGACCACCCCCTTTTTGGTTGACGCCGATTCGTTTGATACCGTGCTTAATAGCAACCTCAAGGACGCGAATTGCTTGCTCGCCTGTGACGGCTATGTCTGCCGCATGCCCTGTCGAGTGTGCGCCAGGCTTTTCTTTCTTCGCTTCAATTGGATGTTCCGGGCATCGATAACCGCTACTGATCAGGAACGGAAACCCACACTCGTCACGAATGTCATCGAGCTTCTCTGCGAAGGAAGACTTAATACCCTCACCGCCACAGTGCTGACATCGAAACTCGTCGGGATGGAAATACTTCACTTCGCCACCCCCTTCACTTTTTCATAGCCTCTAATACCGCTCATGCCTAACATCCCGAGCATTACCGGATAAAGAAGATCGCTGTTCACTGGCGGCATCTCGAGCCACACGCTTAGAAGCGGCTGCGCAATCACGTTGTATGCAAGCCCTATCCAACAAACATGACCTATGGCCGGGCGCCATGACGATTGAAACCAATTGCCTTTCGCCTCTTGCTTGTTCAGTTCAATCTGAGCAAGCGCCTGCTCTTGCGCGTGCCGCTCGGCGAGCGTTGATAGTTCAAACGCGATACGCTGCTTCTCGCTTGCATCGGGGATGAACTTGTCGAGCAGCTTTGTCGCTGGCCCTATGATCTCGCCGAGTATTGCCATTAATTAACCAGTTCTATTTTCGGCTCTTCTTCTTCAGCCGGTTGCGCACTTTCTTTAATGCTGTTCGCATAGGCGTTGATCAAAACGTGAAGCTCCTGCCTTTGCAGGTCTAAACGACCAAGCTCGTTGCGCAGCTCCATTACTCTCTGCACATAAACCTTTGCTTCTTCGTTGAGGTCTTCAATTTTTATTTCATTGCCATCAATCACAACATTGTCCATCGCTCGCTCCTTATCTAAATCTTGCGTAGAGGTACACCACGCCAACAATCAGTGAGATTCCAAAACAGCCCCAGGCAAATAGCATGCTGGCTGCTTTGATCGCTTCTCGTCGTTGTTTTCGTTTCTTTCGGATTGCCGCCACGCGGGCGTCGTGTTCTTCGCGGGATTTTTGGATGCGGGCTTTGATGCTCGTATAGAGATCGCCCTGTCCCTGGAGGAGGCAAATGTCTTGAAGCTGACGATCGAAGTTTT
>Ga0255751_10006242_pt1 | contig 10537 bp, 6 predicted proteins | sample 071ome_20_FD_179951 | JGI IMG/M metagenome (GOLD analysis project Ga0255751, IMG submission 179951) | Coastal salt marsh microbial communities from the Groves Creek Marsh, Skidaway Island, Georgia - 071412BT metaG (version 2) | ecosystem: Environmental > Aquatic > Marine > Intertidal zone > Salt...
CGGAGTGAATGCCATATCCACACAGAGCATCACCATTAACAGTCAGCCATTCACACTACAATACAGCGAATTACAAAATACACCCACAATACCATCAGATATTTCTGAACTCACAGACAACACAGGCTTGTTGGGACAAGGTGGCGGTGGTGGTGGCAATGTCATTGTGCAAGGTGGTGGTGGATTAATCATCACAGCAGATGATTCTGTGGCAAGAACCATACTGCCAGGCAACACATTAAAAATTCAAGGTGCAGGTGATGTGACCACAACACTCACAGAAGAAAACGGCACAGATGTATTGACCATCACTCACAATGTGGCAGGCAGTGGTCCAGACACCAATACCACTTATGTGATATCAGCAGAAGATGGTGATGATGCCAACAGCAAAAAAATTAGATTGAGAGACAGCAATGATGCCATTCAAGACATCACACTAATAGCAGGAACCAATGTAGGTATCACTAGAAATGCCAATTCTTTCACATTCACAAGTACGGATAATAACACAACCTATGGTATTGCAAGTGCCACTGATGGTTCAGGCAATCAAGTTTTAAGATTACAAAGTTCAAGTGGTGCAACTGATGATGTAAAAATAATACCAGGTTCAGGAATTTCAGTCACAAGAACAGATGAAAATTCTATCACAATCAACAATACTCAAACATTACCAAATGTGTTTAGCACCATCAGAGTTGGCTTAACAAACGTGGTGGCAGATTCAACCAGCGATACATTAACATTAGTGGCAGGTGCAGGCATAGTACTCACACCAAATGCTTCCAATGACACCATACAGATAGACAGTTCTATACAGAATCAAAACTTGTTTCAAACTGTAGGATCTGATTCAGGATCAGTCACAGCATCTTCTATCACAGACACATTGAACATTGTGGGTGGTTCAGCAATATCAACCAATATTTCAGGCAACACTTTAGAAATCAATTACACAGGTAACGTGGGTGGCGAAGCCAACAATTTCGAAATTGTTGCTATAGGTACACCAGTTTCCAATGTTGAATTGATAGCAGATGATCCAAATGATACATTATATTTCACAGGTGGCTCAGGAATTTCGATCACAGCAACTGGTACAGGTTCAGGTCCAGGAGGTGCAGTGGATCAAGTATTCATCACTAACAGTGCTCCAAACGTGGATCAAAATATTTTCTACAATGTAACAGGAGATACTGGCACAATCACAGCATCTTCTATCACAGACACATTGCCTATAAAAGGTGGAACAGACATCACAACTTCTGTGGTAAATGGTGAATTAAAGATCAATTATGTTGGCAGTAACTCAAACTTCAATTTGCCAGACAACTATGCTTATAAAACCTTTGCCATAACACCATCAGGCGGATCTACCACAGCAAGTTCCAACGTTGATACATTAAATTTCTCAGCAGGCACAGGCATCACAATGAGTGCTTCCAATGATTTGATCACTGTGACCAACAGTGCACCAAATGTGGATCAAAACATTTTCCAGAATGTGTTGGCAGGTGGTGTAACGATTGTGGCAGACACAACCACAGACACATTATCATTTGCGGCAGGTACAGGAATCAGTATCACCGGTGATGCTGTGGGCGATCAAATTACCATTACAAACTCAGCACCAAATGTGGATCAAAATTTATTTGGCAGTATTGCTGTGTCTGGACAAACCAGTATCACTCCAAACAGCACAAACACTGCGTTGACATTTATCAATGGCGGAGGAATAACATTTACTACAAACAATGTGAGTAAATCTGTAACAGTTACCAACTCTTCTCCAAATGTTGATCAAAATATCTTTAACACTGTGAGAGTTTCAGGACAAACAGATGTAACCACTGCTTCAACAAACGGTGTGTTAACTTTTGTGGCTGGTACAGGTGTTACACTAACCACAGACAACTCAGCAAAATCTGTCACAATTAATTCTGCAGGTGGCACACTAGCAACTTTAACAGATACAACAATAACAACACCATCAAATGGACAGGTATTAAAATACAACGGCAGTGCTTGGATAAACAGTGCCGACGCAAGTGGTATTGCTCTAACAGATCTTTCAGTTGGTGCAGAAGCATCAGCGAGCGGAGATGGCGGTATTGCCTACAACAATATTAATGGAGTGTTCACGTATACTCCACCAACAGCGGCAGGTATTGGTGCTTTAGCAGACTTAACAGGTTCAAACCTAAACACACTAGCAGATGTTAACAATGCTGTGCCAACAGATGGACAAGTGCTTACTTGGGACAATGCTAATTCATATTGGAAACCAGCAACTGCAAGTGGCGGTGGCGGAACTCCAGGTGGAGTAGATACTCAGGTACAGTATAACGATAACGGAGCATTTGCCGGTGATGCAGGCTTCACATACAACGCAGGCTCAGACACACTAACAATTACAAACATTATCACAGAGTCAGTTAATGCACCAAACACATTAACAGGCACTTACACTATTTCATCACCAACAACTATTACACTTGATCCTGTAGACGAAATTATAAACGATGCTCCAATGAAACTGGTTTCAAAAACAGTAGCAGATTTGAGCACTTTAGTATCGTCCGTGGGAGCAATGGTATTTTGTACTAATGAATCAGGCGGAGCAATACCGGCTTTTTACGATGGAACAAATTGGAGAAGAGTCAGTGATAGAGCCATTGTCTCTTAATGATGAATGATTGTATCAGATATAAATCAAATTAGAGAATACATTGTCACAGTCCGAAAAGATGTGGACTGGCACATTATACATGATGAATTGTGTCGAGACACTTCAGCAGATGATTCTGTAGATTCAAACATTGTTCCTGACAGAGTGTGCGAGTGCTGTAAAGAACGTCCAAACAATCCAAGAAACACACATTACAATCTTTCAGAAGCAGAAGCAATCAAATTAAGACAAGATTCAAGAATACTGGCTGTACAGGCAGTTGAAGACATTCCAGAACCTATGCCAAGAGCATTCCAAGATGGAAATTTTAACAGATTGAGCACTGCAACTGGACAACAAGATAATTGGGGATTATTAAGACACACCAATCAAACCAACACATTTAACAACAGCCAATCAGATCCAGGTGGAAATTACGAGTATGTTTTAGATGGTACAGACGTTGACATGGTTATTGTGGACACAGGAATTCAAGTAGGACACCCTGAATGGAATAAAACAAATTATGTAGCACCAACTGTATACACCAGTGGTGATGTACAAAACGTAACCGGAGACGGTAGCGATTTCTTTAAGAGAGAACTCACAGTAAACGGCGTTAGAATAATGGCGGCAGGTGCTGTGGGTGGACAAACAGCAGTGCCAGACGAATGGATTAGAAAAGTAGCACAATTATTTAAATGGTTCACCAGACCAACATCTCAAACTAATCCACAATTTCAAGAACTGTTTATTAAAACATTAAAAGGAGATGCTGGAACTTATCACGCAGGCTTTCCAACTATACAAAGAGTGGCAAGAGGTGCAGGTGCAGATTACTCCACAAACTTCTTAACTGATGCAGGCGCTGAATTTTGGAATCTAACAAACTTGTATGACACTCATGTACAAAATGACATGGTGTGGTATTTGAATTCAACAGGTGGTCCTGCAGGCAATGGTAACGAAGATGCTCAAGAGGCAATCGAACACGTTTTCCATACACTGCATATGCACGGGTTATCTGCAGAGGATATAAAATTATATCCATATATAAGTTCCGATTGGAACACTGGTGATTTGTATAATGCAATGGTAGAGGCATACGATGCAGGTAAATGGGATCCATCAGGTTATCAAGAAAATCCAGATGATTGGAAAACTATCGGCGATGCTTTTGAAGTAGCGGCAAAAGAATATTTGTACTTGCTAAACTTTGCTATGTTTGATTATACAAGTTTATGGGACGGTGGAAGTCTTGCTCCAGAGTGGACAGACGATATGCGTACTCCAGCAGGCATTCAAGCAAATAACCCGTTAGGTGCTGAATTTTTTTATACATGGATACAACCGTGTATTTCAAAAATTCCTTTAGAAACCATACAAAGTTTATTCCGTAACGGCGACACTGGTAATCCTTATGCCGCAGGTAGATCAGGTTACATTGCTGATTCAGAAATAAGATTAAAACAGATCGATTGGTTTACGGAATCAAATAATGTTGGCACACAGCCAGCAAACTTTTACACAGATGTGAATGGTCACGGTTCACACTGTATTGGAACCATGGCAGGAAAAACATTTGGTTGGTGTAAAAATTCTGACATATACAACATCACTCTTTATTCCAATACAGGAAACAATATCTCTTGGGCTGATACCATTGACTCACTAATAGATTGGCACAACGCTAAACCAACCTTGCCAGACACTGGTGCTAAAAAACCCACTGTGGTCAATATGAGTTTTGGTTATGTGTGGTACATAAGAACAACAACCACTCCAAATGCAATATCATTTAATGGCACAACTTATTATGACATTACAGGTGGCAGATATAGAGGTGTTACACACACAGATACCACATATGCTAACCTACAAAACAGAGGATTAATTGGAGAAGCACAAGGTGGAGGTGTATATGGGTTTCCAAGAAAATTTACTTCTGATGATGCTGATGTGGAAACACTGATCAACAATGGAATTCATGTGTGTTGTGCCGCTGGCAATGATTCCATGAAAATGGATATACCAGGCGGAGTAGATTACGACAACTATCTTACAATAGACGTTGGTGGGTCAACATATTATGTATACTATCACAGAGGTGGTTCTCCTTCAGTGTATGAAGGTGGAAACACATTGAGTGGTCCTAATGCGACTGAAGACAATCCTGTGGGAGATTTAAATGAAGGGTTCATGGTAGGTGCATTAGAAAACAGTGATGTGTTGGATGGTGTGATATATCGTGATAAGAAAACTACATTCAGTCAGTCAGGTCCAGGTGTAAACATCTACACTGCTGGAAGATATATCATAAGTGCCCAACCCAACAATCAAGGTTCTACATATTTTGCTGACGCCAGTTATAGACAAGCCAAATACTCAGGCACATCAATGGCGGCTCCACAGATGTGTGGCATGATTGGTCTTTTAACACAGGCACATCCTGATTGGACTCCTGCTCAAGTAAAAAAATATTTTGAATCAAATTCAGTAGCCAATCTAAATGATACCGGCAACAATAATGATTACACAACAAATACCACAATACATGGTGGACCCAACAGGGTGGCTTACTTTCCAATGAATGGACAAAAGAAGTTTGGATATAATTAAGGATAAATATTAGTATGGCAATTAGCACAATCAACATAGGAACACTGGCAAACGACGGCACTGGTGACGATCTAAGAGAAGCGTTTATTAAAGTTAACAATAACTTTACAGAATTGAATGCTCGTCAGGCTGAAAATACCACTGCATCTAATAGACTGGCAGATGATGCCACTACAAAAGGTGTGTTTGCTCAAAAAGTAAATGATAATTTAATATTCAAAAATTTAAAAGCAGGTCCTAATGTTTCATTGAGTGCTGACAACAATCAGATCACAATCACTTCTTCAGGTATTGTGAGCATACTGTTTACCACAGATACTGGCTCTTTGAATCCGATTGGATCACAAGGACAAGTGCAAATTAGAGGTACAAGAGGTGCCACCACAACAGGTGTTGGTTCTATAATCACTGTTGATTCTGCATTGTCAAATGAAACTTCACCAACTCTATCAGCAACACTAAACGCCAACAACAATGATATAACAAACGTTGGCACAATTACTGCCAACAATTATGTTGGTTTAGTTAAAGGTATCGATGTTGATGATGTCAACAGTTTGATCGGTTTTGACTTTGGTGGAATACAAAATCCTGTACAAAATATGATACAGTGGTTAGAGCAATTTAATCCTGTAAATATGGGCACAATTACTGCCCCTTCGGCTCAAGGAATCAACTTAGGTTCAATCTAAGCATTCTATTTCACGATAAATATCTATATCATGCATGATTTATGGACAGTTCAAACAGGGTATAATCTAGGCACATATCAAGAAAGAGTGCCCACAACAATCAATTTACCTATATCAGGTGCTGATTCTATTGTGACAATAGCAGGAACAATACCTCCTGGATTAAGATTGGATGGACAAACATTAAAAGGCACACCTTTTCAAGTGTCACGTTCAACACAGTATGAGTTTTGTTTAAGAGCAACTCATCAAACAAGAATTCAAGATAGAACTTTTACAGTTAATATACAAGGTCCTGATGCTCCAACTTGGACAACTCCAGCAGGCACTTTACCTATAGGTGAAAACAATCAATTGTTTGTGTTGGATAGTTCTTATGTGGACTATCAATTGGAAGCCATAGATGCAGATTTAAGTGCCAACACAGTTTTAGAATACTATATTCCAGAAGGTGGTGGAGAACTTCCACCAGGATTAACACTCAGCAAGACAGGAAAAATTTCAGGTATAGTTGATCCTATACTAGCCTTAGATATTCTTTCTAGCACAGGTTATTATGATTCAAACGATTATGCTTCTGCTCCTTTCGATTTTGGTATTCAAGGTTCTATAGCAAATAGAAGTTTTTATTTTGATGTTCAAGAATATTCGGAACTGTATAATGCTCAAATTAGTTCAAGAACACAAAGAAAACTAAATCGTTATTATGAATTTACTGTAAACGTCACAGATGGTGACAGCACAGCACAAAGAAAATTTAAAATATTTGTCGTAGGAGATGATTTCTTAAGAGCAGATAATACTATCATGCAGGTGGGGTCAGGTGTATTCACTTCAGATGGAACATTTTTACGTACTCCACAATGGTTAACACCATCAGATCTAGGATTCAAACGTGCGAACAATTATGTCACAATTTTTTTAGAACTGTATGATCCAAACACTGTGCCAGGACTTGTAAGTTATGTTCAAGAAAGATTAAATGATGATAACACCGTTTCAACTCTTCCTCCAGGCATGGCACTGGATCCTAACACAGGAGAAATAGCAGGTAGAGTTCCTTATCAACCAGCAGTTACAAAAGAATATAAATTTACAATCAGTGCCGTAAGAGCAAATATTGGTTCCGATTTAGTCACAGTTAATATCACTCCATACGAAGATCAACTTCAAGGATCTGACACACTGAAGATTCAGAAGTTATCTGTGGGACTGGCAGACGGTTTAGATGATATCACCAGTTTAATAAATCAAAAAATTGTTATTAACAATCAAGAATACACAGTTTTACAAGTTGACGATTCCAATCAGAGATATGATGTATTAAAATTAAACAGAAATTTACAATCAAACGATTTATTAGTTTACACAGGAACTGTGTATGAGCCTAACGATTATAAAAATGGTATTCAGACTGTGGTTAATAGAGCAAATAATGAAATATTTGTTTATAATAGAATTTCTAAAGACAAATACAAAGGCAGAACACTGCGTATAGGATCTAACGAATATATCATTGCTGATATACAATCATTACTGGCAGAGGGTGAACCAGCATTGCAAGGCATAGCAAGTGCCACATCATTAGAAAAAATTGTTTTAAATATTCCACTACAGGATTCATTTGTAAATGAACAAAACATCAGTATTGCGGCTTTTGAAAATGAAGTTTACAGCAAAAACTTCTTGCTCAACAGTACAGACACAGAACCTAAAGCAACTAAAACATTCACAGTTAAAGTATTAGGAGAAGTTGACAGTACAATCACTTGGATTACTGATTCTAATTTAGGCACACTCAAAGCAAACTTAACCAGTCATTTGAGATTAGATGCTCAAAGCACAGTATCAGATGCTAGAATGAAATATTTGTTAATGAGTGGATCACTTCCACCAGGATTAAGTTTAACATTGGATGGTGAAATTGTAGGCAACGTTAGATTGTACAGCGAAGATTCGTTGCCAGGAATAACATCATTTGACAATAATAGTTTAACACTAGATGGTGGTACAACCACTGTGGACGAAAGTTACACATTTACAGTTAGAGCACAAGATAGATTTGGATTCAGTTCTGTTGAAAAAACATTCTCATTATTTGTTGATACAGATGTAACACAAACATTTACAGATTTGTATGTCCAACCTTTACTCAAACCTAATCAAAGAGAATACTTTAGAGACTTTATTAGTAATCCAAACATATTTGGTATTGATAAAATTTACAGACCAAATGACTCAGCGTTTGGCTTACAAAAAACAATGAAAATGTTAGTGTATGCTGGAATTGAAAAGAAAGTTATAGGTCATTATGTCACAGCAGTTTCCAGTCATCATAAAAGATGTAGATTCAATTTTGGTGAAATCAAAACAGCAGTTGCCAAGTACCCAGGAACAAATAATATTGCTTACGAAGTTGTCTATGCTGAAATAGTGGACACAAGAGATGTAAAGAATGGCACAACAAGAAAAACAATAGACATTAGGGCACAAAACAAAATCAAAGTAAATCAAACCCAGTTAGAAGTTACAGATGATTCAACCAAATTAAATGTGGGTGGATCTGCCTACACAATATTTGTACAAGCAGGATCACAATTATCTGTTTCAGCAGTAGGAACCAGTTTAGAAATTTTTGCTAGAACAGGACGTTTATTAGTGGATGTTCCTCAGGGAGAATTGTTTATCGATATGCAGTCAGGACCTGACCTATTAATTGGAAGTGTTGAACAAGTGAACGGTGATCCATTTAGATTCAGACCAAAAAATTCTGTGATCAAAGTTGACACCACTTTGCTTAAAGCCAGTATGAGTGATGACGAACTGAGATACATCAGCAACATATCTAACATGAGAGACAACATAAAATCACTAGGAGTGTCTGAAGGAGGAATGTTACCACTTTGGATGAAAACAGCACAAGGCGAGAGTGTTTCTGCCATAGGTTACACCACAGCAGTACCTCTGTGTTATTGTAAGCCAGGCACCAGTGAAAGCATTGCTTTGGCAGTGAAAAACAGTGGGTTTGATATTAAAAATATAAATTTTGAAATTGATAGATATCTGATATCTGGAACTGAAGGCAATAGTGCGGATCAATACGTGCTCTTTCCTAACTATCAATACAATGTATAACAATAAATACAAGTAGGATATAAAAAAATGAGTGATATAGATTCAACAAGCATAGACGCAACTTACCCAGTGGCTGGGCAAGACAACAACAGTCAAGGATTTAGAGATAATTTTAACATTATCAAAAACAATTTTGCCACAGCAAAGTCTGAAATCACAACACTTGAAAGCAATACAGCCAAAACAAATGCTAACAACAACTTTAACAGCAATGAAGTAAGTGGAGCATTGTTCAAAGGCAATTTTACAAAAAGCCATGATGCTGGAACAGTCAGTAATAATGTTAATATCAGTTTAACTAATGGAAATTTCCAAAGAATAGTTGTAGGTTCAAATGTTACTATAACATTGGATGACTGGAGTCAAACAAATAATGCTCTAGAAAGTGTTGTTGTTCATGTTACCAAAGCAGGAGGAGACAGAACAATCACATGGGCCACAAATGGCGGTACAGTCAAAACCGATGGTTCATCTATATGGAATTCTTTTTTGGTTGATAGCACCACAAATCCTAAAGCAGTTGAATTTTATTCATACGATAAAGGAGTAACTGTGTTCGCCAGATACATTGGTCAATTCAGTTAATATGTTATGTTTCACCCATTGGGCAAAGATTTAGGTGATATTCCAACTCCAGAACTGGAAAAGAAACTCACAGAACTACGTACCAAATATTTGAGAGCAAACAATCCACAAATACGCAATCAAATCAATTTCTTCATCATGGACTACACAGAAGAACTCAAAATGCGTTGGCACAAAGAACAACAAGAGCTGAATAAAAATTCTGGTAGCGATATAGATGATTTGATTAATGTGGATTAGTCTTGACTTTTTGAATTAAATCCTTTATAATCAACACATGAAATTAGACACATTAGGTTTGCCGAAGTACGATGTAGATGATTGTATGGATCTTATCTACAAAGGCAAATTGGATACACTGTTCAAAGTGTATGTGGAAAAGAACGCAGAAACAGAACAATTCAATCGATCAATCAAAGAAACTGGTGATGGACAACAGTTGAAATACTATGAACCATTAGACATTGAACTGAAAGAATTTGATACATTGTTACAATCAGAATGGTTTATGCCCAACAGTTACAAACAATTTGATGTGGAAAAATATATTCACAGTTTGTGTCCTGACACAGCAGAAGCCAAACAGAGAGTAACAGAAGAATTGGATAAGTTTAAACAATTAGGCTATATGGATCTATTGAAGTTTTTACACTTTTTGGTAACATTCATGAGAGAACACAAAATGGTATGGGGTGTAGGCAGAGGCAGTTCAGTAGCGAGTTATGTTTTATTCTTGTTGGGCATACACAAAATTGACTCGATTCAATATCAGTTGGACTGGCAGGAATTCATCAGATAAATACATACATAATAGGAGAACATTAAAATGGCAGTA
>Ga0255751_10006244_pt1 | contig 10536 bp, 9 predicted proteins | sample 071ome_20_FD_179951 | JGI IMG/M metagenome (GOLD analysis project Ga0255751, IMG submission 179951) | Coastal salt marsh microbial communities from the Groves Creek Marsh, Skidaway Island, Georgia - 071412BT metaG (version 2) | ecosystem: Environmental > Aquatic > Marine > Intertidal zone > Salt...
GTCCTGATCACCGGGTCGACGCTGATCAATAACACGCTGGATGAGGTGCTCGAGCACTGTACTTCGCGCGCGCAGATTGCCCTTATTGGACCCACCGCGTCCTGCTTGCCGGATCCATTGTTTGAACAAGGCATCAGCGTTATCGGGAGCGTCACGGTTCGTGACAGCGCGCTTTTGCATCGACTGCTGGAAGCCGGTGAAGCCTGGGACGACGCCACCACCAAGTACTGCATCCGGTCGGATCAATATCCCGGAAGCGCATCGCTGCTTCCGAGTCATCACCTTGCATCTTAGGGCGATCTTGAAGAGGCCAATGGGGTGGGGTCGATATAATTGCCGGCGATGACAACGCTAAAAACAATGCTTGCCGCCGCCGTCATGATCTTGACGCCATGGGCGGCGAACGGCGGCGAGCTCGTGGCGGCCCTCGATCTCAGGGCCGATGCCGTTGAAGCATCCGAAAAAAAACTACCCATACTGCTGCTGTACACGGCAAGTTACTGTCACTACTGTGCGACCGTGAAAGCCGATGTCTACTTCCCCATGAATGACGATCCGGATGCCAGAGCACGGGTGGTTCTTCGGGAGATACAGGTCGACAGTTCTGCCCCAATCCGCGAATTCAGCGGCAACCAGCTCAATCACCGCGAATTTGCCAAAATCCGTGGCATCACTATCGTGCCCACGCTCGAGATCGTCGATGAGCAGGGCGCGCCGCTCACCGAGCCATTGGTTGGATCGGGCGTTAGGGATTTTTACGGTTTTTATGTGGAGCAGGGAATCAATCAAGCGCTGCTCGAGATCAAAACGAGAAAGAACGCATCATGAATCGTGCATCAGACCCCGAGGACTTGGACCTGGGGCAACAAGAAGTGTTGCCCGAGTGGATCGACTACAACGGACACATGAACGTGGCCTACTATGTGTTGGCCTTTGATCATAGTGTCGATGCCCTGATGCACCAAATGGGCATCACCCCCGACTACCTGAAGCATCAGCAGTCATCAACGTTCACCCTGGAGATGCATATCAATTATCTTCAGGAACTTCATCTGGGCGACCCATTGCGATTGACCTGCCAGTTGCTCGATGCTGACAGCAAGCGCGTGCATTACTTCCTACGGATGTTTCATGCGAGCGAAGGCTATCTGGCAGCGACCAGCGAGCAAATCATGATGCATGTCAGCCTGGAGAGCCGTCGCTCGTCGCCCTTTCCAGAGGCAATCTACAAGACCCTGTCGGGGATGCTCGATGCTCACCGGGCGCTGCCACGCCCTGAGCAGGCTGGGCGCATTATGGGAATTAAGCGGCGTTAAGACGAACGGCTAACGGCTTACTCGCCCAGTTTTTCAATAATGCCGTCCAGCTCATCCAGGGAGTTATAGATGATGACCAGCCGACCGGACTTGCCGTCTTTGGTTTCCAGATGAACCGGTGCGGCCAGCTTCTCGGATAACGACTCTTCAAGACGAAGAATGTCGCGACTCTTTCGGCGCTTGGATTTTTTCTTGGCGCTTTTTTCACTCTGCTCCTCGATTAGCCGCCGCACCATTTCCTCGGCCTGTCGAACCGACAGTCGCTTCGAGATAATCGTCTTGGCAGCGAGTCCCTGCTGATTTTTCGGTAGCGCGAGCAGGGCGCGCGCGTGACCGGCTTCGATGAGACCGGCCTCGAGATGCTCACGCACCAAAGGATCCAGCTTCAGCAAGCGAAGCAGATTCGTCACCGCTGCGCGGGAGCGTCCGACCGAATCAGCAACCTGCTGGTGCGTCAGACCAAATTCATCCAGCAGACGCTTGAACCCTGCGGCCTCTTCAATCGCGTTGAGATTTTCACGCTGAATGTTTTCGATCAGACCGACGGCGAGGGCGGCCTCATCCGGCACGCGCCGCACCACCGCCGGCACTTGGGTCAGTCCGGCGATCTGCGCGGCCCGCCAGCGCCGCTCGCCGGCGATCAGCTCGTAACCGCCGCCTGCGGTTTCCCGTACCAGCAGCGGTTGAATGATACCTTGGGCCGAAATCGATGCGGCCAGCTCTTGGAGGGACGCTTCGTCCATTTGGGTTCTGGGCTGATAGCGCCCTTTCCTGATCTGGTTGACCACCACCTGGCGTAACTCCCCTTCCGCGGGCTTCGCGGTGGACGGGGACGCCCCGAGCAGCGCGTCCAGTCCTTTGCCGAGTCGAGGTCGTGAACTCATGCGCTGGACCCCGCCGATTCAACATGCTGCAGGTTCTGTAACAGCTCTTTGGCCAATTCACGATAGGCGACAGCGCCCTGACACGAAGGGTCGTAATCGATCACTGATTTGCCAAAACTTGGCGCCTCCGCCAAACGGACGTTGCGGGGGATCACGGTTTCGTACAGAAGATTGCCATAATGAGCCCGCAGCTGCTTCGAGACCTCGTTCGTCAAAGAGTTACGTCCATCAAACATGGTGCGCAAAAGACCCTCAATTACCAAATCCGGGTTTATGCCATTTCGCAGGCGGCGGATGGTGTCATCCAGGCCGCTCAGGCCTTCGAGCGCATAGTACTCGCATTGCACCGGAATCAACACCGAATCTGCCGCCACCAGCGCATTCAGGGTCAAAATATTGAGGGCCGGCGGACAATCGATCAAGACAAAACGGTAGTCGGTCAGCGTCTCAAGAATCGTTTTCAATCGGAAGTTATCGCCTTCCTCCTCATGCGTGATCTCGGCTTGTGCGCCCGCGAGACCCGGTTCTGCAGGAAGCAGATCGAATCCTGATGCGGTCTCCACGATGGCGTCAGCTGCCGCGCTCTCGCCGAGCAGCACCTGGTAAATCGTGCTCGTGAGCGTATCGCGCGCCACGCCGCTACCGACGGTGGCGTTGGCCTGCGGATCGAGATCGACCAACAACACGCGAGCGTCCGCTCGGGCCAGTGCCGCGGCGAGATTGATCGCCGTGGTGGTCTTGCCCACGCCGCCTTTCTGGTTGGTGACTGCGATGATTCTGCTCAAGTTGCTACCCTGAAAGTCCTTCTATTACGACAATATGCCTGCTCGCCGAAAGGCCGGGGACCGAGACCGACATGACCTGCGCCAGCTCTCTTTGCTCCCGACTCAGAGCGGCTAACTCATCGTCGGGGTACACGCCCTTCATGGCGATAAGACGAAGCCGCGGATGGCAAAGGTGGGCTGTCATCCTCAACAGGCTGGAAAGCGATGTCACCGCGCGCGCCGTTAGCGTATCAAAAATCACATCACCTCGGTAATCCTCGACCCGTCCTTCGAAAACCGACAGGTTTTTCATTCCCAGTCGCGCTTTGACCTCCCGGAGGAACCCTGCCTTCTTGCCCCGGCTCTCTACCAAAGTCCAGTGCGAATCGGGGCGCACGAGGGCAAGCACCAGCCCGGGCAAACCGGCGCCCGAACCCACGTCCATTGCCGTCGCACCTTGGATGTGCGGATTGACGCTAAGACTGTCGAGCAAGTGATGCGTCAGGATCTTCTGCCTATTCTCAACAGCGGTTAAGTTATGGGTCTTGTTCCAAAGCAGCAAATAATCGACATATGCGATCAGCTTTTCGACGTCTGTCTCACCGAGGGCGATATCCATCTGCTGAGCGCCCTGCACCAGGCCGCTCAGCAGATACGCTTTGTCATCCTGGCTGAGCGCGCTCAAGCTGCTGAGCGCAACTGCTGGCGCTTGAGGTGCACCAGTATCAGCGAGATCGCCGCGGGGGTAATTCCTGATAGGCGGGCCGCCTGGCCAACCGTCAACGGTCGATGCGTCTTCAGAATCTGCAGCACTTCCGTTGACAGTCCGCGAACCCGGTCGTAGTCGATATCATCCGGAATTCGGGTATCTTCATGTCGTCGCTGTCGTGCGATCTCATCGCGTTGGCGATCGATATACCCGGCGTATCGGGCCTCGATTTCCAGTTGCTCAATCACGGCTGAATCCGAAATCGGCTGCAAGCCGGAGCCCAAACTGCAAAGATCCTCGTAGCGCGCCTCAGGCCGTCGCAACAGATCGGCAAGCGTCTGCTCGCGACTCAGCTCCTGGCCTAACACGCGCTCAGCCTGAGCTTTAGAAATCTCGCCGGGGCGAATCCACGTCGTTTGAAGCCGCGCGCGCTCTGCATCCAGCGAAGCGCGTTTTTCGCTGAAGACGCGCCAGCGTTCATCGCCCACCAGACCCAGCGTTCGTCCTAACTGGGTCAACCTCAGGTCGGCATTGTCCTCGCGCAACTGGAGTCGGTACTCAGCGCGTGACGTAAACATGCGGTAAGGCTCGCTGACGCCGCGGGTGACAAGATCGTCAATCATGACGCCGATATAGGCCTCGTCGCGCTTTGGCCACCAGGGAGATTCGCCTTTGCAGCTGCGGGCAGCGTTCAGCCCAGCCACCAAGCCCTGTCCTGCCGCTTCTTCATAACCCGTGGTGCCGTTGATCTGGCCCGCAAAGAAGAGGCCCGCAACCGCCCGGGTCTGCAGCGAAGGCAAGAGGTCTCGCGGATCAAAGTAGTCATACTCGATCGCGTAGCCGGCACGGGTAATGCGCGCCGTCTCGAAGCCCTTAATGCTGCGCACCATATCCCATTGAATATCGAAGGGCAGGCTGGTGGAGAGCCCGTTAGGATAGATCTCATGGGTGGTTAATCCCTCGGGCTCCACGAAAATCTGGTGTGAGGAGCGATCCGCAAATCGCACCACCTTGTCTTCTACCGATGGACAGTAGCGTGGCCCCACGCCTTCGATCTTTCCGCCATAAAGCGCCGACCGCGACAACCCCGCACGGATCAGATCATGGGTCTTTTCCGATGTCGCCGCGATATGGCAATTCACCTGCTGAGGGTGATCAGCTGGGTTTCCTAAGAAAGAAAAATTTGGCGGTGGCGACTCGCCGGGCTGCGTTTCAAGCCGAGAAAAATCGATCGTGCGTCCGTCAATGCGCGGCGGCGTACCGGTCTTGAGTCGACCGGTTCGCGGGCAAATTTCACGCAGGCGCTGGGCCAGAACAACCGCCGGGGCATCTCCGGCGCGCCCGCCGGGCTGGGTTTCGCTACCGACATGAATCTTCCCGTTGAGAAAGGTCCCGGTGGTCAGCACCACGGCGCTGGCACGAATCTCAATGCGGTCACCCGTTACGATGCCGGTCACACGCCCGCCTTCGATTCGGATGTCATCAACGGACTGCTGAAGGATCGAAAGGCCAGCCTGATTCTCAACCGCTTCGCGAATCGCCTGACGATAGAGCACCCGGTCCGCCTGCGCCCGTGTGGCGCGCACAGCGGGCCCTTTTCTTGAGTTCAAGACGCGGAATTGAATGCCGGCACGGTCGGCCGCTCTTCCCATCACACCATCCAGCGCGTCGATCTCCTTGACGATATGGCCTTTGCCGATACCGCCGATCGCGGGATTACAGGACATCTGGCCAACCGTCTCGATGGTGTGTGTCACGAGTAGGGTTTGCGCACCCGCCCGCGCAGAAGCGAGAGCTGCCTCGGTGCCGGCGTGGCCGCCGCCAATTACGATGACGTCGAAATCTTCGGGATACTGCATGATGAGAGCACTGATCGAGCGATCAGTTCTGGTAGTAGTAGTCGTAGCGGTTGAGGATTTTGCTGGTAAATGACCACGCCTCACCGTGGGTCACCGAATTATCGTCGATGATGACTTTGGTATAAAGCTTGTCTCCGTGTTGTGCTTTCAACACGGTTAATCGACGGTGCAAATCCGTCTCGGACACCTCTTCCTCGAGGCCGCTGGCGATGGGTCTGATGGAATAGCGACGGGCTTCGCCCTCTTTTCTGAACCGCACCTCCACCACGAATCGCCCGACCGTGCTGCGCGCTGGGCGCACAAGACGGTTGTACTTGCTCTCGAGGTCGGAGTGCTGTTCCCGAAGCACATCGAGTTCCTGCTGGTGGGCCATCATCAGCAGCTCCCGCTCCTTGCCGAACTTAGCAACCTCCTCGGCATATTCGGCACGAAGATACGCCAACTCCTCTTTTGTAAGTCGATACTCGAGCGCAGTCTCAGCGAGTTGAGCGCTGAGCGCTTCACCTTCAAGCTGGCTGGCCTGCAGCGCACGCTCATTGCTGATTGAGGCCCGCACCAGACTGGCGAGCTCTGTGCGCAGCGCCGTGATCTCGGTCTCCAATGAAACACGCATCACATCGAGACTGCTGACCTGCTCCGCCAGCCGTTGTCGTTGATCGGCCAACTCATCTCTTGATTCAGTCATTGCGAGCGTTTCGGCTGATTGACTTTCCAGCGAGCTGATCAGGCGCGCCTGCTCCGCCTGCAGTTCAATAAGCGCCTGCTGAACCCGATCAAGATTCGAAGCGAGCGCCTCGCGCTGCTGCTCGGAAATAGCCAGCTGCTGTTGTCGACCATCACGATCTGCCCGCACTTGATCCAGCTGCTGGGTAAGGTTGGCTTTTTCCTCAGTGAGAAGCTCTCTTACGCCAGTAAGATCGGCGACATCGCCCTGAAGGGCGCCTATATTTTTCTCAAGCGAGGCAATCTGTGATCGCATCTGCTGCTGGGTTTCGAGAAGCACCGCTTTGTCCTCACCTAAAGCCTGTCGCTCTGCCCGCACTTGATCCAGCTGCTGGGTAAGGTTGGCTTTTTCCTCAGTGAGAAGCTCTCTTACGCCAGTAAGATCGGCGACATCGCCCTGAAGGGCGCCTATATTTTTCTCAAGCGAGGCAATCTGTGATCGCATCTGCTGCTGGGTTTCGAGAAGCACCGCTTTGTCCTCACCTAAAGCCTGTCGCTCTGCCCGCACTTGATCCAGCTGCTGGGTAAGGTTGGCTTTTTCCTCAGTGAGAAGCTCTCTTACGCCAGTAAGATCGGCGACATCGGTAAGCAGCGCGAGGATCTCTTGCTGACGCTGGGTGGCCGTTTGCTCAGCGGCTGATTTGGCCTGCTCGCTGCGCTCGAGCGCCGCCTGCAGTTGGGTAACCGAGTCGCCAAGCGTCGCGATTCTTATCTCCAGCTCGCTCTGCTGACTGGACATCGTTTCTGTCTGGCTCATCGAATCGCGAAGCTGCTGAACCAGCTCGGTATTGCGCATCAGGATCACGATGAGAGACACCAAAAAGATCAGGACCACAACGGTCATGATGTCGGTAAACGACGGCCAGACGCTGTCCTCATCCGAGCGTCCGCTTACCGAGGGGGAAATCCTCAGATCGACAAAACCGTCCGAGCGGGTAATGGCCATTGCGCGTGCTGCCTAATGCTCGGGTTCGTTAAGACGGAAACCCTCTCGCAACACCTGAGTCATTTTTGTAAGGCCTTCACTGTTGCGTTGCATCTCATCGCGGTAGCTCACAAATAAAACGCGAAGCTCCTCAGCCACCTGCGCGTAGCTCGCCTGCGATTGATCCAGCCGCTCCACCAACGCCGCCGCCGTGTTCACGATCTGACTGAGTTGTTCGGCGGCTCTTTCAGGTTCGATCTGAAAGCGGGGCAATAGCTGGCGGCTGGTTGCCGACTCAATTCGACTCACCACATGGGTCTGTGCATCCATCAGGCGAAGGTAAAAGTACCCAAAAAACAGGTAGGTAAATATGGCTGTCATCGTCGTGGACAACGCCGTCGACATGCCATGAATGATCATGTCCAGACCGCCCATCTCAGTCGTCGCGCGGATCACGTCGGAAGCCCCCAGTAATGCGATCGACAAGGAGACAATCGTGCCGAACACCCCGGTGAGGATCAACACATTGTGCACAAATTTAGGGAAGCTCACCCGGCTCGACTCAAGCGCGACGAGCGTCGCGGCAAGCGCGCTGTGATTGATCACCGCATGCTGACGGTGCAGGTCTTCAAGCGCCTCGTAGCGCCGGGCAATCAGTGTATGACCGGCCACACCATCGAGCGGCGACGCGCGCTCATTAAGATTTCCCAGTAATCGGCTGATCGCTTTTTCTTCGGCGCTTAGCCGATTGAACTCGCGCACGATGTGATAAATGCCGGCTAGAAAGAGCAGCATGATGCCGCCATTGATAAACCAACCCACATTCGTGATCTGATTCTCGGCGTAGACCGCCCGCAGAAAGTCAGCCTGCCAAAGACCGACAAGCACCACGGCGACTGCAAGAATGAGAAGCTGGGTTAGGATTTTTTTTGAGTATCTTTCTTCTGCGTTTTCCATTCTTTCTTTTCCCTTTTGCTTCCCACCGATGGTTACCCCAGGCTTGGTGCTTTGGCGCCTGCGCTACTGTCAGGAGAGCATTTTCTACGCCGTTTGCTGATTATGACGGCCACTCAATATCCTAACCGCGTTCGGTTGGTCGCTCCTGCTCTTAGGCAATATGGCTCGCGAAACATGCGCAGCACTATGACGAAATAAATATCGTCCTATATGTATATTTTGTAGTACATTCATAGGATGGCTGCGAAAAGGAAACCGCCACCGGATTGGTGGCTTCTGGGCTATCTTATCCAGTATCAACGCGAGGTATTGTTTAAATCCCTCGAAGAATTGGGCCAAGATCCGCAGGTTCTGTATCAGGCGGCGGAAAAATCCGGGCAGAATCTCTCACCCGAAAACTACCGCCGGCTTGCGAAGGCCTGGGCCGTCAGGCAACACCGAATAAAAAAGCAAAAAAGGGTGCTTATTAATAGTACTACTATGTAGTACATTATGGACTACCGCTATTTCCCAATGCAAAAAGAGGAAAAGATCTCCCCTAGAAGGTCCTCCGAGCTAAAAGCACCCGTAATCTCGCCCAGAGCCGCGTGCGCCAGGCGCAATTCCTCAGCCGCCAGCTCGATCGCGCTGACCCCCGCGGCGTTATCGACACACACTAAGGTGCGCTCCAGAGAATCGAGATGGCGGCGCCTCGCCATAAACACACTCTGTTCTTCATCCGCGAAGCCGAGCTCTGATCGAATAGCCGTTGCGATCAGGTCGAGGCCGGCGACATCCCGCACGCTGACCGCTATCGAAAGTGGCTGTGACCCGTCGATGACGCCAATGGCCCGACCGGTCAGATCAGCCTTGTTAAAAACCAGAATCTTCTTATGAGCACCTTTATCCTGATCGACGAGCACCTCGCGATGGGACTCTGAATCGGAGTCATCCAGAACGACCAGCACGAGGTCAGCGTCAGCTATGGCGTCGTTAGCTCGTCTCACGCCTTCCGCCTCAATCTCATCGGCGGTCGCGCGTAAGCCCGCGGTATCCACCATGTGGACCGGTAACCCCCCGATATCCAGAGTCACCTCTATCAGATCTCGGGTGGTTCCGGGGGTAGCGCTGACGATAGCCTTATCCGCTCCCGCAAGCGCGTTAAGGAGGCTCGACTTGCCCGCGTTTGGCAGGCCAGCGATAACGACTTTTGCGCCCCGCGCTAACAGTGCCCCGGGGCGTGAACGATCCAAAATAGCCCCAAGGCGACCGCTTATGCGGCCCAGCCGATCCGCTATTTCGTCCGGCGAGACCACGTCTACCGGCTCATCAGAGAAGTCTATATTTGCTTCGATAAGAACCCTAACGTCTTCGATATCAGCTCTTAAATTCTCTATCTCCTTTGAAAATTCTCCAGACAATGACCTAAACGCTGATCGAGCTGCGGCTTGGGTTTGACTGTTGATAAGGTCTGCAACGGCCTCCGCTTGCGCAAGGTCCATGCGACCATTGAGAAACGCCCTCTCGGTAAATTCACCCGGTTTTGCTAAGCGGACACCTAGATCGAGAAGCCGCTCCAGCACCTGATCCAAAACGATGGGGGATCCGTGGCAATGCAACTCGAGCGTGTCCTGCCCGGTGTAGGAGTGCGGTCCCTGAAAAAACACCGCTACCGCTTGGTCGATAGGACAGCCGTTAGCGTCTTTGAGGATTCGGGTTGTCGCAAAGCGGGGGTCGGGGAGTTTGCCTAGGAGCGCCCGAGATATTTCTCCAACCTGCGGGCCGGATACACGGACGATACCGATGCCACCCACACCGGGCGCGCTGGCTTGGGCCGCTATGGTCTCTTCTGTTCGATCCATTACCGCCGACCCGCGCGCAAAAGGGCGCGACACCGAATCAGGCTTTACTGTCCGCAGCCTCAATGCGTCGCGTGATCACCCACTGCTGACCGATGGACAACACGTTGTTGACCAGCCAGTAAAGCACCAACCCGGAGGGGAACCAAAGGAAAAAGACCGTGAAGACCACCGGCAGCGCCATCATAATTTTTTGCTGCATGGGATCCATCGGAGCCGGATTCAGCATCTGCTGAGCAAACATCGAAGCGCCCATCAGAATCGGTAGCACATAGTACGGGTCCTGCAGCGATAAATCCTGAATCCACAGCGCAAACGGAGCCTGTCGAAGCTCCACGCTCTCCAGCAAAACCCAATAAAGTGCAATAAAAACAGGTATTTGTATGATTATAGGTAGGCAGCCGCCCAACGGATTGATCTTTTCCTTCTTGTAAATCTCCATCATGGCCTGCTGGAATTTTTGCTTGTCGTCACCGAATCGCTCTTTCAGCGTCTTCATGCGCGGCTGCATTTTTTTCATGCGCGCCATCGACTTATAGCTTGCGGCGGATAGCGGGAAGA
>Ga0255751_10006248_pt1 | contig 10528 bp, 13 predicted proteins | sample 071ome_20_FD_179951 | JGI IMG/M metagenome (GOLD analysis project Ga0255751, IMG submission 179951) | Coastal salt marsh microbial communities from the Groves Creek Marsh, Skidaway Island, Georgia - 071412BT metaG (version 2) | ecosystem: Environmental > Aquatic > Marine > Intertidal zone >...
CGGAATCGGCAATGGCCTCATTGGCCACTACCACCCCGAATTGTGTAAATCGATCCATACGACGTGCTTCCTTGCGGTCGAGCAAGTCGTTGGGCTGAAAGTCTTTAACCTCACACGCGAAGTGTGTTTTGAATAGTGAAGCATCGAAACGAGTGATAGGACCAGCACCCGAGGTACCCGCTATCAAATTATTCCAAGTTTCTTCGGCTGTGTTGCCCACCGGGGTGAGCGCACCTAGCCCTGTAACTACGACGCGTTTAAGGCTCATAAAAGTTGACTTTACTTATGCGAGAGCTTCTTCGATGTACGAAATAGCTTGACCAACAGTTCCAATGTTCTCTGCTTGATCGTCTGGGATCTGGATGTCGAATTCTTTTTCGAATTCCATGATCAACTCAACGGTATCCAAAGAATCGGCACCAAGGTCGTTAGTGAAGCTTGCTTCTGCGTTTACTTCGTTTTCGTCAACACCTAGTTTGTCAACGATGATCGCGGTTACTTTAGCTGAAATATCAGACATGATTAAAAAGGTTTAAATAATCGGCACAAAGAAAATAAAAACTTCCCATATCCTAACCCCCAAGAATTAGGTGGTAAATTTGCTCCTTCAAGGTACAAAAAAGATGCTTAGAATCGCCATATTAGCCTCAGGTTCAGGAAGTAATGCCCAAGCATTGGTGGAGCATTTTGCCCAAAGTCAATGGGGTCGTGTAGAAATAATAGTTACCAACAACCCGCTTGCGGGCGTCATAGAACGTGCTGAAAGACTTGGGGTTAGGTGCAAAAGCTTCGACCCAAAGACCCAAAGTGATGAAATTTTATCGCTTCTGGAATCGAGTGCGGACATTATCTTGTTAGCAGGCTATTTGAGAATGATTCCGGCGAATTGGACCCGCGCTTTTCAAGGGCGCATGTTCAATATCCATCCCGCATTACTGCCAAAGTTTGGCGGTAAAGGCATGTACGGCAAACATGTGCATGAGGCGGTGAGTGCGGCGGGAGAATCAGTCACGGGCATTACCATTCATATGGTCAACGAGCACTATGACGAAGGAGCCATCGTCGCGCAATACCAGGTGGAAATCACCCCCGGTGAGCCGGCCCAGAGCATTGAGGAGAAGGTCCGCGAGCTGGAGCTGGAGTATTTTGGCCCGACCATAGAATCTTGGATTGCACAACTGAGCGAACAACAATGAAGGTGATTATCTATACAGACGGCGCGGCAAGCGGCAACCCTGGACCAGGCGGTTATGGCGTGGTCATGGAGAGTAGTGCGGGTCACCGGAAGGAGCTGAGCGGCGGATTTGCACGAACGACCAACAACCGCATGGAATTGTTGGCGGTCATTAAAGGCTTACAGGCGCTGAAATCAACAGAACATCAAGTTCAAGTGGTCAGCGATAGTAAGTATGTGGTGGACGCAATCAACAAAGGGTGGTTGAGAAATTGGGTTCAGAAAGGATTTAAAGACAAGAAAAACCCTGATTTGTGGCGCAAATTGTTGCCGCTATTGGACCGTTACCGCCCGATCTTTACTTGGGTCAAAGGACACAATAACCACCCGCAGAACGAGCGTTGCGACGCTCTAGCCGTGGCCGCAAGCAAGGGACCGAACCTGCCGCCAGATCCCGGCTATTCAGATTAAAGTTTGATGTATTCTTCAGGGTTGATGGCGTAGCCGTCGTACCAAAGCTCGAAGTGTAGGTGAGGACCCGTGGAGTTCTCTCCGCTGTTTCCAATGATGGCAATGGCCTCTCCGCTGCGCACATAATCTCCGACAGACTTCAGCAAAGCGCTGTTGTGTTTGTAAGCGCTGAGAAGGTTGCGTTCGTGTTGAACGATGATGACGTGTCCGGTTTCGCTGGACCAATCGGCATAGACAATCGTACCCTCATAGCACGATTTTACCGGCGTGTTTTTGGGTGCAGCGATATCTACAGCATAATGTCCTTTACCGGATTCAAAGCTTGAGGTCACTAGACCGTCAACCGGCGCCATCAGCTGCGGGATGTCCAATTCCGGCGCGTTTTGATCCAACGTGAATTCATTTTCTTCCTCTACCCATTGGCGGAAGGCACTGTCCTGTGCGCTTGGGCTTGATAATACAACCGCATCAAGGCTATCGGCTTCCTGCATGTCTATGAGCACGGAATCAATGACTTCGCCGTTGAGTATGCGTTGGATGCCGTTGATGTATTGCTTGTTCAACCGAACTGAAGTTTCCAGGCTGTCCGCTTTCAGGGCCAAGTTGATGGACTCACGGCGCAGTTTAGAAGAGGCATATCCAGGAATCATCTCCTTCAGCGGCGTGTACGCAATGACCAGGGTAGTGATGGCAATGGTGAACAGAATCGCAAAGACGCTGCCGGTGAAGATGTTGAGCGGGCTCAATTTCACCGTCAACACCTCCTCGAAGGTGTCGTCGTTCAGGATGACGAACCGGAATTTGTTCCGCCAGCGTTGAACGCGTTTCTGATTTTTTGATCTTTTTGCCATGTTCGTCACAAATATCGGGCGTAGCATTTCTTCCGCGGCGTGAAATAAAATAATTTTAACACGTTATTACACCTGATGGGTTTTCGAAAACACATATCCCTACTCCTTGCCGCCTTGGTTTTGTCGAGCTGTTCGACGACCAAAGACCGTTGGATCAACCGCCAGTATCACGAGACTACGGCGCACTACAATGCATTCTTTAATGGTGAAGAGGCCCTTAAAGAAGCGGTGGGTGCGTTCGAAAAATCAGAGGAATATGATTTCGAGACCCTGCTGCCAATCTATTATTGGCCGAATGAAAAGCAGGCACCACAAATGTTTGGTAAGATGGACCGCGCCCTGGAAAAGAGTGCTAAAGTCATCAAAAACCACAGCATGGTGTTCCGCGGCGAGCAGAAAAACGACTATGTGTTTAAAGCGTACTTGCTCATTGCACGGGCAAGGTTCTATAAAAACGAATGGATTCAATGTATCGAGGCGACGTCCTACATGGAGGACCAGTTTCGGGGCATAGAAAAGGCGGAGGATGAGGTTTTTTGGGCCCAATTATTAGCGGCGCAGACGCACATCCGCATGGATAATGCTTTCCAAGCGGAGCAGATTTTAGACGAGATATATACCAAGGAACTGCCAAAGGCAATGCTCTTTGAGGCGCAGAAAACCATGGCGGCCTTGCAGATCCAGAAGAAATCTTGGGAGCAGGCGCAGCAGTGGGTAGAGATGGCGGCGGAATTGGCCCCAAATAAGGCGCAGAAAGTTCGACTCACCTATTTAAACGCTCAGCTCTATGCCCTGCTGAAAAAGGGATATGAGAGTGCGCTTGCCTATGAGGCGGTGTTGAAATTGCATCCTGACGATTATGATATTACTTTCTCGGCGCAGATCAAACGCGCGGAGAATTTCGACGTATACATGGAGGACATCGCGGTCATTGAGAAGGATTTGGAGAAAATGCTTCGCGACGACAAGAACATCAATTATCGCGATCAGATTTACTATGTGTGGGCGCTGAAGAGATTGGATTTGGAGCACTTCCCAGAGGCGGAGCGTTTGTTGGTACAGAGCATACAGAGTTCGGTAGACAACCCGAAGCAGAAGGGCAAGAGCTATTTGGCGCTGGCGGGCGTGGCCTTTGATTTCCGCGATTTTGTGCCGGCACAGGCGTATTACGATAGCGCATTGGCGGTGTTGCCGACTGGCTATGGCGGGCTGGACACGCTGCAGCACAGGAAGAGCGTCTTGGACGAATTGGTCCTAGCAATCAACACCATCACCCTTGAGGACAGTTTGCAGGCGATGTATGGGATGAGCGAAACGGAACTGCGCGAGAAGTTTGGCCGATTCATTGAAGAGAAACAAAAACGCGAGGAGGAAGCCCGGCGTAGGGCGGAGCTTGCGGAAATGCGTGCCGAGCAAAATGCATTGCTGGCAAATGCAGGGCCTCAGGCCATTGGCGGCGGCGAGTGGTATTTCTTTAATGCTCAGGTGCGTACGAGCGGGCTCGCATCGTTTAAACGTACTTGGGGCGAGCGCCCGCTGGAAGACCATTGGCGCACCAAAGACAAGCCGACTCAAGGTTTTGGCGGGGGAGTAGACCTTACCAACGCGGATGATGGTGCGGACAGTACGGAAGCGGTGTTGCCTTCGAACGATAATTCTGTTGAATATTACTTATCCCGCGTGCTGCGCTCCCAGGAGGACTATAACCAGAGCTTGGTTCGAGAAGCCACGGCGAAGGCGGAGCTTGGGTTCATTTACAAGGACGGTTTGCGCGATCTAGTCGCGGCAGATTTGGCTTGGTTGGATTATTTGAAGGAGTTCGAGAGCTATGCCCAATTAACCCCTAAGGTGCTCTACGGAATGTATTTGTTGCGCGGAGAACAATTGGACACAGAATACCAAGAAAAAACCAAGGAGAAGATCCTTACAGAATACCCCAACAGCCCATATGCTGCACTGCTTCGCGGTGAGTCAAAGGGCCCTGAGGTGCCCCGCGAAGAGCAGGAGGCTTATGAAGCCGCCTTTGCCGCTTTTGAGTCAGGAAGCTTGAAGACGGCACAAAAGAAATTGGACCTCTTTATCTCCCAGCATCCTCAATCGTCCCTTCGTGCGAAAGCCCAAATGTTGCAAGCTTTCATCTATGGTGCCGATGAAAAAGAGGATGAGGTCATTGCTGCTTTAAAAGGCGTGGTGAAGGACTATGCGGATTCTGAAGAATCGACCGTAGCCGCACAAATATTAGCGCTACTGATGGACGAGAACGAAGGAGGCAAAGAAGATTTTGTTGGTTCGGGAGATCAGAAAGTTCAGAAGATTGACTTCCCCGAACAGCCTAATGCGCCACACAAGTTCGTGCTTGCCATTCCAGCGGAAAACGCCAACATCAATGAGCTTCGAAATGCTTTGGCAGACTTTAACAAAGAGCACTTTAAGTTTGATAACCTGCGGATTCAAAATATCTTCTATGATCAGTCGACCCAGTTGGTTATTGTTAGTGGCTTGAGAACCAAGGAGAAAGCAGTGGTTTATTTGAATACTTTTAGTACCTTAGGCGGCCCTTTAGAACAGTACTATCCTGCAGCTACAAGCGAGGCGTTTTACATCAACAACCCAAATTTTGGCAAGGTGTATCGCGACAAGGTTCTAAAGGAATACATTCAATACTTCAAGACATTATGATCTCATCAGCGAAAAAATACCCCGAGCAAGCACAAGCGTCGAACCGCATCCTAATGGGCACCAACATACAAGGTGATTTGGTCTCTGACGGTGATGTTCGTATCGACGGAAAAGTGAAAGGCAACGTGAAGATTGCAGGAAAGTTGGTGGTCGGCGAGCACGGTGTTGTAGAAGGTGAGGTTGAATGCAAGAACGCCGCTGTTGCGGGTACGGTGGAAGGCACTTTCAAGGTGGCACAAACCTTATCGGTAGCTCAAACAGGCAAGGTAAGCGGTCAGGTACATACAGAAAAGCTTTCCGTGGAACCGGGCGCAGAGCTTAACGGTTCAGTTTCTATGGGCGCGGTGATGCGCAAGGTGGCCAAAGAAGAGGAAGCGGCAACGCAGACGGCTTAATCACAGAGTAACTTCATGGCTCAAAATAAATTTCTCCGCTTTAGTTCTGTCGGGGTCCAAATGGCTGTGCTCATTTATTTGGGTTCAGAATTGGGCAAATACCTGGATGAGAAATACGCATCTGAAAAGAATCTGTACACGGCACTTTGCGTGATGGCGGCCGTGGGAATTTCCTTGTATCAACTTGTTGCAGCTCTTCCAAAAGACGAGGAATAAGGATGTTTGAAAAGTACTTTTATAGCATACTAATATCCTTATCTGCGGCGCTTCTATGTATCCACGGCTGGACGCTGTCATCGGGGTTTTCCCCTGTGTTGTTTCTCTCTTATGGAGTGAATGTGTTGTTGGCCGCGGCAGGATACTTTACCATTTACAAATTGAGAATGAAGCACCCGGACAAGTTGGGCTTCATCTTTATGGGGTTAAGCGGCATCAAGTTTCTTGTGTTTTTCTTGCTCCTACAACCCATGTACAACGCTGACGGGACTATGTCTACAATTGAGTTTGGGATGTTCTTTATTCCGTATGCCGTAACTACGGCTACGGAAACGATAGTGCTCGTTAGAATATTGAATAAAGAATAGACATCATCGTTCAATTTAGAGTGTTGATTTCCAAGTGAAAGAAGGGAACAGAAGGCCGCCTTTTGGCAAGGCGCAGTTATTGACAATAAAAAGTTGATAAAGCTTCTCTGCGTAGAGATTAAGTGTTAATTTTGCATCGTTTTTAAGACGCCTAATTTCTGAAACAGGAAATGCATTATAATATGTTCTCGAAGCTCTCCGTATCCTTAGCCCTTGTAGGCGCAATGTTTTTGTCTGTTCCTACAAATGCCCAAGACCACGATCATCACGAGGATTCACACGTTGTAGAAGCGCATGAAACACACGATCATGCAGCCACAGAAGAAGGCCATGATGTTAAGGCGCAAATCAAAGAAACCATAGAACATCACCTGTCGGATTCTTATGATTTCACAATTACCGAAGGAGTAAGCTTTCCGTTGCCGGTAATCCTCTTTGACGAAGGCTTGAAAGTATTCTCGTCTTCTAAATTTCACCACGGTGAATCTGTTGCAGAGGTAGATGGTAATTACTACGTATTACACCATAGCAAAGTTTATAAAACAGACGCTTCTGGTCACTTGACCATGGATGAACACCACCATCCAACCAATGCGATGCCTCTGGACTTTTCAATTACCAAGAATGTGTTCATGATTTTGGTTATGGCCATCTTCATGTTCTTCCTTTTCAAAGGCGCGGCAAAAGCATATCAAAGCGGCCAAACGCCAAAGAAAGCAGGCCGTTTCTTGGAACCTCTCATTATTTACGTTCGTGATGAGATTGCTATTCCAAACATTGGTGAAAAGCACTACAAGAAGTACATGAGTTACTTACTTACGGTTTTCTTTTTCATCTGGTTCATGAACCTAGCAGGGATGACACCTCTTGGAATTAATGTTACAGGTAATATTACTATTACATTCTCACTTGCTTTAATCACGTTCCTTATTACCCAGGTTTCTGGTAACAAGCACTATTGGATGCACATCTTTTGGATGCCAGGCGTTCCTGTAGTACTGAAGCCGGTAATGGCAATTATTGAATTGATTGGATTGTTTGTAAAACCGTTTTCGTTGATGATTCGTTTGTACGCCAACATGTTGGCGGGTCACGTAGTATTGATGAGTATTATCGGTTTGATTTTTGTCTTTGGAAGTTGGTTGATTTCACCGGCGTTCTTTGGACTTACACTTGTGTTGTCGTTGCTTGAGTTATTGGTAGCGGCTTTGCAAGCGTACATTTTCACCATGCTAACAGCGCTTTACTTTGGTTCGGCGGTAGAAGAGCATGATCATCACTAAATATTGAGTATTAATTAAATTATATATACTATGGAAATCCCTGAAATTGTAGGTGCTGGTTTGATCGTAATTGGTGCTGGTTTAGGTATCGGTAGAATCGGTGGTTCAGCAATGGAAGCTATTGCTCGTCAGCCAGAAGCTACTGCTAAAATTCAAACTGCAATGCTTATTGCAGCTGCACTTATCGAAGGTATCGGCTTTGCCGCACTTTTCGCGAAGTAATTGAAGATTGAGGTAGAGTGTAACGGTTGGTTGCACTCTACTTTACACTCTCCATAGTATAGTTTGATTACACATTATTAAGACATGGATAAGTTAATTCACGATTTTTCATTCGGCCTTTTCATTTGGCAGTTGTTGGTTTTTGTTGCCCTAATCTTCTTGTTGAAGAAATATGCCTGGAAGCCAATTCTTGATGCGGTTAATGCGCGTGAAGAGTCTATTGAAGGAGCATTGAAAGCTGCTGAGAAAGCGCGCGAAGAAATGAAAGCGCTACAATCAGATAACGAAGCAATCTTGAAAGAAGCACGCGAGGAGCGCGAGCGTATTTTGAAAGAAGCTCGTGATATGAAAAACAAGATTGTTGCTGAGGCTAAAGAAGCTGCAAGTGCAGAAGCTGATAAAACAGTTGCTGCTGCAAAAGCTAGCATTGAAGCTGAAAAAGCTGCTGCTGTAGCAGAGCTAAAGAAACAAGCGGCGTCTTTGAGCATTGAGGTAGCTGAGAAAGTTTTAGGTCAGGAATTGAGCGATGCGAACAAGCAAGCTGAAATGATTGGCAAAATCATCGACGACGTTAAATTCAACTAACACTCAGAATGAATTACCCTCGAGTAGCTTCACGATACAGCAAGGCGCTATTGGATTTGGCGGTTGAGCAAAACATGCTTGACCAAGCTCAAGCGGATGCCCAGTCTATGACGAAGGCCGTCGCAGAATCCAAAGAGCTAGAACAGTTACTAAAAAGCCCTATTGTCAAGGCAGATAAGAAGCAGGCCATCTTGAAAGAGGTCTTTGCTGGTAAATTCTCGTCTTTGTTCGAAGGCTTCGTTATGCTGTTGACTAAAAACGGCCGTGAAGCACACCTTGCTTCAGTATGTGAGAAGTTCCAAAAGGATGTTCTTCACCACAAAGGCATCGTTGAAGCACACGTAGTGAGTGCTGTTGCTTTAAAAGATGCAGATAAAAAGAATCTAGTAGCAAAGCTTGGCGAGCAACTAGGTAAAGAAATCCTACTTACAGAAAGTGTAGACGCCTCAGTTATTGGTGGCCTAAAGCTACTCGTGGAAGGATACGAATTAGATAATACTATATCAGGTAAGCTACGTACGTTGCGCAATGCAATGTTGAGCTAACCCAACGAATTACAAGAAAACAAAGACCCTAAAAAAAGGATCATGGCAGATGTAAATCCAGCTGAAATTTCAGCAATTCTTAAGCAACAACTTTCCGGATTTGACGGAGGTGCGAGCCTACAGGAAGTAGGCACTGTATTGGAAGTGGGTGATGGTATCGCTCGCGCATACGGTTTGACAAACGCTCAATCAGGTGAGTTGGTTGAATTTGAAAACGGTCAGAAAGGTATCGTATTGAACCTTGAAGAAGATAACGTAGGTATCGTATTGCTTGCGCCATCAACCGACATCAAAGAAGGCTCAACAGTAAAACGCACCAACACTATCGCTTCTATCAATGTAGGTGAGGGAATGGTTGGACGTGTTGTTGATACATTGGGCAACCCTATTGATGGTAAGGGCGATATCGCTGGCGAAACTTACGAAATGCCACTAGAGCGCAAGGCGCCAGGGGTAATCTTCCGTCAGCCGGTAAACGAGCCTATGCAAACAGGTATTAAGTCTATCGATGCGATGATTCCGATAGGTCGTGGTCAGCGTGAGTTAATCATTGGTGACCGTCAGACAGGTAAGACGACTGTGGCTATCGACACCATCATCAACCAAAAAGAATTTTTTGAAGCAGGCCAGCCGGTATACTGTATCTACGTTGCTGTAGGTCAGAAAGGCTCTACGGTTGCAGGTATCGCTAAAACATTGGAAGACGCAGGTGCGATGCAGTACACGACCATCGTTGCGGCAAACGCTTCTGATCCAGCTCCGATGCAATTCTATGCTCCTTTTGCCGGTGCTGCTATCGGTGAGTACTTCCGTGATACTGGCCGTCCAGCATTAATCATCTATGATGACCTGAGTAAGCAGGCTGTTGCATACCGTGAGGTATCTCTACTACTTCGTCGCCCTCCAGGTCGTGAGGCTTACCCAGGGGACGTATTCTACCTGCACTCAAGATTGCTCGAGCGTGCCGCTAAGGTGATTGCTGACGATACCATCGCTGCTCAAATGAACGATCTTCCTGAGTCTTTGAAAGGAATGGTAAAAGGTGGTGGTTCATTGACAGCACTTCCAATTATTGAAACACAAGCGGGTGATGTATCTGCCTACATCCCAACGAACGTGATTTCAATTACCGATGGACAGATCTTCTTGGAAGCGGATTTGTTCAACTCTGGGGTACGTCCTGCGATTAACGTGGGTATCTCTGTATCTCGTGTAGGGGGTTCTGCTCAGATCAAGCCAATGAAGAAGGTATCAGGTACATTGAAGCTTGACCAAGCACAGTACCGCGAGCTTGAAGCATTCGCTAAATTCGGTTCTGACCTTGATGCTGCTACTATGGCGGTAATTAACAAGGGTGAGCGTAACGTAGAGATCTTGAAACAAGGTGTAAACCAGCCAATGTCTGTAGCGCACCAAGTAGCAATCATTTACGTTGGGGTGAAAGGAAAACTAAACAAGGTTCCTACCAACCAAGTGAAGGCATTCGAAAGCGCATTGATCGAATACATGGAAGCTAATAAGAAAGACGCATTGAACGCCATTGCAGCGGGTAAGTGGTCTGATACTGAAATTGACGCGATTGAAGCTTCAGTTGCTGAGGTTCTTCCTAACTACGAAGCATAATAGTAAACCACGGCTTAGGCCGGAAAACAACGTCTTATGGCGAACTTAAAAGAGCTTAGAAATAGAATTACTTCTGTCGGTAGCACGATGAAGATTACTTCTGCCATGAAAATGGT
>Ga0255751_10006249_pt1 | contig 10528 bp, 7 predicted proteins | sample 071ome_20_FD_179951 | JGI IMG/M metagenome (GOLD analysis project Ga0255751, IMG submission 179951) | Coastal salt marsh microbial communities from the Groves Creek Marsh, Skidaway Island, Georgia - 071412BT metaG (version 2) | ecosystem: Environmental > Aquatic > Marine > Intertidal zone > Salt...
AGATGGCGAACGGTTCGAGCTTTGAAAACTATTACGACCCCAAGCTCATCTACGACCCTACTCAGGATAGGTTTGTATTAGTATTCCTAAAGGATAATGATGCTGCCAACAGTAAGATTATCGTATGTTTTAGCTCCACCAACGACCCAGCGGATCCGTGGCACGTGTACCGCTTGGACGGAAACCCGCTAGATAATAACCGCTGGACGGATTTCCCTACCGTGGCCCTGAGTGAAACGGGGGTAGTCATTACGGGTAACCTTATCATTCCTAATGTGAGCTGGCAGGTCGGTTTCGACGGATCTGTGATTTGGCATTTGGACAAGGCAGCAGGTTTCAGCGGTGGAAATTTGATGGCCACGGTCTACACACAAATCAAGCACAACGGCCGATTAGTACGCAACCTCCACGCCGTTCGAGGGCACGACAATATTGCGGATCGCCTTCAATTCTTGAGCAATAGAAACTTTGACCTTCAAAACGACACCATCTTCCTCGTAACGCTGAACGAGGGCGATGTGGACACCACTGTGGATGTACAAGCGCTGGTCACGAATTTGCCCTATGGCGTACCGCCGAACGGCAAGCAAGGTGATACCGATACGAGCGATGCCACCAAGGGACTGCAGACCAATGACGGCCGCGTTTTGGGCGCGATTCAGAAAGACGATTGGATCCAGTTTGTCAGTACAACAGCGCACGGCAACAATGCCAATGCCGGGATTTACCATGGTTTCATTTCGAATGTTACTACATCGCCAAAGGTTACGGGGCGCGTATTGTGGGATCCCGTACGCGATTTGGCCTATCCAAATATTACTTGGACCGGAGTACACCCCAAGCAAACCCAATGTTTGATCGGGTTCAACTTCTCCTCCATCGACGGTCATCCAGGGATGGGTGCAGTATTGATCGGTAACGATACCACCTTCTCTGACCCTGTCGATTTGAAAAACGGCACGACCTATGTGGATCGACACAGCGATAGCTACGAACGTTGGGGCGATTATTTCGCCGTACAGCCGATGTTCGATGCCAACGGTGAGCTCATACCTTCAGAAGCTTGGATGGCGGGATTCTACGGAGACGGTCCTAACCAAAACCGCACCTTCATTTCCCAAGTATTCAGTAATGATACCGTGGTTCCACTCCATCCGGACGGAGGTCGTGTTTTCCCAAATCCTGTGGCGGACAACAGCATCGTTACGGTTGAGTTCAACTTAGAGGTTGAGCAAAACATCGAAGCTCGTCTGTACTATGAAAACGGCCAATTAGTGCAAGAACTCGCGGGCCGCCTACTTCCTAGTGGTCCGGCAGAACTGTTCCTAGACATGAGCACCTTGAGTCAGGGCGTGTACATCATCAAAATTCAAGGTGATGCCGGATTTGAAAAGGTCGCGCGCCTCGTTCGTCTCTAAGCGTATTAACTTAAGGGACTGTTAATAAACCATCAATTTTTGTTCATAACCTTGGTTTTGAGCGGATTATTGGTATATTTATACCATAACCAACCAAAACGAAATAATTATGTACCCTTTTAAAACTATTCAAAAGCCCGTTGTGGTGATTGAAGGGCTGCCTCAGACACAGGTCGAGGAAACAGACAACAGCCCCGTAGAAGAGCTTTTCACTTAACACTTGATTGTGTTTTGTTTATTTGTTTAGCCCGCGTTTCACGCGGGTTTTTTTATGCCTTTTTTCTCAAGGCATAGCTTACTCCGTAGACTATGGAGGAGGTTCCTATACTCACAAAGGCAATGGCTGGATCTATCTTACCCGCCGTGTACATCATCCACAAACTCGCGGACAAGCTCACGACGGTCATGACCACCAGGGCACGCACCAAACTTTGTTTATCGTGCTTTCCAGCCCATTCATAGAAGATTACCGGGGATATACCTATACCCAGCGCTTTAAACGTGACCACTATGTCCTCGATTCGCTGGAAGAACAGGGCGATGAGCAGGGCTAGGATCCCCACGACCACCAAGGCCTTACGAATGCGCTGAATCCCCTCCTGTGCACTCTCTTCCTTGTTTGGGAATAGATCATTCGTGACATTTAAGCTAAGTAGGAACAAATACGTGTCTGAAGTGCTAAGAATGGCTGCGAAAAAGGCGATGAGTACGGCAATTTGAAATTCTGGTGGGACCAATTCCGTAAAGGTGCGCAACACCATCATTTCCGCATGTTCGTTGGTGATGCCTTCTGAAATGGGAAATTGGGCCCTTGCAATCAAACCTACATAAGTGAGTGCCACCGTCAAAAGGATGTTCACGCCTGCCCCTACGCCAAAGCTTTGTTTGACGATCTTTTCACTTTTCATCGCGAATACTTTCTGCCAATAATCCTGGGTGGCGAAAGGCGTGAGAATTCCCAGCAGCAAGAAGGCAACGATATTTACGGAGCCCGCATTGAAGGGCTCATACAATTCTTCCGGCACCTCTCCCCCTTGTTGTATGGTTAAACTGACCAGGATAAGGACGAGGAAAATGACCATGAATTGGAACATATCGGTCTTTACGACCGAACCAAATCCCCCGACCAATAAATAGGTCAATACACAGACCAGCATGCTCACCTTTGCGATGTTCACGGGGATGCCGCCGAGTTCGTTGAGAAGGTTGGATCCGACCAGTAATTGGGTACTCAATAAACCCACGTACCATACGAAGATGGTGCCAATAACCCAACGGGCTGTTTTGCGGCCGTATCGAAAGACGAAGTAATCCGTCAGGGTGAAGAAGCCGTGTTCAACCCCCAGTCTATATAGCTTTAAAGCAAAGGGTATAAATATCAGAAAACCAAGTGTATACCCTATAAATATCCAGGCCGCGGAAATTCCGTAAATGTAGACAAAACTGGTATAGACCATCAGCGTCACCGCACTGACAAACGTTCCGCTTAGGGTCATCAACGACGGGAAAAAACCCATGCTTCTACCTCCCAAGGCAAAGTCGTCTAAAGATTTTGTAGAGGTCATTCTTCCCAATAAAATTCCGACGATGGTAAAGCCTACGAGAACGAGTACTAAGGTGGTGGTGGTCATGGTGTTGTTTCGAGTGATTTAAGGGAAGATACGGACTATCTATTGATTAATTAAATCGGATTTGAACTCTTCCGCTGACTATGTGTTAGGGAAACATCACCCTCACCACTTAAACCTTGTCCAAGAGAAACCTACATACGACCGTCGTAATCCTAGCCCTGAGTTTGACTGCGCCTAGTATGTTGGCCCAATGCATCCAAACTACCCCCTATTCTGAAGCTTTTTCAGGCACTGGCGGCGGGTGGTTCCCTCCTACAAGTTTTTTCAATCAAGGAAGCATCAACAGTTGTTGGGAGCGCGATTCTGGTTTTACTTGGATTAAAGCTCCTTCCGTTTCCGGCGGGAGTAATTCCTTGACGGGGCCTTCCGGAGACCATACAAGCGGAGGAAATGGCTATGTGAGTGCCGATAATTACGTCTATGCGTTCAGTGATTTTGAGGCGAAGCTCATTACCCCAATGATTTCCTTGGCCAACGATACTGCACCTCAGTTATCGTTCTGGTACCACATGTTCGGTTCGGAAATTAATATGCTGCGTATTGATGTTCGGGAGAATGGAACGGGGAATTGGACCCCAATGGATAGTATTCTAGGAAATTCAGGTGGTTTTGTCAGTCAATCTAGCCCGTGGCATGAGTTCGTGATCCCGTTGGATGGTTATATTGATGATACGGTCCAATTCCGCTTTACCGCCCAACGCCAACTCTCAGCCCAATTCAATGGAGCGAACTGCCGCGCCAGCTTGGACGATCTATCCATCACAGAATGGGACGGCTCGTGTAGGGTTCCACTGGACCTTCGTATTGCCTCCAAAGGCGTTGCCAATGCGGTGGTGGAATGGCGCACACTTAATCCACAATCCACCTATGAAGTGCAATATGCCCAAGGCATTGGGGTACCCTCGAGCGGCACCACCAGCATTACCTCCGGGACTACCTTCAATTACACGGGATTAGCCGCGAATAGTACCTATACCTTTAGGGTACGTGCGATCTGCGCGCCCGGAGATACCTCAGATTGGTCCTCGCACATCACCATACAAACGGATTGCGGGGTCTTTGCAGCACCGTGGGAAGAGGATTTTGAAGGAAATAATTGGGGGGCAACCACGGATTGGTCAGAACAAGGAACCTTGGACCCGTGCTTTTCCGACAGTGCCTCCGCACAACATTTTTGGAAGGTCTGTAGCGGCCCATACAATGGCGATTCAGGACCAAATACCGACCATACAGCTTCCGGATCAGGGAAATATTTGACCATCAACCATAGCAGTACGTCGAACGTCTCCACTTTCAAACCAGTGTTGGTCACTCCTTGGATCAGCTTGGATTCCTTAACAACTCCAGAGCTCTCGTTTTGGCTGCACGCCTATTCCAATCAAAAGACCATTGGAGATTTGTCGGTGTTGATCGAAACCTTGAATGGCACAACCACCAGTGTTTTAGACACTTCAGGCAACCTCCAGGCCACGCAAACCTCCCCCTGGAAAGAGATTATCATTCCGTTGGACCAATTCTCTTCCGATACCGTCCGAATTAAGTTTCGGTACACTGCCGTTCAAACCACACGCTACCAGCAACTCTCCATAGACGATATCAAGGTGGATGAGGCACCAACGTGTCCTCGTCCGAAATTCCTCAAAGTACTCTCCACCACGACAACGGGAGCAAATTTGGATTGGTCTAGCGGCGGAGCCTCCTATCATCAGGTTAGGTACCAACGGGTGAATGCGTCGAATTGGACCATTATTACCACTAATTCCTCTGATGCTGTGCTCAGTGGTTTGCAGCCAAATAAAAAATACCGCTGGGAAGTTCGAGATTCCTGTGGAGCAAACGATAAGAGTATTTGGGTGCGCGGTCCCTCCTTCTACACGGCGTGTACCGTATTCACAGCACCTTATTCCAACGATTTTACCAATAATCAATGGCAGGGGCCCTCGCCATTCTTGCCCACGGGACAAATAGGGAATTGTTTCAGCAGATTAGAAACATCAAGCTATTACTGGTCTGGCGCCCGTAGCGGGTTTGATCACGTGGTGTTTTCTGGTCCAAATTCCGACCATACCGGCGGGTCGAGCGGCTACATGTTTACCAGACCTGAGACCGCGACTTCGGATACGGCCAACATCGTATTGCCCATGATTGATTTGGACACCTTGTTGAGTCCCGAGTTCAGCTTTTGGTGGCATATGTACGGCCAGGCCATCGATCGATTCAATGTATATGCACGAACGCCTTCAGGCCCTGAAATCTTGTTGGGGAGTATCGTAGGATCGCAAACTGCTTCTGCTTCGGGGAATTGGACCAAACAAACCTATTCCTTGAACGCATTCCAAGGCGACACGGTCATGATTCGAATGGAAGGACGCAAGGGCACTGGAAATATTTTCACGAGCTTCTCCGCGGTCATCGCCATTGACGACATCGAGATTGACGAAACCTCCACGTGCCCCGCCCCTGTTCAGCTCACGGCATCAAATGTGACGAGCAACACCGCGACCATCACTTGGCAAGGCACCGCTTCCAACAGCATATTAGAATACGGCCCGGCGGGCTTCACTTTAGGCACAGGACTAACGATCAATCCGGCCAGTTCCCCTACGACACTTACGGGCCTCACGGGAAATACCACCTATGCTGTATTTGTGCGCGACAGCTGTACCACTAGCCTTCTGAGCTCCAATGCTACCATCAACTTTACCACCGTCCCTTGCCCCGCCGTAACCGCCTCGGGCAATGTGAGCCTCAGTGGCACTACGGCTACGGGCGTTTCAACGGGAAGCGCTTCGGACTCCATTCTTTGGATTTGGGGGGATGGAAACAGCACTATGGGCGATTCAGCAACCTACACCTATCCTCTTCCCGGAATTTACAACGTACAGCAGGTGGCGTACAATTATTGTGGTTCGACCGATACTATTGCTACAACGTTGACGGTCTGTGGTGCAGTGGTGGCCAATTTCAACACGACACCCAATGGATTGACGGTTTCGTTTAGTGCAGGAAATTCCGTGGGCGCAGGCCTAACCTATAATTGGACCTTTGGTGATGGCGCCACAGCACAGGGTTCCAATCCTTCGCACACCTACTCGAGTTCGGGCAACTATACCGTAACACTCACTGTTACCGATGCCTGCGGCACGAGCAATAGCACTTCCACAACCTTGACGGTATGTCCAAATGTCGTACTTGGATTCAGCTCCACCTCCAATAACAACACCTTTACCTTCACAGCCAGCCCGAGCAATCTCGGCAATTACCAATGGGACTTCGGGGACGGTACCTCGGGTATAGGACTCACGATCAACCACACCTATGCCGCAGGAGGCAATTACACGGTGGTATTGACGGCTGTAGATGCCTGTGGCTCACTCTGGAGCGATACCAGTGTGGTGTCCACATGTCCGCCACTCGTAGGTAATTTCACTTTTACCATTGCCTCGAGCGGTTCGAACGGCATGCTGGTCCAATTCTTTGCCACCGTTTCTGGAGCATCATCCCTCATATGGAATTGGGGCGATGGGACACAGAGCATCACTCCTGCAACGAGCATTTCCCACACCTATCCTACCACAAGCTTGAATTACGTGATTACGCTATCGTTGATCAACACCTGTGGCGACACCTTGGACATCGTTCATACACTCAATGAAGTCGGGCTAAACGAATGGCAATCCTATGCGACCAAGCTTTACCCCAATCCCGTACAGGGCAATGTATTGACGCTTGAGTTCACCGATCCTATGGATGGTTCTTATGAGATTTTAACGCTGCTAGGTGAATCGATGGATCAGGGTCCAATTTCCTCTGCCACCACCTTCTCATTGTACGTAGGCCACCTTAAAGCCGGATACTATGTAATCAGGATTCGAGATGAAGATCGGTTCTTCCAAAAATCTTTTGTGAAGGTAGATTGATGGACGGTAAAAGTTCGGAACCGTAAGATCGTACTGACCATAAGCCAAGCACCAAAAATTTTTAGTTGCCAGCTTTTTGCTGCGCAAAAAGACTGGCGAGTCCGTTGGGGAGACCCTTGACTCAAAAACCCCGCGACTGAACTACGTTCAGGTCGGTGTGTTTTAATGCCCTTGCGCCTTTGAGCGAGCTCAGGCGAGGGCATTAAAAAACCCCGCACCGCTGTCGCGGTGCGGGGTTTTTGTGTCGGGATGACAGGACTTGAACCTGCGACCACACGCCCCCCAGACGTGTACTCTACCACCTGAGCTACATCCCGAGTGGGGCGCAAATATACTGCGAATTCAAAGTTGGGTTTCGCTTAGCGGCGAATAAAATCTAAAATGGTACCCGCCCATTCTTCATCGCCAATGTCCCAACGTAATCCGTGTCCCATATCGGGATAAATGGCCTCTTGGTAATAGGATCCGTTGTGCTGCTGCATGGCTGCTTCCGCCGTTTCAAAAGGCGCCACATCATCTGCAGTCCCATGCATCCAAAGCAATTCACCAGTATAGTCAGCCATGTTTTTTCCAAGATCAAACTTATAGCTTGTGATCATCGAAGACGGTAAACTCAGACCTGTCGCATTTTGCATGATGACATTAGAGGTACTCTGAGGCACTTCCATGACTAATTTATTTATGGCAATTCTAGAGCCGCCTGCTGCGGCTGGACCTGCGGGCAGGGAGCCTAAGGAATTGGCCACCACCACTAGTCGATCACTAGTAAGGCCCTGGGATTCTAAATAGGCGACGACGGCATCGTAATCTGCTGCCATAGATTCGGCCCCTGTGCTACGGCCCGTACTCCATCCGAAGCCGCGGTAGTCGTACATCATAAAGCCAAAATGGTGCGGACCTCCAAGGTTTGCGAACAAACCGGCCGTCTCCCAAAAGTTGTCCATGGAACTAGCGTTGCCGTGGAGGTAGAGAATGATTGTATCTGTGGCTATTTGTGAAATGTCACCGAGGTATAGCGCATAAATAGTATCACTATCTGATGAGAAAGCCATCAAGTGGATTTTAGTTTCATCGACGTGGTATTGTGGGTCCAACCACTCATTTTTAAAATCATAGGTGCCGTCGCCCCCGGCGAACATCGCAGCGCTGATATCACCTCCGCAAGAAGTGAGAAATAGCGATAGTGCTGCAGCGATAGATAATAGTATTCTCATGGTTTAAAAGTTTAACGCCACGCCCCAGTACATGCCCTTTGCGCCAAGTCCAAAGGTGTTAGGCACATCGGCTTGAGGCACGAGGATCTCGCGGGTGGGATTTAATATTTTGTATTCGACTTGGGCTTCAATGAAGCGATAGCGAAAACGGTATCCTGCGCTGAATGATGGGGCAAGGATTTGTCCTCGTCCGTATTCGGTTAGGAACCAGGTGGGATCGACCCACGTATTCGCGGAGGCGTTCAGGATGTGTGGACCTCGGTGCCAGTAGGCGTTAATTCCCGTTTCCGGATAAAGTCTGAATGCGTAATCGCGTGTGCTCATCAAGGCTTGGGCCCCGGCACTCCAAGAGATGGCGGGTTGTAGTCCGTTTTGTGGGAGCCAATGTTGCACTTGGCCGCCTTCAATATGTGCCGCGCCGAGGAGGGCGCTGGATAATTGGATCCCACCATAAATGGTGCGATCTGCGCTCACTCCCTTTGCAGCATAGGCCCCGAGAATAGGCAATGACCCGTCATTAATTCGAGGTCGACCCACAGTCCCTCCTATTTGCCACTGGCCTTCATCAAGCGGCTTTACAATTTTAGTTGGAGCACAGCTGGTCGCGAGAAATATCACGACGAGGCTCAAGGTAATTCGTACCATTGTCAATGGTTTATAACTCATTAATAAAGTCTATTGGTATATAGTCTTGTTGGATGCTAAAATAGAACCACAGGCTATAAATTTGAGGACGCAAAATACAACCTCACATGGAACAACACGATTGCATCATTATTGGTTCAGGACCTGCTGGATATACAGCTGCTATTTACGCTGCACGCGCAGATTTGAAGCCCATCATGTACATGGGTTTGCAACCTGGGGGCCAATTAACCACTACCACTGAAGTCGACAACTTCCCGGGCTATCCACAAGGTGTGGACGGAAATGCCATGATGGAAGACCTTAAAAATCAAGCCGAGCGTTTTGGTACCGATATCCGTTTTGGTTTGGTCACAAAAGCAGAACTAAACTCAGAGGTGGGCGGTTACCACACCTTGACCATTGATGAAAGTACCCAAGTTCAAGCGCGTACCGTGATCATCTCTACTGGTGCCTCTGCCAAGTACTTAGGCCTGCCTGCGGAAGAGAAATTCATGGGGTTCGGGGTCAGTGCATGTGCCGTATGTGATGGATTCTTTTACAAAGGTCAAGAAGTAGTCGTAGTGGGTGCAGGTGATACCGCAGCCGAAGAAGCGACCTACCTCGCAAAACTTTGTCCAAAAGTCACCATGCTCGTACGCCGCGATGAAATGCGTGCCTCCAAAGCCATGCAGAATCGCGTATTAGAAACGAAAAACATAACCGTATTGTGGAACACCGAGACCGTTGACCTAGTAGGTGATGATAAGGGACTCACGGGCGTTCAAGTGAAAAACAATCAAACCGGTGAGGAGCAAACGATCCCGGCTACTGGATTCTTTGTCGCAATTGGCCACAAACCAAATACCGACATCTTTAAAGGCCAAATCGACATGGACGACACCGGCTATATCAAAACTAAGGCAGATTCCACAGCGACCAACTACCCTGGAGTTTTCTGTTCAGGCGATGCACAGGATAAAATCTACCGCCAAGCTGTAACAGCAGCAGGAACTGGCTGCATGGCGGCCCTAGAAAGCGAGCGCTACTTAGGCGCCCTGGGCCACTAATCCTACAAATTGTATTCTAATTAAAACCCCGGCTGAGAAGCTGGGGTTTCTTTTTAGTCTGAGGCCGGTTCGTGTTGAAGTCCAGTGCTTATGGAGAACTTCGGACTTAAAATCCGAAGAAACCCTTCGCCACGAAATACGGGATGAGGATGTAGATGATCACATCTCTGACCAAATAGAATACAAAAATGGCTGCCAAGGTTTTCCAACCCAGTGATTTCAATCCTGCCTTAAAACCCTTCTCACGAAATACCGCCATTGATTTCGAAATGAATGGAGGGGTTATTTTTTGTCTGAAGCCCAAAGTGATATGTTTAGTATCGTTTAACGCCTTTTGCATTACTAAGTTCAAACGTCGGGCGATATAAGCCGGATTCTGTACCCTTGCGGGCCCTTATCATTTATCTAGCCCTAACCTCACGGTTAGGATCCATCTGCCTACCCCTCGCGCAGCAAGCTCTGGACGGGACGCCCAGTCCCGAAGGAACGCGATATACATGACATTTCAGCGTGTGAGGTTTACCATGCCGTTTTGATCACCCAAAACGCGGTGGGCTCTTACTCCACCCTTTCACCCTTACCCGAAGGCGGTCTACTCTCTGTTGCACTAGCTGTCCCTGCAAGCAGGGCCTTCCTGTTAGGAAGCACACT
>Ga0255751_10006250_pt1 | contig 10527 bp, 17 predicted proteins | sample 071ome_20_FD_179951 | JGI IMG/M metagenome (GOLD analysis project Ga0255751, IMG submission 179951) | Coastal salt marsh microbial communities from the Groves Creek Marsh, Skidaway Island, Georgia - 071412BT metaG (version 2) | ecosystem: Environmental > Aquatic > Marine > Intertidal zone >...
AGCATAATGATATGGACGATCTGGAACGTGCATTAAAAGACTTCCCTAACAGCACGCCTTGCATCGTGTTCGAATCCGTGTATAGCATGGATGGAGATGTGTCACCAATGCACGACATTTGCGACCTCGCCGACAAGTACGGAGCTATAACTTACATAGACGAAGTGCATGCTGTTGGACTATATGGCACAACAGGTGGAGGTAAGCTAGAAGAATTAGGTTTACAAGATCGTGTTGATATCGTAAATGGTACATTAGGTAAAGCATTTGGAATGCAAGGAGGTTATATTGCTGCAGATGAAATTATTTGTGATGCTGTGCGTTCTATTGCTAGTGGTTTCATATTTACAACTAGCCACAGTCCTGTAATGTGTGCAGGAGCACTCACTAGCATAAAATATGTAATGGATCATAATGATTTACGGATAAAGCATCAAGCTCAATCGCAAAAGCTCAAACAACATTTATTAGCTTTAGGATTTGAAATACATCCTGCAGCATCTACACATATAATTCCAGTAATAGTAGGCGATGCTGTAAAATGTAAGATGATGAGCGATTCTTTATTAAATGATCATAGCATTTATGTGCAGCCAATTAATTTTCCTACAGTAGAAGAAGGAACAGAGCGTTTGCGGTTTACTCCTACCCCTCTACATACTGATAATATGATAAATGAATTAGTAACCGCTTTAACACAGGTATTTAATGAACATTCGTAAAGCACTTTGGTTTTCGGCAGGAATGTTTTTCCTTGCTGTAGCATTTATTGGAGTATACTTACCAGGCTTGCCATGGAGCACACCTGCTGTCATAGCAGCATTTTGTTTTAGTAAGAGCAGCGACAGGATGCATCGCTGGTTATATAATCATAAGTTATTTGGGCCATTCCTTACTGGGTGGCAAGAGAAAAGGATATTTCCTACTAAGTTTAAATATTTTATGGTAGTGACAATGTGTAGCAGTTTAATCCTTATGTGGTTTACAACTGGCAACTTAAATGCAATTTATTGGACTGCAGGCTTTATGGCATTAGTTGTTATCTGGGGATGGCGTTATCCAGGTAGTGAAAAAGAATGGCAACGTAGGAAAGATGCTGGTGAAAAGATTGCCTGGATCCGTTAAAGATATTTTTCCCATACAGGATGTTTAATATCAAATTCTAGTTGTTTACGCTTTGCTACCAATTCCCAATAGTCAGGCTTAAAGGGCATTGACTTTGGTCGTTCAACCCTATTACCTTTACGTTCATTACAATGATGACAGGCTACTACAATATTTTCCCAATTAGTCCTACCGCCTTTGCTTAGAGGTATTACATGATCCATAGTGCATTGGCTATGGGCTAAACGACTATCGCAGTATTGACAGGTATATAAGTCTCTTATACAGATATTAGTTTTTGAAAATCTGGGTTTACGTTTTGTCCGTAGGCGTTCTTTCAACATTATCACAGCAGGTACACGGGTTTCCCAACTGGGGCTTCTTACTACCCAGTCATCGTACCATTCTAATACTGTGCATTTATCTAAGAACAAATAAGTTATAGCATCCTTCCACTGTATTGCGCTCAGTGGAAGGTAGTTAAGTGGGAGTCCGTCTGTGCTTAAAACTAGAACGTCGGTCATATCATATTTCGATAGGTTTCTCAAATTGTGCTGGTTTTAAATTTGTACCACTGCCAATAATGCAAGCGGCTATACCCATAGGATTTTGTGCCATTTCTGCGGGTAGTTTAAAAACAATGCTATAGGATCCTGTTTGAGGGTTCATAAACATTGCCGTTTCGCCTTTTACAACTCTTGGAGGTAATTGACCTTTTGGATCCATAGGAACTTGCATAATGCTTTTGTTGCTATGAATAAAAGGAATTTCCTGGTAAGGTGCCAACTTTGCCATAATAGCTGGTAAAGTTCCGCAATCCATTGCCATTGGCATCTTGTGTAATTGTAACTGTGGTGGCACCTGTTGTTGTGGTACCTGGGTGCTCGGCTCTTCGGCGTGTAAGGATACTGTTGTGAGCAATATCGCTAACCCGCTGAAAAGCGATATCAGGGTTAGCTTCATTTTATACTCCTATAAACTTATATTTAGTTTACTAGAAGTACTGATCAAACATCTGCGATCCTGCAAGCAATAAACCTTCTTTCCATTGCTCTTCAATCGGAGTTTCAAAAATTAATTTTGGAGTTGCAGATGCTACAAGCCAGCTTTGGAATTTTTCATAAGGTGGTTTTGAATGTATTTCGGCTATTAATTGTCCAGGAATCCATCCACATAAACCTCCAAAGAGTCTCCATTGATTAGGTTGATCATTTTGAGCTATTTTTTCAAGCATATGATTATCACTGGATATCCGTAGGTCGTTAAATGCTTCTGAAGTATTTAAGCTTTCCCATTCATTTGTATGGAGCATAACTAGTGCATTAGGGCCAACAGGTCCTCCGTGGTAAATTAATTCTTTTTCACTATGATATTGGATTTTTTTATCATTACAAATGTCTTTGACAGTAAATGAACTTGGTTTATTTAACATTAAACCAATTGTACCAAATTTATTACTGTCTTGATATAGGTAAATCACTGATTGGTTAAAAATGCTTTCTTTAGGCATTTTGGGGTTTGCTATTAATAACTTTCCTGCGTAGTTCATTTTTTGTCCTGTCAAGCAACAGTACCAGATCCATAAAAAGGTAAAGGTCCGCCATACTTTTGACCTTTAATTTTTTTACCACCGACTTTAACTCTATTATCGCCTATCAAATGGGATTTATTGCCTGTTCTACTTCGATAACCTTGTGACTTACAACTAGCAAGAGCACTTGCACCAATCGCAGAATCCGGCTTACTACTAGTGCAAAGCGATCTTGAAGCTCTCCATTCATCTAGTAAATTTGGATCTAATTCGTGTATCTGCATAATATTATCCCTTCATAAATATTTATGTCAATATAGGTAAAGAAAAAAAATATTGACCATTTGTTGTTTTTCAATTATTATAGTGTTTTTAGGAGATTTATGGAACACCTTTTCACAGATTTTTCTTTTCAGATTTTCCTTTCATATTTAATAGGATCATGCGTAGGATATATTCTGCATGCAAAACTTTCAGCTAATAATATAAATATCTTTATAGAGCATCTTATTGATGAAGGTTTTTTAAGATCTAAGATCGATAACGACGGAAACACAGTAATTCTTAAATACCACGACACTAGACACTAAATAAATTTATCTATGCTAGAAATTCAAAATATTGTACCAGGTAAAAGTTATGCCTGTAAATTTAAACCTAATGGTCTTACAACTACAGATTCGATAGGTATTATTATTTTACGCGATAAAGAAAAACAACTTGTAAAAATTAAAGACGCTAACACTTCAGAAATACATGTACTTGCATATAAAGATGTGTGGGACATTGATGAAGTTGAATGGGTAGAATCTTAACGACCCCGATTCTCGGACCAAAATTCCTTCCGGTTAAAGGCCGATTGTTCTAGGCCGCCGAGAATCAATCCCCGCTCCTTAGGCAACTAGGGAGCTTCCACCTTTTGTATCATTAATACAAAAGATTAATATATATTATAAAAACTTATAATAATTTTAAGTCTCGATAGTTAAACGGATATAACCGAAGACTTCTAATCTTCTATTCCAGGTTCGATTCCTGGTCGAGACACCATAAAAAAATAGTTGACATAATTAACAGTTATGTTATACTTTTAGAACATTAAGCGACTGTGGTGAAATTGGTAAACACACTGGACTTAAAATCCAGCGGCAGTGATGCTTTGCCGGTTCGATTCCGGCCAGTCGCACCAATTTTAAAAAAATATATATGATATATGCAATCATTGTAGGACGTAAAAACAGCAAAGGATTTCCAGGAAAAAATAAATATAAAATTTTTAACCATCCTTTGACTTTTTATCCAATAAAAACTGCACAACATTGTCAAAAAATTGACAAAATTTTCCTTTCATCCGATGATCCAGAATTATTAGCTATTGCTACTAATATGGGTGTAGATGTGATTAATAGACCTGCAGAGTTTGCACAAGATTCTACGCCATGTGAAGTCGCATATCACCATGCATATAAAGCTATAATTCAAAATCATCAAGTGCCTGACTTTGTTGTGACAATGATGTGCAACGCTGTTACTGTATCAGTTGATGCTATTAACGAAGGTATAGCTTTATTGGAAAACAATGCAAATTTTGATAGTGCAACAACTGTATCGCAATATAATATGTTCAATCCAACAAGAGCAAGGAAGATTGGACCTGATGGTAATCTAGTGCCGTTTGTTGATTTATCTTATTTTAGTAAAAATGGAAATGTAGTCCAAGATAGAGATCACTACGAGACTTACTTTGCAGATATGGGCTGCTCTGTTGTCCGTCCACATTGCCTATTAGATTATGAAAATAGCTTGCCTCCTCAAAAATGGTTGGGGAAAACAATTGCTCCTATAGTTCAAAAATATGGCTTTGATGTAGACCACGAAGCTGACATACCAGCTGCAAAATGGTGGTTACAAAATTATTGGGATGTTAAAGATATTTTACTTCATGAATGAATATATTAAACTCACTAGTTTAAATGATTATTGGGTAAAAAATAAAATTGATATCTTCCCTTTGCATGAAAAATTAAAAAAGTTAGTAGCAACTCATAGTAATCTAGATTTTAAAAAATATGTTAATCATCTTACGATTACACAATTGCTAGCAGCAGAATTACAACAATGTTTGTCTAGTCAAACGTTGTTAGATTTTTTATTTTCTAGATACCGATATGAAACTTTTCCTCAAAACTTTATATTAGACGATTACCCTCCATTACTGCAAATAGAATTATCAGCAATTTGTAATTATAAATGCACCTTTTGCTTCCAGCAAAATTCAGATTTTTTTAGTAAAAAGCAAAATGTTGGTAATATGCCAAAACAGGCTTTTAAAAAAGTTGTAGATGAAATTACTGGCAAAATTCCATTTATAAATCTAGCTTCCAGAGGAGAACCATTTATTAATCCTGATCTGTCTTCATTATTAGGTTATTGTAAAAACAGATTTCAAACTATTAAAATTAATACAAATGGTAGTTTGATAACAGAAAAAACCGCCATATCAATTTTTGAAAATAATGTTAATTTAATAGTAATAAGTATTGATAGTTTTAATCCTAACAAATATGCTAAACTACGAGTAAATGGCCAGCTTAGGAAAATATATAAAAATTTACAATTGCTTAACAGTGTTAAAAGACATTTTAAAAATTGCCACACTATCATTAGAATTTCTGGTGTAGAACAAACTGATAATAATATTTTAGAGCAAATTCCAACTCAATGGAAAAATTTGGCTGATCAAATTACAACCGTAAATTATTTTCCTTGGGAAAATATATATGAAAACAATGCTAATGGAATTACAAAACCTTGTTCCAGTTTATGGAGAAGGTTGATTGTTAATTATAATGGTTTGGTAAATCCTTGCGATGCTGACTATAAGAATTTCAATCAAATAGGAACAATTGAAACAAAAACAATCCGGCAACTTTGGCAAAGTGCAAAATTAAACAGATTGAGAAATACCCATCTATCTCAAAGGCAAAAGGTAGAAATTTGCAAAGGATGTAATTATGTCTAAATTACTAAAGTCTAAACCATGGATTCAAAATATCCACAGGATTAGTAATATAGGTCTTGATAGAGAAAACAAAATACGGTTAGATCAAAATGAAAGGACAAAAACATTACCGCAAGATTTTATCAAGCAATTTGATTTAGATTTGTTGTTTAAAAAAGCAATTCTTTATCCAGACACTGTAGGCTTATTGAAAGAAATTTCAGCATACGAAGATGTCGCAACTGATAATATTGCTATTACTGCAGGTGCTGATATGGCTATCCGATATGCATTTGAACTTTTTACAAAAGCAAAAAGTAAAATAATACATGCATCTCCTACCTATAGAATGACAGAAATCAATAGTGAAATTTTTCATTGCTATGCTAAAAAAATTTTTTACAGTACAACATTTGATCTACCACAAACTGCTTGGCACGAAGCTATTGATTATGATACAAATTTAATAATAATTTCTAATCCAGATAATCCTACTGGCACAGCTTTTCAAAAGGATAAATTGATAGAAATCATAGACAGAGCATATCAGTTTAATTGTCCTATTCTAATTGACGAAGCTTATTACGGATTTGGTTGTTATACATTAAAAAATTATATAAAAAAGTTTGACAATTTAATCATTTGTAGGAGTTTTTCAAAAGCAGCAGGCATTCCCGGGTGTAGGATAGGTTATGTTATGGCTGATCCCCGTATTATAAAATTATTTAAAAATATAAGACCACTTCACGAAATTGATGGTTTAGGTTGTGAGATAGCAAAAAAAATCTATATAAATTCACATATTATACAAAACTGGGCTGATTTAGTTTTAAAAAACAAAAAAATTTTTTTAGATAATTTACAGGCAAAAAACTTTGATACCATAGATACTTTGGCAAATTTTGTGTATGTTAATTTTGATAATGACAATCTTTTAAAAACTTTAAATGAGAATAACATTTTAGTAAGTCATGGTCGATTGAATATAGACGGATATCATAATTATACAAGAATAACAATTGGAGATGATCATGCCATGCAAAATTTAATCAATTTAGTACAAAATATTGCAAAGGATGAATAACTGCAACAGAATTATTTAAAATAAAAACTTGACTTTTGCCGTAATGGATCATAAATTACAAGTACTAGAATGGTTGATGAATTTGCACATCTTTTTCGTATTCAAAATGGTATGCATCGCAAAATTGTTTCACAAAAATATTTTGTTGCGGATCATTACTACTGACTGTAAAAAAAATTATTTTTTTGTCGCTGCGTTTAAGAAAAAATTTTTCAATGTAATTGATTAGCGAGGGAAACCTAATATGTCCAAGATCTTTTTCAAATAAAAAAAAATATGGTTTTTTCTCGGCTATGTTGAAGGGAGGCAGGTAATAATTGTCGTGCTCCCAGTGATAAAACATTTTTCTTAAAACTTGGTCATTGTTGTTATTTTCATAAATACGGTTTGGGATTACCATTATAAACGGTATATCAAACAATCTAGCAAGATGACACATACCTCCTTCGGGCCCAATTATATATTTTGATCCTGCTACAATATCAAACATTTGGTCAAAAGATAATGCCCTATCATAAGGAAATTTATCATAAGGTATGAATTTCCAATTAGGGTCATCTATCAGTTTTACTAACGTAGTATATTCTCTCATCTGCGTTTGAAATCCTGCTTTCAACATTGAGTGACCGAAAGTTAACACTGTTTCTATATTACCATCTTCATCTAATACAATTTTATCCTTAATCCATTCTGCTATAATGTCAGGAGGTGGCCACTCAACAATGGTTCTATAGTTTCTTCGAGTTCCAGGAGAAGAAAATAAAATATGATTTTTCTTATCAACCATAAGTTCTACTTGTACGTCATAAGGAAAAAATTTTTTACGTGTCACCAAATCAATTAGATAATTTTGGAAATTATTGTATAGCGAAACCATACTCTCATGTTTGATGTCGTCTAAATTAATATGTCGATAAGTATTTTTTTTTACAGGTACGTAAAATTCTGCAAGATAAAGTGACTGTTTATTTTGGTTGATAAATCTTATCACATAGTGTAATATCTTTCTAAAAAGAGGAGTATTAAAACTTGTTAATATCGGAACTTCAGTTACAATGCCTTCATTAATAAAAATAAATTGATCTGTGACTAGATCAATAAGTAAAAATTTAATATTTTTGTGTATAAGTTGACATTTTTTTCTAATGAACACTAATCTTCTGATATGATTAGGATACTCACCGTGGTTCAATCCAAAAAGAGGAGAAACAACCATCACTGATAGAATTAGTTTATCGCTCCGTTGTGCGTTTTCAATAGTTTTTTGTAATATGAGCATATCATCACCCATTCCTACAGCACTTGACCTAAGATATTGGCTTATTAAAATTAAATGATCTGTAAACATTTACGCATCCTAAAATTGTATCTAAGCTTGACAGTTAAGTAAAATCCTGTTGTGATATAATCAATTACATGAAAGTATTTATGCGAGTAAATATCAGAAGAATTATTTAAAATAAAAACTTGACTTTTCTGCAACAGAGTATAAAATATGTTTTTAACAGATTAAGGAGATCACTATGAAAGTCAGACCACGCAACTGGGTAGCTCAGCAGTGTAGAGATTTAACAGGACCGTTCCGTCCTACTGTTGAACGAGACCGTTCTAAATACACCCGTAAACAAAAGCACCGAGAGAGATATGCTTAAATTCCTGCGAGGATTATTTTACCTAAGTTTTTCCTTGACTTTTATAGTGATAGCCATTATACTAATTGCTTTACTACTAGAAGTTTACATCTTTGAGGAGGTACTATGTCCCTGTCAACTGTGATTAAAGAAGCAAACATTTATCGTAAATTTTGCAGACAAATGCCTATCGATCCTAGACATGTAAGCATTAAAGATTCTATTGATCTTTTTCGCTATATTGATCGAGAACTTAGTCCAGAACACTTGTATCAAGACGGAGAACGTTCTCCTAAAGAAGCTCAACGTGAAGCCGCAAAATTACGCAAGGCTGCACAGGTATTGCTAGACCGCGGCTATAAAGCCCCAATTAACCTAGATTGCCTAAGGATTGATTATGCGAATAGATTTTCAAAAGGCGTATGCATTTAAATCCTACTATGATGATGACGGGAAACAATGGCTAGTACAGTTTGGAAATGACTACCAACTCAGCATCATTCGTCATCGTGGTAGTATGGGATACCGTGAAGGATTATTTGAAATCGGTGTGTTCGGTGACTGTGACAGCATGGTTGAACTGCCGGGCATCACAGCAGAAGGCGATACTGTTAAAGGATTCCTCACACCAGAAGAAATATCGTGTATCATCTTAAAGATGCAGTTCCTAACTGACTCTGAACCTGTTCCGGTGTTTGGCTTTTTACCATAAATAATGCATGGCTGAAACTTTCTTAATTAGCGACACCCATTTCAATCATGTCGAAATATTAAAATTTATAGGAAAAAATGGCATATTGATGCGTGGTAACAGTTTTAGTTCAATTAAAGAAATGAATGAATGTATTTATGATAATTGGAACGATATAGTAAAGCCACACGACACAATTTATCATCTAGGTGATGTAGTTGTAAATGTAGATCGGGAATTTGCGACTACGTTTAAAAAACTGAATGGTAAAAAAATTTTAATTGCAGGCAATAGAGATGATATCAAATTTTTGATGAAAGAAGATTTATTTCAATCAATTAGAATTTGTGAAGGATTTGAAGAAGATAAAGGTATCATATTAACCCACATTCCAATACACGAAAAGGTTTGTGACTCAAGGAAAGCAAAGACAAGGATAATAAATATTCATGGACATCTACACACGGAAAAAAGTCCTTCTAAATTTCATAGAAACGTTTGTGTAGAGTGGACTGGATATAAACCTATTCATATAGATGAAGCAAAAGATTTGCGTAGTTTTTAGCAAGAAAGGATTCAATTCCCCTCTGCAGTTCTACTCCTTAGAGAAAACTAAATATTCTACTGGTTAATAACCAGTAGAATTATTCTACTGGTTAGAGCATAAATACAAAGTAAGGAGTGCTTTAACCAATGAAAAAGAAAAACAAAGAATATTTCTGTTTAAACTGCAATAGTCCAATACCGTTTAAAGGATATACCTACGCACATAAGTATTGTTCTAATCAGTGCCAAGCAGAACTAAGAACAAAAAAGGCTTATGAGAAACACAAGCAAGCTTTTCAGGAAGGAAAATGTAAGAGCAGGCCAAGAATCAGACAAATACTTGCAGAATTTAAAGGATATAAATGCGAATGCTGTGGGATATCAGAATGGCAGAGCAAAGATATAGTTCTTCAAGTAGATCATATTAACGGAGATCCTTACAACAACAATCCTAATAACCTTAGATTAATTTGTCCCAACTGCCATAGTCAAACTGATACGTTTGCAGGCGCAAACAGAGGCAATGGAAGATGGAATAAAGAAAATCTTGCAAGATACTATCAATGATAGTATAATAAAAAACTGGACCTCTAGCTCAATAGGTTAGTAGCACCCCGCTCATAACGGGACGGTTCTCGGTTCAAGTCCGAGGGGGTCCACCAACGAATTACAACCCAGGAGAAATAAATGGATTTTAATCACTTTGTATTAATGTTTGCTGTGGCATTTGCTTTTGGTATATTTGGATATGTCCTAGGTGAACAAGCAAGAGAACGACAAGCAATTGAACGAGGCTTCGCGATCCACTGTCCATTAGATGGAAAATTTGGATGGCTAGATGAATGCGAAGAAAAGCTTGACAATCCTTAATTACATGCTATAATTAACTTACATTGAACATGCGGGGCGTTCCTTCCAGCTGTCTTATAAGCAGTCAGC
>Ga0255751_10006251_pt1 | contig 10524 bp, 10 predicted proteins | sample 071ome_20_FD_179951 | JGI IMG/M metagenome (GOLD analysis project Ga0255751, IMG submission 179951) | Coastal salt marsh microbial communities from the Groves Creek Marsh, Skidaway Island, Georgia - 071412BT metaG (version 2) | ecosystem: Environmental > Aquatic > Marine > Intertidal zone >...
GCCAAATGGTAATACAATTGATTTTACAGCAGATGTTGTTCTTCAAAATTCTTTTAATCTTACTGGATTTGTAACCAATTCTGGAACAACTATTAATGGTTTTCAAACTATATTTTCTACTGAATTAAGAACAGGAGATGTAGTTTCTTTTCCATCTGGAGCTTCTGGTGCTCTTGAAGATAGAGTTGTCACTGTAGTTAGTGATACAGAATTGACTATTCCAACCGTTCTCTCCAATACTGTTACATCAGTAACTGCTACAAGAAAGAGGTCTCAATTAGTAGATCAAAATAAAAATCTTCTATTAAGAAAACTTCTTAAAAAATCTATCAAAACTCTTAAAACAGAAAACAATAGTGGAGTTTCTGATAGTACAGTTACCATCAGAAGATCCTTTGTAGGACAAACAAACAGTACAGCTGGTGAATTAGCATTTACTGTAGGATCAAATGAAACATTTGATGCAGTAGATAATATCAACTATAGTTTGGTAATATTGTCACCTGGAACCGGATCAGGTGTTGCTGGTCAGATTGTGAATTTGAATGATGTATCTGTTCAAAATAATTCTAATAGTTTGACAATTACTTCTGCTGCTATTTTTGGTAACGGTGCAAGTGTTAGATTAATAGCGACTGTTACAAGAACCATAGTAGAAGAAAAGACTAAAAACAGAAATCGTATGACTATGGTTTTGGTAGATAATGATGGAATTACACATGCGGCTGAATATGGAACTTCTGCACACCATAAAGAAATAAGTTTAGGTTATGCTGATGTTTTAAAAGTACATGCGATTTATGATTCAGAAGATGCTGGTACAGATCCAGTTTTGCCTCAATGGACGTTGGCAAGTAGTACAAGTGTTTTTATCAAAGGAGAAATAATTACAGGACAAACATCAGGTGCTAAAGGTAGAATTATTAATCCTTCTGGTAATATAACTTTTATTCCTCTTAATACTATTTCATTCTCTTCAGGCGAAACAATTAAAGGTGGAGAAAGTCAAGTAACAGCTGTTCTAGATACATTTACTGCTGGATCAAAAGATATTACAAACAGATATGTTCTTGATACAGGACAAAGAGATAATTATTACGATATTGGAAGAATTGTTAGAAAATCGGATTCTGTAGAACCAATAGGCAGATTGTTGGTTGTTTTTGATTATTTTTCACATATTGGTTCTGGAGATTTTTTCACAGTTGATTCTTATTCTACTATTGACTATAAAGACATTCCAACATACACTGCTACAAGAGTAGATCCAGAAGTGAGAGAACCCACAGGTGAATATGATTTAAGGGATACAGTTGATTTTAGACCTAGAGTAGCTGATGCTACATTCTCTTCTCCAACAGTAAAAGTTCAAAATCAAGATGCTCACAAAGTAACGGGAATGTCATTTAATTTTCAAGATAGAAAATTTTTTGGAGATGGTGTTTCTGTAATAAACATTCCAAAAGACAATTCAAATTTTGGATATGATTTTGAATATTATCTAGGTAGAATTGATTCATTCACAATCACACCTACTGGTGAGTTTAAAGTTATTCAAGGAACTCCATCTGAAAATCCTGCTCCTCCAAAAATGGCAGAAGGTGGATTGAAACTTGCAGAAAACAATGTGGCTCCTTTCATGGTGAATGTGAAAGATGCAATCACAAATAAAGAAGTCAAAAAGAAATATACTGCTGCTGATTTAGGTAAACTTGAATCAAGAATATCAAATATTGAATATTATACTGCTTTAAATTTACTAGAAAAAGATGCTCAATCATTTGAAATAATAGATGAAAATGGTTTGAATAGATTCAAATCAGGATTTTTGGTTGATAACTTTACCGGACATTCTGTTGGTGATGTTTTACATCCAGATTATAATGTTTCAATTGATATGGAAAATAGAGAATTACGACCTAAATTTTATATGAAAGGTATTTCTCTTTTAGAAGAAAATACAACTGATGCAGAAAGGTCAAATGATTTTTATAGAAAAACAGGTGATCTAATTACACTTCCTTATGAAGATGTAGTCACTGTTCAACAGCCTTTTGCTACAAGAGTTGAAAATCTAAATCCAGTTTTGAATTTTTCTTGGAATGGAGTTTGTAAACTTTCACCTTCTGGTGATGAATGGTTTGAAGTGAATCTTCTACCAGATTTGATTGTCAATAGAGAAGGTAATTTTGATACGGTTTTCGCTCAAAACAGAAATGCTATTGGAACTGTCTGGAATTCATGGCAGACCCAATGGAGTGGTCAAATACAAAGAACGAACAATACACAATGGAGTGGAAGACAGCTTATACAAAGAACTGTCACAACAGAAACAGGTGTTAGTACCAGATCAGGAATTCAAACTTCTGTTGTTGCACAGATAGATGAGCAATCTTTGGGTGAAAGAGTTATTTCTCAGGCACTCATACCATTTATTCGTTCTAGAAATGTAACATTTAATGTTACAGGAATGAAACCAAGAACCAGAGTTTATCCTTTCTTTGATAGAACTAATATTGCTGCTCATGTTACACCAAGTGGCGGAAATGCTGGAGATGCATTGATCACTGGAGCATCTGGATCTTTGCAGGGTACATTCTTAATTCCGGATCCAAATGTAAGAGGTAATCCACAATTCAGAACAGGTGAAAGATTATTTAGACTTACATCTGATGCAAATAATGGAGAAACCAATGTAGAAACATTTGCTCAAGCCATATATTCTGCAACTGGTATTTTGAATACTGTTCAAGAAACAATCATTGCAACAAGAAATGCAAGAGTAGAAGTAAGAGATGTTTCTCAGACAACAAATAGCACCCGGCAGACTGTACAACAAAGAACAATTGCTTGGAGAGATCCAATTGCTCAATCTTTCACAGTAAATACCGATGGTGGTGAATACATCACAAAATTAGATGTATTCTTTTCACAAAAAGATGATGACATTCCGGTAACCTGTCAAATCAGAGAAATGGTAAATGGATATCCTGTTTTAAATGTTTTGCCATTTGGTTCAACAACATTAGAATCAAGTCAAGTATCTGTTTCTGAAGATGCATCTGCTGCTACTACATTTACTTTTGATTCTCCTGTATATTTAAAAGAAGGTATTGAATATTGTATTGTATTACTGACCAATTCTGAAAAATATTTGGTTTGGATTTCTAGAATGGGTGAACAAGAGGTAAGTGGTACAAGATTAGTTTCTGAACAGCCTTATCTTGGTGTACTTTTCAAATCACAAAACAATTCAACTTGGTCAGCGTATGATTTTGAAGATTTGAAATTTACACTTTACAGAGCATCATTTAATACATCAGCAACTGCTAATGTTGTATTTCATAATGATGACCTTCCTGTGAAAACACTAGATGAAAATCCAATCAGAACTTTTGCGGGTAGCAATATTGTAAAGATTTATCATCAGAATCATCATATGTATCATACATCAAATAATGTACAAATTTCTGGTGTAACTTCTGATGATGGTGTTAATTTAAATGGTATTCCATTGACTGAAATTAATGCTACTCATTCTTCTATAAGTAATATTGAAATAGATTCTTATACAATTACTGTGACAACAAACGCAACCGCAAGTGGATTGAGTGGTGGATCTTCTGTTACTGCAACAGAAAATGCGTTAATGGATCAAGTACAAACTCTTTTTCCTGTAATTGAACATCCTGAAACATCTATCTCATTGAAAATGGCCTCAACTTCTGGGACATCACCAGACGGCAATCAAGTGCCATTCTTAAAAGATGCTACTATTAATGCAAAATCAATTACGATAAACGAAAATTATTATTTCACTAATCCAAGAATGATATGTTCAGAGTTGAATGAAACTAATGAATTGAGTGGTTCTAAATCATTGGATTTAATTTTTACAATGGAAACAACTGTTGATAATTTATCACCAATAATTGATACAGATAGAAAAACATTGGTTGCGGTCACAAATAGACTGAACAATGTTTTAACTGATGCTGACATTTATCCTTCAGAAGAATTCATAACAGCAAATGATCCTGAGGGTGATAGTCTTGAAACAGTATATGTCACTAAAAAAGTTCAACTAAAAACTCCTGCTTTGGCCATTAGAGTTATTCTATCGGCTGTGCAATTGGCATCTTCTAACATTGAGGTTATGTATAAAACACTCCGGTCTGATGATGCAAGTGACTTTGATGAAATTGGTTGGACATATTTTAATACAAATGGTGATCCTGATACTTTTGTCAATTCTTCTACTACAAATGATGATTTTCTAGAGAGGGAATATACTGTAAATAACCTTGAAGAATTTATTGCATTTGCTATTAAAATAAGAATGAGAGGTACAAACAGTTGTGAAGTTCCAAGAATTAAAGACCTCAGAGCAATTGCGCTGGCAACATAAGATAGGTATTTAAAATGGGCGCATTTGTAAAGGTGGAAGGACATTCTGATTTAGAAAGAGATAAAAATTCAAACGCTATTATCAATACAAATTTTTCAGCATATGAAGCAGCTAAGAAAAGAGCAACCGCTGAAAAAAGAAAAAATGATGATATTAGGGATGCAATAAGAGATATAAATATTCTAAAGAATGAGATGAAAGAAATTCGTTCACTTTTAATAAAAATGGTAGAAAGCAAAAACAATGGCAATTCATAATATCCCAGCAAGTTCTACATTTGAAGAATGGAGAGTAGACTATAATAGTCTATCAGTAGATTTAGGTGATTTTAATGCAGGTGTGACAGGTAGTATTGCATCTGGTTCTGCTACACACACTACAGCTGAGAATGCAGTAGAATCATTAGTTGTTGACATAAATTCTATTCTTGATGGAACCCACCAATTTACTGGTGAAGTCACCTTTCAATCAAATGTAAATATTAATGGAGACCTTACACTTGATGGTAATATTACCATTGGTGACCAAACTTCAGATACTCTCACCATTACTGCTGGACTAGATAGTAATTTAATTCCTGATGCTACTAACACTTATGACATAGGATCTTCATTAAAGGGTTGGAGAAATCTTTTTGTTACAACAGAAGCTACTCTTGCATCAGCAAAAGTTTCTGACCTTACATCTGACAGAATTGTTCTTGCTGGTGTAGATGGTGCATTGGAAGATGATATAAATTTTACCTTTGACGGGACAACATTAAACATAGGACCAACCGGAGAATTTACTGTTGATGTTGCTTCTGGAAACACACAAGTCAAAGGTACTCTTGATGTAGATGGTCAAGGAACAATTTCTAGTTTGAATGTTCAGGATTTAACTGATAATCATATTGTATTATCTGGACTGAATGGTGAATTAGAAGAAGATGCAAATTTTACTTTTGATGGAACTACATTTAATATAGGTTCCGCAGGAGAATTTACTGTTGATGTTGCTTCTGGAAATACTTTTATTAATGGTACATTGGAAACAAATGGTCAAGCAACACTTGCTACAGTTGTTGTCGAAAATTTAACTTCTGGAAGAATTGTTCTTGCTGGTACAAGTAGTGCATTAGAAGATAATACAAATTTGACTTTTAATGGAACTACACTGACCGTCACTGGAGACATTTCTGCACAAGATTTGTATGCATCAAATATTGTTTATTTGCAAGGAACAACTGGTTCCACAAGCACAACAACTGGTACACTGATTGTTTCTGGTGGTACTGGTATATCTGAAAATCTTTATGTTGGTGGTGATATTAATGCAACTGGTGCTATTAATGCTAGTTCTGTTAATGTGAGTGGCGGAGAATCTTTAGCAACAACAGGATTTTCTATCGCAATTTCTGTTGCGCTGGCGTAAAGTCTCATAAATAGAATTATAAAGGAAAGATAGTAGAATGGCAAATAATTTTAAAAATGCTGGTGCAAGTGGTGTTAGTACATCAAGTGGTTCACCAACTACAATTTATACATCAAATAATGGTGGTGCTGTAAATTCCATTCTGATTGAATTGGATGTGGCAAACACAGGAACAAGTGCTGTTGCGGCATCAGTTCTTTTGTATGATACTTCTGCTTCGGCATCATATCATATTGTCAAGGATGCTCCAATTCCTGCTGGATCTACGATGAAAGTAGTTTCTGGACAAAAAATTGTTTTGAATGGAGATGATGAAATTAGAGTTCATGCTACTGCTGCAACAGTAGATGTTGTGGCCTCAATCCTAGAGGATGTAAGCTAAAATGTCATACATAGGTTATCCGTACGTTACTGACCAAGCATATAATCTAGAATTTGAAGGTCAATACGTCAAAATACCAAACGGAACAACTGCACAAAGGTCTACTATTCCAGTTGCAGAAGCAGGAATGTTTCGGTTCAATACAGATGAAAGTTCCTTTGAAGGATATGATGGTTCTGAATGGGGTAGTATTGGCGGTGGATTTGAAGGCGCATTCACTTTAGCAGATTCAACAGTTCAAACAATCTATCTATCAGCATTGCCATTCTATTTGTCCAATGGCAATTTTTCACCCATATGTTTGAAAGCAGGTGTAGTTCCTTTCTTGCTTGCTGATGGAGTAACAGAAATAGAATATAAGGTAAACTAAAATGGCAAATGTAGAATTAGTAAAAGCAATCAAAAATGGTAATGTTGTTACCAGTCTAGGAGAATTGGCAGCAGGTGATACTGTTACTATGAAAGGTGATGGAAGTACAGTTGCAGGTGCATTGGCTTTGAACAATGCTGCAAATACATTTTCTACAACTCTTCAATCAGGTGCAGTTTCATCCAATGTTACATTTACACTTCCTACTGCTGATGGTACACCAAATCAAGTTATAAGAACAGATGGAAGTGGAAATCTTTCATTTGTGAATGATACCGATACAGGTATTGTTAGTGTACAAGAAGATACAAGTCCTGTGCTTGGTGGCAATCTTGATGTAAATGGAAATTCTATTGTCACTGCTTCAAACGGAAATGTTACATTCCAACCAAATGGAACAGGAGTTGTTGACTTTAAAAATGATAATACACAAGTAAGTGAAGTGAGATTGTATTGTGAATCAAACAATTCTCATTATGTAGCAGTAAAATCTGCTGCTCACGCTAATCTTAGTAGTAGTGGAAGTGTGACTTTGACATTACCAGCAGAAACAGGAACAGTTTCAACTCAATCTTATGCAACAGGAAAAGCAGTTGCATTCTCAATCGTCTTTGGCGGATAATTTTATAAAAGGAAAATAGAAAATGACAAATATTGTAAATGTAGCTTCTATCTATGGACGTATAGCACATATCGCTGATGTAAGCACTGGTAGTGGGTCCACTGTTGATTTAAATCCTGCTGATGTAGGTGGTGCAGGAACAACTGTACCAGCAGGTGATGTTGCAAAATTAAATGCAATTTATATTTCAAATACATCAAGTGGAGATTTAACAGCAACAGTTACTATTGTTGATTCTTCATCAAACACTTTTGACCTTATTAATACCATTACTGTTCCCGCAAATGCAACTTTGGATGTTATTTCAAAATCTATGTATTTGCCAGCAGACTATGGTATGACTATCACTGCTTCTGCAACAGGTATTGATGCATTGGTATCTTGGGAAGAACTATCAGAATAATAAGAACATTTTTAGGGGATAACTAAAATGCCAAGAGGTGGAGTTTTAGGAAAAAGAAAAGTAGCATCACTTTCAAGTGCTTCTGGTATCTGGAATCTTGATGATGTTGCGATTGAAAGAAAAGGTTTTAGATGGCCAGGATCATCATTTCCAGTTGAATACCTTGTTGTTGCTGGCGGCGGCGGCGGTGCGAAAGCATCTAATAGCACTGCTTCTGGCGGCGGCGGTGCTGGTGGGTTTAGGACAGCCACTGGATTTACTGCCATGCTATCAACAGCATATACCGTAACCACTGGTGCTGGTGGCCCAGGATCAACATCCAACAATATCAACGGCAATAAAGGGCAAGATTCAGTTTTTGACACCATTACATCTTTTGGAGGTGGTGGCGGATTTGCCCAGCAAGCTGGAAGCAGTAATGGCGATGGCGGTTCTGGCGGCGGCGGTGAAGGATTTACAAACTCAAACGGCGGTTCTGGGTTTCTTGGTTTTGGTTCTGGGACCGATGGACAAGGTAATGACGGTGGTTACGGAGTGACATCTCCAAATGGATACGGAGCAGGCGGTGGCGGCGGTGCGTCCACAGCAGGCGATAACGGAACAAGCTCTACGGGCGGTAATGGCGGTGCTGGTACTGCATCTTCAATAACTGGTTTAACCTACGCAGGTGGCGGTGGCGGTGGTGTTGCTAGTGGTACTGGCGGTTCCGGCGGTGCAGGTGGTGGCGGTGCAGGTGGAAACAATTCATCCAGTGCTGGTGTAGCTGGAACAGCAAATATCGGTGGCGGTGGCGGTGGCGGCGGTAATGGTTCTGGCGTCGGCGGTAATGGTGGGTCAGGTATTGTAATTCTTAAAATACCAGATACAAGAACCGCTACATTTAGTTCCGGAGTAACTGCAAATGGAAATACTGGATCAAATATAACTCCAAACACAAGTGTATCTGGATATAAAATATACTCTATTACAGCAACATCAACAACTAGTGAAACAGTAACTTTTAGTTAAATGGAGAAATAACAATGGCTCATTTTGCCAAACTTGATGAAAACAACATTGTCATTTTTGTTACTGTCGGAAGACAAGAAGATGATGGAAAAGAAGCAGAACTTACGGCAAGAACAGGTGATGTTTATAGACAAACTTCATACAACACCAGAGGTGGAATTCATTATAATCCAGAAACAAATGAACCATCTGCTGACCAATCTAAAGCATTCAGAAAAAATTATGCTGGTATTGGGTACACTTACGATTCACAAAGAGATGCCTTCATTCCACCTCAACCATACCCAAGTTGGATACTGAATGAAGAAACATGTCTCTGGGATTCTCCAGTACCATATCCAACTGATGGAGAAAGATATATCTGGAATGAAGAAACTCAAACTTGGGATTTAGTAACACAGTAAGGATAAAAGAATGGTAAGAAAGAGACAAAACGGTGGAACAATTGGAGTTGAAAATATTCCAACTCTGAATGCAGCATCCGGAACGTGGAGTTTGAATGAAGTTTATGGCGCAAGAAAAGATAGTATATGGCCAGGATCAACAGTGGAATTTAATGTTGATTATCTTGTAGTTGCTGGAGGTGGAGGAGGTGGATTTAGAATTGGTGGTGGTGGTGGTGCTGGTGGATATAGAACTTCCACCACAACAGGAGTAGATGGATATGCTGGTGACACAACATTAACACTTTCAACGGCTACTCCATATACAATTACTGTAGGACAAGGTGGTGCGGCAGGTATATCTAGTTCTAGACTTGGAAGTAAAGGATTTGATTCTATTTTTGCATCTATTACATCCGAAGGTGGTGGATTTGGAGCAGCGCCTGCTGTTCAAAAAACAGGAGGTTCTGGTGGTTCGGGTGGTGGAGGTTCTTCCAATGCTGATGGTACTCAACAAGGTTCTGGAGGTACAGGAACTACAAACCAAGGTAAAAATGGAGGGTTGTCTTCCACAGGTAATGGTGCTCCTGCAGGTGGAGGCGGAGGTGCTGGTGCTAATGGTGGAAATGCTTCTCCATACGTTTATAATAGTCCCAATGGTGGTGTTGGGGGTAATGGATTATCAAATTCAATAACAGGTTCTACAGTAACATATGCTGGTGGAGGCGGTGGTGGCTCCGAATCTGAGGTTGGAACTGCTACAGTAAGTGGTGGTTCGGGTGGTGGAGGTTTTGGTGCTTCTACATCTGGAACCAGTGCAGGAAATGGAACTGATGGATTAGGTGGAGGTGGAGGTGGTGGTAATGCTTATCAGAATCCTGCGGGACAAGGAGGATCTGGAGTTGTAATTATAAAAATTCCTAACACAAGAACTGCTACTTTTACTGGTGGTGTTACATCAACATTAAACACCAGTGTAACTGGATATAATATATACACTGTTACTGCTGCTGGACCATCCGATACTGTAACATTCTCATAAGGAAATTATAATGGCACACTATGTAGTTTTAGATGAAAATAATATTGTTATAAATGGATTTGTTGGTAAAAATGAAGGAGAAGATGGAGTAGATTGGGAACAGTATTATAACGCCAAAAGAACATCCTACAACACCAGAGGCGGTATTCATTATGACCCAGAAACAAATGAACCAAGTGCTGACCAATCCAAAGCATTCAGAAAAAATTATGCTGGTCGTGGTTACACTTATGATGAATCAAGAGATGCCTTCATTCCACCAAAACCATATTCAAGTTGGACACTGAATGAAGAAACCTGTCACTGGGATTCTCCAGTACCATATCCAACTGATGGAGAATTATATATCTGGAATGAAGAAACAACATCTTGGGATTTGATTCCAAGTGAGTGACAAACCAAATCTCAAGGTTCTCTCTGGTGGAATCTCATCCTCCACAACCACCGTTTCTGCTAGAGTTGAACCTTTAGATTTGTCTTCTTATCCAAAAGG
>Ga0255751_10006257_pt1 | contig 10520 bp, 5 predicted proteins | sample 071ome_20_FD_179951 | JGI IMG/M metagenome (GOLD analysis project Ga0255751, IMG submission 179951) | Coastal salt marsh microbial communities from the Groves Creek Marsh, Skidaway Island, Georgia - 071412BT metaG (version 2) | ecosystem: Environmental > Aquatic > Marine > Intertidal zone > Salt...
CATTCCCCTGTCAAGCACAAGGCTGTATCAGAGGCGTTGCCTATTGCGGAGACCGGCGATGACATAGCCTTAGATACGCTTGCTAGAGCATTGGGTGTTATTTACGACCCTGGTTCCACGGGAAGGATTCCTAAAGACTTTGCCGACAAATGGGTTACAAACCCAGTCTTCAAGGCCAAGCAGAAGGGTGAGATATTTAAGAGAAGGGGAGAGACGGCTGCGCCCGAGATCGAGAACCAGGTCAAGCGAGAGGTCTTGGCCGAGCGCATTCGCCTTGTTCAACGATCCTATCGGGAGGCGTTGAAAAAGATGAACGCGACTTCCGAGGCAAGGCTGGAGGCTGCTAGGATCGCAGACGAGGTTTTGGAGTCCGATCCTAATGTGATTCGTCAGCGGGTGATCTCGGCCAAGGAAGCTGCGGAAGTCGAGGTGGATGCTCGTATGCCAGAGATTGAGCGTCAGGTCCGAGCCCGACTGAAGGTTCAGGGTAAGCTTGGCGATGCGCCGAAAGAAGCCATTGAAGAAATTGCGGAGCGTGCGCTGCCAATCTTTGAGCGCAAGGCTGACGGTCGAGCCAAGATCGTTAAGCGTCTCCTTGAGCGCAGCAAAAATGGCGAGGTGGACGCAACTGAAAACCTGGCCAAAGTGTTCTACTTGGAATACAACCCTAAATCGAAGGGCGCACCTGAGCCGTTTATTACAGGAAAAGTTTCCGATGTAACGTCAGCCCAGCAGATGGTGAATCTTGAAGATGTCATCGATGCCTTGCCAAAGCGCGCCAAGAAGGATCTCGGCATGGCAAATGTTGACAGGTTTGACGTTGAAGCTGAGATAAAGCGTGAGGTTGAATCTGCTCGCATTCGCCTTGTTCGACGATCCTATCGGGAGGCGTTGGAGAAGATGAAGTCGAATGATACCAAGGCGCAGCGAGTAGCTCAAGAACTCGACGCCAATGCTGAACCTTCCAAACCTTTGCGCCCACAAGACGATGTGCGCGGGCAGGCTGCCGATGAGGCTACGCTGACAGAGGACATCAACGTCCTTACTGAAGCTATGGGCGACACCGCAGAATCTGTAAAGAAGAACTTCAACCAAGGCCCCGATGAGAAAGGTGTACAAGCTGGACTCGACTGCCTGATTAAAAATGCCTAAGCCCAATTGTGCATCCGCTCTAGTGCGAGCCGCGTCTCACGAAGACATTACCCGTGAGAAAGCGGAAGAAATTCTATCCGAGATCAAGAATCTCGCCAAACAGAAGCAGGAGGCGCGTGGGCTGACGCGTAAACAGGCTTTATACGAGGCAGGCAAGGAATACCTTGGGGATGCCCGTCTTGAGGCGTTAGTAGAGAACCGCAACAAGTTGCTCCAAAAAGCTGCCGAGGATGGCACGCTGCAACAGATTCAGCGGTTTGACTCCATTGCTGGCGGGCTGGAAGCCCGCCTCAAGAAGTCCTACACCAAGGAGGCCGGTCAGGCAGGTGTTGAGGGCGGTGATCGCAGCGTTGAATATGACGCCGAGGCGATTGCGGCGGAGAACTTTGGTAGGCTGGCAGCAAGGCTTGAGGCTGCCGGGTTGTCCCGCGAATTCCAGCGAGGTGAGATTGATGAGTTGATTATGATCGAGTTGGAGCAGTTGACCATTAATGGTGGAAAGCCTGGGGTCACCAAGAACGCTGCCGCCAAGAAGATTGCATCTGCCGTGCATCCAATCCTCGATGGACTGGTTGACATGAAAAACCGCAACGGGGCTTGGATCAAGAAGATGAAGGGCTACACCGTGCGGCAGACTCACGATAAGCACTTGATTCGCCTTTTGGGTGGTAAGGACTTCAACGCTGATGGTCACCGTGAAAAATCCTTTACAGCTTGGAAGGCCATAATTCTTCCATTGCTGGACAAGGAACGCACCTTTGGCGTAAAAGATCCTGAAGAATTTCTCCGCAAGGTGCATGAGGAGTTTCACTCAGGTGATTTTGGCAAGGCGACAATGGTTTTTGCGGACGGGCAGAAAAAAATTGTCGCTGACGTTGTCGGGATGGATGCGGAGGTTGGAACTATGCGGACTGCTGCCAGCACGGCAAAGTCTATCTCTGCTTCTCGGGTTCTACACTTCAAAGATGCCGCCAGTAGCTATGCCTACATGAAACAGCTTGGCGTGCATTCACGCTTGTATGACGCAGTCATCGCCCAGATCAGCACAGACTCCCGTAACATTGCGCTCATGCGGGCCTTCGGGCCTGACGCTGCTGGAGGCTTTGAAAGGGTTCTCAAGAAGGCTGTAAAGATTGCGAGGGACACTGGAAATATTAAGCAGATCGATGATTTCAAGTCACCGAAAGGAAAGAAGCGTATCGAAGATGCATGGCGGGCCGTATCAGGCGGGATGTCCAGCGCAACCGAAACTCCACTTGGCAAGTTCACAGACGGGATGCTGACTATTCAGTCAATGTCCAAACTGTTTGGAGCGGCATTGACATCAATTGGCGACGTGGCCTTCATCTGGCACGCAATGAGGCAGATGGGGGTCGGCAGAATTGAGTCTGCCATGCGTGTGTTCTCTGCGCTCCCCAAGGGCTTTGAAGCTTTCCGCCCGTTTGCCAGAGAGGGTAACGAGCGTGCCTTGTTCTACCGGGTGAACTCGGTAGCGGTTGACGCGCTCTCAGGAGAGGTTGCTGCCCGCTTTGGTTCTCTTGTCCAGCAGAGTGGGCGAAGCGGTGAATTCCTGCGGAATGCGAACAATATGTTCTTCCGCATGAACTTCCTATCTCAGTGGACGGAGTCAGTAAAGGCGGCAGCCTTCCAAGCACACGCATCATTGATGGGAGAGATGGCCCACCTTCGGATGCCGGAACTGCCCGATGAAATTGCAACCAGTCTGCGGGAATCGGGTGTCACTGACATCCAGTGGGATGCCATTCGTTCGGGGGTCAAGAAAATCGATGGGAGATACTTCCTCGGGGCTGACGCCCTGGATGACGTTGATGTTACCCCGTTGCTCAAGGAGATGGGGCTGAAGGATACCGCAGTTAATCGCAAGCGTGCGTTGGATGACCTGAAGATCAAGACTGTTTCATACTTCAGGTCTTTCCAAGACCGTGCTGTTCCATCTCCTGGGCTCAACGAGCGCATTATTCAAACGGGTGGCGGACTCTCAAAGGACACACTGCAAGGCACGTTCAACGCCCTGTTCTGGCAGTTCAAGACATTTCCCTTGACCGTCTACAACAAGGTTATCAAGGGAAACAAAAGGATGGCCGAATTTACCGGCAACCAGGGCAGCTTCTACATGGACGTTGCAATGTTGGTTGCCGCCACATCTGTGACTGGCTACCTCTCGGGTATGTTCAAGGACTTGCTCAAGGGGCGGAGCCCCAAGAGTCTGGACAACGGGAAGACATGGGCGGATGCCGCCTTGCGCGGCGGAGCGTTGGGCATCTACGGCGACATGCTGTTCCAGCAGTATGATAACGGATTCAGGAAGTTCACCTCAACTATGGCGGGTCCGACCGCAGGGAGTGTCCTTGACCCTGGATTTGCCGGGATACAACAACTTGCTACTGGGGAGTTTAAGAAGGCAGGGAAGACTGCTTATAACATGCTTGGTGACAACATCCCGAAGGCAGGTGCAGCGCACCTGCTCATTAAACCTGCGTTTGACTACACTGTTGGCTACTCTATCAACGAGTTCTTTCAGCCTGGGTGGGAGCGACGTTACCGGCAGCGCATGAAGGAGAACGGACAGGAGTTGTTCGGGCTCGGCGACCCTAGATAAACTGGAAATCTGCTTGCACATTTCCAGCAATTGAATCCGAATAGGACAGAGCAATGAGCCTTACAAACACAGACAGACACGCAAGTTACATCGCCAACGGGTCAACGACCGAGTTCTCGTTCCCGCATAAATTCTTGGCGAACGCACACCTACAGGTCTACGACGCGGGCACGTTGCAAACCATCACCACCGATTACACCGTAACTGGGGCCGGGGAGGAAAACGGCGGGACTGTGACGTTCACGACTGCGCCGACTGATGGCAACACGGTCCTGATTCTAAGGGTCACACCCAACACTCAGCCCACTGACTGGGTTGCCAATGCGCGGTTCAATGCGCAGGACATCGAGGACGACCTGGACCGCAGGGCCATGGTCGTTATTGACAACTACCCGACGATTCAGTCCAACGCAGGAACACCCGAGTCGGTAGTGACAGGCTTTGCGGATCGTGGCGACTTCTGCTACGACTCAACCAACAGCATCCTCTATCATAAGTCTTCGGGCAACGGGACTGATACGGGCTGGGAGAAGGTGACGGATGTTTCGGACCTCGACTTGTCAGACATTAACGATGTCACCCTCACGTCCATCGCCTCCGGTGAGATCCTTGTCTGGGATGGAAGCGGCTGGGTGAACAACACGCTGGCCGAGGCAGGGATTGCCTCGGCTTCGCACACACACGCCGCCACAGATATTACATCAGGGACACTCCCGCCTGCGCGACTTGGGGCAGATTCAATTGACGCCATCACTGAGATTGCCAGCAGCCTAAAGTCGGGCAGCGATGGAACTCTGATTACGGGTACCGCTGGAACCAGCGGGGACTTGTCTCAGTGGGACGCCAACGGTGACCTTGTGGATGGTCCGACTCCACCAAGTGGAACTATTGTTGGAACGACGGACACGCAGACGTTGACCAACAAGACGATTGACGACTTCACCAACACGGTTCATGCAGACTTTGTTCACATTCAGGTGCGCAACGAGTCAGGGTCTGCGCTGAGTGCTGGTGATGTCGTTTACACCTCGGGGTGGTCGGTTGGGCAGTCAAAGACTTTAGTCTCCCTCGCTGACGCATCGTCTGCATCCACAATGCCCGCATTGGGCATTATGAATGAAGCGTTGTCGAATAACGCTACAGGAGAGGTGATCGTCAAGGGACTCGTTGAGAACATTGACACATCCTCTTGGTCAGAGGGCGACATCCTTTATGTGAGTGAGACTGCTGGAGCCCTAACATCGACAAAGCCTACAGGCTCTGCGCAAGTGGAGGCGGTGGCGACGGTTCTGCGCTCTCACGCATCTTTGGGAATTATTTCGGTGAACACTCGCGCCGTTCCGTATGTGACCGGCTTCGCGGCGACACTGCTTGACGACGGGACTGCCTCGGCGGCGCGAAGCACGCTTGGCGCCGCCAGTAGTTCTCATACCCATGATGCGAGCGAGATCGTTTCCGGCACAATGGCTGACGCCCGCATTTCGGAGTCCAGCGTCACTCAACACGAGGCGGCGTTGTCGGTTGCCTACTCACAGTTAACGTCCCTTGCGATTGATTCCGGCGACATTGTTGCGGACATCGTCACCGGACTGACCGAGGAGGCATCCCCGGACGCTGGCGACTTCTTGCTGGGCGTGGAGTCCGGGGGTGCGTTGCGAAAATTCGACATCGACAATCTCCCTAGCGGTGGTGGAGGCGGTGGAGATTTTATGGCTGATGGTTCCGTTCCCATGACGGGGGATTTGGACTTGGGCGGCAACGCTGTATTGGATGCTGATACTTTGACGACGGCCTACCGACTCGCCCCTTCGACCCCGGCAACCGGTTACGGGGTCTGGTATGCCGATGCTTCGGGCAAGCCATCCTTCAAGAATGCGTCAGGCACAATCTATGATTTGACTGACTTGGACGGAGCAGTCTCCGATCTGTCCGATGTAACGATTACCTCGATTGCGTCCGGGGAGCTGCTCAAGTGGAATGGTTCGGCCTGGATCAACAACACATTGGCCGAGGCTGGGATTGCTGCGGCTTCCCACACCCATACGGAATCCGACATCACGGATTTGGGCGCTTACATCACAGCGTCATCTAATGACACGCTGACGAACAAGACGATTGACGCCAGCCAGTTGGTAGTGACCAACAACTTCGACTACGGCGAATACAACGTCTACGCCAACCTGTTTGGCTCGACGTTGGACAACACCACCTACGCTGACCTGAGCAGCAGCGAGTGGGAGTTTTACGTCGGAGGGTCGGCAGTCCTGCATCTAGACAGTGCGCAGGACGCTACTTTCTATGGCAACATCGCTGGCCCGACGACGCAGGTCTCGTCGCACCACATCCTCGAACACACGACGACGCCGTCCGCTCCCATTGGGGGCACTTCGCACCTCTACGCCAAGTCAGACGGCGAGTTGTATTTCTACGCCAACGGCGGAAGCGAAGTTCAGGTCACCACAGGTGGAGCAATCCGCTACGCCGCTGGCGACCTTATTTTGGGCACCACAACGCAAGTCTCGGGCGACATCAACCAATTGCACAATGTTGTGCCCTCTGCTGCGACGGTTATTACCATGCCGTCTGGCGGGTCTAACGGTGACCAGATCGCGTTCAACATCACCAACAACTCCAACCACTATGCTGTGACGCTGGAACTGTCCGGCGGCACGGATATGTGGGTCTTTAATGGTTCCGGCTTCGCTGAGTTCGTCTGGATTGGTAGTGACTGGTCGCTGCTGAACGCTTCGGAGAACTTCAACGGGGCGAAGGGCGACATCACAGTAGGCAAGGGCAGCGGCCAGTCGGTGAACCTACCAGTGGGAACCAACGGGTATGTGCTTACCGCCGACAGCACCGAGACCTCCGGCGTCAAGTGGGCGGCGGCGGGGGGGCAGAGCAACGAATTTTCCGACAACGTTTTCCGCATTCAGGACGAAGGCGACACGACCAAGGAACTTGCGTTTCAATGCTCAGGAATCGGCACAGGCACCACTGTAACACTGACACCACCGACATCCGACGGCACGCTTGCCACATTGGACGGCACGGAAACGTTTACTAACAAGGAGTTCACCAACCCCGACATCACGGATCAGACGTTGACGGACGGGGCGACGATCAACTGGAATTGCGACAGCGGCTCTTTGGCGACAGTGACGCTTGGCGGTAATCGCACTATGGCCGCACCGACGAACCTGAATCCGGGCACGTATGTCTTGAAAGTGATTCAGGATGCGACTGGAAGCCGCACGATCACATGGAACTCCGTCTTTAAATGGCCCGGAGGAACGGCGCCTACGCTCTCCACTGGTAACGGCGACGTAGACATTATTACGTTCGTCTGCGACGGAACAAACCTCTACGGGGTGGCAAGCCTCGATTTCTCCTAATGCTGATTACGCCAGCGACATTTTTCAAACAAGTCGGCTCCGTTGTTAGCACGACGGACCTCGTTTCTTTTTGGAAGCTGGATGAGGCGAGCGGCACACGTTACGACGCGTTTGGTTCCAACGATCTGACGGATAACAACACGGTGGGGCAGGGAACAGGGAATGTGTATGCGAATGCAGCGGATTTTGTTGCAGCTAATGCGGAATATCTCAATTCGGCGTCTTCCAATTTTGACTTCGTCGATGAAATGACCGTTTGCGCATGGATCAAAATTGACGCCTATTCATCGACCGGTAATTGGATTATAAACAAACGCGGCAACACGACGGATGGTTGGCATCTTACATGTATCAATTCGGACGGCAAGGTTTACTTTGCAGTGCAACCTGATTCTGGTGCGGAATTTATTACAAGCTCATCTACACTTTCTACCGGATCGTGGTATTTTATACATGGACAAATCACGGGCACTACGTTCAAACTCGGTGTCGGCGGAACTTGGGAAAACACATCGACTTATTCAGGAACCCTTTCATCATCGTCTAACGACTTACGCGTTGGGGCTGCCAGTTGGTTTGAAGATCTTTCGTTGAGACACGACGGCTTGATAGAAGCTGTTGGAATCTGGAATCGAGCCCTCTCCGACGCCGAAATCACAGCCCTAGCCAACAAAGACGACCCGTTCTACGATCAATTCTAGCACTATGACAAAAGAAGAAGCACGGGCGGCAGCCATTACAGCAATCAACGCATACGCAGACGCGATCTTTGCCGCGCAGTCTGCGCGATTGACGGCGAAAGGGACTTACCTGCAACGGAAGCCAACGCACACGACGCCGCCAACAAACGGGAACAGCAGCGCGCCCGACTCGATTGCGGACACACCAACCGACGAGAACGAAACCGGGGAAGAATACTTTTCTTTTCCCGCGCAAATGCACACCAGCGCGAGCGTGAACGTTTCCGTTGGACCTGACGGGCAATCCTTCGTATGCGTTTTTGAATTCGACTGGACCGCGGACGGGATGCGACAGCGTTACAGCGTCACCGGCCCTGATCGCGTTGATTCTGGTTGGACCGAATACGACCCAAACGCCAATCCTTTCCCGTAACCCATGGCCCTGGCCGACGAAATAGCGAAGCCCAGTATTGCGACCGTGTTCCTTGTGGAACATACCGCCGCAGTATGGTTGCGCGCTTGGGTTTTGACAACGTCGCAATCGATCACGTACGAAATCCCGTTTTCTCACCACGGGTTTGCGTCCGCGGCCGATCTGACCGTTGAAGGCGTGAAAGAAGACGGGACCGCGTTGACGTCTCAATCGAGCGTTGCCAATGTCGAATCAAACCCCGGCAGTTACTATTACGATTCGGCCAACTTCAAAATCCATGTTTCGAGCGGAAGCGGCGACGTTTTCGACAATGAGATTGTCGCCACTGTAAAACTGTCGTTTGCCAACCGCTCCAAGACGATCAATTCCAGGTATTACGCCCCCAGGGTTTTGAACGTTCCAGATTTGAGTTTGCGAATTGAACCGGATTATAGCGACCCCGTCCAAATTGGAGGCGGTTCCCTTTCCTACAGCAATGCGGACGGATTTTTTGACGCCCTGGTAGACGTCGATTGGCAAGGCGGGGAAGTGAACATTCTTTTGGGGGCGGAAGACATTGGCGGACCCGCCATGGCATTCGGCGATTATGAGCAGATCGGGAAATGGTTGGTCGACAGTTGGCAGGCCGACCGTGAAACGCTAGATTTCGAATTGCTGGAACACAAAAGCAGCGGGGAACGCAAACTTCCAATCGAACGTTACACCCGCGCCGATTATCCCGCCCTTTCAACCGATCTTGAAGGAAAACCCATTCCGTTGGCATTTGGGACTGTTTACGGCGTCGAGGCTGCATCTATCGACCCAGGCTCCAGGCAATTCAAATTGGCTTCCCACGCCATCCGGCAAATTCTGGAGGTTCGCGTTAAAGACTCCGATTCCGAAGCCTGGATCGTTGTCCAAACCGAAACGCAGGATTTGGCAAACGCAGAATTCACTTTGGCCGCAAGCGATTGGGACGACAACCGCGACGTAAGCGTTGACTTCGAAGGCATGAAGGACAACGACGGTTGGCTGTTGTCTTGCGCTCCAGACGTTATCGAGAAGCTTTTGGACAACATCGGCGAAATCACGCTGGATACAACCGCATTCGCCAACGTTAAAAGCGAAATGACCGTTGGGACGTCGCGTTATGGCCGCCCCAAATACGCGCCTGAAATCTCCCTGTATATCGCCGAGGAAATGCCGGCATTGGAAGCAATCGGCAAAGTCAACGAAGCCGCGCGCACCTACGTTTTCAGCGACGCAACCGGACAATGGACGATTGGCCGCTTTCTCCCGATTGCCGGCGAAAGCGCAACCTGGATTAATGGCGACAACGGCGGTTTTCTTGATCTATCAACCGAAACCGTCACCAAAGACCGTATTACCCAATCGAATGTGAGTTACGCCGAACGCCGCCAAGAAAGCTTTTTTCAGACTGAAACGCACACAAACAGCGGTTTTCGATACGCTTCCGGCGATATGTCGGAAAAGCTGGAGGATAAGGAAGTTGCCGTTTTTCAGAACAACGACGCGCAAATTTGGGCGCAACGCAGAATTCAAATGCAGGGACCGCAACAGCGATATTTTGCGCTAAGGATGCCGCATACGGCGTTGCAATACCTACCAGGCGACCAAATCCGCGTTACTGAAACCCGCCGAGGCATTGACGAAATCTTGGAGATTCTGGAAGTTAACATAAGCTTTGGCGACGCTGCGCCCGCCGTTGAATTGATTTGCCAGCGCAACCGCGAACATGGGCGCCATTGCGGTTTTGTTGTCGATTCCAGCGACACCTTGCCAACCCGCTTTTCGCAATTGACCGGATACAGCGCAGGAGCATTGACCTGGAATGCGTCATGGGACGCCGCCGAGGCAATTTTGCCATGGGCAAAGCAAAACGTCGTTTACATTGCCACCGTTCAAAACAAGGCGGTTGACGCCGACCCAGATTCATATTTGCCCGGGATCATACTTTAACGCATTGTAACCCTTAGTAACACCTACTCGCATGGCCTGGACAACGCTAACAAAGACCGATTCGCAGCACGACACCGGGAAGCCGGTTACTAAAGACCTGTTTATTGATCCCGTCATCGACAATCTGAACGATCTTGACGGAAGAATCGGCACCGCGGGCAGCAAAGGCGTCTTGAATGCCAGTTTCGAGGAGGGAACCGTTGGCGCATCAAACGCCCCGTCCAATTGGACCTGGACCGCGAGCGGCAGCGGCGGAACCTACGCATTGACCAGCACCAGCGGAG
>Ga0255751_10006269_pt1 | contig 10504 bp, 10 predicted proteins | sample 071ome_20_FD_179951 | JGI IMG/M metagenome (GOLD analysis project Ga0255751, IMG submission 179951) | Coastal salt marsh microbial communities from the Groves Creek Marsh, Skidaway Island, Georgia - 071412BT metaG (version 2) | ecosystem: Environmental > Aquatic > Marine > Intertidal zone >...
AACACCTGAATTATCTTCTGGAACAGAATACCAAAATCCGTTTCCTGCGATCATTGCAGACCCTTTTTCAAAAGCAATATCGCCTAGCTTGGGTCTTTTGCTAGGGATGATTTCATAGTTACAATATTCGGCATAACTGTTTAGAGTATAACCTGCTTTTCTTAGCTTATAAAACCATTCAGCAGAAGATTCCCAAGGTGGTTCTACAATTTTAGATTTAGTGTAACCCCTTAATGCCTTATCATATTCTGATAATAGCGCAAAACAATCATTTATACCTCTAATATATTTACCGTAATCTTTAGATAATTTGTTTATAACGTTTTCAGCTGTATAAACAGCTTTTAATAATTCTTTTTCTGTGTAATACATTTTTAAACTTTAAAAAATACAACCAAACCGGATGCTCCAGCACCACCTCTTGCGTCAGGACCACTGTCATAGTCATTATTGTAAATACAACCACCCCCTGCACCATAATTGCCGCCGCTTGGTGCTACTGTACCGTTATTTGGGCCTACGTAGCTGCCGCCTGTTCCAGAGTATTGTGCGTAATTATCAGGAGAGCTTGTTGTTAAACCTAAATTTCCACCTATTAGTTGTGTACCAGCACCACCAGTTCCATTTATATTTCCTCCAGAACCAGTACCACCATTTCGAGATCCACCGCCTACGCCGCCTGTTGCACTCATACTAAGACCTGTACCAGAGACAGAACTAGTACCACCTGCTGAACCATGTGCAAGAGCATTAACTGTATAACCCCCCGCACCGCCGGTTCCTACGTTTACAGTATAAGTTCCCGATAAACTTGTACTAGTAGTTTTTATTGAGTAACCACCTGCACCACCGCCATCAAGTCCTGCATAACCCGCCGATGCAATAGTTGCCGAACCACCTGCTCCAGCACCAATTACAAGAATACGATACGATGCTGAAGTGTTAGGGGTAAATGTTCCTGAAGATGTAAAAACTACTACATCTCCATCTTGATTGTCTATTTGGAATTGAGAGCCATCTCCTAATAAAACATAAGAAATTCCATTTGCACTACTATTAGAAGAATCAAAAGTAATACGACCATCGATTGTCATAATTGAAGCGCCAGAAAAAAAGCTAGGATAATTAAATTTAAGCACTAATAATGATTTTGTATTAATAAGAGTTCCTTGACCATTAACCCCACCTAATTGAGTAGATTGAATTTGCATTCCTGCCATATCTTACTCCAATATGTTTAATAAATATTATAATTAGGAAGGGGCTGTACTTGAATAAGTTCTGAAACAGAAGTTGCTGCATTAATGTTTGGGTGAGCAGGAGCATCCCGCAAAACTTGTTTATCAGCAATAATTTGCGTAGTGTCCGCGCCCATTTCCAACGCTCTCATGTAGTCCGTGTCAAGCTGCTCAAGCATTGGTTTTCGCGCCGCACGTATCTTGTCACGCCAAATGTCCTTGGCTTTCGTCATGTTGACACTGATTACGCCTGTGTCGGCATTGGCTTCCCACCCATCACGAAACGTGCGTTCCGCTGGGATCTGGTAATCTGCAGCGTCATAAGATGTAGCACCTATTTTAATGTACGTTGTCATTTTTTATTCCTTTATTTAACTTACGGTCCTTCGCAAAGTACACCTACGGAAGGGCAATCAACATATCCACTTTCATAAGTACCAACCTTACATTGTGATGTTGTTCGTGTGTCATCTATACTTCCACCAGCATACCTTACGGGAATATATGAGCTATAAGATGAAGTAGCGCTATAATTACAAGAAACACCACAAGCAAAATACTGAGCATTAGAAAAGTTATTACTAAAATTAAACTGATAATTTCCCGTCCCATTATCTTGCGCCGAAGAAACACCATTGGATTGCTCTGAAGCAAAACTTGACCCATTTAATGTACCTGACACTCTAGCAGGATAAAGCCCCCTACCACTTGTGTCCTGAAACGCATTTGCTTTTATTGTACTCATGCTGCCATCTCCCATGCATTGCGAAATGTTCTGTCAGATGGGACTTGTTCTGTCCTTACGATCTTAAACATTGGGCGGTTGTGTTCTTCTGCCCAGCAACGCCGTGGCAAGTCTTTCATTACTAGATATTCCATTGCTTCCTCTTCCGTTAGAGGACCAATTCTTAGGGCGGTCCATTGCAAGGCGTGTTTCTCAGGGTCGTGCTGAAACTCTTTATGACGACCTTCTTTGATAGCCTTCTGTTCATCGTCTTGAAGCTGCCAATACACCCAGATAGGCGGCAAACCACCAGACATTGCTATATCAAGCCAGTTTTGACTTGGCACTAGAACCTTTGTGGGTTCATCAAGGTGGTCGGGGTCATCGAATATAACGCGGTATGTTGTCATGTCATGCCCTATCTTATCAAACCAAAATACCCAACGTACCAGTCCTGGCGGCTTGTATTGTCACTACCACAAAAACCGCTTATTGCAGTTGTTGACGTAATACGCGCTCCAGATTGAACTGGGTAATCAATTGTTGACAGATAACGTCCGCAGGAAACATCCGCACATCCACTTGCGCTAGATAAGGCATTATCAAGATTGAATTGCGGTGAACCTTGCCCTAAGTCTGAAAGACTGCTTAGGCCTCCATCAGAGTTCAATGCGGCTGTCCCGCTCATAGAAAATTCTGCCCAAGCCCTTGCTGTAAAATAAGCTGCACCGCCTGATGTTGCTTCTTGTATCGTATTTACTTTAAGTGTACTCATTTGCCTAAAATCCTTTCTGCAAGATCTGTTAACATGTGCCTGTCTCCTCGACTATCTGTAATATATTCTCTGTCAAGAGCATTAACAACTTTGACGCCATCAAACACAAGCAGACCGTTAATAAAATCAATGCCAAGGATGTTATCCGCAAGTTCTTGTGGAGTAATTGTAACGTTGTTCCACTGTAATCCAAAATCAGATGAAAGATGTATTTCTGCCATCACACCACCGTCCACGCTTCGCCATCGCCAACCGTAACCGTCACGCCGCTCGAAATAGTGGTAGGTCCAATAGACATGGCGTTTAAACCATTTGTAACTGTATAATTAGTGTTAATACTTTGCCATTGTTCCACAACAGTAATGCCGCCATGCTGCGAGAAACGCCCCGTTGTACTGAGTGTCGCACCACCACTAGCACCAGAACACAATTGTAAACTATCAGGGTCAGAACCTTCATCCATGCGAAGTGCTTGACGACCACCTACAACAAGTCTAGCGTCATCCGCAGCAGTAAAACCTAGATAGGTATTAGTGTCTCCGTTGTGATATAAATAAGCACCAAGATACATATTTGCAAAATATGGACTGTTGCCTGACTGATATTTATCATTATTTAAATTTGTAAAATTTGCGTCCATTTGTGTATGGGTGAGCGCAGCGCCATTGCTGCTTCTTGTTACTATTGTACTCATCGATAATCGTATCCCCTAGTGGTGGAAACGTAGTCGTATTTAAAATTTTCTCTTTTATCAAGAATATACTCGAAATACATTTCCATTTGTTTTTGCCAATTTTCTTGTAATTCGGGATTTACAATGCCCGACTTAGGACTATTTAAAGCCTTTTGCATCCAGTTATAAGGATCATTATTATTAAACATATTCTTATTAATATGATAAAAAGAACCCTCATGCACTTTGTTATAAACATCAATAGGGTCTATTTCTTTTCCTAAAGCTACAGCATAAACCGCACTTTCGGTCATGTGTGATAAGTGAGCTACTTCACAACCAACTAATAGTTTATACATGTTAATATCTCTTTCAAGAACAATATCTCCAAGCATATCTCTTAATTCACCTACTATAGCGTGAGTTGTAAGAGGGTGTGGTTTAAACCAAATATCACCCTCCCACTTATCTCTTAAATAACACAACTTATTAGCACAGATGGTTTCTTTAATTTTATTAGAACCTAAAGGTATAATTAAATGATCTTTTGGTTTAATATCATGATCTTTTATATGATCATACTTATTAGAAGTACCATTTGTAGCTTTTTCTTTAAAATAAGACATAAAATCTATAGTTATTTCACAATTATCAGCATAAGCGTCTGGTAGCTGTTCACAACGTAACCGTTGTTGAAGAGGATTCATGGAAAAGCAATGCGCCCATTCAGTATACTGTATTGTTTTAAAATAAGGAAGCTCATTAGCCACTACATCATAAGCAGACTCGATTTTGTGCTTCTTGATTAGCTTAAGAAAGTGTTTCTCACAGTCTTTTAGATGTAATAGTGTATCTGACTTTCGCATATCGCCAATACGCTCTTTAATAGAGGCTTTATTGAACATTTCCATGATAATTCTCCTAACTATAAAATGAAGTTACTCTTAACGTATTAAACGTAGTTGTGGTGCTTCTACTTGTGCTGAATGTTGTTGTAAACGTTGAAGACGTACTAAACGTTGTTGTAAAAGTCGTAGTTGTACTGTGACTAGTATTAAACGTAGTAATTGTACTTCTAGTCGTATTGTACGTAGTAGTTGTAGATCTACTTGTACTATATGTTGTAGTAGTACTCTTTGAAGTGCTAAACGTAGTAGTATAAGTAGTAGTTGTACTATGGCTTGTACTAAAGGTTGTAGTTGTGCTTCGAGTTGTACTATAAGTCGTTGTTGTACTTCTAGTCGTATTGTACGTAGTTGTAGTACTTTGAGTCGTTGAACGGCTAGTGCTAAATGTAGTAGTTGTACTACGAGTAGTGTTATAAGTCGTTGTGGTAGACCTAGTAGTATTATACGTTGTAGTTGTACTCTTGGTTGTACTACGGGAAGTATTGAAAGTCGTTGTAGTACTATGAGACGTATTAAACGTAGTTGTAGTACTATGACTTGTACTAAAGGTAGTAGTAGTTGTGTGACTTGTACTAAAAGTAGTAGTAGTTGTATGACTTGTAGAACGACTAGTATTAAAGGTAGTTGTAGTATTAAATGTAGTAGTTGTACTATGGCTTGTAGAACGACTAGTATTATATGTAGTAGTAGTTGCAAAGGTAGTTGTTGTACTTCTTGAAGTAGACCGAGAAGTATTTTGACTTGTATTTTGAACATACCCTACCGCCATATAGCCTGTTGCTACATAGTCTTGGAAGCTAGTACTAAAAGTAGTTGTAAAAGTAGTTGTTGTACTACGAGTAGTGTTAGTGCTGTGACTAGTTGCAAAAGTCGTAGTATAAGTCGTAGTTGTACTTCGTGACGTACTAGTGCTTTTACTTGTAGAAAAAGTTGTAGTATACGTTGTGGTTGTACTTTGAGAAGTATTGTACGTTGTGGTAGTAGACCTACTAGTGTTATAAGTTGTCGTAGTACTTTTACTTGTACTATAAGTCGTAGTTGTACTTCTACTAGTACTAAAAGTAGTTGTAAAAGTCGTAGTTGTGCTATGACTTGTAGCAAAAGTAGTGGTAGTACTATGACTTGTAGCAAAAGTTGTTGTAGTACTTCTACTTGTATTAAAGGTTGTAGTAAAAGTAGTTGTTGTACTATGACTAGTTGCAAAGGTTGTAGTTGTACTGTGACTAGTATTAAAAGTGGTTGTAGTAGACCTGCTAGTATTATATGTTGTGGTAGTACTTTTACTTGTTGATGTACTTGTATTAAAGGTAGTAGTAGTACTATGACTTGTATTAAAAGTTGTAGTCGTACTATGACTAGTTGAAAAAGTTGTTGTAGTACTTTTGGTTGTACTATAAGTCGTAGTAGTTGATTGGCTTGTCGATCTACTTGTATTAAAAGTAGTAGTTGTTGATCTGCTTGTATTAAAAGTTGTAGTGGTAGATCTAGAAGTGGAGACTGATGTACTCCACTCTTTGATACCGTCCATTAATCCAAAAACGTTACTCATAAGAATCTCCTATTATGCGAAGTTTCCTACGTAGTTAACTAGGACTTCTGTTGAGCTTACAACTATGTAAGATAATATTGAAGTAGTATTTGCGCCTGTTGATTGTACAATTGAAGCGCCGCCTACAGGTGTCTTACAAGAAGAAGGCAAAGTAAAAGTTCTTCCTCCTGTTCCGTCTTGCTTAATTACAAGAGTACCTGAAGTAGTTACTGCATCTGCTAAGTTGCTAAACGTAAAGGTTGTGTTTGATGACATTGTAATAACATGAAAGTTAGATGCCGTAAAATCAACAGTAGTAGCTGTTCCGGTAGCACTTACCGTATTTGCTGTTGATTTAACAATACCGCCAACATTAGCATCGCCAGAGAGATGGAGGTCTGTAAAACGTGATGATACTGTGCCTAGTGAATATGACGCATCTTCTGTAGTGCCGCTGTTATTTGATGAGTAAATGCCAGTGCTAGAAAATCCTATTCTTGCACCACTTTCTTTACCAATCATTAAGTTGCCATAAAAACTCCCAATACTCCCCACAGGTGCGGCGCTTTTGCGGAACTCAACAATATCGCCATCCGTATCCAGTTTGTTGAAGTAAGCCGATATACCTGTACTAGCCACTTGGATGTTTTGCGCACCAGCTATACGAACACCTTGAGTTGTACCTGTTTGGTTTGCCACTGAAGTGTTAGTAGTCCCTACCAGCAGATTACCGCTGCTGTCGAGACGCATGCGTTCTGCGTTGTTGGTGCCAAATGCCATAAATGCATTTTCGTAATTCCATAGATACACATGGTTTGCGCTGTTTTTCTGTATCTTGAAACCATCACTAGCACCGCTACCACTGTCGGTTCCTGTTAAGTGTATCTCAGGATAAGTAGAGTGAACGTGCAAGCCACCATAAGCCGAAGTAAACGTAGGCGAACTCGTCCCAATGCCAACATTACCGCTGCTGTCGATGTCCATAGCTCTAGTAGAGCCGCCATTGGTGTAAAATCTTAAGTCATTGCGAGATCGGATTTGTGCAGACCCTGTTGTGTCTACTAAATTTATTTGAGCTTCTGTATCAGTTGACGTAAATGTTGCAACTACGTTTTCTGCTCCTGAGTTAAAAGTAGAAGTAGAACTTCCAGAAACAGTCAGCCCATCGCTGGTCAAAGTACCCGTGATGTCTACCCCAGTGCTGGTGGTGGCGAGTTTAGATGAGTTGTCGTAGTAAAGATTTACTGCGCCATTTGTTGTAATATTTATATAAGGTTCATCCGTTGAGGTAGAACGAAGAGAAATGTTATCTCCTAATATTCTTAAATCGCCTGTTCCTGCTTCTTTAATAAAACTATGATTGTTTGAAGGGTCATGGTAAATCTGCAGGTCAGATCCAGCGCCGAAGATGGCTTTGTCGTTGTCGCCGAAAGTAGCCCCGTTGTTTGCGTATATTGTGCCTGAAGCAGTCAAAGAACCAAGAACAAAGGTATTACCTGTTGAGGAGTCTACCGTAAATCTGTTATTATTAACATCAAAGTTTGCATCAACACCAACAGCACCCGTAAAGGTTGCCCCAGAAGTCATAGCCGCACCTGCTGCAGCAACATTGGTTGCGTCTGTTACATCAGCACTAGCCTCAATGCCATCAAGCTTTTGACCATCAGCATTTACATCACGACCATCTACTGTGCCTGTAACTGTAATATTACCGTTAATGGTAGTTCCTGCAAAAGTAGGACTTGCACTAGTACGAATGTCTTGAATAGTATCAAATACAGTACCTGTAAGCGTTAAACTATCACCTGCACTATAAACAGCTGTTTCAGCAATAACTGTAAATGTAATAGCAGTAGTACCAAACGTAATAGTACCACTAGTATTCATTACATAGAGTTCACCAGCACCCGTGTCACCTTCTTTAACAAAGAAAGCATCACCTTCACCCATAGCATCTGGGTCAGAAGGGCCATAGCTATCCGCGTCTGTAGCACGAGTAAGTACCCAATTAGTAGAGGCTGAACCAGTATTAGTTACTGTATAAATACCGTTTTCATAGGCATTAGTCTGGTTGTAAATAAGTACACGGTCATTTGTATTAAGTGTTACACCATCAATAACAAGTGCTGCTTGAGTACCTGCATTAGTAAGCGTAGCGCCTACACCAGAAGAACCGTTATTATAAGTAGCATTTAAGTTACCTGCGCTATCAGGAGATTCAACACGAACTGGTGTGTGATAATGAATACCTGCTGCAGCAATAGTATCAACATATTCTTTTGTTGCTGCATGTAAGGCATTAGTAGGATCTGCATGTAAGGTTAGGAACCCTGTCATGCTATCCCCAGATTTACTAACTTGTGTACTTAAATCTATTGTAGACCATGCATAATCAGAACCATTCCAGCCAAGATATTGACCAGAAGTTGCACCTGATGTGTTAAGATGTGTATCAACATCACTGTTTGCATAACCTGGAGGTACACTCGCCCAATCATAATCACTACCATTCCAAGAGAGATACTCCCCATTTGCTGCAGTAGAAGTGTTTAAATGAGAATCTACTGCGCCATTAAAGCTTGTAGTTACAGCTTGATTAGAAGCATTACCTAAGAAAAAGTTACCATCATTAAGATTAGGTGTAGCATTTGCACGACCTGCACCAGTAACTATAATGGAACCACTAGAAGCATTAGACTTAGTGACTTTACCAATGTTTTGAATTAAATTACCTTCACCTGAAGGAGGTGTAGCTGTTAAACCACCGCTAGCACCAATATAAAGAGTAGCACCTTCACTAAAAGTACTAGTGTCTACGTTTTGTAATCTACCAATTAAAGCTAACTTACCTGTTCCACTCGCAGTAATATCTTCTGCTACAATACCAATTGCTGGCATAGTAGAGCTACTATTAGCCGCTGCAGGAGTAATTTCAATAGTTTGACCTGATGTGCCGCTTTGATAAACAGGAGTACCTTTAGTAATTGTTGAGGCAGTATTGTTAGTTACTGTTTGTTCAATAACTTCACTGTCGATAATTAAAGTGTTTCCTGCATCATCATAAGTTAAGGTAATACCGTTACCTTCAGTTAAAAGACCACCTACTACGTCTTGAATAGCTTCTGTTGTAGCTGCTGTTGGATTCCATTGAGAACCGTCATAAACCTTTAGTGAACCGCCGCCCGTATTAAAGTACAAGGCACCAGTAACAAGAGCATCACCGTCATTGTCAACCGTAGGATCCGAAGCTTTAGCGCCTAAATAACGATCATCAAAATTGTCGTAAGACGCTGCTGCTGCAGTTGCGGAAGTTGCTGCTGATGTAGCACTAGAAGCTGCGTTAGTTTCGCTAGTTGCCGCATTAGAAGCACTAGTAGAAGCATTAGACTCTGACGTAGCAGCATTAGTAGCAGAAGTCGCCGCCGCCGTGGCTGAGTTACTTGCATTAGTCTCAGATGTTGCCGCATTCGTTTCTGACGTAGAAGCATTACTTTCTGAGCTTGCAGCGTTTGTTGCGCTGGTAGCAGCTGCTGTTGCAGAATTGCTTGCGCTAGTAGCTGAACTGGCTGCATTAGTAGCAGAAGTGCTTGCATTGCTTTCGCTAGTAGACGCATTAGATTCTGATGTTGAAGCATTAGTTGCGCTAGTTGCAGCAGCTGTTGCAGAATTGCTTGCACTTGTCGCAGAAGTAGCTGCATTAGTAGCAGAGGTTGAAGCATTACTTTCAGAAGTACTTGCATTGCTTGCGCTAGTAGCAGCGTTAGTTTCGGAAGAGGCTGCATTAGTGGCACTTGTAGCTGCTGAAGTGGCAGAATTGCTTGCATTGGTTGCACTAGTAGCTGCATTAGATTCTGAAGTACTTGCACTGCTTGCGCTAGTAGCAGCGTTTGTTTCAGAAGTTGCAGCGTTGGTTGCGCTAGTTGCCGCGTTAGTAGCACTTGTAGCCGCTGCAGTTGCGCTGTTAGCTGCAGAAACGCTTGGTGCTTCCCATGAGCTTCCATTATAAAATTTTATAACATTATCAGTACTGTTATAATACATAGCACCTTCTACAAGAGCATTACCATCATTATCTACAGTTGGGTCTGAGGTTTTAGTCCCGAGAAATCTGTCATCAAAATTATCGAAAACACTTTGAACTGTTGCAAGAGTAGTCGAAGCAGAACTTGCACTGCTTGCTGCACTAGTAGCACTAGTAGCTGCATTAGATTCTGAAGTCGCTGCGTTAGACTCTGAAGAGGCTGCATTAGTAGCCGAAGTAGCTGCTGAAGTGGCACTATTAGCCGCATTTGTTTCAGATGTAGCTGCATTACTTTCTGAACTCGCAGCATTAGTAGCTGAAGTCGCTGCGTTGGTTGCGCTAGTTGAAGCTGCTATTGCAGAGTTGCTAGCATTAGTTTCTGAAGTGGCCGCGTTAGTTTCGCTAGTGGCTGCGTTGCTTTCAGAAGAAGCTGCATTTGTAGCAGAAGAAGCCGCATTAGTTGCGCTAGTTGCCGCTGCAGTTGCACTATTAGCAGCATTAGTCTCTGAAGTAGCTGAATTAGTTTCGCTTGTAGCTGCATTAGATTCTGATGTTGCTGCATTAGTGGCACTTGTAGCTGCTGCAGTTGCACTATTAGCAGCATTAGTCTCTGAAGTAGCTGCATTAATTTCGCTAG
>Ga0255751_10006271_pt1 | contig 10500 bp, 7 predicted proteins | sample 071ome_20_FD_179951 | JGI IMG/M metagenome (GOLD analysis project Ga0255751, IMG submission 179951) | Coastal salt marsh microbial communities from the Groves Creek Marsh, Skidaway Island, Georgia - 071412BT metaG (version 2) | ecosystem: Environmental > Aquatic > Marine > Intertidal zone > Salt...
AACAACTGTAGATGCTACTGATGAAATCACAATGGAATTCAAAGGAACAACAGTAACATAATTATAACAGGGAGGGGTAAAACCCTCCCTCTTTTACAGGAAATTTAAATGACAGAAGAAAACAAAACAGTATCACTAGCGAGTTTATTAACTCCAAGCAAAACAGTAACACTTGACTATCCAGGAACTACTGGATTTACAGTTGATGTTTGTTACTTAGCACGTGAAGAATTACTAAAACTTAGAAATCGTTGTCTTTCACAAAAGTTTAATCGTAAAACGAGAGGATTTGAAGAACAACTTGATGAAGATAAATTTTTAGTAGAGTACGTAAAAGCCGTTATTAAGGGATGGAAAGGCTTAAAATATTCTTACTTAGAAGAGCTTCTATTGGTGGATATTAGCAATCTAGACCCAAATGACGAACTTGTATATAGTCAAGATAATGCAGAAACTTTAATGAAAAATGCATCAGACTTTGATACTTGGATAACTGAAGTCACAGGAGATTTAGAAAATTTTACGAAGACCAAGTAAAACAAGTACTTGGTCTAATTGAAAAACAGTTTAGTAAAGGTCAAGTACCTTTGGACACTTATTTAGATATATGTGAGCAAAAAGGTATTGAACCTGACCCAAATGAAATGCCACCAACTATGGGAGATTATCCTCTTGAAGTTCAGGTGGCTTTTTTATTGCACGACCTTTTACCAGATCGCTGGGAGGGTATGAGCGGTTCTTATCTTGGTAAAGACTATTCATCTTTAGGATTGTTACTTGATACTTGGGAAGTAGAAGATAAGCAATCTTGTATATTTTTTATTAAACACATAGAAGCACAAAATTCAAGAAAAATAAATGAAAATTTAGAAAGTAAACGAAAAGCTAATGAAAGAAAAGCTAAAGCAGGTTCCCAACAAGGTAAATCTGGTATAAATGTTCAAGGTTAATGGCAAAAAAGATAAAAGGCGCAAAGTTAGTATTTGAAGTTACCGATGACGGTAGTTTAAAACTATTAGAAGGTAAACTCAAAGGAACTAAAAAAGCTACTGATAATCTCAGTAAATCAGAACAAACTTTAAATCGTAATTTTAAAGGGGCTTCTCAACAATCCTCAAATACCACAAAAAACTTCTCTAAGATGGCTCAGGGCATCACAGGAGGACTTGTGCCTGCATATGCTACTCTTGCTGCTAACGTTTTTGCGATTGGAGCAGCTTTTAGATTTTTACAAGACGCTGCAAACTACAGAATACTCATAGAAGGACAACGAGAATATGCCACAGTAACTGGGGAGTCTCTTAAACTATTAACAAGTAGATTACAAGAGGCAACAGGACAACAGCTTGCTTTTGCGGAAGCAGCTCAATCTGTAGCAATTGCAAGAGCAGCCGGGGTAACAACAGATCAAATAAATAGATTAGGTGTTCTTGCAAAGAATGCTTCAATAGCGCTGGGGAGAGATCTAACAGATTCTTTAAATCGTTTAGTACGTGGTGTAACAAAAGCGGAACCAGAATTATTAGATGAATTAGGTATTATATTACGACTAGAAACTGCAGCTGAAAAATATGGGGCTAAGATTGGGAAAGCTGCTAAAGATTTAAATATATTTGAAAAATCACAAGCTGTTGTAAACGAAGTGCTTTCTCAAGGAGAAGAAAAATTTGGAGAATTTACTACTGAGTTAAATGCTTTCTCAAAATTAGCAAAATCATTTGATGATTTAATAAATAGAATTAAAAGTTCTTTAACTGGACTTGCAGAGTTTATGGCAAAAGGACTTTCTAAAAATGTAGTAGCATTAGGGGGTGCTTTTGCTCTATTAGGTTCAGGAATATTAAAAGCAATCACTCCTGAAGTGCCAGATGTTGATGTAGGTGCAGGAGCGAAAGCAGCACAAGCAGATGTGGGTAAATTTTATACAGGGTCAAAAGCAAGAGCAAAAAGATTTAAAACAGGGGCATTTAGTGCAACTGATTTAGATGCTCTTGAAAAATCAGTAAATAATAAAAAAAGTACTGTTATGAATTTTGAGAATATGTCAAGATCAGAAGCTCAAAGAACAGTCGCAATATTAAAAGCAGGATATATTCAAACAGAAGCGGCACATAAAGGTATGCTAGGTAAAATGCTTACAGGATGGAAAGCAACTCTTTATTTAATGCAAGCAGAATATGGTAGATTTGTTGGAGTAGTCAAATTTTTAGGATTACAACTTTCTCGGGCAATAGGAGCTTTGGGATGGATTGGCTTAATAGTTTCTGCTATAGGTATCGTTGCGCAGCTAATGGATAAATTCAAAGATCCAGCAGCTGTTGAATTTGAAGAAACAACTACAAGATTAGTCCGCTCTTTAAGAGAGCAAAATAAAGAATTAGGGTATTTAAATAGTAATTTAAAAGAAACAAAAACTCAATTATCTGCAGTAACTCAATTAGCAAACTTTTTTGCAAATTTTTCTTTTGCAGGAACTTCTGAAGCTTTTCAGCCAAAAGCATTAAAGAAGGCAAGATTTGCAGGATTTTTTGAAAAAGCAGGAGAAAGAAGGAATGAATTAACCGGCGGACAAGTAGATATTATAAATCAAACTATAGATTCTTTACGCCTTCAACAGTCTCAGTTAAAAGAAGGAACTGATGAATACGATGAAATAGAAGGTATGATTTCTATATTTAATCAATCTCTTATAGAAAGCGCTAGTGCGGCAGGTATTAATTCTACAGCATTTGAAGTGTTAAGACAGACATTTGTAAAACTAGAAACTGATGGGACATCAGCACAAGATAGAATATCAAAATTCTCAAGTACCACAAATATACTTACAAGTTCTATCACAGAGGTTTCAAATGCTTTAGCAAAATTAAGAACTCCAAGTACAGGGCTTTCTGTTATAACTAAAAATATGGGGGACTTTGGAGATGCTATTAAAACTATTGGAGAAGAGCTAAAAGATTCTCCTTTTAAAAAATTAGGAGATGAATTCAAAACAGCTTTTGATGATACAACTTTAGAAGCAATGAAACAGTTTTTAGGTAAAGATGTAGTAGAAAATCTTATGAAGGCAGCTGCAGGCAATAATGTAGAAGCTTTTAATAAAATAGGAGCTGCAATTATGGCAGAATCTGAAAGACTCCATGAATTTGAAATAAGAATGCTAACAGAAAAACAAAACCTACAGAATCAGTACTTAAATCAAAGCATAGGCGCAACAAAACTAGTAGCAGCACAAATAAAAAGATTAGAAAAAGTAGCATTATTAGAATCAGAAATTTCAATTACACAGCAGTACAGGCAAGAATTAATAAAAGCAGGTCTAGAAGAAAATGCAGTAGCAATTGCACAAGAAACTGCAAAAATAAAAAATATGGAAGCCCGTTTAAAAATAGCACAAAGAGAAGCAGATCTTCTTATGCAAGTTGGAGATACTTTCCGAAACTCTTTTGAATCTGGAATGGCAACAGCTTTTCAAGCAATTATTGAAGGAACAAAAAGCGTAAAAGAAGCATTTGGAGAAATGGCAAAAATGATTCTTCAATCTTTAGCCCAAATACTTGCTCAACAAGCGGCAATGACAATTATGACAATGCTTCCCGCAGGGTTTGGAGTATTTCCAGGAGCTAGAAGTGGGGGCATAATGAATCAAGGTGCAGGAGGCGGCTATCGTTCTTTTGCAGGTGGAGGTATAGGAGACGGACCAGATTCAGGATATACAGCAACTTTACATGGTACTGAAGCGGTTGTTCCTCTTGGAAATGATAGAGCAATTCCTGTTAAATTTGAAAATGGCGGACAAGGTGGTGGAAACGTTACTGTAAATGTAAATATGACTACAGGCGAATCAACTACTACAGGAGAAGATGCATATACAACAGGCAGAGCAATTGCTCAAGCAGTACAAAATGAAATAGCAAGACAACAACGACCAGGAGGCTCATTGAGTCCTTATTAATAGATTATGGCTTACGGAATAATGCAATCAAATGGATCCAATATTACAGGCTTTAGCGCACCTGTACAACCAGATAAAGGGTTTGGAAGAGCAACACAAATGAGAGTACATCTATCTCAGTTTGGAGATGGTTATGAAAGCCGAATTGCAGATGGTATAAATACAAAAATGCAACAAATAAATGTTTCTTTTGCTACTCGTCCAAAAGCAGAAATTGATGATCTTGTTGCATTCTTTGAAGGTCTTGGAGGAGTAAGTAAATTTAGATTTGATATTGAAGATAGCAATGCAGCTTCAAGCACAGAAACTATTTATTGTATTTGTGATTCTTGGAACCAATCCTGGGCATATGATGACTATTACACATTAACAGCAACATTTAGAAGAGTATATGAATCATGAGTGATCTTACTAAAGATTTACAAAAACAGAATCCTGGCTCAGGACTAGTTGAGCTATATGAAATTGAAAAACCAAACGGTAGCTATGCATATATAACTTCTGGAGAAGATTCAGATGGAAGTTCTTTACAAATGTATGACTTCAGTTCTAATTCAACTTTAAGAACCTATAGTCCTTGTCCTATTGTCTCTACAGGTTTTGAAATAAAAGTATCTGGAGCAATTGCGAGACCAAACTTTTCTGTTGGAAATGCAAGTGGAGTATTTTCAACCTTGATAGGTACAAGTGATTATGATCTACTTGTAGGAAAAAGGTTTATTCGTAGACTTACTCTGAAAAAATACTTACAAGGAGAAAGTGGAGATCCAGGCTCTGGAAATACTCCAATAGAATTTTCTCGTCAGGTTTGGACAATAAGTCGTATTGCAGATAGAAATAAAGCAACTATTACTTTTGAACTTGCTGCTCCTTTTGATTTACAAGGAATAAAAATACCTGCAAGACAAATTGTTTCAAATGCTTGTCCTTGGGAATATCAAGGAGCAAGTGGAGATTTAGCAGAAAGTGCTAAATGTGGTGGGTGTACTTGGTCAAGAGAAGGAAGCTTTATACCAAAAAATTATATGCCAGATGGAACACTTCCAGAAGGAACAACACATACTGTATATGTAACAATAGATGATGAGTATATAGTACCTGCAAGTGGAACTTTTACAGATTATACTGCAGCAGCAGGAAGCACAAGCTTTTCTATAGGGAACTATATTACAACAGATGGAACAGCAACAAGAGTAGCAAGTGACGGATCTACATCTAGTCAGAGTATTACTGAATACTGGATCGTAAATACTGCAGGAACAAAAACAGCATTAGGTACTCCAAGCGATTCTAATGCAAAATTTGACAGAGTTCGTGTTCATCAAGGATCTTGGGCAAGTGGAACTACGTATTATACTTATACAGACGATAAATTGAATGATATAGTACAATACACAAGTAATGGATTAACTTTTGTATGGAAAGTTACTCAAACAAATTCAGGTAATACACCAGGATTTAATAGCTATTGGGAACGTGCGGATCAGTGTGGAAAAACATTGACTTCTTGCGGAAAAAGATTCGGGTACTATCCAGATGATATTACAAGTACAAGTTCTAGACCGCAAGCAGGAGTGAATACAAATGTTGTATTACCTTTTGGAGCGTTTCCAGGATCAAAGAATTTTAAATGAGATTTTTTGAAGAAATGGTGGCACACGCTGCTAAAGAGGCACCTCGTGAAATGTGTGGACTTATTATTGAGGAAAATAACGAAGAAAAATGGATTCCTTGTGAAAATAAATCCCCATTTGAAAATCAGTTTGAAATTGACCCAAAAGTTTTAAGTAAATATCAATTGATTTCAAAAATAAAATATATAGTCCATAGTCACTATATGCAAAATTGTCATCCAAGTGAGCATGATAAAAATCACTCAAAAGTTTTAGGTATACCTTATTTAATTATAAGTTATCCAGATAAGGAAATAGAAATATATGACCCACGTTAAATTAATGGGAGAACTCGGAGAAAAATTTGGCTCTGATTGGCATATGAATGTCAGAACTACCCGTGATATTTTTAAACTTATTGAATGTCAAAAAGATGATTTTCGTGACTATATGTTAGATTGCGCTGAAAAAGGCGTTAATTTTACTGTGCAAAATGGAGAAGATTTACTAGATACAATGGAAGCGGTGCTTCTTCCCTTAAAAGAGACTGTAATAATAACCCCGATAGCCGCAGGTGCAGGTCTAGGAGATGCGATAAAAATTGTTGTAGGTGCAATACTTATTTATTATGGAGCAGCTTTTATGGCAAATTTATTTGCTGCTACTGGATCTTTTGGGTTACAATCAGCCGCAAGTGCGGCAGCAGGTGCAGGAGATTTTGAAAAAGCAGCAAGACTTTATGAAATGGCACAAAAAGTACAAACATTAGCTACGATAGGAATACAATCAGTGGGGGTAGGTTTAGCAATGTCTGGTGTAACAGGATATCTTACTCCAGATTCACCTTCAGAAGCAGGTAAATCTTATCTTTTTAATGGACCAGTAAATAATACAAAACAAGGTATTCCAGTTCCTGTAGCTTATGGAGAACTTATAGTAGGTGGTGCAATAATGAATGCAGGATTTATAGAAGATTTAATAATTGGAGAGCAAACAGGTTACGAAATTATAACAGATGGGGATAGCCCACTTGATTCTCTAGACGATTTAGTAGATGCAGAAGAACTAGCAAGACAGCCTTTTAGTCTAAACCCAGATAACGGAGATGCCCCATAATGAAAAATATTGGAGATTTTTATGATTTAACCTCTGGCTCTAAAGTAGAAAGCGCAGGAACAAGTACGGGTATATTGGATAGTCCAAATGAATATCAAACAGCAGTTATTTATGACCTGATATCAGAAGGCCCAATTGAAGGTCTTGTAGGTGGAACAGATGGTATTTATTTAAATAATACTCCAGCAACAATTGGAGCATCTTCCGCAGCTCTTCAGCCAAATATAAGTGATAGTGTAGATTTTACTGCATCTACAAATACTGTTGTAGATAATAATGCATCTCCGGGAATATTTACCCTGATGAATTTATCTGATGGCACAAGATATATAAGAATTGTTGGAGCAAAGAAAGCACTATCAGGACAAGCGAATATATACAAAGGCGCAGTTACTTTAGACGTTGTATCAAATTTCTTTGACAGTACAGATGCACCCACTCCAGGAAACCCTGGGGGATTCACAAGCGGAACATATATTAACATTGCAGGTGCAGGTCCAAATGGTTCTACTCTTATAACTCGTATTCAACGAGTAATTTCCGCTACTCAAATTCAAATCAATAATCCTGCTAAAACAACTGTATCTGGAGCAGATATAACACTAGATAAGATAGGAAGAATTACATCAATTACAAATTCGTATACTGCAGTAATTGCAGATGTAAATGGATCTGCGGCAAGAGATGTTTCTGGAGTAAAAGCTTATACAACTTCACCCGCTCGCCCTGTAGGTAGCTCACCAATTTATAATCACGAAAAATTTCAATATGCCTTTGTGAAAGGGTATAGACACCAGCCTTATTTACCAGGGTTTAGAGGAACAGGTAGTGCTTCTATTGTACATAATGTTAATCAAGAGGTAGTACAGACAGATTTATCAAGTGTTACAGGAAATGTAAGTAACACTGCAAGTGGGGGCTATACTGATGCAAGTGGAAATGCTGTAGGATCTCCGATAACTATTAGTGCTTCTACAATGGGAATAAATAACCAGCCTGAAGTAGACAAACTAAAATTAACTTTTAAAATCCCTACTCTTTTAGCAAGTAAAAAGAAGAACGGAGATGAAACAGTAGCACACGTAGAATTAAGAATTTATTTAGGGTATAAAAGAGCAGGAGACTCTAGCTTTACTGAAGTCCTAATCTTTGGACCTACAGATGCCCAAATTCAAGCTCGTCCCGCAGGCAGAAGAACTTCTAACTTTGAAGGAATATATGGAATTAATAACGGTTTTATACAAGCAGAAACAAAAGCTCCTTTTCTTGAAAGTTTCACAATAAATTTAGCAGAATTTCAACCTTTTACAGATTTTCAAGTTAAAGTAGAAAGAGTCAATCCTACAAACGCAAGACACGGAGACTATGATCATACAAATCCTTGTACTTTTACAAGTATAGAAGCAATTATTGAAGATAAATTATCATACCCTTACAGTGCTTATGCAGCAGTTATATTTGATGCTCAAAATTTTGCTTCATTACCTTCAAGAGCATATAAAATAAAAGGATTAAAAATTCAAGTACCTACGAATTATTTTCCAAGAGGGGAGAAAAATGCCTCAAGTGGAGTAAGACGAACTTTAGCAGAGTATGACAGAAATGTTACAACTGGTGCAGATATGTCAGGAGTATATCAAAATTGGGATGGAAATTTTAGAGGAGATGTTTCTGTTTTCAACGCTTCTAATTCTGCTAGAAATAATGAAAAAGTATGGTGTGATAATCCTGCTTGGGTATTTTATGATCTAGTAACAAATAATCGTTATGGAGTTGGTAAATACATTTCTAAAGATCAAATAGATAAATATGAGTTATTTAAAATTGCAAGATATTGTGACGAATTAGTTTCTGATGGGCAAGGAGGAACTGAACCCAGATTTACATGTAGTTTGTATTTACAAGAATCTGCCGAAGCTCTTAAAGTATTAAAAGATGTAACAAGTGTATTTCGCGGAATGCTTTACTGGCTAGATGGAGAAATTCAATTTTCACAAAACCGTTATAAGAGCCCTGCATATACATTTAGTAAAGCAAATGTAATAGGAGGACTTTTTAGTTATACATCTTCTAAAGAACAGTATAGAAGTAATCAAATACGAGTTACTTGGAACGACCCAGAGTCAATGTACAAACAGGCAGTAGAAATTGTAGAAGATAACAATAATATTCTTAAAACAGGAAGAATTGTTTCAAAAGATGTGGTTGCATTTGGTTGTACTTCAAGAGGACAGGCACATAGATTTGGTAAATGGCATTTACTTACAGAAATACTTGAAACTGAAGGAATTAGTTTTTCTACTAGTATTAATGCAGGATTCTTAAAACCAGGTGATGTAGTACTAATTCAAGATGCCGACGAAGACAATATTCGTTATAGTGGAAGAGTATCTTCTAGTTCTACTACTACAAGCATTAACATTGATTCCGCAGTAGATTTATCAAGTGGAAATACTTTTAAATTATCTATTGTTTATCCAGAGGGCGGAGCTTATTTACAACAAGAGAGTGCTACAATAAATAGCATTTCTTATGTAAGAGGAGATTATGTACCACAAGCAACAGTAGGCGGAAGTCTTGTATCACTAAATTCAAGCGCAAGAGCCTACAATGCAGTTGATGATAGCGGAAACGCATTAGATTTAAATTATGAACCTTATAGTAGAGTTGAAACTCAAACTATTACAAGCACAGGAGCTTCTACTACAGCTGTTGCTGTTTCTTCTGCTTTTAGTAGTGCGCCAGAGTCTGACTACATGTGGGCAATTCGCGAATATACTTCTGATGGTGTCTTAGCTGGAGGATCTGCAAAACAATATGTGATTACATCTATTAATGAAAGTGAGCCAACAGTTTATGAAATAGCAGGCATAGAATATGACGCAGCAAAATTTGACCTAGTAGATAGAGGATATATACTAGATGTTGGAGTAGATACAAATAAACCACCAACACATGATGAAGAAGTACCGAAACCAAAATCTGTAACTCTTTCTATTAAGAAAAATACAAATTCAAGTCCAGAAGACGATACTGACGTAGATAGTGGAGCTTCTCGTGTTATACATATTGCATGGCAACATCCAACAAGTGAAAGAAGTGGTGTTGAAAGTAAGTACGAATACATAAGTCACTATACAATAAGACACAATATAAATGGAAAGTTTCAATCTGTAAAAGTCGGAAAAGATGATACAAGTTATGATATTCCAGTAACACGCTATGGAAATTATACTATTCAAGTACGTCTTGTAAATACTTCGGGTATAAAGTCAGGTGCAGTTCAAAGAAAGATACAATTTAATAACGCGAGTGCAGGTATAAGTGCTAAATCAAGAATAGGGTTACTGCCTTTAGGGGGACAGTTTAACGCTTCTATAGCAATTGATACTAGTTCAGGACTTTTAACAATAGGTTCTGCTAGTTATACTTTTATTTCTGCAAACGGAGATTCATATAAGTTTACTGGTACTGGCACAGGAAATTATCAGCAAAGCTTTTCAGGAATGGGAGCAAGTGCAACAGCATACTTAGTTTTTGATGCTGATGCAACTTCTGATCACTTAAAAGGAGTACAAGTACTAACAGATTCTACTGCTGAAGATGCAGATGGAAATAATTATAACTTTGAATATATTGGAGAAATTGGAGCATCTAATTCAGGTATTTCAAGTGCAACAGGCACAGTAAGTATTGATATAGAAGAAAATCTAGTAACAGGCAGCAGCACAACATTTAGAACAGATTATAGTGTTGGAGGAAGATTCATAGTAGATAGTGGAACAGATAGATTCTTTGCAACAATTACAAGTATTAATT
>Ga0255751_10006274_pt1 | contig 10497 bp, 17 predicted proteins | sample 071ome_20_FD_179951 | JGI IMG/M metagenome (GOLD analysis project Ga0255751, IMG submission 179951) | Coastal salt marsh microbial communities from the Groves Creek Marsh, Skidaway Island, Georgia - 071412BT metaG (version 2) | ecosystem: Environmental > Aquatic > Marine > Intertidal zone >...
TCCAAAGGAGCAGTGAGATATTTCCACGACCTAGCGTGCTTGATATCAAAGATTGCAGTCTTCGATACCTCAAACTTATCTGCGAGTTCACCTAGCGATAAATCATCTACGAGTTGCATGATGAGCTTCACATCATCTTCAGTCAAGCGTGCCGCAGTGTGCTTCTCGCCGAAGTGTCCGTTAATGTGTCTGCCTTTCTTAGCCATACATCACCTCCCACGTGGTCTTGTACTTTTCTTCCAGTTGTTTCTTAGCGACCTCCCAAGTTGCCTCGACGTCAGCGATGCCATACTCCTCAACAATGTCTGAAGGGATTTGCGCGAACGTCTTTCCGTCTTTGAGATACCCTTCCGTGAGGTCTTTCTTCTTCTCTGTAACTTCGTAACGTTTCGATAACGCATCGAGCGACAAAGCCCATTTCCTTGACCGAGCGAGTAAGTACTCAGCAACCATCGTGTCATATACGGGACCGTCATATTTCCACCCACAGGATTTTATCCAGTTTAAATCAAACTTAATGTTGTGACCTACGATAACGTCTGCCATGTCGAGTGCAGCTTGGAACATATCGTACGCCCCTTCGGTAGGCTCGCGATCTTCGTGATAGAAGAAAGCATACTGCGTTGGCAGATCATTCATCTTCCACCCGATAGACACGAGGTGATTGCCGAAGTAGGGAAGCGGCGTGTAGCCACCATTGGGTTTATCTACGTGAGTTGTTTCCACGTCGAACGTGAGTATGTTAAGCATCGTAACTCTCCAACTCTATAGCTTCTGGCGGTATGTCGATTGTCTCCATCGCACTGAGATATCGTCCGCGGTACATGTCCATCTTCACTTGTACTGTACCGTGCCATCCGTTCTGCTTGTTCTTCGAGACACAGAGGTAGCGTGTGCCGTTACGTCCTGCATCGTCATCACGTTTACCGATACCGATGATGAGGTCAGCTTCACCTGCCTTACCTGTCTTGGAGTTATCGAGATACTGGTACTCAACCGATGCCATATTCTCTGCTTCTGCCGATGCTTGTGAGACACCCCACACGAGACATGAGTTACGCTTTGCAATCTCACGTGCTTGGAGATAAATCTCCTTGAGCTTCTCATCACCGCGGTTGAACTTACCGTTGATCTTAACTTTATCTAGCTGATCAATAAATATCACATCGGGTTTGTTTATCTTGCACCAGTCATCGATTTCTTGAATGGGTGTGCCCACACAGTCGAGTACGTGTAAGTAGGGTTTGATCTTGAGACCAAAGTCGTACGCTACTTCCTCACGATCTTCTGACATTTGATGACGGGTAATACCGTAATATGATTGAATGATGCGTAGCTTCGTACGTATCGCCGGTTCTTCATTACCCCACACTGCAACAGTTAACCCTTGTTTGAGGTACTGTGCTGCAAGGAAAGAACAAAACGTTGTCTTACCTGTTTCAGGACGCGCAAAGATAATACCGAAGTGTCCGCGGTCAAGACCCTTTACCTTATTTGAGAGGGGGTCCCAATCGAAAGGGAAGTCAGGTTCGAGCGTGAGTGACTCGAGCATCTCAAGAACACCTGCATCGATCTCAGTGTATGTAGTCTTCTCACCAATGCTGTCTTCAGCGGTAGACTCGATGAGGCGTTTGAGTTCACCCCACTCAGTTGTTTTACCTAAGAACATATCAACAGCGAGTTCAGATACGACACGCGCACGGTTACGCATCCAAAACTTTCGGATGATGTCATACTGCAAGTCGTAATTGTCGCCGGTGTTGTCATGTACCAGATCGAGGTATTCATGGTAACGCCCCCGCGTACTCTCGGGAAGTGCAGGGTTACGGGTATCAAAGTACGCAGAGAGTTCATCTCGGGTCTTATCACCTTCGTATCGCGCATGAGAATCCACGAGGGTTTCCCAGATTGCAGCCCACTCACCCTCGAACATTGTTTTATCGAGAAGGTTCTTTACTCTGTCATACGGTTCTTCGCGTAGACAGAAACTAATTATGTTAGCTTCCAAGAAGCTTTGATCGGACAAGTCGTTCACGTTCTTCCTCTCCAAGTGACTTTAAGTCATGGTCTAAGATTAAAAAATCCACATCTGCATACTTAGACAATTTGCAGACGTGCTTTAGGGCTTTATCAGTTGCATCGTTATCGAGTGCAATGATTATGCTCTTAAACTGTTTTAGGTCTTCGATGTGCTCATCACGTAGGGACGTACCTAGTAGAGCATAGCCACCCACCCAGTCAGATATCGATATCGCACTCGGTTGATCTTCGACGACCATCACACGGTTGTATCCTAGCGGATTGTGTAGCGAGCCACCACGATATTTACCGTAGCGGTACCACTTAGGTTTGCGACCCTCGAGGGTGCGACCATTACCATCCACGAGCTTACCCTGCATGTCGCGGATAGCGTACACGAGTCGGTTGTGTCTCACGTCGTAGTAGAGATCACTAAATCGATGGGGATAGGTATGTACCTTGTCGAGGTAGTCGTAGCACTCATCATTGAGCGTACGAACCCACGTGGGCGGTTTCTCGAAGGGTTGAGGTAGGTTGGGTTGGTTATTCGATTTGAGAAGCGTGTGGGCGTTCTCACGGGTTAACCTGAAGTTGCTGCGACCTCTTACATCGCACGCGGCGTGGAAGCAATTCCACATCTTGATACCGTTGCGGTTAGATACAGAGAATGTACCTTTGTGTCCGCATACGGGGCAGTTGAGTCGTCGTGACTCTTCCGGTCCGAGATTCAAAGAATCTACGTAGTCTCTCATGTCCATAGGCAAAGCCTCCTTGTTGAGCCACAAGGTTATACCACATATGCCCGCCAGTCAAGAGACAAAAAAAACCCCCGCACGAAGCGGGGGCAAACACCAAGAGGAGGATAGAACGGTTAGCGAGAACGCTTAGTGCTGACCGTTAGGTGCATAATAGTATGGACGCTGCTCGCTGTCAACACTGAAGATGTCTTGCATCATACCGTCGCCTTTGAAGTCGCCAGTAGTGTTAGCAGAAGCTGAGAAGTTCATACCGAATGTAGCAACACCACGACCGGTAGCGTTAGCGGTAGACTTTGATTCAACAGAACCGTTGTGACCACCGTTGGTAGATGCATTGTCAGACATAAATGCAGATGCCTGAGCTGAAGCGATGATTGCTGCGAGTGCGATTAGTTTTTTCATGGGATTCTCCATCAGTTAATTAAGATATACTTACACTATATAAGCAAATTCTAATGTTGTCAAGAGGGTTAACCGCCTTTTTGAAATCGAAAAGAATTGCTGAGGGTTACCCTAAAATTGTTGACGCGGCTTAAAATCCATGATATCGTCATGACACCCCCTCCGGGGTTATACCCCTATACCCTCCCTCAAGTTATGTTCTCGTAACTAAATTACCCGTTTTAATTCAGTAACTTAACTAAAAAAAAAACATCCTTAGGGGTTGACCGTTAGGCTTTTGTGACATACGCTTAACGCGTAACCAACCACGAGGAAATTAGTTACATGAAAAAACGCATACATATTAACCAACATAATATCCGCCACAACAATAAAAACCCGAACGACCCGCGCCCCGTTGTTACGTGCAAAACATACAAGCACAATTATTTAGGTGATCAAGTAAAAGTACTGGGCGAAAGTACCGTTATTTATTCACCTGATAAACCTTTATCGTGCGGGGCTAAGGTGTGGATTGAGACCGAATCACCCGTCGAAGTGATCACCGCGGAGGGTTTAGATTATGTTGCCTAATCATTTAAAGCGTTACGCTGCCGTTATGCAAGTGACCGAGCACGACGCACCTTTTACGTTAGGTGATTTATTTGCAATTGAAAACGTGCAGGAAAACGAACGGGAGGTTAAAGAGTACTGCAACCGTTTCTATCCGTTTTGTAAGTTGCTTTTAGTTACGGAACTTGATGATGTAACCACCCGCGATATGGTGCTCGCTGAATATGAACTTATGCTAGATGAACAAATCCGCCTCCCTGATGAGTACTGGCACAACATGGCGAAGGGGGGATATTAAAATGACTAAAATTAATAAGTGGCTGTTTGAATTAGCAAATAACCTAAGCAATATCGAAAGCGACATGCTCTTTGATTGGCGGCTTGATATCTTGAACACTATCGCAGACACGAGTGACGATATAGAAGCGGCGGCGATATGTTGGAAAATTCAGGAATCCCGCGCATCAATTCTGCTAGCTGAAACAAATTTAAGACAGGCGGAAAACATGCTTAAAGGGTATTTAAAAAGCGGGGCGAACAGGTTACGCATTAATGCGATGATCGCGGATTGCGAATCGCAGGAGGAGGAATAATGGCGAGCTATGAATATAATTTAGCTTACGTATTAATTACCCGCGATGACGACGGGGATTTTGTGGTGCGTGATATCGGTTTGGATGAGCAATATATGGAAGAGCTAGGCGCGGAAATGTGCGAGTCGAACGAAGATTATTATGTAACTAAAACGGATATAAAATACTGGGTAGATTAATATGCTAGACAGAAACGATGAACCATTTGCGGATGATCCGGAGGGATTGAAAGAGTACGAGCGCATGCGGGCATTCCGTCGTCGTGCGTGGGAAATATTGAGACAGGAAAAAGCTGAGAGACAACGAGAAGAGAAAGGGGCGGACCAATGAAAACAACCACCATTTACCAGAAGAGCATTAAAGACTTATCTAATTATCCTTACAACGTGTTAAAGGATGCCACGAGTAAAAAACTCGGGGCTGCCGGACGTTTAGTGCAGAAAGGAAAACTAAAAGGGGCGCGAGTATTTACTTTAACGTTAACTGAGCGGGAGACATGCCCCACTTCCTGCCACCACTGGGAAACGTGTTACGGAAACAATATGCCATTCGCTCACCGATTCCGCGGGGGATACGATCTCGAGCAGCGCATTGCAGACGAACTAAAACTTATTTGCGCTAAATACGAGAAAGTCTTAATCCGTTTGCACGTGCTAGGCGATTTCTATTCTGCCCCTTATGTCTATTTCTGGACTGATCAAATGATTAAATATCCTAACTTAAATGTCTGGGGTTATACGCACGTAACAGAGCACGACGACTATTTAACCTACGCAGCAATACGCCGAGCACGTCAAACTTTCGGCGACCGTTGGGCTATCCGTTGGAGCGACCGCATAGGGGAAGAATTCAGCGCGAATAGCGAGGAGCTGACCGACAAGGGTATAACCTGCCCCGAGCAACTGGGAAAAACGAAAGCATGCACCACGTGCGCGTTGTGTTGGGATAAACCAGAAAAACAGATTAAGTTTTTAACGCATTAACCGCAGGGGATTAAAAAGCTATGCAAAATAAAAAGGGTTATCCCCATCAAAGAAAAAACTATTTGAAACGTGAAGGGTTAACCCCTCGAATATCGCGTGTTGGTTTTGGGGAAATTTTTACGACCGTTGATTTATTAAATAATGCTGAAAAAAAATATGAGGTAGAAAAAACTCGCGTGACAAAAACAGAAATATTTTTCGTTTTTGCACTAATTGGATTTTATTTGGCTATATAAAAATTTTGTTCGTTAAATTATTGCGAACAAATGAATTTGCGATATCTTAATACCGTCCGATCTTGGACGTTAACCAACAAAGGAGCATATTTTATGCAATTACACAGCAACAACAGCGGCAACATCCGACCTATCGACAACGGTTACGAATTGGTGCATGACGATCCGCGAACTGCTGACCTTTTCAGCGAATTCGGCACAGTGATTAAAGAGCCGTTATTTGATAAAGACGGCACACCATACGGGGGCGGTTTTGCTCTTAAAAATTCTGTAACGGGTCAACTGCTAGATAGCCCCACCGTCACGAAGGGTTACAAGCTAGTCAATCATGCGGACGTGTTCAGCATGCAGGGGCACTCGCTTTTTCATAACGCCGAACTACCACATGACAACCTCACAGTGATCGACCGCGTATTTGACGGCGGACGACGTGCAACCCGTCAGGTTATGTTTAACGACATGACGTGGGATATCGACGGGAAGGGTAACGGCATAACAGCGCGGGCGGATATCGTTAACAGCACCGACATGTCGTGGGCTTTTCAGGTATTCAGCGGAGCTTATCGCGAGTATTGCCGCAACACGTGCGTATTCGGCGGGCAGAAGGCATACCACCAGAAACGCAAGCATACGTCGCAACTATCAACGCAAGCCATGATCGAGAAGGCGCATCTGGGTTTGAGCATGTTTGAGAATCACCGCGACACAATGGACAACTGGCGCACCATCGATCTGGATCGTTCGCAGTGGGTACAGGTACTCGAAGAGACCCTTTGCAAGAAAGGCGGTAAAGGTGCTGCGCTTTCGACCGACAAGAGCACGCGAGTTAACGGCAAGCTTCTCGACTATCTGACTTTGCGTTTTGATGAGGAGTCGCGCGAGCTTGGTTCTAATCTTTGGGCGGCTTACAACAGCTTGACCCATTGGGCTACTCATACGGACGAGACCTTTGAGCGACAAAACGACGACGGCACCGTTACGGAACTGTCGACCTCCCGCGCCGGTTCTAATCCCTTCACGGTTCAGCACACACGAAACGATAAGGTGCGAGCTTTCCTTGAGTCTGACCAATGGGCGAATTTGGAGCGGGTAGCGTGATTCATGACGGAACTCATCGCGAATGTCTGGCGGCTGCTATGGATTCTGCTTCTGCTAGTCCTGCTATCCAAACTTTAACCCCCGACCCTTTTTACGAAAATACTGAGGTTTTACCCATGACAACTATTGATCAACAACTGGCGGCACTCCTACGCAAAATCAACAAGGCGCAAGAGACCATCGATAAAGCGATTTCCGCATGTGATAACGCGGACACTGATATCCGCAATCTGGGCAACTCGACTATTGACGAGCTGACCCGCGATATCTGCTATGCGGGCGATAAATGCATTACTGCAAAGGATTACTGCGAGGACATCTCTAGCATGCTTTCGGTACTCAAGGACGAGACCTACGGGCTAAACTCCCGCCTTACCGCGGGGGCGCAACCACCGGCAGAACTTAAGCCGCGTCATATGCGTTTTCTGAAGGTACTCAAGAAAAACAACGGTTGCACCGTCGCACATATGGCGGGCACGTTGGGCGTCGGAATGGGTGCGGTTTACTCATACGTGCATGACCTCAAGCAACTGGGGCATAAGGTAGCCATCGCGAAAAAACACTTGTACCTTCACGATCTAGTCACTAATATCAACCCACCGGCTACTAGTACCGGCAACAACCAAGAGGCTTAATGCTATGAACTACAAAACAACTATTACCTTCACCCCTGAGCAGCTTGCCATGATCAAGGCGGGCTTAGCTGATATGTCGCTTTGGTATGACAAGGAATCGGGCAAAGTGGAAGAGCACCGCGTCAGCCCTCAAACTATCGAAACCATGCGGGCACTCGCTCAGCACATTAAGGACATGCATTCGGTCACCCTTGCGGGTACTGGCTCATGACTACCTTATTGGGAATTCTTACCGTCATTGCAATATTAGAATCGACGGTACTTTAACCACCCACACCAACAGCCCCCGCCATTCCGCGGGGGTTTTTTTGTGGGCATAACCCTGTAATAGCAAAACGGGCGGAAAAATAGGTAAGGTCTTGGCGGGAAAGGGAAAAGGACACTGGGGGGGTGTCATTAGTGGCTAGCCCCTACGGGCGCAAAACCCTCAGGTTTTCAAAAAGGTTTAACCCCTTAGGGAATTTTCTGCGGGCGTGCGCGTAAGAGAATACCGGCGGGGCATACCGGCGGCGGGCGTTTGGGCTTACCTTTGGCGCCTCGGGTGCTCATCGAGAAAGAAATAAATATTCCCTAATGGGGGCGGGCAAGGGACACCCCCGGGGTACCGGTCTGAGGCTAGCAACCCCGATATATTTTTGTGGATTTTAGGTGATGTTCCACGAAATGTTCCACGAGCGGGCGTACCGTTGGTACAACCTGTGGATAAGTCCCGCGGTTCCTACGGGGTGCCCCAATGGGGAATACTGGAGGGTAGCCCACCGGGGATGTGGAGGTGGAATACATACGAGGAAAGATATGTATATGTATATCCCCGGGGGGCTTACACCCAGTCTAGTTACAGAACTTAAATCTGTCAATAGAGTTTACCTAACGTAGGGTCTTTTTTATTTTATTTTTTCTATGAAACCCCTTTCTAGCTACGTAAACTTGACAAAGTCGTACGTCCGTACTAATAATGGTGTCATTATCCCCGCGGTACGTTGGTGGAAGAGAGAATCGGACTACATTTAGCACGTGAATCAAAAGTCTCCGCACCCACATTGTACCCTCCGGGGCATTTTTTACGTTACAAGGGTATTCTTTTGTCACAAGCACAGGATGATTTAACAGGGTTTTTACACTGGTGGTTAAAAAAACGCCCCTTTAGACCTCCCCTCGATAATTCCATCAACCACAATGGCGTGATATCGGGTACGGTGTTGTATAGACAACCCCCGTATCAAGTCCAACTATTTATCGTACCCCCGAATTCGGAAATAAAGTCCCACGTACACCCTGATGTAGATTCGTACGAGGTGTATATGACCGGTGATATCAAGTTCTGGTCGGATGATGTGCTCTACGAAACGACAAATCCCGGGATGTTCATACGGGTATACCCTCAGAGTCCCCACGGGGGGGACTTCGGGAAGAAAGGCGGGTGTTTTTTATCTGTACAGAAGTGGTTAAACGGGGTGGAACCCACTTCCGTAGGAAACAACTGGGACGATAAAGACTCAAACAGGGTAGGTACAGCCTCCCTAAAGGACAGCAATGAATCTACTACCACAAAAACCGAAGAAAGAGCGTGAACTCAACGAGCAACAGCTCAAGTTCCTCGATGCTTTGTTCGAAAACGGGGGCAACTACAGCCAAGCATGTGAAATTGCGGGCTACTCCACAGGAAGTATCGGTCATTTGAAGACGACTCTCGCCGATGAGATCATCGATAGGTCAAAATCGATACTCGCAGCCGGTGCAATCAAGGCTGCAAACAAGCTCGTGGATACCATCGACTCCCCTGAGATACAGCGTGGGGACAATATCCGCCTCCAAGCAGCCGAATCCCTCCTCAATCGGGTTGGTCTCGGTAAAAAAGAGACCGTAGAACACAACGTAACGGCGATGCACGGTGTGGTTTTACTCCCGCCGAAAGCTGAAATGGTAATAGACGAGCAATAATGTCTGAAGATGAAGCACCTAAGCGAAAGAGAGGACGTCCTAAGAAGGACCCTAACGCGCCTAAGAGTCAGTATACTCTTTCGGCTAAGGAAAAGGCTCGACGAGCGACTCAAGCTAGTATTACACGTTCACGAAAGGACGCTGAAAGAAAGATAGCGGCTGCGAAGCGTCAAAAGAACCGTGCAAACCACCGTGAGAGAGCGGCAGGTAAGGTTGAGAAGGCGTTACAGGGTAAAGTTACCACTGTAATCGATGAGGGCGACTTAAATGCCCTACCTAAAGCGGTAAAAGACCTCGTAGGCGAGTCTGAAGTAGTATTCAAGCCGAATGAGGGTCCGCAACAGGAATTCTTATCGGCTCCAGAGCAGGATGTTTTGTATGGTGGCGCAGCAGGTGGTGGTAAATCCTTCGCATTGCTCGCGGACCCACTACGTTACTGCCACAATCCCAACCACCGCGGTCTTCTCCTACGTCGAACTCTCGACGAACTGACCGAACTTATCTCGAAGTCTAAACAACTCTATACGAAAGCCTTCCCCGGGGCTAAATTCCGTGAGTCTAAGTCCACGTGGGTATTCCCATCGGGTGCAACCATCTGGTTCTCCTACCTCGATAAAGACAAGGACGTAACACGTTATCAGGGTCAGGCATTTAACTGGATTGCTATCGACGAGATTACCCAATATCCAACTCCTTATGTATGGGAGTACCTCCGCTCCCGTTTGCGTACTACCGATCCCGAACTCTCAGCAAATCTTTCGATGCGCTGCACCGCCAACCCCGGCGGTGTCGGGGGATGGTGGGTAAAGAAGATGTACATTGATCAAGGGGAGCACGGAAAGCCCTTCATACCGAAAGATATGGAATCCGGCAAACCCTACGTGTATCCAGACCACCACGAAAAAGCCGGTCAAGCACTCTACTACCGTAAGTTTGTACCCGCGAAGTTAACTGACAACCCGTTCCTCATGAAGGACGGTCAGTACGAGGCGATGCTACTCTCGTTACCGGAAGTAGAGCGTAAGCGACTGCTCGAAGGTGACTGGGATGTAGCGGAAGGTGCGGCATTCCCTGAGTTCTCGAAGTATCGTCACATTGTTGAACCCTTTGAAATTCCTACTAACTGGGTACGCATAAGAGCGGCTGACTACGGGTATGCATCCCCCTCGTGTGTACTCTGGGGAGCTATCGATTGGGATAACAATATTTGGGTGTACCGAGAACTTTACGTAAAACACTTTACAGCAGAGCAACTCGCCGCTAAAATACTAGAATTAGAA
>Ga0255751_10006278_pt1 | contig 10493 bp, 5 predicted proteins | sample 071ome_20_FD_179951 | JGI IMG/M metagenome (GOLD analysis project Ga0255751, IMG submission 179951) | Coastal salt marsh microbial communities from the Groves Creek Marsh, Skidaway Island, Georgia - 071412BT metaG (version 2) | ecosystem: Environmental > Aquatic > Marine > Intertidal zone > Salt...
TTCCGATTAATTTATCAGCAGATACTGTTTCATTTACTACGTTAGTTACAATTGATCCTTACTTTAGAGGATCTAATCAAACTCAGGGTTTATAATATGGCAATTCCATCTACAGTTACAAAAAGAGCAGAAAATAATGATTTTGTTGGAGTAACAGGAATGTTGCTTTCAGGCGTTACTGGTTTCAGCTTACGCACAGGTTTTTATTTAACTAATAGCGGAAATTATAGTATTGAAACACAAATTGTATCAAATACAGATATATATCCTGAATCATATACGTTTCCTTCTGGAAAGAAATTTGAGATTCTACCGGGAGAAAATAAATTTATTCCTTTTGATTTTACTTTTGTAGCAAACGAGTGGGCAGCAGGATCTGGTCCTGTTAGCGGACCTTACAGAGACGGAACTTTTGTAAATACTTTAAGATTAAAGTCTAAATCTGTTTTTAATGGAAACGAAGATACTAGTGGAAATATTAGAGTTTATGTTACTGGGCAAACCACAGGATTTGGAGTGCCTTCTTACAATACGTCATCAGGACCTTTAACTGCTAACGCTCCTTTATATCCATCTGGATTTAGAGTGTTAAGCGACTACGCTTTAAATGGTAGACCAAACGCAACATTAAGATGGTATCATCCTCACACAGGATATTATTTAACTCAATATCAAATTGAAAGAGCGGTTGACATAACCGATTCTTCAGTATCAACTGGAGATTGGTCTACTCTTGCGACTTTTGAAGTTAATTATGAAGATGTAACTGTTCCTGTTTCAAGTTCAACACCTCCTACATTTTCATTTAGAAAATATGCAACAAATACTGGTATCAACCAATTATATTCACGAGGTGCAGCAAATAATAGATCTTCTAATTACGGAGAGTATGTTGATGAAGCATTAAATTCTAATAAAGATTACTATTACAGAATAAAAAGTCAATTTATCAACGATCATCATCAAATTGAAAGCGCATATGTTTATGGTTACCCTGTTAGCAATTTCGAGTCTCCTATAAATAATGCTGACGTTAATAATGGTTTATTAAGTGGTAGTACTACATTACCCGTTGGTGGTGACCCATCCACAGTCATTAAAAACACTGCGGGAGGTCCCACTGTTATGTACATAAATATCGGAAACAATGAATCTGATTATGTTAATTTGCATGACACTTTTGTAGCAGCAAGTGGTGCCAGAGGTTTACAAGTAGGAGCTTTTAATAGTGCTGATGACAGCACTTATGTTTTTACAGGCATACATTTTGTTGTTAATGAAAGTGAAAAAGTTGGCTCTAAAACCACGGCTCGCGCAGCTATCGAAACTGGAGAAATTATTAAACGCGAAGGTAATGTAGAAGTTCCTACGCTACTGGATTTAAAAAGAAATTCTCGAGTCGTAGGAATGGGCGGCCGAGGCGGAAATGGTGGGTTTACGTTGATTAGATCTGAAAATTCGGATCCTAATGTTTTAGGTACAGACCATAACTACAGGGCAAAAATTGTTATCGATGAGCGAGTTTCATCTACAAACGGCGAAAACGGTTCTTCCGCTATTTACATTAACGATACTAATATATCTAACTTCAGAATAAGAAAAGATGCCACCGCTAAAATTTATGGCGGAGGCGGCGGAGGCGGGGGCGGAGATCCTTATTTTTGGCCAAAAGCTTTTATATTTTTAGATGACTATCCAAATAGAGATCTTGAAAGGTCGTATTCAGGAACCCGACAATTGAGAGAATCAGAAAATAATACGTTAAATATACGTTTTTATACTGAATCACGTACTGGGGGTGGAAGACAAGGAGTACGAACAGTTCAGACCACTCGTTTTTCTGTTGGTTATAAATTTAGTGATCTTATTGGAAGATTAAGCGCCGGTATTGGAGGAGGCGGAAGAGGTAACTCTAAAAGTTCTGCAGGTCAATTTTTACCTAGTGCCGTCGACAACAGTGATTACAACTATACAATAAAAGAAGAAAATTCTGGCAACATAAATAATCTTGGAGTTGGAAGTCAAGTTTCTAGCGAAACTAAATTATCTGAAGGTGGCGCTGGCGGAGATTTTGGAGAAGACGGAGAAACACCTATTGACACTAATGGTAATTTTATTTATCGCGCAACGACCACTACAAATGAATTTTCCAATAAAGCAGATATTGGCGCCGGTGGTGTGGCTGGTTATAGCATTCAAATTATAGACGGCAACTCAAATTATACCGATTTAAGTAATTTAGTTTATTATGGAGCTGGGAAAAATCCTAAAGATATAGATAGTATTATTGCATATTTTACTATTAATCCAAGTAAAATGTATAATAATCTTGCTTATACTACAAACGTTTCAGCTAATGGTGATCAGGTTTACAAATGGGTGTCTGAAAATGATGATAATATTTACATGAAGAATGTCGATAATTACAACAGGCCGCTATATTACGGCGACTCTTCAAATGCGACAGCTAATGATAAAATGTATTACTTTAATGATAATCCTGTTGTTTTTTGGGATGGGCGTTATAATAGAGTTTTACAAATGGAAGGTATTGTAGGAGCAAATGGATTAAGACCTTCTATGGAAGGATTTGAAATAGTTTATTTTTTTAGTCCATTTAATAAAAGTAATTCTGGTTGGTCTCCATTTTTTCCAGAAACTGATGTGCAGCTAGGAGCTTTTAGAACTGGAGCTACTTCAAACACAGCATCAGGTAAAAAAGGATGGGGACTTCATCATTGGTCTGACACAGGAGGTAATCCTAGTAACACTAATTTTAGTTTTGAAAACCCAAGTATGATATATACATCAGATGGTAGAACCATAGAAAATGCTGGTTTGCAACGAGGTAATTCTGTTGTATTTCAAGATTTTACAAACAGACAAAGTGTCGGCAGAGCTTGGATGTACAGCATTTCCGCTTCTAAAGTTGGTAATTCTATTTTTTATAATATTTATAACGATTTAAATCTTGTTAAAAGTACAGCGTTTTTTAATAATGAGTTTAACTTTTGCCCAAATCCATTTATTGGACTTACTCCTGCAGGTCGTGCTAACGCTCAATTAAGATTTTATGGTAGTATTTGTGATATTGCGATATTTAAAAAAGCTTTACTTCCATCTGAACGTAGAGCGATTTTTAATCATTTTGCAAAAACAAAATTAAGAGTTGGTCAAGGCTCTGTCACTCCGATAACTTCAATTAACAGATTGTTTACAAAGGCTAATAGTACAAGTATAATAATTACTGCTAATTTAAATACTTTAACAACAGATGATATAGTTGATAGAGGTAGAGTATTTAGATTTGATGATCCCGAAGGTCAAGGTAATGATATATTTTTTATTGCTGATAGAACAGAGTCTAATGGTAATAAGAGAGATTTTCACGGTAGGCTGACTAGGGATTTGCCACCAAACACAAATGGAGTTTTATACCCAAGCCAAACTCAAAGAAATACTTTAGATACCAAAACTGGATTTGCAGGATTTAATATATTTCCATATTCAGCACCATAAAGTTTATTAAATTATGTCATCTCAACAACATAACGCATCATTATTAGATTTAGAGCCAGATACAATTATTGAATTGTATGAATTAGATTTAGGTGAAGAGCAAGGTATTTATAGATTTCATCCCGGTAAAAATAATTTAAAAGACATATTGTTGCGAGACGATTTCGGAGTGCTTCATACATATTACTCTTTACCTATTGAAGCCACAGATTTTGACATCAAAGGAGATGGTACATTGCCAAGGCCTAAATTAATAATGGCGAATCCACAAGGTTTATTATCTGATGCTATAAAAAGAAGAGGAGATTTAATAGGAAACACTATTGTTAGAAAAAGAATATTTTTGAAGTTTTTGGACCATGAAAACTTTCCTAATGATCTAAATCCGTTTGCTATACCTGATCCTGAAGCCAGATTTGATGATGATATATTTAAGGTAAATCGAAAAACTCAAGAGAATAAATTTTATATAGAATTTGAATTAGCTTCGCCTTTAGAACTTGAGGATATTAACGTACCGGCTAGAGTTATGCTCGCAGATTATTGTCCTTGGCAATATCGGGGACAAGGTTGTTTGTATGGCAAAAGAACAGATTTTAACAATCAATTCTTAAATTTTCCTAATGGTACTTTTAAAAATCCTCAATCTTTTTTTGCAAATGAGAATGAATCAGAATCATTAAATGGGCCTAACTTAGGTATACCTATAGCTGATGAAAACAACAAATTATTTGTTGATCCTAAAGGCTATAATTTAAATTTAACTTGGCAAAGCGATTACGTGTCAAGCGCAGTTTCTGTGACAGCTGATGGAATTGTTGAAAAACTCAACATAGTAACTAACAGTGCAAACAACAAATCAATAGTTGAAGTTACAACCGCTTACACTTCAGGAGCTACTACAATCAACGTAATAGCAAAGGTGGATATTGTAGATGGAAAAGTTATTACGTTTAATAATGGAGCTACTTTCACTTTAAATAACTCAGGTGATGTTACGGGCAGCGATTCAGCCCAAGATATAGTTGGTGTTTTAAATGGAGATATTTCTGAAAATACACAAGGAACTGTGGCACAAACTATCGCTTTGTCGAACGCTGTAGATGTAGCGCTATCATCTGGAGACATTATAACATTTAATGATAATGTATATTTTACTTTAGATGAAGCTGCGCTGAGTAGCGCAGAATCATTATCAGGCATTTTGACCGAAAGTATTCCATCTGGTTCTAGTGGACAAGGAATTCAACCTGTAGCTATTGACGCTTTAACTGATGATATTAAAAAATCTAGATATATTGTTTTTTCTAGCGGCGCTACATTACAGCTTACGACTTCAGCTAGTATTGGCGACACTACGTTATATGGTATTTTGAGTGGAGATTTAGCTGATGATGAAGTTGGTGCTACGAAATATTTGCCCGGTGATACTATTAGAATTGTATCTCAAATAATTAATTTATCTAAGTTTGGCATCAGCAATCAAGACGATGTTACAGTAAATAAACCTGATTTATTTTTTGTTTGCATTAAAGAGGTTACACCAGATAAAGATCCTAGATATGAGCGCGAATATTGGGTTGCTGATCAGTGCGCTAAAAATTTAAACGCTTGTAAATGTAGGTATTTAGCATATGGAGCATATAAAAATGGACTGCCGTTCGGAGGGTTTCCTGCGACCCAACGGTATGATTTTTAATAAAAAGTTTTTACTTTATATTTCTAAAATAGCATCTGCTTGTAATTTTGAAATATGCGGACTTATCACTAAGAAAAAGGTATATTTTTTAAAAAATTATGCTGATAATATTTATGATAATTTTCTTTTGAACCCCTCTGAGTATTATCACTTTTATTCAGATATTATTTGTTTGTTTCACTCTCACCCAGAAGGAGATTGCTATTTAAGTCCTGCTGATATAGAGAATGTACAAAATTCTAACCTATCTTCTTTAATTTATTCAAAAGAGTATAAAAAATTTCTATTTTATTCATCAATTACTGAAAATAAATTTATTTTTCCTTTGTCAAGTGTATAATATTTAGTAATGACAAAGGTTTATCTAAAAGGCAGGCTTGGCAAAGTTGTTGGCAGCTTTTTTAAGTTTAATTGTAGAACTTTAAAGGAGGTTTTCAATGCTATCGAAGCCAATACGGGTAAATTTGAAAAATTTATTAGCTTAAACAAGAAAAGAGAATTTGCTGTTTTTGTAGATGGAAAAGAAGTTGTTTGCGACGGCACTTTTAACGTTAATGTTAAAGCAAAAGAAGTGCTAATTATACCTGTTTTGTTTGGAAGTTTTGTTTTTACGTCTAAAGCAATCACTGCAGCTCTTTTAGCAGGCACCACATTTGCAACCGCCGCTGGATTTACCATGGCTTTTAAGATAGTAAACTTTATTGTCGGCACTGTATTAATGACTGCTTTTTCTTTTGGTATGAGTCTTTTGATATCTAAATTGATGAAAAAAGACGATCCAGAAATTATAAAAACCACTTCTTTTGCTTTTCAAGGTGCTGAAAATGTTACGCGACAAGGAGTTGTGGTTCCAGTGGGATATGGTAGAATGATTGTTGGGAGCCGTGTTATTTCTGTAAACAGTTTTACTGTTGATAAAAAAGTATTCAATTCAGGATTGGAAGGGATATTTAACAGTGCTGATGGTCAAAGCACTTCTCAAGCTAATATAAATAGCGATTACTCCTATGGCAACTCTGTTAAGACCTACCTTGGTATGAATAAGCCATCAACATTATCATGAGCACTGAAGTAATAACAACATCCAATCCTAATCTTTCAACTGCATCTTATAGTGATTTATACGAAGCATATCAAACTTTTTCAATGGTTTGCCAAGGTACTGCGCCAGAATTTGATAGAGATGCAGGTACAAGTGATCTTGAGTCCGTGGGCCTTTATCAAACAGTTGATGCTATTTGTGAAGGGCTAATAGAAGGGCTATGTGATAAACATGGTAATACCATATATTTTCATGAAAATCGATCGAATAATGAAGGTGTTTTTCAGGGAATATATTTGAATGATGTGCCTATCAAAAACACAGAAAGTTTAACTATTAATTTTCCACGAGTTTTTGCTGAAGTTCAATTAGGGTCAGAAGTTCAAAAACCTTTGACTCATTTTGATGAGATGCCATTACTATCTTTTACTAACTCTGTTCAAACTCTTAACGTGGGAGCAAGATTAGCTGGAGTAAATAATGATGAATACAATTTTACAAAAAATATAGTATTTAAAATACCTGTAGCCGATGGAAGTAGCTCAGATTCAGTAACAGCGAATCAAGGAGAATACACCAATCTAACAGCAAATCAAGGTAGGAGATTGAACGCTAATCGATTGAATTGTGTTGTAGATGCTAGAGACGAAAGTTCTGTTGGTAAATTGCAATCCGCTGAAAAAGCTCAAGTGGCACCTTTTACACACGTTATTACAAATAAAGCTGTTACAGCTGTTAATGTAGATATGGGTGTAAATGGTTTAGCTTATGAAGGGGAATATGCAAATGCGGTTAATTTTGTTATTAAAACAGGATATGTTGGAGATAATTTTTTAATATCAGAAGGAGGTTCGCTGAGATATTTGTATTGTGCAATTGCTGGTCGTTGTTCAACACCTTACTTTAGAACTTATTTTGTTACTTTACCCCCTCCACTACCTGAGAAAGATCGTTTTATTAAAATTTTTAGGACTGATTCAGAATTATTACCAAAAGATTTTCTTCAAAGAAAAGATTTAGTTGTTGATAAAATTGGAGAAATTGTTGAAGTACCTTTGAGTTATCCAAATACAATGATAGCGGGTATGGTTTTTGACGCACGTACTTTTCAAAGCCCACCTAAACGATCATTTGATTGCAAAATGTTAAAAGTTAATGTTCCTGATAATTATAACACAGAAGCTAAAACTTATGACGGTAATTGGACTGGACAATTTTCTACAGTTAAAAAATGGACAAATAACCCTGCTTGGATTTTATATGATTTAATGAAAAAAACCAGATACGGAGTTGGCAAATTTGGTATGAAACAATTTTTGATAGATAAATGGAATTTGTATAAAGTTTCTAAATATTGTGATGAATTAGTTCCAACAGGATATTCTGGTAAATTTCCTTTATCTGATTTTACAATTACCAACTCTACAACTGTTACTATAGATGATTCTTCAACAAATTTAGGAGAAGAGGTGTTTCGAGATAGATTTCCTAATGGAGCTATTGTTTCTCTTTTTGATACTGTTGATTCTAGTGATAATTTGTTAGATAAAGCATACCGCAGATTAATTATTGACGGCTCTTACGCTAACAATACTTATACCTTTACAATGGTAAAAATATTTTCTGTTGAACAGGTATTTTCTAAGTATCCAAGTTTACGTACTCTTTTTAATAGTTTGGTAAATTATCAAGATGAGGATACAACTACAGATCAAGGCGCTGATGTAGATCAAGGAAAAGTAAATCATAACTTCAATTCTCCGGCATTTTTCCTTATAAATATATTAATAAATTATCAAGCTAATACATATACAGAAGCACAAGATTTTATAGCTGAATATGTCACTTCAGGAGGTCAACCGCTTGATCCAGAAGTGGCTGGAGGCAAATTAGGGGTAGATTTTCAAGGTCAACTACCATTATTGGAACCAAGGTTTGCATGTAATGTATATTTAGATCGAGAGCAAAATGCTCTTAATACAATTAATGATTTAACTTCTGTGTTTAGAGGGATGATTTACTGGTCTTCTGGCAGTATTTTTGTTGCTAACGATGAGAAAAAAGATGCAGTTATGCTATTTAATAACTCTAATGTTGTAGATGGATCATTTGTGTATAGTGGGTCGGCTGATTCTGCAAGGCATACTGTTGTTACTGTTAGATATAATGATGAAACAGATAGCTACAAACCTAAAGTTGAATACGCAGAAAACTCAGCAGGATTAAGAGAGTACGGTTATAAACAAAAAGATATTGTTGCTATAGGAGTTACCTCAAGAGGTCAAGCTCATCGATTAGCAAAATGGATGTTGTCAACAAATCAAACAGAAACTGATACTGTTCAATTTTCAACTGGTCAAGAAGGTAGTTATTTAAGACCGGGAGATGTTATTAAAATTCAAGACAAACTTAAAAGTGTTAAAAGATATGGAGGTAGAATTGTAGCGGTTGATTATGCTGCACGTAAAGTAACTTTAGACGAAGGTATTCAAGAAGATATTGTGGGGCAAAAAATAACATTTATTGTACCTCGGCAAAATAAAACAGTAAAACAATTAAACGAAGATGCAAGATTAAAAATAAATGTTCAAGATGAAACTGGTTTAACTGACGATGAAATTGATTCACGAAGAGAGCCACAAATAAAAGAATTTACAGTCAGTGCTGTATCAGAAACTAATGTAGTCACTATATCTGAAACATCAGATCAAGATTTTAATTTAATTAAATCTGGCTATTTATGGTCTGCTCAAAATTTAAGTACAGATTACGAAATCAAAGAGGTAGAATATAGAGTTCTTTCTGTTACAGAGAAAAGCTCTAATGAATATATGGTAACCGGCTTAATGTATAACCGAACTAAATTTGATAACATTGACAGATCAAAAAGTATTGAAAATACACAACAATCTGTGTCTCAAATAGTTAATGTACCATCTTTACCAGAGCCTTTAGTAGAAACCAATAACTCTATAGAAGTTAGTTTTAGAGCTTTTAATCCTGAAACTGATGTACCACCATATTTTGACGGCAAATTTCCTTTAAGAAATCAGCGGCCTCTTCAAAAAAGTTATAGACAACAATATGTAAATATAAATTTTGAAGCTTTAGCTGCTGACAATAGCGTTAATGCATCTAATACAGGTGGCTATATATTACAAGTTACAAAATCTAATGGGGATATATTGCGTGTAACTTTAGATGGTTGGGACAATCAAAATGCAAATATCTTTTTAGGGGAGTTGATTTCTGGATCATCTGCTCCAACAGAAGGCACAAATACAATTGATGTCAAAATATTTAGATATGATCCCGACAAGAGATTAGAAGGTACTATTGGATTAACAAACTAAAATGGCAACTTTTTCAAAATATATTAGTCAACAACCGGAAGATTTTGGTGCAGCTTTACGTATCTCTGGCTTTCATGTCCAGAATGGGGCTCCTAATTTACCTATTGTTAATAATTTTCCTTATAGTAATTCACTTGCTTTATTTACTGGCGGTGAAGGTATTAGCTCAAGCGACATAGCTAATAAAAATATTTCTGTAGCCAGCGGTCAATTTTTTGTTAAAAATCCTAGAATTGCTTGGAGCTTAGTTAATCCAGCAGATAATTCTGTATTTAGTGACGAAGATGTTTCTTTTTTAGATAGTTTAAAAGGATTTGAAATTACTCTAGAAGATGAAACTGGAGCTTTTGTACAAAGATTAACCACAGGTGATTATAAGAATACATATTATTCTTTATCAACTGATAATATAAAATCTTTATTTACTAATTTAGAAAATAGTAGTGTTTCATATGGCAACTCTTTAAGTCCTAATAGAAGAAGATTAAGATTTAAGGTAGTTTCTACTGATTATTATAATAGAAAAAATACTGGCATTTATTTTTTGACAATGCCGACACCTGTTATTACTGGATGTCAAGTAGCAGTAGGAACTGATATAAATTTAGATTTTAAGGCTACCAGATATTCTGGTTTAAGCAGTTTATTGGTTTACGGTAATTCAACATCTGGGTTTAACATTAGTAATTTTTCTGGCACAGCAGCTCCAGATTATAAGTACACCGCAGATTTGTCAGACAGCTTCAGAGCAAGTTTAAATTTTGATCTTGATGGCAACCCTAATTCAGGACTGTATTATGCTGCTGTTTTGAGCGATAACCTTGGAACAGGTCAAGCATATTATTTTCCATCTTCTATTAAACCATTTCCTGTTGACCCA
>Ga0255751_10006281_pt1 | contig 10490 bp, 8 predicted proteins | sample 071ome_20_FD_179951 | JGI IMG/M metagenome (GOLD analysis project Ga0255751, IMG submission 179951) | Coastal salt marsh microbial communities from the Groves Creek Marsh, Skidaway Island, Georgia - 071412BT metaG (version 2) | ecosystem: Environmental > Aquatic > Marine > Intertidal zone > Salt...
TTGTTGTTGTTCTCCCCAACAGTCTATACTAGCAGTAAGATCAAAACCTTTTATAGGCAAGTTACGTATTCTTTCTATATACAACTGCCAATATTTTTCTGGAGCGTTCATATTACTGAAAATACATAACTTTAAATCTTTATTGGGCTTACGTTCTAGTATATCTAAAACGTCCGTCATTAATTTATGCTGTATAAACGTTTCACCGCCAAGTAGGTGTAGTCTACGTAAGTGATGTACATTATCTGTTAACCATTCTAAAAATTTAGCATATAAGGCTTTGTTATCTTGCTTATTTGCTAGTGTATCCTTTAGCCAAACACCCTTTTGTTTGAACTCTCCGTAACGATTGTTCTCTTGTTCTATCTTACTACTTAGATTACTGTTACAATATATGCAACTTAAATTACAGGTATTTTCAGCAAATATTTCCTGTATACGTTGTGTTACAACTACAGCAGTTTGATCTAAGTCTACTTCTGCTGGCGTTAGTCCTGGAATAAGATTGTTGTGTTGTCTATCACTATGCCCACCGGCTTGTTCAATATCCCTACAATACTCACATCCACCACCAGGCCACTTGCCTTCTAACATTTGCTTACGTGCTTTGAGTTTGTTAGGTCCATTATGTAGATTAAAATTGTCTACAGTAACATCGTCCCAGCCGGCTCTATGGCAACTACTTGCTGTGCCTTCATTTAACCATAACGTATTCCAAGTCCATTTACTCTGACAGGCTGTTTCCGTTTTAATAGGAAAGTACTTTCCTTGTGTGCGGAACTTTTCTGTAAATTCGTCTAACTCTTTGTCTACTTCAGTTATGCCTGTGTAAGCACCTGCGAGATATTCGTCCCAAGAAGGCCAACTATCTCCTCGGTGTTCGTCGTAGTCTTTTTTATCAATGTTAGATCGCATAGCCCATTGCTTTTGCTATTTCAGGATGTGTATCAGTAAACTTTTCTTTACGCCATTGGTCTGCTAGGTACATGCGTTCATTAAACATAGGCAACTTATCGCCAGATCCGTTTTCAATAAAACGTATTACGTTGTCTACTTCTGCTTTATACTCTGGCTTCCAATCATGTGCTTGTAGTTTTACTTTGACCAGTGCTTGTGCTTCTGGTGTCATGTTTTTAATACACATCTCTGCAGGATCATGTAACATGTTAAAGTACACATTACCAAAGCCCTGTTCGTCTGCCCAGTCTAACAATTCATTTATATAATAAACATTTTGTATGTTAATAGTGAAGCAGAGTTGTGTAGTTATGTTAGTGACTTCTTTTTGTACTTCATGTACACGTTTAATAATCTCTTCTGCACGATCCCACTTAGCGCCGTAGCGTTCGTACTCGAAACGCTTGCCTACATTGTCTATACTAAACGCAATATCTACTCTACCAAACTCACGCCATATGTCTACAAACTCTTCGTCCCAGGTTGTAGCATTTGTGTTATAATGTATGTCAATATGTTTACTGTCGCCTGTCTTAATAGCAGTCTTTAGTAAGTCAAAATGTTCCCTAATTAAGAAAGGTTCCCCACCTGTGAACTCAAAGTACTTGATGTTAGGAAGTAATGTTTCCAAGTTTTGCCAAAAGTTAGGAGACTTACGAGGCCACTGTCCTTCTTTTAACATTGTTAATGCTAAGTGATCTTTCTTATCTTCGCCTCTGTCGGTGCAGTAATCTATTTCTTCTTGTGCCCACTTACTTGATGACCATGAGCCACATATACGACACTTTAAATTACAAATGTTGCCTAATTTTAAATCTATAAACCATAACTGATCGGGTGTATCGTTCTCCCATTCTATTTGTTTGTATAAGTCTTTTAGTCTTACAGAACTGTTGATACGTTTGCTATCTCTACCAGCATCTTCTTCTGCCCAGCAACGTTTACAGGTTGCAGGCTTCTCGCCACGTCTAAACTGCTGTCGCAAGTCTTGCATGTACTCACTGGCATATATTTCTTCTAAGGTGTGTTCTGTTAATTTGTACTTTGTACCGTCTGGCTTTGTTATTTCATCATCAGCAAGACAACATGGACGAGCAGTACCAACAGGTGATGTTTCTATGCTTATCCAGGGCAAGCCACAAATAGTTTTAGGCAGTGACATTTAGTTCCTTGTACTCGGGGAATGTTTCCCAGAAGTTTTCATTACGTACCTTGTCTATTAGATAAATTTGCTTTTGGAACTCTGGCCATTTATCGTAATTGTCTTGTGCATTAATTAAACTTAATACGCTCTTGAAACCGTTAGTGGCTCGACGTAGTCTGTCTTTAGGTTCTAACCAAGCGATATGTTTTTCGTATGCAGGAGTAATAACTTGCTCTTTAAAGTCTTGTGGAAATATGTCTGGTCTGTACCATTCAGGCGACTGACATATATTAATGTTCCAGTCTTTTGCTGTGATTAGTCCCATCTTAGTCCACTCTTTGTGGAAGTCTAATACGTGCAACACGTTCATAGCACTAATTGTTGAACTAACATAAAAGTCTACGTGTGGTACTTTAGCCATCATTTGGAATCTATTCTCAACCGTTTGTTCCCACTTTGTGCCTTTACGCATTAGTTCTGCTTGTGGACCCATGGCATCTAAACTAGCACCAACACTTACGTTTTTAAATTCTTTCCAGTAATCGTAAACGTGTTTGTCTTTGAAACGCATTTCACTGAAGTTGGTGTTGTACTGTATACGAATGTCTGTCTTACCATACTCTATTAGTTTCTCTAAGAGGTAATAGTGTTCTTTCATAATAAGTGGTTCACCACCTGCAAAGTATACCTGCTCTAGGTATGGAATGTGTTGTTCCATTTGTTCTAGCATGGCATCTTCATCACCAGCAGTGTACTCAACACGAGCCATGTCTCTGCCTAACACGTCAGGCTTTCTACCATATAACTTTACATGGTCATTATACCAGTTACTGCTAAAGATAGGACCACAACTGCGACAACTAAAGTTACATAAGTTACTGAATCTAACATCCCAGTAACGTATTTTAAACTCAGGGTGTGTACCATCTTCCAGTGTTTGCCCTACGTCTTTGATATGATGTCCATAGTTTCTATTCATATCATTACGCATACTGAAACCACCGTGCTGTTCTTGTTCGTAACACTTAGTACATTCTTTACACTCTTTGCCTGACAGCATGTTTGTACGCATTGTCTTGTAAGCGTCTTGGTTCCAGACTTCTTCCATTGTGTTTTTGCGTAGGTCGCCAACTGGGTGCCAGTAGTCACTTAAACAACAAGGATATGCACGACCATCAGGAAAGGCATGCATGTGTGTCCAGGGCATCATACAAAATGTGTCTGATTCCATGAGTAACGAACGTTCTCTGTCAGTAAGTTCGTCTATTTCTTTGAATAAAGGTTTCCTACTTAAAAAGTCATAACCATCTTTGTAAAATTTTTTAGAGTCCATTGTACCATTCCGCTAGTTCAGGAAACGTAGTTGTAAAGTTTTTGTTCCTACGTTCGTCATACTGTGTGTAAAACTGTTTAAAATCATTGTGTAGTTTGGACATGTCAAATGTATCACTATGTGGTGTCTTAACTACATCTAAATAATCTATTAATCTAATAATGTGGTTTACTTCATGTTCTTGCAAGTATTGTCCAAGTGGTCTTTCTTGCTGGTAAGTTAACCAATCACGTAAACGTTCTTTGTGTTTATTTCTAATGTCATCTGGAAATACTAATGCACTTTGAAAACTGGGAAAACGTAGAATGTTTAGTGTAAAGTTAATAAGGTTTCTACCATGCCTAGTTTTCCAGGCTACTAATAAATCTAAAAACTCTGTTAAACTTTCTAAACATAATGCGTTAATTGTACACATGATATGTAGACCACGTAACTTATGTCCATATACCTGTATAATTTTATTCATGTTATCGCACCACAGATCCCACTCTAAACCATCACGTATATATTCTGCTTGTGTGTTCCAACTTTCATTACTGGTGTATAGGTCTATAGGCTGATCTACGCTGTTAAACAATCTATCTACATCTACGTCCTTGCCTAAGTTACTATTAATAGCAAGGCGTGTTTTTGATTTGCCTTTGTTTTGTTTGAACCAATCTAACAACTGCCAAGTGTGCGCTGACATAAGTGGTTCACCACCTGTAATCCGTAGCTCATCTAACGTTTTGTGGAGGTCCGTTTCCCACCACTTGAAGAACGCTTCGACATACGGATTTGTTTCACCGTACTTATACAACTGCGCACTACTATGATCATGGGTAAAATGATTACGACCGTCGCTAACGAGACTTCTATAAGGTCCGTTTTGCTTAATGTCTCGTACCCACGTACTACTAAAAGCAGGATTGCAATAACTGCAAGCAAATTGACAAGTCCTATCGAAACTAATTTCCAAAGTTCTAAGGTCAATGTCGGTTTCTGGGTCTTGGGTGAATGCATCGTCTAAGTCCTTTATTGTGTATATTTTACTTTTATAGACACGATCCGATATATTGTCACGCTTGATATCTTCAATCTTCCAACAGTACTCACAGCCTGGCGGTCTTTCACCTGCCTGCATCTGTTTTCTGTCCAGTTTCTTTTGTGGCGTGTTGTGTATTGCTTTAGGGTTGCGCTTTGCTTCTTCTATGTCCACTAAGTGTGCTGGTGGATGATGGCAACTAGTACTCATACCTGAGCCTAACCATATAGTTGCGTTATACCACTTGGCGCCACAAAAACTGGCACTCTTAGTGTCTAATACTTGTTGTTTAAATTCTAAATCGTTCAACTACCATACTCCATGGTCAATGAGTATTTTTCCATACTCAGGAAACATTGTAACATAATCTTCATTTCTATACAAGTCTTTCTCTTTGGTCCAGAACTTAAATTCGTCCCAGGGAGTTTCAACGTTTAACTGCGACTCATCAAATAATTTTGGTTCAGTTTCGAGTAATTTTACTACAGACGCTGTGTTGTGTTTGCCTATTAGTTCTTCATTAGATTCTAAGTGAGCTTTGACAATAGGTTTAATCGTATCTGGTATAACATTAACACAATAGTAACTAGGCCATTGTACAAGTATAATGAAGGGTGTTATTTCCACATTGTGAAACATTTGTAACTTTACACATTCATCAAAAACTTCATGAAAGTCCCAAACATTTAATGCACTTACGCAAACAACAGGCAGTATGCTTATAGACCAATTTGATTGTTGTTTAATCTTTAATAATTTCTTTATTGTCTTATATACTGATCGCCATTCTGCTGGATGCCGCATGTATGTTAATTTGCTACGCACAGCATCTATACTCACGTTAACTGTTACACTACGAAAACTTAATAAAATCTTTTCCCATGTTTCCGATACACCGTGTGTACCGTTTGTACTCACTTTTAAATCTATGTTACTGGCTTTTCCGCTTTCAACTATTCTAAGTAATAGTTTAGGTACTTGTTCATCTAAAAATGGTTCGCCACCGTATAGTTCTATTTTTTCTACATTGTCGATGTAACTGTACAACTCGTCTAACTGTTCGTTTGTAAAATGTTTTTTAAACTTTTCTCTAGTGTATATTGTATTAGACAAACCATACTTTTCTTCATAGTGTTTGCCTTCTAAGTGATACAAATAACTGTCATAACTTTGACACGTTCTACAACGTAGGTTACAGATGTTACTTACTTTAATGTTTAAGTTTTTAGGCCCTAATTGATAGTTGCTTACATAATCTATGTTGTCGGACTTTTCACGTTGATAAATTCTTTCGCTTTTGTGCCCTAGACGTTCTTCAGACCAACAACGTCTGCACATGTCAAGTTGCTGTCCTTGTAGACTACGCCGTCTAGCATCTTCTAATTCGTTACTTGACCAAATTTCAGTGAATGTTTTGTTAGCAAACTTAAATGCGCCTCCGCCTAATGCTGTACAAGGACTATACGAGCCAGAAGGATCTACAGTAGCGTCTGTAAAAAATGCTGGACATGTATGTTTATTGTTGTGCATGGTATCTACATTCTAACCACCAGGATTCCATCTCCGGGAAAGTTTCTAAAAAGTTTGTGCCTCGACGTTTATCATGTTCATTGAAAAATAAAAAGAAGTTTCTCTTTTGTTGCTTAATGTATTCTGTGTCTAATTGTTGGCCTTCACGCATCCAGGCAATAGTTCTACGCATACGCTGTACTTCAAAGTCTTTAAAACCTGTGCTGTACTCTATATTTTCTTCCATCCAGTCTGCAACATCATCTAGTTTTTGTGCATAACTCTCTGGCAGTATTTGTAAACTCTGCCAAGCAGGTTGTCTAAGCAAGGGAGTATCAAACCAAATTTTATTGTATTCTTTATTGTGTTGACGTCTTAAATGTAATATCCAGTCTAGCAATCTTTGTAGACGTATCACACTTAAGTTATTCATAGTAATAATAAATGTAAGACTGTTCTTGTATTTAACTTCACGTAGATAATGCTCTACATATCCTACCAAGCGATGCATTTTCAATCCATCACGAATATACTCTGCTTGTGTGCCCATGCTGTCTACACTTACATACTGCATGAAGTGTTCTAAGTAATTACCCGAACACATTTTTTTAACGTAGTCTACATATCTTGTAAACAAATGTTGTTCTACACTGAAGTTACTGGTCACGTTTAAATGTAAGTCTGGCTTGGGCAACGTTAATACGTATTCAAATACACGATACGTATTGCGATCCATTAGGGGCTCGCCACCAGTCATTCTAAAGTGTTCTAGTTTAGGGTACAACTCGGGCCACCACTCCCAGAATGCATCAACATAGGGATTGTGATCCCTATTAGGTACTGGTCGTCTGTCTCCCATAAAGTGTTCAGGTGCATTGTGAGGTGGCATTGTGGGAAACGCACCTTTGTCTTGTATTTCCTGTGCCCAGCTTGAACTAAACTGTGGGGAGCAGTAACTACATCTTAAGTTGCAAGCATGGTTAAAGTTTACTTCTACATAACTAGGTACAACATCGGCTTGCCAGTCTATGTTAGTGGGATCCATTTGTGCCCAGGGTTCGCCACTGCGATAATGTCTGTCACTTAGGTTGCCCGCATCTTCTATAGCCCAACAGTAACTACATTCGTCAGGACGTTTGCCTTCTAACATTAACTTACGTTGTTGCTTTTTGTGGTCGGTGTTGTGTAATGCGCCGGGATTCTTTTTTATAGCGTCTAATGGTATTTTGTGTAAGGGCGGATGGTAACAACTATTGTTGAGTCCGGTAGGCAAATGCAAACTTACTTGTTTCCATTTCGCATAGCAAAGACTAGGACCAAGTTTGTCCTTCATGTCTTCTGCCGCTGTCATAAATTCGCTTTGATCGCCTTTTGTCATACTACCTGTCTCTTTGATCCCTGACGTCTTACATCAAGTGTTAAACAATGTACGCCGGCTTCCCAGAATAAACCATGTCTTATAGGCACATGATGTACTGTTATGCCATGTGCTTCTACTTCAGGAAGCTCTATACTACTTACAATGTTTTTACTGTCTAAAACTAAAACGTTGCTCTCAAATGCTGTGTCTTGTGCTAGTCCTTGCCATTGTTCTAGCCACATAAACAAGTTCTTAGAGTTGCCTTGTTGTATATCTTTAAGACTTTCGTTGTATTTGAATGTTCTATTGTTTAGTTCTATAATCCTTTTGTTACGTAAACATTGCGGTACCCATGATATATCAACACAAAAAACTGTGTCGTCATTTGTCATATAAAAGCCTTGGTCAATATGCCCCCAACGTTCTTGTTTAGTGCTTATGTTCTTAACTAGTTGACCTTCACAATTACGTTTCATCCAATCAAAGCCATTTTGATTACCAGGACCGTAATCATTTACTATTAGACTATCACCTGCCTTAAACATTGTAGCAGTATGCCATAGCAGTTTATCCTTATACTCATGGTGATAAGGTGTTGCGTTCATCTTATAAGGCAACGGTTCTAGTACAGGAGGTGGTTGACTCAACCAGTTGTAACCCTGATTAAACAACTGTCTAAATATGTCATAGTAACATAAGCCGTCCCAGTATCTATCACGCATACTTGTATACGTTTGATATATACAATCTCCATACACTAAGTACTGATCTCTCGGTACAATAGGATATACTTGATTAGGTTGTAGATCTCCTATTGTTGGTCTGTGTACTCGAATGCCTAACTTAGTTAGGTAGTTGGCTAAGTTATCCAAATCCTCTTTTGTTTCTGTAAGGATTTTATCTAATTCAGGCACGCCTGGATATGTAGGATTACAATCTCCTACAACAACTTCTTCAAGTGGATCCCATTCAGTCCAGGCTGTCACCAACAATTTCCTTCAAGTACTCTGGTTCCCAAAACGTATAATAATCTGTTTTTGCTAGTTGCCGTCTAGCATCCAATAACTTCTTTTTACTTTGACATAGTATTAATTTGTACTTGCCGTTATTAGTTTGCACACCATTAATAAAAGTTTCTTTGTCGCTGTCGGGCAAAAATATCATGTCCGGGTATTGTTCTGCAAACCTAGCACAATGCGTTTTAAGTTCTTCGTGTGTAAGAGGTTCGTTGTGACTTAAGTCTTTCTCACTACAAATTAGTATTAATACATCACACTTAATATCCGGTAGTTCTTTAAGGTCTCTAACTTGTACGTTAACTGCTCGCATTTTAGCCAAGTGTGCATAGGGACAAACCCGGTTACCTCCTAGTTCTTCATAAGGCATCACTAAACGTTTGACCCATCTTAGTAGATGATCGTGTTGTTCATGTGTTGCCGCTTGATATTGCATTATCTAACCTTTCATTTAGTTGATCCCAGTACGAGTTTTCCATTTCTAAACATCCAATAGGAGCGCATATTGTTAAATGGTTACTGTCGTAGTAACTTCCGTGTCCGCTAGGAATAATTCCTGCATGAATTAAGTCCAACGGTTGTAATGGTTTTACTAACTCCATACTACAAATACTTCCTTGTTGCCAGCCTTGTTTAATGTCTCCCGATATAAGAAACCTGTTAATTATTTTTTGGAAGGCATACTCTACATCGTTGAATAAGTAATCTTCCGGCCAACATTTGTTTATCCAGTTTGCCGCACCTACACCCGCCATGTTAGGTGACCATGTATGACTAAATTCAAAATTCTTTAAGACTGTGTGAGTAACTTTTTCTGACACGCACACAGAGCTAAGAGGAGCGTAGCCGCCGGTCAATGTTTTTCCGCTTACTACTAAATCGGGAAATAAGTTATAGTTAATGTGTGTGAACTTATGTTTACCGGTTTTGCCAAAACCTCCCATCACATCATCTACAATCATTAAGCAATCGTATTCGTCGCAGAGCTGTCGTATTCCTTTCCACCACCACTTGGACCAAGGTCTAAATTTTTGTAACCATGGCATGGATTCCATAAAAATAGTGCCGATGTTAGGGTTACTTTTTAGTAAGTCTCGAACTTGCTGTAACGCACGAGCTTCGTAATGTTCTCTAGCATCTAAGGTAGGCCATACGCCAGTATCTATAACATGTGCAAATGGTACATCGTACTCTGCTCGAAGTATCTGTGCTAGGAAACTTGTTCCGCTGTATCCTGGTTTGAAACTAATGAATTCTTGTCTATTAGGGTTATGCTTTTTCCAATATTTGTCTTTGATATAAAATGCTAATTCTACACCGTCAGTTCCAGACACTGCCCAAGCAACACTATGTAATCCGCTTTCCGATGCCATCGTCGAAGCCAATCTGTCTACTTCTTCTGCACTTTCGTTATTTTTATGGTTGACCCACGACACTCTTCCTTTAGTCCCATGTACTGTCCACAATAGGTTAAAGTGGCCATATCCCCATAGATACGTTTGGTTGCCGCAACTGATATCCATGAGATATCCAACATTAGTATCGCACATCCACTCGTGTTGCTTAGATACTAGTATTCTTAAACGTTCGTCTGTGAGTTCGCTAAGTTCCATTACCAACCCTCGATTACTCTAATAATATCTATTTCTCTAGTCATAGGTTTGATGTTAAAGTGTTTAGCAGTCATTATATGTTTTAAGAAATAACTTTGATCTGCTGTCATGTCTACCATGGGTAAACTAAGACGTTTGTTTAAGTTAACACCTATGCGATTACTTTCTACGTCTGGGTCTACGTCTTTATGTTCCTGCCATAACTTATCTAACTCATCAAAGTCCTGTACTTTAGTGTAGTCCCAGTCTTGTAACATTGTTAAGTATGTGCCAAGACGTGCGCCATATATCGCCCACGCACCGTTGTCTACATCTCTACCAACGTTTTGCCATATAAGCAAATTATCAAAATTACGACTTGCTACTTTCTTTTCAAAGTCATTTAGACTTGGCTTTGCACCTCTATCTAAACACATCTTAACACCTTCTCTAAAACCTGCTCGCCATGCTTGGAAAGCAGTTTGATTAGGATAGGTAGTGCTATAACAATTATGCATTGCCCAGTAACGTTCATCAAAACAAAACTCTACTGCT
>Ga0255751_10006283_pt1 | contig 10488 bp, 19 predicted proteins | sample 071ome_20_FD_179951 | JGI IMG/M metagenome (GOLD analysis project Ga0255751, IMG submission 179951) | Coastal salt marsh microbial communities from the Groves Creek Marsh, Skidaway Island, Georgia - 071412BT metaG (version 2) | ecosystem: Environmental > Aquatic > Marine > Intertidal zone >...
CAGGTTCTTTAGTCCCCTGCCACGTATCAGCACCTGCATCAGTTGTTACTGCGTCAATGCTGGCTACCTTTTCATTGGGCGTGTTAGCATAGCCTGTAGTTTCGTCAGTATCAGCCACATCAACTATCTGACGGAACCTCTTGATGTCATTGTCCTCATAGCCTTCTGGTTGAGGATCAACATCATTTACAATTTCTTCGCCGTCCGCTTGATCAATTAAGTCAAGGATATTACGGATAATTTCACTAACTCGCATATTTTTGTTCTCCAGTAGTATTTAGTTAAATACACACATGTTCAAAGCAATAAGAAAGTGGTGGAAAGAACTGGGAGAGTGCGAGCAAGAACTGGCACGACTGGGGATTTACACATTTAATAACGCATTTGGACAGCCCACATACATTTGCAGAGACGAAAATGATAGACAAAAAACCCATAAACGAACTGCTAAAAAGTCTAAAGGATAGCGGCAAGTATAGAGTCTTTAATGACATAATTCGCGAGCGCGGAGACTTTCCCAGTGCTATATGGTATGGTCCGTATAATATTAAAAAGATTGTGAATTGGTGCTCCAATGATTACTTGGGCATGGGACAGCACAAGGTCGTGATTGATGCCATGCATACCGCATTGGATCAGACTGGTAGTGGTAGTGGCGGAACACGCAACATTGGTGGAACATCACACTATCACGTTGCTCTCGAACACGAGATTGCGACACTGCACAACAAGGCAAGGGCATTATTGTTTACATCAGCCTACGTGGCAAATGAATGGACTCTTATTGCTCTTGCTAAAATTATACCTAATATTGTATACATTAGTGACAGCAACAATCATGCTTCAATGATTGAGGGAATAAGGCACAGTGGTGCTCCCAAGGTCATATGGCAGCACAATGATTTGGATCAGTTGGACGAACTATGTGCGAGTGCGGTCCTTGCGGGACAGACACCCTGCATAGTTTTTGAATCAGTTTATTCAATGGACGGTGACATATCGCCCATGAAGGAAATATGTGACATTGCTGACAAGTATCGTGCAATAACATATATTGACGAGGTTCACGCAGTAGGACTCTACGGTGATCACGGTGGAGGCTGGACGGAGCAATTAGGGCTACAATCCCGAGTTGATATAATCAACGGAACCCTTGGAAAAGCATTTGGCACGCAGGGAGGCTATGTTGCGGCAGACGCTGAAGTTATAGATGCCATCCGTTCGGTCTCTTCCGGCTTTATTTTTACCACTTCGATGAGTCCTGTTACTTGTGCTGGTGCAATGGCAGCAATCAAGTATCTAAAGGATCACAACGAAGTAAGAGAAAAGCATCAGGAAAGAGCAAGGAAACTAAAATACAGATTGCAGAAGAATGGTATAGAAGTTATGGAATGCAGCACCACTCATATTGTTCCCGTTCTAGTTGGCGATGCCAAGAAGTGCAAGAGCATGAGTGACATGTTACTTAATGAACACAACATCTATGTTCAACCAATTAACTATCCTACCGTTCCTGTAGGCACCGAGCGTTTAAGATTTGCTCCAACGCCTTACCATGATGATGGAATGATTGAGGATCTTATTTTAGCTCTTCAGCAGACTTTTGAAGAACATCGTCAGGACTAAGTTTAAAGTTATCCTTAACATCGTCGGGCATACCAACTTCAAATATCATTGAATTAGGAGTTAGTGCTTCAAGTGAATGCGGACTCATTTCTGCAATATCAACAGTCTTACCTTCTTCGATAATTGTTTCTCCGCCCTTGCCAGTTGATATATCTATGAAGATTAATTTGAATCTTCCGTGCTGAACGAACCAACTTCTTTTTCTTTCTTTTGATAGTGAAAGAGTTGTCTTGGATCCTGCTTTTTCAAAGACCAATATTTTTCCGCAGTAATGTTCATTGTTTGCCCAAACAATTTCATATCCCCAATGCTTGTCTATCTTTCCTAATTTTTGTAATTCCATTATGGTCTCTTATCTATAATTTTATCAATTAGTCCGTATTCAAGTGCTTCTGTCGCGCTCATAAACTTATCACGTTCCATGTCCGCAGCCAATTGATCATATGTTTTGTCTTTACTATTGTGCTTGACATAAATTTCTGTAAGATTCTTTTTCATCTTTAGAATTTCTTCCACTTGGATCTGCATATCAGTTGCCTGGCCACCTGCACCACCACTTGGTTGATGAATCATGTGCCTTGCATTAGGAAGCATATTACGTTTTCCGGATGCGCCAGCCTGAGCAAGTAATGATCCCATTGAACATGCCTGCCCCATGACATATGTAGCAACATCAGGTTTAATAAACTGCATTGTATCATAAATGCTCATACCCGATGTGACTACGCCACCTGGACTGTTTATGAAAAGTGCAATATCCTTGTTTGGGTTTTCACTTTCCAAAAACAACAATTGGGCAACAATTGTGTTTGCCATATGATCTTCAATTGGACCATTTAGCATAATAATTCTTTCTTTTAATAATCTACTGTAGATATCATAGGCTCTTTCGCCTTTTTGAGTAGATTCAACAACCATGGGTATCAATGACATTATAGTTTTTCCTTTTCTAATTTATTAACGCTATTATATTGTATTGTTTCCTGTTTGTCAAGCATAGTTTTTTGCCAGTATGGATCATTCCTTAGCCATTCATAATAAATTCTAAACCCTTCTTCCACATCAATGGTGGGCTCAAATCCAATATCTCTTCTTGCCTTTGTAATATCCAATGCTCCTCTACTTGGAAAATCTTCATCCTTATCACGAACTTCAATGCTTCCACTTCCGGCAAGTTTTACCGCATATCGTGCCGCTTCATACAAGGTAACCGAATGGCTCTTAGTAATATTATAAGTTTGGTTGGCAGCCTTATCGCTCATTGTGGCCTTGACTATTCCGTCAACGGCATCATCAACATAGGTAAAGTCAAGAGTTTCAGTCTTACCATTTACCTTTAGAGTGCCACCGCGCATTGCTGTTAGGAGAAACTTACTAATTACTCTATCCTCCACATCTAACGGACCGTATACCGCACTTGGTCGAATGATAGTATGCTCGATACCATACTTCCTTGTATAGTCTCTAATTAACCATTCACCAGCAAGTTTCATAATTGCATACTGGCCCTGCGGTTTGCATACTGCATCCTCGGTTACAAAATCTTCAAAGTCTCCATACACCATACTGCTTGATGTGTATAGAATTCTTTTCACTTCATACTTCTTACAGCATTCAAGTATGTTTAGCAGTCCTTCGCTCATTACCTTGGAAGCCAGAACAGGATTGGCATTTACGACTTTTTGTCTTGGAAAACTCGCTAGATGTATGATTGCTTCCGGACGAAGAGTTTCAATAACTCTTTCAACTGCAACAGTATCAGCAACATCCATTGAGTATACAAATACACCAGGAATCTTCTTGCGCCTCTGTTCCATTAAGTGTGCCAGTTCGCTGATTGGAACTATTCCATAATTTGTTGAATTGTCAATTATAAAGACTTCATGCTGTTCTGCAACCAAGCGTTGCACAACATTGTGTCCAATAAGGCCCAATCCTCCGGTAACAAGTATTTTCATATTAGTATTATATTCTCTTTTGTTAAAAAATGCAGCAAACTTGGTAAGTTTTATTACCAAAATATGTCATAAAAAGTCTTGACAAAGTGAACTAAATTTGCTATAATATATGTATTAATTAGGCAAACAGAAAGGCTACAAAATGGGATTAGAAAATAGAGCGATCAACTCAATCATAGATAATTTTAAATCTAAACAAAAAACACCACCTCCAATTTGGTTTGAGCATGGCACACTATGGGCCGATACAAACAGCGAAGTTGATGTTAGCATCATTAAGGAAGGTTTGGAAGAAGTAATCATTCCACAGTGTAAGGTAATCGTATCCAAATTGGCTGCTACTAAAACAGAGCCTTGGGATCAATATGCATTTGACATTTCGGCTCCGGAGGGTATATAATATAACTATGAGAACACAACCACAAGAAATTATTAATAGGCTAGAAGCAGACAACAGCAGACTAGCCAAAGAACAGATTATTGAAGAAGCAATGAACGAAGGACTAGATGAGTTCTTTGAAGGCGTTGCAATGTGCTTGGATAAGTTGCACACGTTTGGTGTCAAGCAGGTTCCAGAAAAGAAAGAAGCAGGCGGACAGGGCCTTGCATGGAAACCATTTACAGAATTGGCAGACAGTCTATACAAGAGAGAACTTACAGGACACGCAGCCAAAGACGCAATTGAACTTGCAATGGGTGTTGCTACACAAGAACAGTGGAATATGTTTTATCGTAGGATTCTAATTAAGGATCTACGTTGTGGTGTAAGTGAAAAGACCGTAAACAAAATTGCTAAGAAATTAAAACTGGACAAATACAAAGTGCCAGTGTTTGAATGCATGTTGGCACATGATTCAGCAAATCACGAAAAGAAAGTCACCGGTAAGAAACTGCTCGAACCCAAATTAGATGGCGTTCGTTGTATTACAGTCGTGGATTACCAACAGAAAACCGTTACACAATACACACGTAATGGTAAGGTGTTGGAAAACTTTAAACACATCACAGACGCACTTGAAGGATACATGGAAGAGATAGGGCGTTCTTATGTGCTGGATGGCGAAGTTGTATCAAATTCATTCCAGGATCTTATGAAGCAGGTTCATCGTAAGGACAACGTGCATGCGGAAGATGCCAAACTATGTTTGTTTGATATTATTCCACTTGTAGAGTTTAAGGCAGGTGAAAGCATACAGGGTCAAAGGCGTAGAAGCAATATGCTAAAGACATTTGAAAAGATTTTTGGCGACACTGGTTGCATTGAGATCATTCCACAAACCGAAGTTGATCTTGATACTATGGTTGGTCAAGTAGAGTTTAAGGACTATAATAAGAAAATGGTCGAAGGTGGCTACGAAGGTATTATGATTAAGGATATTGATAGTTCGTATCAATGTAAGAGATCGACTGCGTGGCTCAAGATGAAACCGTTCATTGAGGTTTCATTGGAGGTAAAAGATGTTGAAGAAGGAACAGGACGAAATGAAGGAAAACTGGGTGCATTGGTTTGTGAAGGCATCGACGACGGAAAGAATATCAAAGTTAATGTTGGTAGTGGGTTTAGCGACGATAATCGTGATGACTATTGGACTAACCGTAGCACTATTCCTGGACAAATTGTTGAAGTAAGAGCAGACGCTGTTACACAGAACCAGGACGGAACATACAGTTTACGCTTTCCAAGGTTCCTTAGATTCCGTGGATTTAAAGTAGGAGAGAAAATATAATGAAAAAGATATTATATTTTTTAAGATGGTTATTTGACTGGAGCCGATGGTATGGGTTTCAAAAGAGATATACAATTTATACAATACTAGGTTTGGCCGTTGCTATTATCTCAGGGATTCAAGAACTTTTTTGGTTACCAGCAATTTTAGTATGGTTAGACTTTACTGTTTCTATGATTAAAGAGAAATGGGATAACTTTAATAAAGAGCAGAATGAAATGCTCAAGACCATCAAAGGCAAAGAATAATGGAAGAACTAATTAAAACAATCCGCAAGGTCATTCCGGCAGTTGTAAAAGAAATCAACGAAGAACGCATTCCTGCACTAGAATCTAGTTGGGGGCGTTCCTTTAAAGAAGAAATGGCAAACGAAAATCAAGTTACTGTTGAAATTGCAAAGAACTATGCAAGGCCAGTAAACAATACTCTGTATCGTCATATCAAACAAGAATTGGAAGGCTTCCAAGAACACACAACCGACGGCAGTGACTACGTATTCGAAGGAACTCTTATCGAGGACAAGAACTCGTTCAGTCCAGGTAATGGCTGGGTGGGAAATGGTTTTGCAAAGACCGATTGGCACATGCTAAAGAAGTTTGGTGTTGACGATGATGGTCGTATCACGTCTGTGTTTATTGCATTGGTTGATATCAGCAAATGTCAGGCTGCATGGAGTGACAGACAAATAAACACCAATCGATCAACAATACAGTTTCGAAAAGAAGATTTACAATACATTAATGTAGTTGTTGGAGACATTAAACAAAATAAGGTATGGTTAAAACCTATTCCAGTTAGAGTATGAAACAGTTTACCGTAGATATCAAGGTTGGAGATACTATCATGGTAGGACGCTATAAGAATGTTCCTGTCAAAGTAGTTGACATTGAACTTGATAGCCACGGACAACCAGTTATAATTTCTAATAGTGGCAAGAAACATTTATTCGCATGCAGAGTAGATAAACTTTCTCCAGGAGGAATGACTCCTGCACAGATTAAAGCAAGGGCTAAAACATCAACCAAAAAGAAATGAAAAAGAAACCAGAAAAGTGTTGGTATAGAATAGTTGCCACTTTTAATTCTGATAACTGGAAGAAATATTGCGAACTTACTGAAACAGTCCACATGACATACGGAAGAATAATTAGCAGAGTAAATAGATACTATAACAAGGGTTATGAAGATTACGGAAAAGCAGAAGCAGTAGAATTAGAAATGTTATCAAGCGAACAAATAAAGGAATGGTCAGATTATAATGGCAAGCGGATTTAGTTATAAACCTAGTTTGGATGACGAATCTAACATCAAGAAGTTTTTTCCAGTTTGTGTTGATGACTTCTTCGATGATCCTGATTTAATTAGAGAGTTTGCTCTTTCACTTCCTATGCAACCTGACCCTAAGGGTGCGTGGCCCGGAGCCAGAACAGACTTCTTACACAATATAGATAGCGAATTCTTTCAATCAATAATGTTGAAGTGCTTATCTGCTTACTATGATTTAAAATATAGCAACATATCTTGGGATGACAGCAAGGTATCCTTTCAATTGATTCCGCCCTGGGATGGCAAGAAAGACGATCCTACAAATGTTGGGTGGATACACAAGGACCTGGGAGATGACCTAGCAGGTATCATATATCTAACTCCTAATGCAGATCCTGACAGTGGAACTTCCTTGTTTAATTTGAAACCAGAATGGGAGAATCTTCACCTTGATTATAATAGACAGCCTGCCAAACACATGTGGCAGTTAGGTGATAAAATATCCAAGGAAGAATACATAAAAGAATTGGAAACACACAACAACAAGTTTTATGAAAAAACTAGATTCCAAAATATTTACAATAGACTCGTAATGTATGATTCTAGTGAATACCATCGTGCAAATAATTTCTTCACAGGAACAAACGATAGGCTAACACTTGTATTTTTCTTGAGTGGAGTAAGAGCAGGATCAACTGAATCAAGAAGCAGCAGATACCCGCAGACAAGAGTTGTTGATCCACACAACTTTGATGATAGATTACGATCAAGAATTAACAGTTTGAAAGAGGAAAACTAAATGATGAAAATTGAAGACATCACACCAGGCAAGAGTTACGGTTGTAAGTTTAAGGTTACAACAATGTTGGATGCACTAGGAAGACCTGCACCTAACCTATCAGATCAGCCACTAAAGGGTCCTGGAGAATATGAAGGCTTTGGTATTCTACAAAAGAGAGATTTAAACAGCAGGCTAGTTGAACTCTATGACGAAAAGAGTCGTAAAACTTTTAGAGTTGAATTTGAAAATATTTGGGATATCGACGAAGTTGAATACGTTGATTAAACTATAACCAAGTTGCTACAGCCTGTTCACCAGCGAGGTTAGTTGCATCTTCCCAAAGTTCGTCTACGTGTTTGTCAAACACCCACTGTGGATCAACATTGTTTGCAATTACCCAACTGCTCTTCTTGCTGAAGGGAGGAGTTCCATTAAGTTCCATTTCCAATTGACCTGGCATCCAACTACAGAAACCAAACACTATTCTTAGATCTCTCGGAGCATCGCCATCGATCATATGATAGAACATGCTTTCGTTTGAAGTCACTCTCCACTTATCATTGACCCAAAGTGTGTCATCACATTCCCAATTCTTATCATGCATCATCCAGATGCTACCGCTGTTAACAGGACCGCCCCAAAATAATTGGAAAGGAAGTTCTCCATCTAATTTCAGTTCTTGTGAAATATTTTTTAAGTTATGCTTCGTTGGTTTATTAAGACACAAAGCAAATGTGCCTGCAGAATTATTGTGTGTAACAAGTAATACGCTCTTGCTAAATCTACTATCTGTCATTGCAGGAGGTGCAATTAATAGTGATCCCGGCTGAACCTTCATCCTAACTCCAGTCTGGTAATGGGCCGCCGTATTTCTTTCCTTTGATTTTCTTACCGCGGACTTTGACTCTGTCTGAACCTACCTTGTGGCTCTTGCCGCCATCTCTTGCTCTGTATCCTTGACTCTTGCATGAAGCAAGTTGTGAAGCGCCAAGTGCAGAATCAGGTTTACCAGATGTGCATAATGCTCTACTAGCCGGTTCTTCATTAAAATGTATATCTATAACTTCTTTTATTTTCATTATATTATTCCTGATACCTGGTGAACAGCACTTATCAATAGTGCCTTGGTTTCCAGATCGTCCGCCTCTCTATCCAATTTAGAATCTTCTATCAGTCTTAGCATCATGTCTTTATATTCCCATTCATCTAATCCGCCTCCATCAAATTGTTCTGTAATTTGAAGTGCCATTTTAGCCCTATTTCTAGCCCAGGGTTTATCGCTTTCTGCTAATTCTTCTAAGACTTCTCTCACTATTTTCTCCTACAAGTATTTATCTTTAGCAAGGAAGTCAAACAGTTCTAATCGAGTCTTTGGATGTATGGCAGAATTGAGGAATTTCTGCAGGTGATGGAACCAATTGCCCATTTGTATGAAACGATCGTCTCTTATTTTATCTCCTACAACATAATAAGAAGCAATTCCTAGTTTTGAATAGTAGTTTATATCTAGTCCTCTGCGCTTTCCATATTCGGGCAATAAGGACACAAAGAACAAGCATTGATCAGCATATTCCTGGAATAGATATGCCCTGTTTAGTTGTTGTAGTTGTAGGTAGCGTTCGCCAAAGGACGGCTCTGGGATAATCTCTGTTTCCCTTAATCTGCTTGACAGAAGTCCTACCAAGTAGTCTTCCAGCAGTTCTGGAATGCTAAATCCAGTTTCAGCACAGTGTCTCTGTATGTGTGACCTAAATTGTTGTTGTATTTCCAACATCGCAGTCTCCTATACACAAATATTTAACATTTTCTTGTTGCCAGGATAAGTGCGTGTTTTTCTCCTGGTCATCATAAATAATGCATCTTAAAGATGACTCCGCTTGTTCATAAGCATGTGATCATAAGAGCGGAAGTGCTTAGTCCGCCCACAGACGAAAAACTGGTAAGCGACAGCGTCAAAGATCTGATAGAACGCATAGGCATGAAACTGTTGATGGGTCCATACGCAAAGTATGTTACAATGCCTGGCAACAGAGGCTTAACAGTTGCAGCAATCATAGAAACTTCACACATAGTAATGCACACTTGGGACGAGTGCGACCCTGCCATGATACAATTAGATGTTTATACTTGCGGTCCTTTTAATCCACAGGTTGTATTTGACTGGTTAAAGCAATACAATGTTGTTAAAATGGATCACAAATACATAGATAGAGAATATTCCATTAGAGAATTAAAAACTGATAATCCCCATAATTATTCCACGGAAGAAATTATAGGAGCAATGGATAAGATCCTTAATTTTTAATCTTAGATTGTAGATCCTTTATGGCGGCCTTTATGGCATCCTCTGCCAATACTGAGCAGTGAATTTTAACTGGCGGTAAAGCCAATTCTTCAGCGATATCAGTATTCTTAATCTGCTCTGCTTCTTGTAGAGTCTTGCCTTTAACCCACTCGGTAAGGAGTGAACTGCTGGCAATGGCTGACCCACAACCGTATGTTTTAAATTTCGCATCTTCAATCACTCCCTTGTCATTAACTTGAATTTGTAGACGCATTACATCTCCGCAAGCAGGTGCTCCCACCATGCCCGTTCCTATGTCATCTCTCTTTGGATCAAATGTTCCTACGTTGCGAGGATTTTCATAATGATCCATTACCTTATCGTTGTATGGCATTTTCCTTTCCTCCTATTTCACAATACTTTTCTTGTTGGGTGAAGAAGTCTTCTTCTTCCCAGTTGGGTGCTTGTCTAAACTGTAAGGGATTGCCAGTGCGTTTTGAATACACTCCACTGTATTTAACAACAATTTGATCATCTTCATAGAGTATCTTGTCCTGGGCATACGCATTTGACACTAATAATACTAACAGGATCGCTTTAATAATACCCATTTGTGACTGCATTCTGGTGAACAGAATATTCTGCTTCGATCAGGTGTGTGATAGATTAAACTTAAAAATCTTTTATTACACATGGAACAGATATGGACCATTTTATTACTCCGGTGCAAGTTGCCAACATTCTAAATATTCTCCTGTTGGCTGAAGATGAGGTTGTAGTTCTATTTGCTTCACCAAACACTCCTGATGTGTATCATAAGTTCCTATCAACTTTATTATGGGCACAT
>Ga0255751_10006300_pt1 | contig 10471 bp, 14 predicted proteins | sample 071ome_20_FD_179951 | JGI IMG/M metagenome (GOLD analysis project Ga0255751, IMG submission 179951) | Coastal salt marsh microbial communities from the Groves Creek Marsh, Skidaway Island, Georgia - 071412BT metaG (version 2) | ecosystem: Environmental > Aquatic > Marine > Intertidal zone >...
TATCGGTATGCGTCTTAATGCTGGATCATTGTATTTTTACAAAAACGGTACAATTCAAAACAGCGGTACTGCACTCAAAACGGGGCTGACAGGAACGTGGAATTTTGGGGCATCTCACCGTAATAATACGGGCGGCACTGAAAATATTACGTTGAATTTTGGTCAATCTACTTTTGACAATCTACCAACAGGTTCGGCTGGTTGGTCCACCGCCAACCTGCCCACACCTGCAATCGCTGACGGCTCGGCCTATTTTGCAGCCGAAACCTACAGCGGCAATGGCTCGACGCAAGAGATCAACTTTTCGGGCAACAGCACGTTCCAACCCGACATGGTTATCTTGAAGGAGCGGAACGGCAGTAGGGTCTGGACGCTTTATGACATCATTCGCGGCGCGACCAGCTACTTGCAGCCCAGTCAGGTAGACGCAGAAAGCACAAACGCGTCGAGCCTATCTAGTTTTGATGCCGATGGGTTTACGCTTGGCTCTGCGCCGTTCGTGAACAACAGCGGCAACACATACATTTCGTATTCTTTTCTGGCGTCGAATACGACTGCAAGCAACACAGATGGGGATATCACCAGTACGGTCAGCGTCAACGCCACGGCGGGTATATCCATCATAAATTTCACAGGCAACGGCTCGTCGGCGCAGACAATCGGACATGGGCTGGGCGTCACACCTACAACTGTTTTAATCAAGCCAGTCAGCAGTGCCGACCACTGGTTGATAAACAACTGGGCTACTGGTGTCACACCGTTCAGTGAAAAATTCAAATGGAACGCAAACGAGGCGGCGTCCAGCACAGGCACGTCACAAGTTTATGCGGCTAACTCAACCACGTTTACGGTTGGCTCTGATCCCAACGTGAACGGCAGTGGCACAGAGTATTTTGCGGCCGCGTTTGTCGAGGTTCCCGGCTTTCTCCGCTTCACGAGCTATCAGGGCAACGGAAGCACGGACGGGCCTTTCATCAGCTTGGGCCACAAAAGTCGGCACTTCTGGATCAAGGAAGAAAGCAGCGCCGATGATTGGGTGGTATATGATACCGCTCGTGACACCTACAACATGGCAGGACTTGTCCTGCGGTGGGACAGCTTGACCTCTGAGTTTGACGGTCGCTCTGCGGCATCGCGGGGCGTAGATATTTTGTCCAACGGCATTAAGCTCAGAACCTCAAATGGGACAATCAATGGCTCTGGTGTGACCTATGTGGTGGCTTCTTGGGCAGAACACCCCTTTGGCGGCGATGGTGTCGCCCCAGCCCCGGCTCGATAGGAGAAAACTATGTGGACTTTAAACGGTCGAGTGATCCGGGAAGGACGCTCATTTATCGATGACAACGGCGTGAAGCACCCTGCTTCGTGGGGGACTTACGAGGCCAGCTATAAGACCAGCATTGGACTGACTGAGGTCGCTGTTGAAGCCAAGCCTGACGAGCGGTTTTATTGGGTTACGGGTCCAGACATCACAGGCGCATACACCTCTGTCGAGCGTGCTCTGGAAGACGTGCCGGCTGTGGACGAAGACGGCGTTCCGGTGATCGACCCAGACACACTGGTACAGCTATCGACACCGGGGCTGAAGTCTCAGTGGATTGCACAGACCAAGCAGACGCAGGGTTCGCTGCTGGCGCAGACTGACTGGGCCTATATCCGTAAGCAGGACACGGGCGCGGCGATCCCCGCCGACATCCAGACCTACCGCGACGAGGTCCGCTTGGCGGCGGGCATCATCGAAGGACAGATCGCAGCGTGTGCTGACCTCGATGCCTTCAAAGCGTTGTTCGTCGTGCCGACCGACGCAGACGGAAACGCGACAGGTAACGCACCGATCTATAATTGGCCTGATCCGATCTAATGCGTGGCGCGCTCGTCATTGCTGCGTGTCTGTTTGCAACGCCGCTTGCCGCACAGCAGCAGATTGCGTGCGTGTCAGATACGGCAGCGGCAGATGAGGCAGCGCGCAATGCGGGGGAGGAACTTGCGCTTGAACTAGAGACGAGTAGCGGCGTTGCAATGCGTCTATATTTGTCTCGTGACACTTGGACGGTATGGTTCCAGCGAAATACGCAATGGTGTACCGCTCCAAGCATGGTTGGCAAAATTAAGCGAGACGAGGCAGCATGATGGACCCGCACAAAGACCTAATCGACGCGGCTAGTCTCGCGCTTGTGATTGGCACACTTACCGAATGGTTGCCGCCGATTGCTGCGGCGATCAGCATCGTGTGGACTTGCATCCGCATCCACGATTGGTGGCGTAACCGAGCGCGCTAACATGGAGGGCGCGATAGACATTCGCCTGATTGTTACGTTGGGCGGAATACTCTTTAGTGTGGCAGGGGCAGCTGCGGTCGGTAAAATGCAGATCAAGGTTATTCAGGACACCCTGAGTGATATTGAGTCTCGACTCCGCAAGATAGATCAGCGAATAGACCACCTCGAAAACGCTGAGAGTGTGGTTAAGCAGCGCCTCGATATATTGGCGAAAATGAACTCGCCTGAAAACCTGCGCCGGGATCATATGCAGATTGCAAATATCCTCGCTGATGTCGCGTATCTAAAGTCTGAAGCGGATCGGATGCACAAGATTCATAATGGCGTCCATCCTCCTGTGGCTAACGAAAGAAAGGCGACATGAATTTTAATGTTCAGTCCGTTCTAACGGCGCTGGCTCCAATCTTGTTCGCGGCGGTCGGGTACCTAATCACGTCGCTGAACGAGCTGGAGAGCAGGCTGCAAAAGACTGAGGGGTATTTAATGTTACTTGTTACACCGCAAGGCGAGATTGTAGCCTCACCGGCCAACTCGATTGCAAGGCAAAAACTTCGTGAGGACTTTATGATTTATATCCATGACCACGAGGTTCGACTCAAGTTGATGGAGGCGCAGAAATGATAGGTGCATTACTCCCGGCGGTACTACCGCTGGTCAAAGATGTGGTAGGTTCGTTCCTCCCGGAAGATCCGAAGAAGCGTGCTGAAGCAGAGCGCAAGATTGAAGCGCAGTTAACGGAGCACCTTGCCAAGATTGATTTGGCACAGCTTGATATCAATAAGACCGAGGCAGCACACCGCAGCATATTTGTGGCTGGCTGGCGTCCGTTCATCGGTTGGTCATGCGGCGTTGCACTCGCTTGGAACTATATCGCGCAGCCCGTTCTGGTTTTCACGCTGGCGCAGACCGGCAATCTAGTCGAGCTGCCTTCACTCGATATGTCGCAGATGATGCCTGTCCTCATGGGCATGTTGGGTCTCGGCGGCCTACGGACGTTTGAAAAGTACAAATCGGTGAGTAAGTGATGGCTACTAAAACACGAGGTATTGGCGTTTCTGAGTGGAAGCCTCTTGGCGTTAAGCACTCCACCAGCATTGGGCGTGGCTCTAACTCAAAACCTAAGAACAAACACAAAAAGAGAAGTTGGAAAAAATATCGCGGTCAAGGATGATATGCCAAATCCCGGAATAAGCAAAAAAGTAGCAGAAGAGTTCATACTTCTTGTTGAAAAAAAGCTGCAGGAAGGACACCCTCCTCCTGGAGTTTATGTTAATGGACTCAAGGGTGCTGTCGCGTCAGCAGCTGCTGACCTAAGTGTGCGATCTTCAAGTGCAAATGGCAGGTTGGCCGCATCTGAACGTGTTTTCCGTTCTCCTAACTGGTCTCTTTACAAAGTTTCTGAAAATATTGAAGGCCAAACTTCAAATGAAACTTTTGATTTGCCAGTTTTCCCTGATGATGATATCTCTGCTGAAGAAGTCCTTGATCATCTTTCCAAAAGGTTTGAAAAGAAGCTAAGGAATGAAGATGCAAAAACTTGGTTCGAAGTTAAAATAAAAGTTCCCGGACCAATTGGCCTAGCTGTAGTGGGTGATCCGCATTTAGGAACGAGTTGCAACATACCGCTGCTGCGCAGGGATGTGGACATACTGCGAAACACCGAGGGGATGCTCGCTGTCAACATCGGTGACACAGCAGACAACTGGGGTAGGCTGGTTCACCTTTATGCAGAATCAGATATTAGTCGGCCAACAGAGCGGAAGCTGGCTAGGTGGTTTTTGAAAGAAGCTGGCATCCCTTGGGCTGTCTGGCTCCATGGAAACCACGACACAATGCACAGTGAGTTCGCAACTTTCTTGAAATCAGAGAATGTCTCTCAGATACCTATGATAGATTGGCGAGCCAAGTTCAAACTTTGCTTCCCCGGTGGAGGTGAAGTTAGGATCGATGCAGCTCACAATCACAAAGGGACTTCAATTTACAACCGTTTACACGGTCAGAAGCGAGCAGCCCTGTGGGATGAGGATGCTGACATTTATGTCGCTGGCCACCATCATACTTGGGGAATGACTCAAGAAGAGATGGATGATGGTCGCGTTGTGTGGATGGCGAGGGCTCGTGGGTACAAGTGGATCGACGAGTATGCGACCCGACATAACTTCCACAGGGATGAGTATGGCTCCACAATTCTGTTCGTCATAGACCCGGAGGAGGAGAATGAGGTCCGACGGATCAGTGCGTTCGCTGATCTTGAAGAGGGCGCAGAGTTCCTCTCTTGGAAAAGGGAAAAGGCAAAAAGATGAATATTGAACGGTTGATGTCCGACCTCGAAGAAGACGAAGGCTTCGTAGCAGAGATCTATCTTGATCACCTCGGATATCCGACATTTGGCATCGGACACCTGATAACTGAAAATGACCCAGAGTTCGGCAAAGAAGTTGGCACTGCTGTATCTTACGAGCGTGTCCGGCAAGCATTCAAAAAAGACATAGAGTCTGTGATTTCTGATTGTCATAAGTTGTGTGATGACTTCGATGGCCTCCCGGAAGAGGCAAAACTCGTCATCGCCAACATGATGTTCAATCTTGGCTTTCCTAGATTGTCAAAATTCAGTAAGATGGTTGCAGCAGCAAACCAGCATGACTGGCCAGAAATGGCTAACCAGATGGTCGACAGCAGGTGGTATAAGCAAGTAACCAACAGAGCCTCTCGCCTAGAGAGAAGGATCAGGAGTTTGGCATAATGCCTCTTAATTTGATTCAGATCAAAGCAGGTATTGTCAAAGATATCACACCCTACTCTGCTGGCAAAAATGGCCCTTTCTGGGTTGACGGGGATAATGTTCGCTTCCGTAATGGCTATGCCACCAAAATCGGTGGCTGGGAAAATGAGCCTATATATTCCCTAGACTCTGCTGGCGGAGTCTCAACGACTGCTGCAGCCCTTCAAGGGGTCCCGAGAAAGATAAATTATTGGCGAGATCTCGATGGTGACGACAATATTTCTGTCGGGACCTCCAATCACCTTTATATTATACGCGACGGCGGCATATTTGACATAACACCACTCGCCAATGCTGCTGCATCTCTGACTGACCCGTTCACGACCGTTGATACAGAAAGTGTTGTCACAGTTGCGGACACTGGGCATGGCATGAGTGATGGGGATTTTGTTGTTTTCTCCGGAGCCTCAGCAGTCAATGGCATAGCAGCAGACACTCTAAATCGTTACTCTGGATTTCAGATAACTTATGTTGATGCTGATTCGTACACAATTGAAACCGGGGAGGCAGCGAACGCCAGTGGCTCTGGTGGTGGAAGTGTAACGGCGAGCCACCTTATTGGCGCTGACGAAGGTCTTGGGATAGCTACTGCCGCTGCCGCATATGGCTGGGGGGCTGGTACTTGGGGGGCAAGCACGTGGGGAACACCAAGAACTTCGTCAGTCGCTACCCTTCAGATCTCTCAGTGGACGACGCCTCTTTGGGGAGAGGATCTGCTGGCTTGTGTCCGCAATGGTCAGCTTTATTATTGGGATGCATCTGCAGGGACAAGTTCAAGGGCAGTTCTTGTTTCCAGCTTGGGTGGGGCTTCTAACGTACCGACGACAAGCAGATTGGTAAAAGTTTCTTTCCCGGACCGGCACGCAATTTGTTTCGGCTGCAATCCATTGGGAAGTGGAACGCAAGATCCGATGCTGATTCGCTGGTCGGATCAGGAAGATTACACCGACTGGACTCCGACAGCAACCAACACCTCCGGGGACCAGAGGCTTGAAATAGGCACAAAAATTGTTACTGCAATGCCGACTCGTGAAGAGATGTTCGTTGCGACCGACGAAGCAGTTTACGGCATGGCATTTGTTGGCCCTCCGTTCACATTCTCTTTCCGACTCGTCGGCACCAACTGTGGTGCTGTCGGGATCAATACGATGATGAATGTTGACGGCGACATTTATTGGATGGGCAAATCAGACTTCTTTTTATACAATGGCTCTGTTGCAGAGATCCCATGCCCAGTGCAGTTTTATGTTTTTGACAGACTTAACAAAGACGAGTTTGACAAATGCTTTGCTGCACACAACAAAGAGTTCAACGAGGTGACTTGGTTCTACGTTAGCCAAGATAACACTGATGAAGATCCTGAGCCAGACTCTTATGTGTCTTATAATTACAGAGACAACGCTTGGTCCATTGGGTCTATGGATCGGACCTGTTGGTTTGATTCCTTTGGATTCCGAAAGGTTCCCTTCTCGTTCTCAAAAGATGGCTACCTCTACAACCAAGAAACTGGGAACGATGCTGACGGCGTGGCGATGAATGCTTATGTCAAATCTTCACCACTGGAGATGTCTCAGACAGGCAATGAGCTGATGCTTGTTGACAAAATCGTCCCGGACCTCTCAGTTACGGGAAATCTCAACTGCACCGTTTATTCTCGGAAATATCCTGACTCTTCTGAAACGACAAAAGGGCCATTTACTATTTCGTCAGATACAGGTAAAGTAAGCATGAGGTCTCGTGGCCGTCAGATGAGTCTTGAGCTGGGAAGCAATGAGCTCGGCTCTTCTTGGTCTATTGGCGACTTCAGATTCAATGTGAGGAGCGATGGCCTCAGATGAGTGTTCTTAACACAAGATTGCCGCAACCGGGGGCTGAAATTGACCGGCAGTGGGCTGTTCGGCTTGTGTCAACACTCGAAATAATTTTGCGTAATCTCTCTAACTCTGCGTCCACGACTCCTTATCAGATGTCGAATGTGACGGAAGATTACGTTCTTGATGCGGATTCAACAACTCTGGACGAGGTTGCGGATGTCCTTGGGACTCTGATAACTGACTTGAAAAGCAAAGGGGTCGTAAGCTAATGGCTGTCATTTACACAGAAGGTGAGAGCCTCGGTGCTCTCGGCGAGATCAACGCTCCGGCGCAGCAAGCCTCTGGCGGCTCTCAGACAATCCCTGTTTATCAGCTTTCTGGCCAAGCTCCAACACTGCCGGATAATGCTCTTCTACAGCAGGTCTATGGCACGACAGCCATGCCGGCATTTGAGTGGGTCCGCTCCATCCAGAGCGGAGAGCGCACTTATAATCCGGCGAGTGACTTTGACAACCAGATGCTGGAGCAGTATGAGCAAGCAACTGGCAGCGGAAATCAGATTCCCGGGATGCCGAGCGTCACCGATTTGATCGGAGCTGCTGCCCCCGGAGCCGCTGGGATGGTTGGCCAGAGCATTGGTGCAGCGATTGCTGATCCTTTCGTTCAGCAGAGCATTGGCGGGGTTGCTGAGGCGGCTGGAACGAGCTTGCTGCCAGAGTTCCTCGGTGGGACGCCCCTCCCTTCCAAACAGCTTTCTCAGGCGACGTCGGCTGGTTATGACCTTTTGAGCTCAGGAACTTTGAATCCTGCAGCAAGAACTGCAACAAACGCGGCGCGTGGTGGCGGACTTTTCCAGCCAGAAGTTGCTAACATTGACGTTGCACGTGCAACTGGGAACCTTGACCTTTATAATAAGCTGCAGGCCACAGACGGCGCTGTTATCGGAAGCTTCGAGGGGTCCACAGTCTATAATCCGGAAGTATTCAATCAGGTTGTTACTGATGCGCCAGCCTCCGGCTTGGCGACGAACATCACGAGCGAAGCGATCACCTCCTCAAGCACAGCCCCGACCTACCTAGAAGGCGTAGGTGATAAGTTGTTCGGCAGCGGAGCCTCAGCAACTTGGACCTCTGCTGGCGTCGGTGCTGTTCTGAACTTCGGTGTCGGCCTACTCATGGGGCAGGATCCAGTCAAGGCTGCTAAGAGCGCCGGGGCTGGTGCGATCGGCACCGCGATCGGCACCGCGATCGGTGGCCCGATTGGAGGCTTTATCGGTGGTGCTCTCGGAGGTATGCTTGGCGGTCGTGTGATCTGTAACGAGCTCATGCGTCAAGGGTTGATGACCCGCAAGCAGGTTGTTCTAGATTACCGATTCACTCGTGATTACCTCACGACATATCATGTTAATGGCTATCACGCTTGGTCAATTTGGATGGTCAAGCAGATGCGTCAGGGTCGTTTCGTTAAGACTTGGAAGCACATCGCTGGTCACAGGGCTAACGAGATCGCTTACATTTACGGCGAGCGAGATAAGCCTGACTATCTCGGAAAAGTTTACCGAAAGATCCTAGAGCCCACTTGTTGGCTGATTGGGCGCTTCAAAGAGAAGTCTGATTGGTCTGTCCTTTACACCCCCAAGGAGATATAAAATGGCACGCGAACCAATGATGCGTGGCGAAGAAGCCCCTACGACCAACCCGCTTTCCCTGATGCCCGCAGAGGCTCGTCAGGCTCTTATGCGTCCGTCCGAAGAGATCCGGGCGGTTCTTATGGCTCGCCTAGCGAACATGTCTCCGGAAGAGCTGCGTATGCTTGACAATGCCATTAGCCCGGATGTTGCTCGTGTTCTGATCCGACTCCTTCCTGAACTTCAGCAGATCGTTGAGCAGGTCGCCGGGAATCCTCGTGAAGCAGCACAGCCCCGTGAAGGAATGGGTGCACTGGGTGGAATGTGATTGAAATAAAATGGGCAAGCCCTTTCGATATATCATATATCGTCTCGTTGCTTGTCGTCATGCACAAAGAGGCTGAAACAGAATTGTCACCGATCAACTCAGAAAAAACTTTTGCAAAGGTGAATGAGGTCATTCATCGTGGCATTTGTTTGATCGCTAAAGATGGTGACAAAATTGTTGGCACAATAGGTGGTTTGGAGATCAGAGACTGGTGGTCTGATGAAAAGCATGTCGGAGATTGTTGGTTCTATGTCTCCAAAGACCATCGTAGCAGCAAGGCAGCAATCATGCTCATTAAAGAATACATCAAAATGAGTAAAGAGCTTTTCCCGGAAAGCAAGATTCGCCTTGCCCACGTTTTCTCTGGTGACTCCGACCGCAAAGATAAATTCTTCAGCAAGCTTGGCTTCAACAAAGTCGGCTCTGTTTTCATGGAGGCATAGATGGGAGACCTTTGTTCAACAGGCGTGGAAGAGCTCCCAACCGCAACAAAAGTTGTTTCTGGAACAGAGCTTCCAGAATGGGTTTCGGCTGGTGGTCGCGAGATTTACGAACAGTCACGTGAGCTTGCACGCTCACCCTTCCCGCTTTATGAAGGCCAGCGCATCGCGACTTTTGAGGGTCTTGATGGCGGAATAAGTAAAATGACGGAGGCGGAGCAGAGGGCTGCTCAGCTTCTGACAGATGAGTCTGGAGCCTATCGTCCCTATTTCGAGGGTGCTGTTCAAAGGACTCAAGACCTTGCCCCGACGTACGAAGGCATGACTTCTGAGCAGCTCATTGGTGCACCTGTTGACACAGGAACATTCGACATTGCTGCGGCACAGCCATTCTTGGAAACTTATCAGCAAGCAGTTGATCCGGCGATCCGGGAGCTTGAACGGCGCACAGAAGCAGAGCGCAGGGCACAGGCAGCACGAGCTTCTCAGGCTGGTGCCTTCGGCGGTTCACGTGCGGCTATCGAGGACGTCCTTCTCGGTACAGAGTCCGCCGCGAACATTGCTGATCTCCGCAAACAGGCAGCTCAGGAAGGATTGAGCTTCGCAGCCCAGCAGTATCAGGCAGACCGTCAGGCTCGTCTCGAACAGGCAGAGCTGGACCGTCAGGCTCGTTTCGGTGCGGAAGAAGCAGCGAGGAGCCGGTACGATATTGAGCAGGTCGCTGGCCTCCGTAAAGCGGAAGCCCTAGCGAGCTTTGCACCTATGATTCAGGGTCTGCAGGAGCAGCAAGCCTCTGGCATGATCACCGCAGGTCAGGCGCAGCGAGAGCTTGATCAGATGGCTCTTGATCTTGCGTATGCAGATTATGTTGAGCAGCGCGAATATCCTTATGCCATGCTCAACTTCGCGCTTGGTGCACTCAAGGGTGTTCCCTTTGAGCAGAGGACGATCGGCCTCGAGCAAGGTCAGCAGTTCGTTCAAACGCCTAGCGTTTATGGTCAGACAATCTCTGGCCTTGGCTCTTTGGCTTCGGCTTATTATCTGGCCAATAAGTAGGATTGAGATATGGCAGAGCTCAAGATAGATCCGGCAACTGGTAATCCGGTGGTTGTTGATTCACCAGTTGGTGCATCCGGCACCAATATCATGGGTCTTCCTCAGGGAGCTCTGGCAGCCCTCGGCGGACAGGAGCGAGTCCAAG
>Ga0255751_10006302_pt1 | contig 10467 bp, 13 predicted proteins | sample 071ome_20_FD_179951 | JGI IMG/M metagenome (GOLD analysis project Ga0255751, IMG submission 179951) | Coastal salt marsh microbial communities from the Groves Creek Marsh, Skidaway Island, Georgia - 071412BT metaG (version 2) | ecosystem: Environmental > Aquatic > Marine > Intertidal zone >...
CCTGTTTGCTACGCCGTAGTCGGCACCGATTCAGGTGAAGAAGACGACTTCTTCGATGACGACGAAGATGAAGGCGATGCCTTCGACAATGACGAAGACTACGTTGCTGAGGGTGATAAGCCAATCACATTCACTCCTGAGCAGCGTTTGCGTAACGACAGGGACACCACTATCGAACGAATCGTTGAGCGACTTTCTGAAGTGAACACCAAGTTTGCCATCTATCTTGACGCTAACAGATACATCATCGTTGACTACCTTCGTGTACTCGAAGTGCAAGGTGAGCCGGTGTTTGACGGTAACACCAACCTCGCTCCCAAAGTCATCTCGGTAGCCATGCACTTGTCCAACCTACCCTTGGACGACTCTCAGGTTCGGCTGGCAGGTGCAACACCTACCCGTGTCAGAACCATGCTTAACGTACTCAAGACCTTGAAGGCTAACGATAGTACTAGGTCTCCTATAGTGGAGAAGATGTTCTACGTAGGTAATGCAGTAGGTGTTAGCGATCAGGTGGTCAGCCTCATCGCTGAACAGTACGAGGCTGCGGGTGCTCCACCGAATCGTGTCCCCGATGACACAACGAGAGCCGCCGCTTGGTTGCATATCCAAGCAAGCAACGCAGGCATCAGAGTCACCAAGTCTGCTCTGAAGAAGGTCCCCGGTGTTCGGCAGAATGCGCTTGACCGTGCTATTGACTCTTACAAGGACTTCCTCAGCAACAGCAATAAAGCAGTTGAAAGTGTCGAATGAGCATGACCCTAACCTACAACGAGTTCAGATCCGCTCACAAGGGTGTGGCTCAAGCTGAAATCAGTCAGTTGTGGAAGATGTACAAGGAAGGCGACTACAAGGTTCCCGAAGCGGAACCCGAAGTCGAAGTGATTGAACCTGAGGTCATCGAAGAACCCGTCGTTGAAGAAGTGGTTGTCGAAGCCCCGGTAGTTACTCCCCCGCCTGCTCCGCCTGCTCCGCCGGCCCCCCCCGAACCTCCTCAAGAGGACAAACTCCAACTATGCAAGGACTTCAACCGAGCTGTCAACCGATTCCAAAAACTCGGTGCATCCATGCCGGAAGAAGAGGTTACCAAGTACCACGCCCGCTTGAAGGAAATTGCGTCGAAGACGATCCCCAACAACTACACCTGCGAACCCACTGACTCGTGGAAGATTTGGTTCGGGCCGACTTCCGACTGCCTACTCATCAACACCACTCGACAGCTAGCCTTCCGGGTTGACCGCTCGTGGTGGCAGCGACACTATCAGACCACGGTTTACGTTGACCGTGAGCTACTGAACAACAACGACTTGATTGAAAGCGAAGCGATGCGGTATGCGAAGAAGGGTCGCTACATCCCACGCTACCCGCTCGTCGGTGTTGAGTGCAAGCTCCCTCAGAGCTACCACGACATTCAGCTTCGGTGAGTCAATGTTCGGACTCTTCAAGCCCAAGTCGATCTGGGTTGTTCACCAACCTAGCCGACGCGCTACTTGGTGTTCCAAATCTGATTGTCCCAAGCTCGGGCGAAAGACCACCTACGACGTGGTGCTTCGCGAGCAACAGGAGAACGCAGACGGAGAGCTTGAGAACATCATTCAACTGGGCGTTCAAGCCGATTACGTTGACGACACCAAGATTGAGAAGAAGGTTCGCCGCGTCGGTGAACCCACCGTGAAGCTTCACGCACTAGGTGTGATTGCCGCATTCACCTCCGAGAAGAAGGCTCTGAATTACTTGGACGAATACTTCCGTGAGCATCAGGATAAGTCGCCGGAAGATCTCAGCATCACTGAGATCAAGATGACGTAATGTCACAAATCGAAATTGTGACACGGACTCCTTAAGTGTGGAGCGCCCATGGGTCGGGATACCCCTGGGAGCGAGTAACTGTGATTGAAACTCAAGAGAGCTCTCTGCGTGTGAAGTACGCAGAAGACGAGCCGATGTTGAAGCCAAGCAACGACCGATTCGTCCTCTTCCCCATTGAGCACCACGACATTTGGGAGGCGTACAAGAAGCAGCAGGCTTGCTTCTGGACCGCCGAAGAAATTGACATGGGTGACGACCTCAGCGACTGGGAGAAGCTCAGCGCAAACGAGCAGCACTTCATCAAGAACGTTCTAGCGTTCTTCGCCGCAAGCGACGGAATCGTCAACGAGAACCTCGCGGTCAACTTCTCCAACGAAGTGCAGTGGCCCGAAGCCAGAGCATTCTACGGATTCCAAATCATGATGGAGAACGTTCACTCCGAGACGTACTCGCTCTTGATTGACACACTCATCAAGGACAACGATGAGAAGACCCACCTACTCAACGCAATCGAGACGATGCCCACGATCATGAAGAAGGCGGACTGGGCTCTGAAGTGGACTGACGCTTCCCGCGCTTCCTTCGGTGAGCGACTCATCGCATTCGCCGCCGTTGAAGGCATCCACTTCTCCGGTTCCTTCTGTGCGCTCTTTTGGTTGAAGCAGAAGGGTCTGATGAAGGGACTTACGTTCAGCAACGAGCTGATCTCGCGTGACGAAGGGCTGCACCGCGACTTCGCTTGCATGCTACACAACCAACTGAAGCATCGGGTCTCCTACGATATCGCCCTCGATATCATCACTGAAGCCGTGGAGATTGAGAAGGACTTCGTGACCAACGCGCTACCCGTAGGGCTGCTCGGGATGAATGCCGACAAGATGTGCGAGTACATCGAGTTCGTCGCAGACCACTTGCTGACTTCGCTAGGGTTCAGCAAGCACTACAACACTGCGAACCCCTTCCAATTCATGGACATGATCTCCATGCAAGGCAAGACCAACTTCTTCGAGCGCCGCGTTGGCGAGTATCAGAAGGCGGGTGTCACGACTGACAACAGTACCCGCTTCTCCATGGACGAAGACTTCTGATCAGATGTCATCGTAGCCATCGAGATCGAACATGTTGCTGTACGTTGCCATCTTACCAGCAACGTTGGCAAGATGACGCAAGCCAACCTTGTGACCGTATACATCGGTAGTGGTCTTCATCAAGTGACTGAAGACTGGGTTAGCAGCCATGAAGTGAAACTTAGCAATCATCAGCGATATCGCAATGATATCCTGAGGAGTTAGAGGTCTATCCATAGGGTCCGTACTATACAGATCCTCTTCTTCTAGTGGTCCGGGTCTCGTAGAGAATCGCCTAACGATAGCTTCCGCAACAGGTTGTGGGAGGTTTCTGAATCCACCGTGCTTGTAAACTGCGTTCAAATCAGCAATGTCCTCAATGATATCACGGGTGAGTCGAAGGTCAACAGTCTTAGCATCACTATAGCGTTCCTCAATCCACTGTTGCTTGTACGTACCAGGTCGGTTACCGGATAGAATGTCAAACAAGTACATCAGCTTCTCACGTTTTGTTTCAAGCCTTTTAGGCCAAGTCGTTGGATCTTCGGGGTCAATCAACTTCAAAGGACGACCTCTTCCGCGCTTCCCTCGCTTCTTTAGGTTCTCACCAAACAGCTTTTCATCCCTACCAATGCGATCCGACATTGCACCAAACACCCCGTCAAAATACAATGAGCGTACATTGGTATTTCAGACTGTTCCCCACATACATTGTAAAAATAAACGCATCACCAAGAGCAAGTAAGCGGCGGATTGCTTAACTACCGGATGAAAGGACAACGGGGCATGCAGCAGAAGGTTAACGCTGTCACCGTGATTGCAGGCAATGAAGAGAAGACGTTTGAGGACGTGACTATCCTCAAGGGGTCTGAAGGTCTCTACATCGAGACCAAGGAGAAGATCGGAACTGACAATGAGGGCAACGACCTCATGCAGGACCGCCTCACTATGTACCCCTGGGAAAAGGTCGTGTCCATGTCGTGGACCGAGAAGTCCTTGATTGAGTCCGTCAAGCAGGCGGTCATCCTTGAAGCCCTCTCTGAAATCGAAGGCTTCCTGGAAGACTACGAAGATGACGAGGACGAAGAGGACGACGATGGCGACAAGCGCGACGACCCGAACGTCAACCCCTACAACAACTGAGGTGATACCTTGGTCGAAGAGAAGGACTTCTACTCAGAGGCAGAGCCCTCGCACATTGACACCATTAGCAAGGATATGACGAATCAGCTGAAGGCTCAGCGCGATGAAGTCATGCAATTGTATGCTAAGCTGATTGCCAACCCCTACCTAGCGCCTCAACTGGTCCCTGACTTCAGGAGTGCACTCATGTCCACGGTTGCTACTCTCATGGAGAACGGTGTTCCTGTGAGTGACAACCCGAAGATCCGCACACCTGATGATGTGATTCGCGAAGGCATGGCTGAATTGGGCGGGATGCTTGGAGGAAAGGTCGTTGGTGGCTTGATGAAGATGAAGCAGGGCTTCGAGAGCAGCATGCGAGCTCAGGAAGAAGATGATGATTTCATTGTGTACCGTGACCCCGATACCGGCACGTACTATTTCGTTGACGAAGATGGCGAAGAGATTGACTGCGACAAGGACGGAAACCCGATCTGAGGATGATAGAATGAGTGACGAGTACGACGGATTCGACGAAGAAGATGAAGATATCAAGTGGCGCGCCCTTGACCCCAAGGAGCGAGTCAAGTTCCTGAAGCTCATCTTTGAAGACGAGGAGTGGTATGATGGCACTCCGTTTTTCCAAGGCGGTGACACCAATCCTGACTTCCAAACGGTCTGTGACCGTTCCGGGGCTCCCATGTCTGAAGTGAAGCGCTACTACGCTAGCTGGCTTGAGCGTCAAGGGTTTGACCCCAAGCGAGCCCAAGAACTTGAGCGTGGCTCGATGGTTGCTCAACCGACTACGCAGCAAGTCTTCACCAACACTGGGTCGCCTGCCGTGGCACCTCCTCCCCAGAGCCAAATGTTCAGCGACCCTGACCCCATGGAGTCCATGCTTCAGTCTCAGATGTCGAGTGGCGGCTCCGGTGAAGGCATGAACATGGTTGCCATGATGGGGTTCCTGACCTCTCAGCAGCGCATGCAGATGCAGCAACAGCAATTCCAGATGCAGATGATGATGCAGCAGCAGCAAATGCAAGAGCAGCGTAACGCTGAGATGCGCCGCGAACAGATGGCTCGCGATCAGCAATTCATGGCTCAACAGACCACGTTGCTCCGAGAGTCGTTTAAGCGAGCCAATGACGGTGGATTCCAAGGGAAGATCCAGGAGGCTCTCCAGGAGAAGATGATTGACGAGCTAGTCAATGGAAAGGAGTCCAACTGGGCTGACAATGTGAAGGACGTTCTGTCCTCGGACACCCTCAAGGAAGCTGTTGGTGGACTTGGTGGTGCACTGATGGCCCGTGGCGGCGGTGCTTCCCCGGGTCAGTCTCAAATCCCAATGGGTTACGATGCTCCCGGCTACAATCCGTATGCTCAACCAACGCAGCAACCCGTCCCTCAGCAAATGCCTCAACAGATGCCTCAACAGATGCCCCAGCAAGTCAACGTCCCCGCTCAGAACCCTGAGCAACCGCAGCAACTCGACGGAGTGTTCTTCGATGAGCCGGTTCAACAGCAACCTCAGCAGATGGCTCCTCAGCAAGCCGCGCCCACTGATCTCGGCCCCGATGAGTACAATCAGATTCTGATGGAGTCCTTCTCCCAGCTACTCGGTCCGGCTATGCAAGACCCCCAAGTGGCCAAGGCGGTTCAGGAGCAAATCGAAGTGGCCGTTGATGTCACCATGATTGAGATACCTGAGGCAATCCCCCAACTGAAGCTCCAAGCGATGAGCGAGAAGATGCTGCTAGTGCGCAACCTCCGCGATATCTGCTTCGGCCTCCGTGACCTCCGTGAGCGCACCCCGCTTGGTCAAGCGCCGAGTGGTATTGTGCTAGCCGCTGTCATCAGCGAACTACGCAAGCGCCCCGAGTTCTACAACATCTTCGCGAACAACACCTACGAAGAGCTCATTGCTCAGCTTGAGCCCTTCAAGGACACTGGTGCCATCAAGTACGACTACGAGTACTTGCTGCGACCGGAGATTGCTGAAATCGCCGCGCAGCTCCTTGCAGCCGTTGCTTCCGACACCCAGTGAGGTGATTAGATGAGCGAAGAATATACCCTAGAGAAGCTAGTAGAAGATAGGGAGCCTGTTGCCCTACCTACTTGGATTTACGTTGCGGTGTTCACGCTACCCGCTTTGTTCACCTTCCTCTTCATGGGATACTATATTGAAGCCGATATGCTGCTTACCGGTGTTACTTCGCTTGCCGTGATGAACGGCTCAATCAACTCAGTGATTGCTTGGCTCACTATCCGCCTTGACGGGCAATCCGCCGAAGCCCTGGATCACCTTGACACCATTATGTCGGAGATGGATAAGCTGGAGAATACTCTAGATGAAGCCAACACGATGGTTGCAACCTTCACCGATGACCTCGATGAAGCCCGTAGACTGTTCAGGAAGGTTGGTGTGTCGCTTGATGAGCTTGACCTTGAGCCGGTCGCTGAAGTCGTTGAGAAGCTCAAGGAAAACAAGGACGGCCTCAATGATATCCTTGACAACCTCCGTGGCGTGGATATCGAGGATTACATCAACCAAGCCAAGCGTATCGAATGGAAGGAATTGATGAACAGCGCTGAGGAGATCATGACCTTCGTGAAGGGAGGCGGTGGTAAGCCGATGAAGATCCCAGAGCCCGCTGTCACGATGCCAAAGCTCCCTGACTTGAGCCTCTTGGAGCCCACGGTTGACGAGTTCTTCAACGACCTCGATGAAGACGAAGATGACTGGGAAGACTTTGACGATGATGAGGAGTTCTTCGATGAGCCACCCAAGCCCAAGTCCCTCAAGATGACTCGTGACAAGAAGCCCTCGCGCAACCTCAAGATGAAGCGTTGAAGTCGTCAAGCTGCTCAAAGCGAACACGCGTGTAAGGGGCTTCACCCTGAGCGCACTGCATCTTGCGAGCGTGAACCTCAACGATGATGTTGTCATCAAGGTACACAATACCACTGCAAGCGTCTTTGACTAGCTTCAGCAGATTATCCAAGTCAGGCTTCTTGGTGCGCCATCCCTTGGGGACAGGCGTGCGCTTTCGCTCCTGTGACTTGGGTAGCATGATACCAAACTCAGCGTACATCTTGATGGGTCCGTCAAGCGGTTCGTTGCCTTCCATAGCAACCTTCGCTGAGTAACGCACATGTTGCTTAGCTTCCTTCGATTTAGCAGGATCATAGGTTCTAACGAAGCCACCATGGCTACTGAATCTTGGACGCCCTTGAGCAACAGGTTCACCGGCAATAGTGAACTCAACACTCCGCTTCATGCACTAAAGCAGCTTCACCCGGGATATCATAGTGTCGTCATCAAAGCCGTTATACCAACAAGCTGGCTGCGCATATCATGGCTGACGACGAAGGCCGCATCCTGCGCGTCAAGTTCAAGCCAGGCACTAACCCCCAAAAGCGCTTTGAGGGTGTTGTTCGTATCCTTGCTGACCTCATTGAGGACGGCCTTCGGGACACAGCGGTTCGTGAGAAGGCTGTGCAGATTGTGAACAACGCCGGTGCCCGTGGCCACGATGAGCTTTCTGAAATCAGAGCTATTACCCGTTGGGTTCAGACTCACGCTGTTTACCGGAAGGATCCCTACGGTGTGGAGTTCTTCTTCACGGCACGCAGGCAAATCCGTGAGATTGAAGCAGGCACTCACTCGGGTGACTGCGATGACTTCGTTATCCTTGGCGGTGCCTTGCTAGGCTCGCTTGGTTACCCAGTAGGTGCTTTGATTGTTGATTCCAACAACGATGGTATCTTCAACCACGTTATGCTTGTGACGAAGACCTTCTCCCCCACTAAGCAATTCGGCAACAACTGGATCCCTATCGAGCTCATCTATCCTCAATTCCAACTAGGCGAGTCTGTTCCTATTAGTAGGGTCTATCCTCTAATGGCTAACCTAGAAACTGAGAGAGCTCCTATTATTCGTAAGGCGATTAGTGGGATTAAGGGTCTCGCGGGTCTTCACCCGCTCGGTCAGATTGCTGGTTTCAGGAGGCGCTTCTGATGGGCGTGTTCAGCGAACTAGGCAACATGAACCGTGTGTCGCAAATGGGTGCTATTCCTAAGAGCGATCACGCTTACAAGATACTTCAGTCCCCTACTTACAAGGATATGGGGGACATAAATTGGTCCACTGGGGAGACCTGGGGCATCCTTATAGCGGGTGCCGTAGTGGGCACAGCAGCGGTCCTGCTGTTCAACAGGTACTACAAATGAAGAAGGTGACAAAATGCCTGCAATGAACGTTGGAATGCAAAGAAGAATCGGTAAGCTCCCTAAGAGCCCTGAGTTTGTTACGTACAAGGGTCACACCTACGGTAACACCCACCGTGGCTACGGTATGCGCCGACCGACCCCCACGTCCTCTGGATTCTTTGGTCTAGGGTCCACCGCTAACGGCGATGGTAAGCTCCACTACTACGGCAACGGCCCCGGCCAAGCCGACCTCCCGATGCACGGCTTCTACGGTATCGGTTCCGCTGAGCTCGACTACCAAGCTGCCAACATGTTGATCGACGGCGCTTCGACGCACCAACCCACGCACATGGAGAACCCCGGCTTGTATGGGGGTACCAATGAAATGAATGACATGCTGATGGGCATGAGTGTTGGTGTTCTAGGTCTAGCGATTGGCTCCTCTGCCAAGAGTAGCGGTCAAGCTACTCTCGGTGCTGCTCTAGCCATCTGGGGCGGCTACACTGCTTTCAAGAACCGCGTTTGAGGTGGCTCACTTGAGCAACCGCACGAGCTTCGCTTTGGCTGGAGTTATGGCGGTTCTATTCGTTGGATTGATTATCGGGAGGGTCGAATGAATGTCACTAGGAAGAGTGTATCCCGGAAGACTACCTTCGACCCAAGCGGATATTGACCTAATCCACCATCGAATCCAAATCGTGAATCAGCAGATGAAGCAGCTGGATCAGATGGTTGCTACCGGCAACATTGACAACCGTGAAGCTGCTTACAGAAGGCAGTACCTTAGCGGCGAAGTCCTTGAGCTCAAGGCTGCTATCAAGCGTATGAGACTCTCAACGCCCTCTTACAAGGTTCCCCGCGACCTGCAAGCTCACGTCGCCAAGAAGCCTCAGAACAAGATGTGGAGCCCTGAGACCACTCGTGACGAACTTCCCCAAGGTTACTTCGGCACCGATAATGGGCAGAAGATCAACTCCATCCCCTCTGACTGGACTCCCACGGAGCTAACTGACTTTGACGTTCCTGACGTGAAAGGACAGCCCGGATGGCACAGAGGTAACTGGCCGGCTCACTGGCCCGGTAGCCACTCCCCGAGCATCAACCGAGCCATCATGCAGGCTGGTGAAATCAACGGGCGTCAAGTGATTGACCCCCGCGACCCCAACATGCAGCTAAGGCTGAACCTCGTTCAGAACCCTCAGCACATGGCTATGGCCCTCCAAGTGAAGGCTAGGTATGAACAGCTATACGAAATCACCGTGGCTAACCCTATCTTTACCCCGACCGACCAAACTCTGGTCAACATCATCATCGGTAAAATCAACCGTCAAATCACCTTTGCTGAGCAAGAGATCGAGCGACTGAGGATGACCAAGCCCGACCCAACTAAGCAGTTTGAGGAGGCCAAGCAAACTGCAGTGGACCAATCGAATGCGGGTACCGATCAGAAAGCAGGAGATGTCAACATCAACTTGCCAATCAACACACTCCCCAGAGGACCTTCGTTTGGTCCAGCAGTTGGACCCAAGTTGCCCTCTATCATGGGCCGTCGTACGGGTCGCCTAATGGGTCTCGGTGCTATGCAAGCTGCCGACCGTAACCGAGCGCTCACTACTCCGAGAGGGCAAGTTACGCCTTCTCAGCAAGCATCCTACAACGCTACGCTCAGAGAGATGACGATGGCCCGTGCCCGTGCGGGTGCTAGCCTTGATGTGAATCAACAGATCCGTGAGCAGGCTGTGACTCGTCCGTGGAGCATCCAAGTGACGCTCCCCGGCGAAACGGTGCAGATGCTCCACAACATGATGGACATCAGCCTCGCTCAAGCTGGCTTGACCCAGGACATGTTCACGCAGCAAGCTCACGATTACGTCGCGTCCATCATCAACTCCTTGGATTCGTCCATGACCCCCACTCAACAAACTGAGTACGTCGTTGAGCGCATCATGTCTGAGATGGTCAACAGAAGTGCTCTGCTAAAGAGAGACGTTAACGTGGACATCAACGTGGAGCAACAGCAGGTGACCTTCAACGAGGTCAACGGGCTGAGTGGCGGATTCCTTAAGACGAAGGCTGCCCTCGGACGACTGCTGGGCTGATGCTACATGGTCGTCCACAGAACCAATCCTCGCGGCTTTGGTTCAACTACGTACAGCCCTGTGCAGAACCTAATGGTTCCTGAAGTGGCTATGCGGGTTAACCGCGTAACTAACTTCCACCACGTCATCAAGAACGGACAGTGGGTTGTGAGGAAGCTTGA